>Ga0265320_10001366_pt1 | contig 17772 bp, 14 predicted proteins | sample 4827metaG_FD_202087 | JGI IMG/M metagenome (GOLD analysis project Ga0265320, IMG submission 202087) | Rhizosphere microbial communities from Carex aquatilis grown in University of Washington, Seatle, WA, United States - 4-8-27 metaG | ecosystem: Host-associated > Plants > Roots > Rhizosphere >...
TAAACGGATTCTTCACTTGCTAGGAGCGCCCACCCCTGCAAAGGCATCCGAACCCGCGCCAGGCACTTAAGAACATGTCCAACCCAGATCCACCCCTGTTATTCGCGATCATAGGGTGCGGACTCATTGGCAGGAAGCGGGCAGACGCACTGGCCAAGGTCCCCGGAACGAGTCTCCGGGTGGCGTGCGACCTCGATGCGGGCCGTGCCTCCGAGGTCGCACGGAATGCTCCGGGGTGCGAGAGCGCCACGGACTATCTGAAGGTCGTGGCCGACCCGCGCGTTGATGCGGTGATTGTTTCGACGCTCAACGCCTCGCTCGCGCCGATCGCGCTTGCCGCCGTCAGCGCCGGCAAGCACGTGCTTATCGAGAAGCCCGGCGCCCTGGGCTCGCGGGAGCTTCGCGGGCTGGAGGCCCCGGCGGCGGCCAGGAACGTCCGCGTTCGAATCGGCTACAACCACAGGTTCCATCCCGGCCTCGCCAAGGCGCGCGAGATCGTGGATTCGGGGGTCCTCGGTCCCCTGATGTTCCTGCGCGGGCGCTACGGACACGGCGGACGCAAGGGCTACGACCGCGAATGGCGCGCGGACCCGAAGCTCTCGGGCGGCGGCGAGCTGATAGACCAGGGCGTCCACCTGATCGACCTTGCGTCCTGGTTCCTCGGCAGCTTCACGACGATCGGGGGCCACGCGCACACGTATTTCTGGGACATGAAGGTGGACGACAATGCGTTTCTCAGCCTCCGGACCAAGGCGGGGCAGACGGCGTGGCTGCATGTGAGCTGCACCGAGTGGAAGAACATGTTCTCCCTGGAGATCTACGGCAGGGACGGGAAGATCTCGATGGACGGCCTCGGCGGCAGCTATGGGACGGAGAGGCTGACCTACTACAGGATGCTGCCCCAGATGGGCCCCCCCGAGACCCAGACGTGGGAGTACACCTCCGGCGACGACTCCTGGGCGGCCGAGACCGGCGCCTTCGCGGAGGACATCCGGCAGGGGCGCACGCCGTCGCCGGGCTTGCAGGAAGGCATTAGGACGCTCGAAATAGTCGAGTCGATCTACAAGAGGAGCGGCTACCCCATCTCATGATCATCACACGCTCACCGCTGCGCGTCTCCCTGGGAGGCGGCGGCACCGATCTGAAAAGCTACTACAGCGAACACGGGGGATTCCTCGTCGCGGCTGCAATCGACAAGTACGTGTACATCACCAAGCACACCACGTTTCAGAAGGAGATAATCGTAAAGTACTCCAAGCTCGAGAGGGTCTCGTCGGTCGACCAGATCGAGCACCCCATCGTGCGCGAGGCCCTCAAGCTGACCGGGGTGACTGATCCGCACATCGAGCTCACGTCGATGGCCGACATCCCGGGCGGCACGGGCCTTGGCTCCTCGGGAAGCTTCACGACCGCGCTCCTGAAGGCGCTGCACGCCCACAAGAAGAGCCTGATCTCGCCCGCCGAACTGGCGGAGCAGGCCTGCGAAATAGAGATTGACCGGCTGGGAGAGCCGATCGGCAAGCAGGATCAGTACATTGCGGCCGTGGGCGGCATCACCGCCTTCACGTTCCACAAGGACGGACGGGTCGAGTTCAGGCCGTGCAATATCTCGGAGGAGACCCTCTACAACCTCGAGGACAACCTGCTGCTCTTCTTCACGGGCTATTCCAGGAGCGCGTCGGTGATCCTCAAGGACCAGGATGACCGCTCGAGGAAGCACGATTCGTCGATGCTGGATAACCTGCACTTCACGAAGGAGCTCGGCTACAAGTCGCTCGACTGCCTTGAGCACGGGAAACTCGAGGAATTCGCGGGCCTCATGGACGTGCACTGGCAGCGGAAGAAGCTGCGCAGCTCGGGGATGAGCAATGCCCACATCAACGAGTGGTACGACTGCGCCATGGCCAACGGGGCCCTGGGCGGGAAGCTCATCGGCGCGGGCGGCGGTGGTTTCCTGATGTTCTATGCCGGTGACAAGCGGCGCCTTCGGCATGCGATGCGCGAGAAGGGCCTGCAGGAGGTGCGCTTCCGGTTCGACTTCGAGGGCACCAAGGTCGTAGCCACCAACTGACCCCTGCATGAGGGCGGTCCGAATCAACCTGACACCCTCTGTTCCCGTGGGAACGAGGATCGCGGCGGTCGACGAGCTCAAGGGACTGGCGATCGCCCTCATCCTCGTGTACCACTGCGGAGCCGTCCTCGGGGCCGCCAACGTCCTTCACGGTGAGATTGGAGTCGATATCTTCCTCATTCTCAGTGGCTTCACGCTCGCGGCCTACTCGGCGGAGATGCCCCTTCGCGATTTCGCGCTGCGCCGATTCCTGAGGATCTACCCAAGCTACTGGCTGGCGCTGGGCTTGTTCGGCTATCTGGACAAGCTCTACCTTGGCGGTCCCCGCCCGTGGGCGAGCGTCTGGCGGCACATCCTGGCGATCCACGCCTTTTCAAAGCCGGAATATTTTTCCGATTTTGCAGATGCCTTCTGGTTCATCTCCATGATTGCCGCCGCCTACATCGTGTTTGCCTGCATCCGCCGCAGGCTCGACAACCTTTCGCTTGTCTTCGCCGTGTGCGGCTCCCTGACCACGTTGGCCGTCCTGCTCTACCAGCAGTTCAACCACACCGGGGGACTCATTTCACTGGCGGTTCGAATTCCCAGCTTCTTTGTCGGCGTTGTGGGAGGGAGGCTTCTGGGTTCTGGAACAGCGGAAATCCGGTTCAACCTATTTCTGGGGCTCGGCCTCCTTTGTTTCTACTACTTGACCTTCTTCAGGGGCATAGTCTGCAACTACACGATCCCTGCGACCGGCATCGTGCTCGCATGGATTGGACTGCGGCCGCATGTCCTTAAGATTCCGGGTGGCAGGATGCTTCTGGCCTCATTTGCGCTGACGGGGGTGATTTCCTACGAGCTCTTCCTCTTCCACCAGCCGCTCGTGCGCGACATGAATCTTTTCACCTACCACGTCTTTCTCAAGAACCCTGAGCCCACCCAGCGGCAGATCATGGGCGGCATCGTTGTTGCGCTCGGGATCACCCTGGCCATAAGCGTCATCGTGCACCTTTCTGTGTCGCGCCTTTTCCGGCTCTTCGGCAGCAGGTCAACGCTGAGGGCCGCCCCAGTTCATTGATGAAGCCCACGGAGCTGCCGGTTGCCATCCTCGCGGGCGGCCTTGCCACCCGCCTGAAGCCGATCACCGAGAAGATTCCAAAGCTGCTCGTCGAGGTTGCAGGCGAGCCCTTCTTCACGCATCAGATACGCCTCCTGAAGAAGAGCGGCCTGAGGCGCCTGGTTCTGTGCGTGGGCTACCTTGGAGAGCGGATCGTCGAGCGCTACGGCGACGGCTCAAGCCTAGACGTCTCCATAGAATACTCCTTCGATGGCCCGACGCTCCTGGGAACGGGGGGAGCCCTGGTCAAGGCGCTGCCCAAGCTGGGCGACGCGTTCTACGTGCTCTACGGAGACAGCTACCTGCCGATCGACTACCTAGCGGTCGGCCGCGCCTTCCTGGAATCCGGCAAGCTCGGCATGATGACCGTTTACGAGAACAGCGAGCGCTTTGACTCGAGCAACGTCTGGTTTGAGGGCGGGGCCATCAGCGCCTACGACAAGAAGAACAAGCTTCCGGCGATGCGGCACATAGATTACGGCCTAGGGGTTTTCAAGCGGTCGGCATTCGACGGGTTCCCGCGGGACAGGGTCGTCGACCTTTCCGACGTGCAGAAGGCGCTCCTCGGCCGCAATGAGCTCGCGGGATTCGAGATCACGCAAAGGTTCTACGAAGTCGGGTCCCACGCCGGTCTTCAGGAGCTCGACAGGCTGCTGAAAAATTCCGCCTAATCCGCCACTGCCGCCTCGCATTTGCGACCCGCATTTGCATTCTCGCCCCCATGTCCTACTCAGCACAGCACCTGAAGGAGACCGCCGAGATCGTGGCGAAGATTAATCCCGCCGACTGCGATAGATGCGTCGCCGAATTGCGCGCCGTGAGGGAGCATGGAGGACGGCTCTTCATGCTGGGCGTCGGCGGAAGCGCGGCGAACGCCTCGCACGCCGTGAACGATTTCCGCAAGATAGCCGGGATTGAAACCTACGCGCCGACGGACAATGTCTCGGAGCTCACGGCGAGAACGAACGATGAGGGCTGGGCAAGCGTGTTTGTCGAGTGGCTGCGCGTCAGCAAGCTGAACAGCAAGGACTGCCTCTTCATCCTTTCGGTTGGCGGCGGCAACGTTGAGAAGAACGTCTCTCCGAATCTCGTCGCCGCGCTCCAGCTCGCAAAGCAGGTGGGTGCACGGATCATCGGGATCGTCGGCAAGGACGGCGGCTACACCGCAAAGGTTGCCGACGCATGCGTCATCGTGCCCACCGTGAATCCCAACAATGTCACACCCCATAGCGAGGCGTTTCAAGCCGTTGTCTGGCATCTGTTTGTGTCACATCCTGACCTGAAGGTGAATCAGACGAAGTGGGAGTCTGTGACCGCCAAACCCTAGGTGGATGGCGCTGCGGCCGGCAGTCTTCCTGGACCGCGACGGCGTCCTGAACATCCAGCTCGTTCGGGACGGCAAGCCGTTCGCCCCCGAGCGCCTGGAGGATTTCCGGCTGTATGACGGCGCCGCCGGTGAATGCCGGGCCCTGAAGGCGGCCGGCTATGCGCTGGTCGTCGCCACGAACCAGCCCGACGTGGGCCGCGGACTCGTCGCGCAGGCGGTGATCGAGGCGATGCACGAGCGGCTTCTCGCGCTGATCCCGGAGATCGACCGGGTCGAGGTCAGCTACGATCCGGGGCGGGGCGAGGACTCGCCCAGGCGCAAGCCCGGGCCCGGGATGCTGCTCGACGCGGCAAAGGCGCTCGGCCTGGACCTCGCGCGCTCATGGATGGTCGGCGACCGGTGGCGGGACGTCGAATGCGGGAAGCGCGCGGGGGTGAGGACCGTCTTCATCGACTACGGTTACAGCGACGAACACGACACGCACCCGGATCACACGGTACCGTCGCTCCATGAGGCGGTTGCAATCATCCTTGCTAACCGAGCCCCGCCCGGGCCCGGCTCGTAATCTCCTTGCGAGGTGGAAACCGTGACCTCAATTGTCTATACAAGCACCCATGAAATCCCTCAACGACCTTAAGATACAGCTCTATGCCGACGGCGCCGACAAGGCCGGCATCCTGGACCTCTATGCGAAGCCCTACATAAAGGGCCTCACGACGAATCCCAGCCTCATGAAGAAGGCGGGGATCAAGGATTACGAGGCCTTCGCCAAGGACATCCTGCAGACGGTGACGGCAAAGCCCATCTCGCTCGAGGTCTTCACCGACGACTTCGTCGACATGAAGCGCCAGGCGCTCAAGATCTCCGCACTCGGGAAGAACGTCTACACGAAGATCCCGATCACGAATTCGCGGGGCGATTCGTCCCTGCCTCTCATCAGGGAGCTCGCGAAGCAGGGCGTTAAGCTGAACGTCACCGCAATCCTCACGCTCAAGCAGGTGGCCGGCGTCGCCGAGGCGCTCAGTCCCGCCGTCCCTTCGGTCGTGTCCGTGTTCGCCGGAAGAATCGCCGACACGGGCGTCGACCCCGTTCCGCTCATGCGCGCCTGCGGCGCCCTGCTGCAGGGCCACAACAAGGCCGAGCTGCTTTGGGCAAGCACGCGCGAGGTCCTCAACATCTTCCAGGCCGAGGAGTGCGGCTGCGCGATCATAACGGTGCCGCACGACATCCTTGCCAAGGCGGCCAAGCTGCTCGCAATGGACCTGACGGAGCTGTCCCTGGACACGGTGAAGATGTTCGCAAAGGACGCTGCGGATTGCGGTTACAAGCTCTGACGCACCCACTTCGTCATTTACCTCCCGGACGGACTCCTGCAATTGTGAGGGTCCGCCTGCTCATTCATGCTTAATCGCATCCGACTGCTGAGTCTTCTAGCCCTTGCGCCGGCGCTGCTGGGCCCGATGCGGGCCGCCAACCTGGACGAGTCATCCCCGGCGGTGGGAAGCGCCGAGGCCGCCCGGCTCTACTCGGAGGCCAATGATTTCGTCAGCGGCATGGCCGAAGGCAACTATTCGTACGCCTACCTGCAGTTCTACTGGAAGCGCGCCCAGTCCAACGTCGACCGAGTCCGGCGCGTCTATGCCAGCTCTCCGACCGCGCGATCGATGGAAAGGGGCGAGCTGAAGCTCGGGCCCTACTCGCTCGACTATTTCAAGGAGCGCGTCCTCTACAACCTGGAGCTCAAGCGCCTGGGCTCATTCGACGACGTCAACTGCGCCATATTCCTGTACGGCAGGGACGAAGGCCGAAACGACGCGAAGCGCGACGAGGCGCTTGCCAACATCCTTGAGGTCCTGGCCCGCAGGCAGCGCTGGAACGAGGCCCTGCGGTTCCCCGTGCTCGACATCCACCGTCCGCTGCTTCTGCGGAGCATCTTCAGGATAGCGGCCATCTACGGCGCCGAGGACATAGTCAGGAAATTGACCGACGAAGCGACACCCGCGGAAAGGGCGGCCGCGGGATTCGGCCCGATTCTTGCCGAGGCCATCGCGCTTCGGGGAAAGCCGCGCACGGAGCTGTATAAGTTCGTGGCCGAGCACCCCGGCGATGATGTCCGCAGCGCCGCGCTGGCCGGAGTGGTGGAGAGGGAGGAGCTGATCGAGCGGATGGAGAGGCTTCACGTCTCCTTCGGCGCCACGATACAGACCGTCCACCTGGCCGTCCAGAACACCTCCCTCAGGGACGACGCCAGGGCGGTGGCGCGGAGCCTTTTCAATGGAAACCCGGACGGGGCCGCTCCGATTCTTGCGGTCCTCTCCGCCGCCCAGGGGGCGGCGCCCGAGTCCGGCGCTCCGGTGAACGCCCAACTGGCCTACCTCACCTACCTCGCCGATGCCGGGCGCATGGATGCCATGGGAGCGTATGTCAGGAGCACTCAAATGACGGGGCCGGCGAGGCGCGCATGCGAGCTGAAGGTGATAGAACTCTACGCCGAGGCGGGCCGGATGACGGACGCCGAGGGCGCCCGCAAGGCCTTTTCGCCGACGGGCACGCCCGGGGCGGACGACGCAGCCCTCGCGGAGTTCCGGGGCCGCATGGATTCCACGGAGGTTCCCCTCGTCGCTAGGAAGAAGACCTTCTCCGAACTGGCCATCGGGGATCCGTGCGTCATGGCGACCGCGATCATGGAATGGAGCCTCACGCCCAACCGCTCACAGCGGGGTGCCACGCCATGGGACGCCGTGGTGACCCGGTATGCGGGCGGCTTCGAGAACCTCCCCAAGCCGAAGTCGGCGGCCGTCGGCGACGCCGCAAGCACACTCAAGCCCTACTGAGACGCGGCGAATGGCTCCCACCCGGTGAACATCCTTTTCGTCAACTACGGCGACTTCACCACCAACAGCCTGAACCACATCGGCGGATTCGCCAACGCGTTGTCCGCGCAGGGCCACGCCTGCGTCGTGGCGGTTCCGTCCGGCAAGGACAGCCTGACGACCGTCCCGAATCCCGCGTTCACCGCGGCGCTCTACAACGACCTCCTGGAGCGGCCCGCGTTCTTCCCGGACCGTCGCACGGCCGACGTCATCCACGCATGGACGCCTCGGGAGTTCGTCCGCAAGTTCGTCGTCTCGTACCAGAGGATCGCCGAGAAGAGCGCCCGGCTGGTCGTGCACCTTGAGGACAATGAGGAGTACCTCATCTCGGGCTACGCGAAGAGGCCGATCATGGAGCTCAGGGCGATGGGCTTCGAGGAGCTGGATACGGTCATGTCGGACCGCCTACCCCACCCCCTCAGGTACCACACCTTCCTGCGCCTCGCCGACGCGGTGACCGTCATTGTGCGGAGCCTTAGGGAGTTTGTCCCGGCCGGCACGCCCTTCTCGGTCCTCGAGCCGGGAGTCAGCCCCGAATACCTCAGTCCCTCAAAGCCCGACCCGGCGCTTCGCAGGGAGCTCGGTCTGAAGGACGCCGAGAAGGTCGTCGTCCACACGGGCAGCAACACGTTCGCGAATGAGCCGGAGATGCTGGAGCTCTACGAGGCCGTCAGGACGCTCAACGAGCGGGGCGTGGCCACGCGCCTCGTCAGGACGGGCTTCAACAGGCCGCAGTTCCTGGAAAGCCTCACCGCCGAGCTGAAGGCGCACGTGATCGACCTTGGGTTCATCGCGAAGGCCAGGCTGCCCAGGCTCCTGGCGCTGGCCGACGTCCTGGTGCAGCCGGGCCGCCCGGGACCGTTCAATGACTACAGGCTGCCTTCCAAGCTGCCGGAATACCTGGCTTCCGGCCGACCGGTCGTGCTCCCCCCGACGAATGTCGCCCTTGGGATGCGGGACGGCATCGAGGCGGTCTTCCTGTCCAGCGGGTCGCCGGACAATATCGCCGACTGCTGCGAGCGGGTCTTCCACGACCCCTCCCTGGCCGCGTCCCTCGGGGAGAAGGGATCGGCATTTGCCCGGAAGCACTTCGACCTGGCCAAGAACACGGCGGGCCTGCTCAAGGTTTACAACGAGGCATTGGGCAGGCCGGAACGGCCCGCCTGGAACGTCATCAGGACCACCAACGGCTCCGACATCACCGTCGCGGCGCGCGAGCTGGCCGAGGCGCTCGAGCCCCTGAAGGACAGGAACGCGGCGACCGCCGACCTCGCGGCGCTGGCATCGTACCTGGCGGACATCGTAAGGATTGGGGATGAGAGGGAGTCCAAAGCGATCGCCGTTAGAGACATGATCAGGCTCCAGCTCGAGGAATCGGTGCGCCACCTCGAGATGCAGCGCGACCTGTCGAACCAGCATGCGCGGAACCTGGAGGAGAAGATCGAGCACCAGGACAGGCACATGAAGCTCCAGAAAAAGCTTTCCGACAGGCATATACAGAACCTCGAGGCCCGGATCGGCGGAATCGAGAAGATCGCAAGGGTCGAGAAGGAGAAGACCTCGGCCGCCGCCGCGGCATTCTCTGCGGCGTTATCGGCGGCCGCGCAGGCCGCCCACGAGGAGCATGAGCGGCTCGTGGGCCGGATCCTCGAGATGGATGCCGAGTTGAAGGCCCGCGAGCAGAGGCTCAAGGCCATCGTCCATTCGAGGTCCTACAAGCTTTCCGCCCCCCTTAGGGACGTCGAGAAGCTCTGCCGCCGGATCGCGGCGGCGTTCCAACGACGCCCCGCCCCCGCTCCCGCGCCGCCGCTGAAGGCCGCGCCCGCGCAGCCCGCCGTGCCCGCCCCCGAGCCGCCCCGGGCCGAGGCGCCGCGGCCCTCCTACCACTACACCTTCAATATAGACCATCCGCGGACCTGGAGCACGGCCTCGAACAAGCTCCTCATCCTCGGCTGGTGCTATGAGAACTCCGCCGCCCCGATCCGGGGCATCAGGGCGCAGTTCGCTGGCCAGATCCACGTGGGGATTTACGGCTCGAAGCGCCTCGACGTTCTGGCGTCGACCGGGATGAGGCAATCCGAGTACAGCGGCATCAAGATCGACGTCCCCGCCCAGCTCGGCGACCACCTGCTCCTGGTCGAGGTGCAGCATGACGACGGCTGGAGCCCGCTCTTCCAGAAGATGGTGCACGTCGGGAAGGCTGGCGACCCTTCGGAGCAGAGCGAGTACGAGAAATGGTGCCAGCAGCACGAGGAACTCGGGGAGGCCGACCTGGGCGCCATCAGGGCCCACATAGAGGCGTTCACGACCCGGCCGGTCATCTCGGTCGTTATGCCCGTGTACAACCCCGCCGAGGGCCTGCTGGCGAAGACGATCCAGTCCGTCTTGGACCAGATCTATCCCCATTGGGAGCTCTGCATCGCGGATGACGCATCCACGCTCCCGCACGTACGGGAGGTGATCGAGCGCTTCGCCTCAAAGGAGCCGAGGATCAGGGTGACCTACCGCCAGGCGAACGGCCATATCTGCGAGGCAACCAACACGGCGCTCGACCTGGCGAGCGGCGAGTTCGTCGCTCTGTTCGACCATGACGACCTGCTCGCCCCGACCGCCCTCTACGAGGTGGCCGCCGAGGTCGACGCGCACCCCGGCTCCCAGCTGATCTACTCGGACGAGGACAAGATCGACGTGGAGGACAGGCGCTTTGACCCGTATTTCAAGCCGGACTGGAACCCAGACCTCAACCACGGCCAGAACTACACCTCGCACCTCTCCGTCTACAGGACCGAGCTTGTCCGGTCGCTCGGCGGCTTCCGGAAGGGCTACGAGGGCAGCCAGGACTGGGACCTCGTCCTGAGGGCGACCGAGCGGATACCGGCTGAATCGATAAGGCATATCCCGAAGCTCCTCTATCATTGGAGGGCCGCGCCCGGATCGACCGCGCTCCAGCTCGCCGAGAAGAGCTACCCCGTCGAGGCCGCCAGGATGGCGCTTGAGGACCACTTCCGGAGGCTGGGGGAAAAGGTGGAGCTTCTGCCCGTGCCCGGCGACCACTGGCGCATCAGGTATCCGGTGCCCTCGCCCGCCCCGCTGGTTTCGCTCGTCATCCCGACGCGGAACGCCGCGGCGCTTGTCCGCCAGGCGCTCAAGAGCATCCTTGAGAAGACCGACTATCCCAATTTCGAGGTGATCATCGTCGACAACAACTCGGACGATCCGGAATCGACCGCCTATCTCGGCGGGCTCGCGAGCGGCCCCGATCCCAGAATCCGGGTGCTGCCCTTCGGCGCCCCGTTCAACTACTCGGCGATCAACAACTTCGCGGTGCGCGAAAGCCACGGGGAAATCGTGGGGCTCCTCAACAACGACATCGAGGTCATCAACCGGGACTGGCTGAGCGAGATGGTGAGCCAGGCCGTGCGCCCGGGGATCGGCGCCGTCGGGGCGATGCTTTATTACCCGCTCAACACGGTGCAGCACGCCGGAGTGATCCTCGGCCTCGGCGGGGTCGCGGGCCATCCCTTCAAGGAGTTCCCGAGGGGCGACCACGGGCAGAAGAACAGGCTGCGCCTGGTCCAGAACTACAGCGCCGTCACGGCCGCCTGCCTTGTGATCCGGAAGGACCGGTTCCTCGCCGTCGGCGGCTTCAACGAGAAGGAGCTCCCGATCGCGTTCAACGACGTGGACCTGTGCTGCAAGCTGATTTCTGCGGGCTATCGCAACCTCTGGACCCCCCATGCCGAGTTCTATCACCATGAGTCCGCCACGCGAGGGGTCGACGACACCCCCGAAAAGAAGGCGCGCTTCCAGTCGGAGATCGACTATATGATGAACACCTGGGGCCCCCTCCTGATGTCGGACCCCGCCTACAATCCCAACCTCACGCTTGTCGGCGAAGACTTCTCACCGGCATACCTATCCCGAGCAACCAAGACCTGGACGGCCCACCTGCCTTGAACCCCAACCCGGAAGAAACCGAAAAGCGGGCCGCCGCGCTCCAGGCCGAGCTGGACCTGGTGAAGAGGCGCGAGGCCGAGTTCCGCGCCAACATGGTGCAGGAGTTCCTGGACCGCGGCGAGCGGAACACCTACCTGCACACCCTGAGGCAGGAGCGCGCCGCGCTGATCAAGCGCGAGCAGGAGGCGTTCGCCGACCTTGAATTCCTGGTGCGCAAGCTCGAGAGCGAGGGAGGAAGGAGGGCGGCGCTCGAGGCCCAGCTCGGCCGGACGTGGAGCTCCTGGTCGTGGCGGCTGGCGGCGCCCCTTCGGGCGCTGGGCCGTTTGTTCTCGGGCAGCCCCGATCCGCAGGCCGTGGGCCCCGCCCCGGAGAAGAACGCGGTCGAGGGCGCCGTCTTCACCTATTACCTGCACACGTCGCCCTTCAGGATCTACCGCGGCGACTCCTTCACGCTCCGGGGCTGGGCATGGCCCCAGGACGGCCGGGCGATCACGGCCGTTCGCGTCAGCCTGGACGGCAGGACCTTCGTCGGCCGCCACGGCCTTGAGGAGCCGGAAGTGATAGCCAAGCACGGCGCGCAGCCGGCGAACCCCCGCCCGGGATTTGAGATCACATTTGAAACCCCTCCGGGCAGGCACCTCCTGAGCCTCGAGGCGCAGATCGAGGGGTCCGAGTGGCGCTGGATCATGAGGACGTCGATCTGGTGCGAGCCGCGGCAGCCATGACGCCGTCGGACGCCAACGAGCGCTGGACGGACAGCACCTCGACGCTCGGGGACCGCTCGGCGTACAAGAAGGTGTGGGACCGCCAGTCGCAGGACCCGGACGTGGCTTCCCTGGCGGTCGCCGGGCACATGGACGCGGCCAAGCTCGAGCTCACCGCGCGCGGCTTCATCGACACGCTGCGGTCGACCGTGGGCCTCGACGCCAACGACGTCGTCCTGGAGATCGGCTGCGGAATCGCGCGAGTGGGTAGGCCGCTGAGCAGCGAATGCCTCCACTGGTTCGGGGCGGACATATCCGGCGGGATGCTGGCCCACGCGGCGGCCCGCCTGGGAGACCGCCGGAACACGACCCTTGTTGAGCTCGCGACCGTGGGCCTGCAGGAGTTCCCGAGGGATGCCTTCGACCTGGTCTACTGCACGATCGTCTTCATGCACCTTTTCGAATGGGACCGCTACCGGTACGTCGAGGAGGCCTTTCGCGTCCTGCGGCCGGGGGGGCACTGCTATTTCGACAACTTCCCGCTGGACTCCGAGCACGGCTGGAAGGTGTTCACGGAGGGGGCCCGGTACCCGATCGACCGGCGGCCGGCGCACATCAGCATGGCCTCGACGCGTGAGGAGCTCGGGATCTACCTCAGGAAGGCGGGTTTCGCGGACGTGCGCGTTTGGGACCTGCCAAACGAGCTGATCGCGGCCACCGGGCGCAAGCCTGCGTAGGGTTCGCCGGCCCGGTGTGCGGCTAGTGCAGGTTGTACTTCGCGATCAGGGCCTTTGCCCTGTCCATCGGAAGCCAGGGAATGCCCGGGACCAGGTTGGGATAAGGCACCTTGTCAACGAGGAGGAGGCGGCGCGACTCCGAGCCGCGGGTCGCCGTGAAGTTGTCCAGGTCGGCGGACCATTGCCTGCACATGGCGACGGCGGCCACGCAAAGGAGCGCGGCGAAGGCGGCCCGCCTCGCAGCCGCCGGGCCCGGCAGCCTCCCCCACTGGCTTGAGAGCCAGAAGCCGGCGGCCGGGACGACTCCCAGCAGGGAGGCATACTGGTACCTGGACGAAACCGTGGCCGCCAGGCCCGTGTGGTATCGCCCGATCCCCAGGAGGGCCGCATTCCCAAGGTCGAACGCCACCATCAGGACAACCAGCAGGCGCTGGTCCCCTCGGCTGCGCAGGATGGCCCACGACACCAGGGCGACCTTGCACAGGCCCAGAATAGAAACGGTCCTCCATCCCCAGGATTCCACGGCAAAGACAAGGTACGACGGATTGAGGCAGTAGTACCAAAGGGCGAACACCGCCGCCTCGCCCCCGTGTCCCTTCATATGCTGGTGGTTGCCGCTCGCCATGACCGTGATGAGGACGCCGACCAGAACCGCGGGCGAAAGGTAGGCGAGTGCCAGGGCAGCCCGCCTGGAAAGGCTCTGGCGCGGCCCGCCGCCTCGGTGCCACAGGCACGCCAGGGCAAGCATCGCCCCAGTGAGGACACCGCGCGAGAAGGAGAGAGCGCTCGCCGCGCCCCAGGCCAGCGGGGCGCGCCCGAAGGGACGCCGGAAGAAACAGTCCAGCGCCAGCAGCATGAAGGTCACGGAGAGCACGGCCGACCCCTGGACGGTCCATGCCAGGGTCTCCATGTTGGCCGGCGTAAGCCCAAAGGTCGCCTGGGCGATGAACACCGCGGCCCAGGAGAAGCCGCACGTGCGCATGAGCCTGCCGAGGAGAACCACGTTCAGAGCATGGGTGAGCCACACGGCGGCGACCATGGATGCATAGGACCCGCCGAACACCAGGACCCCTCCGCCCCACAGGAGCTTGAACAGCGGGACAAAGTTCTCGGCGAATACGAGCCACATCCACCGCCAGAGACCGAGCCGCTCGATCTGGTCAATGAGGTCAAACTCGTCGCCAAACCAGTAGAGGCGGGCGAAAAGGCGATGATAGACAATCCAGGGGGCCAGGGCGAGAAGGCCTGCCGCAATCAGGATCCAGCGGTCCGCGGGCTCGGATGCATTGCCGGGCTTATCCGTGCCAGTCGCGCTCATTTCGCGCCGGGCGCGCCAAAGCGCACGAAGGAGACGTACGACCAGTCCCATCGGTTGTCATTGCGGGGCCCCGGTCCCGCGTGCAGGACGAGCCGCTGCGGCGCGTCGCCCGAAAGCTCCAGGTCGACCCGCTGGGTGCCGCGGTCCCCGGGTTGCACGAGCGGGTTCAGGAAGCGGCGCCAGATCCGCTCGCGTCGGCCCGAGGCCCACACGGCGACCACTTCAAAATCGACGCCGTCGGTGCTGCCGGCTCCCATGTAGGCCCCTTCCCGGACGCCGTAGGCGAACGAGAAACGCGCGGCCCCCTGGGGCACCGCGAGGACGACCTCGCCCTCGGCGTGAAGGAGGAGCGCCTTGCCCTCGGGTATGTCGATCACCTGGGTGGGAGCGACCGAGGTGACCGAGATCGGCGGCCGGTCGAATATCCCAAGCTCCACGAGGGGCCCGCCGGGAAGCACCGGCCTCAGCGGGATCCCGGGCAGGCCGAACACGCTGACATCGACGTGGCTCCAGAACTCGCCCTGGCCCGCCGGCGCCTCGAAGTGAAGCGAGCGCACCCATGAGCTCGCGTCGCCGCGCAGGAACTGCGAAAGGTCGCTTCCCGTGGCGAGGGTCGGGACAAGGATGAACCCGTCCCTGGCGACGCGGGGGATGAGCCTCCATGAGCTCGCGCGCCCGCTGTCGTCCGTGGTGACCAGGTTGATGAGGGCGGGCTTGTAGATCAGCGCGCGGGCGCGGCCGAGGCTGTTCGGCACCGCATCCGCCTGAAGCCAGATGGCCTGGTCGCGCTGGGGAGGCAGCACGATCTCGTCGGACAGCATCGCCCTGACCTTGAGGAGCAGGCGCCGCTCGACGGGAGCCTTCGACAGCGGAGCCACCCTCCTCAGCAGCCAGAATCCCCTTTCAGGAAAGACGGGCTGGTAGTGCCCGGGAAGCGCGGCCACGAGCATCGCGTCGTCCTGGCCGGGGTACCGGCCGTCGATCCTGTCGTCGCTCCACAGGAGGAAGTCGGGAGCGCGGTCGGACTGGTACGAGCGGAGGTTCAGCTCCTCCAGGGCGGGCGTGTACGCCGTGTAGCCCTGGAACACCGGCCTCGGGGCAAGCGCCAAGCCGTTCAGGAGCGCGACGCCGGTGAGGCAATCGTAGACGTCCACCGTGGACCTGCCGACGGCGGCGCCGATCGCCGGCATCGACGCGGCCGACGAGGCCTCGTCATAGGAGCGCCTCCATTCTCCGGGGAGCGAACCCATCCGCCCTATCGCTCCGGCATTGCCGCGGACCCGCTCCCAGGTGATGCGGGGCACCAGGCGCAGCAGTCCGAGGTTGAAGATCCCAAGGCCGAGCAGGCAAAGGAGGAACGAACCCTCGAACCAGTGCCACCTTCTCCCGGGAAACAGAAGGCTCGGGACGGCGGGCAGCAGGACGAGGATGAAGGCAAAGAACCCCAGGACGTGGCCGTCCGCCCGCGTGAAGCCCTCCTTCCACATCGCGAACATGGTGAAGGCCAGGAAACCCGGGGCGCAGAGCGCGAGCGAGCGCTCGGGGATCGTGCGCCAGGCCCTCCAGACGAAGGCCGCGCAGGCCGCCGCCAGGGCCGTCCCGCAGAAGAAGATCGGCCAGGACTCGTCGGCACCCATCGCGTCGGCATAGCCCGCCGTGATCTCGAGGCTGTAGCGAAGGTAGGCCCAGAGGTTCGCGGGATCCTGGCCGGCAGCCGCCCATGCGGCGACGACCGCGACGGCAAAGGTGCCCGCGATGACGAAGGACCGGCCCCAGGAGCGGCGGCCCGCGCAGCATGCGGCCGCCGCGAGCACCGCGGCAGTGGAAACCGCAAAATACGTGAACTTTATCTGTCCCAGGAACCCGAGCACGAGCGTCCAGGCCGCGAGCTGCGCCATCGGCGCATCGCGCTTCATGAGCCCCACGATGCCTATGAGCGTCATGAGGACGAAGAAGCCCACGTCCAGGAAGAACCAGTTGAAGGCCGCGAACACGGCGGCAAAGGCCAGCCTTCGCCAGAGCACCAGCGAGCGGGTCAGGATCACGAGCGCCAGGGCGATCAGGAAGCCGCCCGCAAGCTTCCCTGTCAGGATCGGCACCGCGCAGGTGCCGCCGAGGTGGTAGTTGCCCCACAGGTATCCCCAGGGACCCCAGGTGAAGACGATGTCGCGCCCAAATTGCAGCCCCTGCGCGTGGGCATGGATCATCATCTCCTGCCATGACGCGTCCAGGTTCGTGGCCGGCGGGCCGGGAAGGCTGATGAGCGACAGGGCGATCGCCGCGGTCAGGGTAATCGTCTCCAGAATCCGGAACCCGGCCCACCGCGGGTTGCTTGCGCGGATTGACGGAGACGCAGAAGCATCCATTCATTGCACCTAGCATGGACCGCAAGTTTAGACCAGCCGAACGTGGTGACCGCCAAAAGGTTCTATCCAAATGGCCCTGACCGCCTCCCCCCCAGTCACGGTCTCGGTCATCGTGCCGGTCTACAATGAAATCGCGACGGTGCGCACGGAACTGGACGCGCTGGTGGCGAAGCGGCTGCCCGGGTTCGAGTTCCAGCTCATCGTGGTCGAGAGCAATTCGACCGACGGCTCCCGGGAGGTCGTTCTCGGCTACCGCGGGCTACCCTCGGTGACCGTCATCCTGGAGGAGGCCCCGAGGGGCAAGGGCCACGCGGTCCGGGCCGGCCTGCGGGCCGCCGCCGGGGAAATCATCATGATCCAGGACGCGGACCTTGAATACGACCTGGACGACTACGGAAGGCTCCTGGCGCCGATCGCGGCCCGCGAGCACGCGTTCGTCCTCGGGTCGCGGCACACGAGGCGCGGCTGGGCCATACGGAAGTTCACGGACCAGAAGCTCCATGCCTTGGCGCTCAACCTGGCGCACTGGACCTTCACGCTGATGATCAACGCGTCCCTGGGCGTGTGGCTCACCGACCCCTTCACCATGTACAAGGTGTTCCGCCGGGAGTGCATCGAGGGGCTGAGATTCGAATGCGATCGCTTTGATTTCGACTGGGAGCTCTTGATCAAGCTTGTCAGGAAGGGCTATCGTCCCGTCGAAATACCCGTCTCGTACCGCTCGCGGTCGTTCAAGGCGGGCAAAAAGGTCTCGATGATCCGCGATCCGATCACATGGATAGTCGCGTTGGCCAAGTACCGCTTCCAACCCCTTTGACCGCAGCGAAAATTCCGCCCCAATGCCCAAGACCCTCCTAGTCACCGGCTCCTCCGGCCTCATCGGCTCCGAGGTGTGCGCGTATTTCGCGCGCGAGCTCGGGTACGCCGTGCACGGGATCGACAACAACCAGCGGGCGTCCTTCTTCGGGCCCCAGGGCGACACGCGCTGGAACCAGGCGCGCCTGGTGCGAGAGCTGCCCGGCTTCAGGCACCACGAGCTCGACATCCGCGACCGCGCCGGGGTCCTCGCCCTGGTGAGGTCCCTGAAGCCGTCCGCCATCGTGCACGCGGCGGCCCAGCCAAGCCATGACCGCGCCGCGGCGATCCCCTTCGATGACTTCGACACGAACGCCGTGGGCACCCTGAATGTCCTCGAGGCCGCCCGCCAGGTCTGTCCGGAGGCGCCGTTCGTGCACCTGAGCACGAACAAGGTCTACGGCGACGCGCCAAACCGGGTCCAGATGACGGAGCTTCCCACCCGCTGGGATTATGCGGACCCCA
>Ga0265320_10001368_pt1 | contig 17761 bp, 11 predicted proteins | sample 4827metaG_FD_202087 | JGI IMG/M metagenome (GOLD analysis project Ga0265320, IMG submission 202087) | Rhizosphere microbial communities from Carex aquatilis grown in University of Washington, Seatle, WA, United States - 4-8-27 metaG | ecosystem: Host-associated > Plants > Roots > Rhizosphere >...
CGTCGTTGAACCCGTCGTGCCGGTCGTCGTTCCGCCGGTGGAGGCGGTCGTGCTGGCGTTCGTCTGCTGCACGGTGACCGAGGTGGGCGTGCTCGGGCTTCCCGCGGCGCCTCCGGTGGTCCCCGCCGCCGTGTTGGATGAATTCTGCTGCGCCACGGTGACGCCCAGGTTCACCGCGGCGGTGAGGGAGCTGCTCGCCTGGTTGAGGGCCTGCGTGGATGCCTGGGGATTGCTTTGGACGAACGACTGGAGCATGGCCGCCGCGATATTCGACGCCTGGCTCGGATTCGTCAGCGCCGCTGCCGTAGCCACGGCGCCGGCCATCGAGGCGGGCGCCGCCTGGGACGCCGCCACCGCGATCTGAGCCACCTGGGTCGGTGCGGCGATGGAGGCCGCCGCGGTCACGGCCGACGCCGCCGCGCTCGCATTCCCCGCCGTCGAGGACGTCGTGGCCGTGACGGCGGTGATCGCCTGGCTCGCGAAATTCGTCGCCTGCGCGGGCACCGCCGCGCTCGCGACTGCGACGACCTGGGACATGAGGTTCGCGGAGGAGCCCGAAGAAATGTTGCCGATGTTGTTCTGCACGATGTTGGACACCGTGGTCATCGCGGTCTGCACGACCGCCGAGAACGCAGGGTTGGCGGCCACCGCCTGCGAAAGCGGGATCGGGGGCTGGGGTTCGCCCCCGGGCGGCGTGATCGTCACGTTTCCGGCGGCGACTGAATAGACGGCGCCGGCGGGCGTCGTGAACGAGACCGTGTCGGCTGTCGCCGTGACGGACATGTTGTCATCCCCGACGTTGACCGTGAATGACGTGCCCTGGGCGCGCGCGAGGCCCTTGGGCGTGCGTATGGCGTACCGGTTTATGTTGTGCTTCGCCGGGTCGATCATCGACAGGACCGTCCCCTTCTTCAGATCGACGATGAAATCGCGGTTCATGGTCACGTCCCCGGCGGTCGTCACTTCGAGCTTTTCGATCAGGATACGGCTGCCCGGCTGGATCGTGGTCACGGCCCCGGGGAACGGCTGCAGATAGACCTGCGCGTCGTCGCCTGTTTCGATGACGGCCCCTTCCGGGACCGCGCTTTCCAGGGTCAGCGCGATCTGGCCGTCCTGGTCCGGAAGCTTGTAGGTCGCCGAGCCGTACAGGCGCAGCACCACGGCCGTCGCCTTCGCCGTGGTCGGGACGGTTCCCGCCGGGGCGATCGGAGCCGGCTCGGCCGAGATCGTCGTCAGGCTGGCGCCGGTCGCGACAGCCGAGCCGGCGGACGCGGCGATGGGCTTGATGATCGCAACCTGGCCCGCCTGGAGGAGGGTCCCGGTCGCCACGAATGTGCCGTCGGCTCCGCGCGGCTTCACCGAAGCCGCGCCCATGATGACGCGGCATTGGGCATACTTCGAATTCACGTCGATGGCGGCCTGCTGGCTGACCGGCTGGCCGTTCGGAATCGTGATTGTCGAGAACGGGGTCTCGAGGACGAGGCTCGTGCCGCTCAGGAGCTGCGGCGTGTTGACGGTGACCTGCCCGGTCTGGATCTGGACGAGGGTTTGGGAGTTCGAAGGCTCGACGCCCAGGGGGGCCGATCCGGCGGTGAACGCCTCCTGCACGAATTTCTGGACCTTGAGCTCCGTGTTCTGCTCGAGGGCTAGGCTCGTCTGGTTGGCGAGAAGCAGCGTGACCCTGGCCCCTTCGGCCGTCTTCACGCTCGCGCCTGCCGCGGGAATCGAGTCGCCGGCGTGAAGGGAGACGGTCCCGGTCTTCGTCGCGCATTCCGCGAGGCCGGTCACATTGGTGACCGAGAAATTTCCCGCCGTGACCACGGTGGCCGTGCCCAGCTGCTCGAGGACGAACTTGTCGTTGAGCTTCGGATCGGCGCCGGCCGTCGGCTTCACGATGGCGAGCTGGCCGGAAATGAGACTGTAGCCGATCGAGACGAAGGCTCCGTCCGGATTGCGGGGCCTCACGAGGGCCTTGCCCTGGACCACCTCGAGGTGGGTGTTCTTTTCCGTCGCCTCGAGGGAGGCCTTCTGGCCGCCGCTCTGGTCGTTGGCGATCGAGATGACGCCGTGCGCGGTCACGAAGGCGAGCGTCGTGCCGCTGAGGAGCTGCGGGGTGTCGACCCCGATCTTTCCGCGGCGCAGGATGAAGACGCTCTGGGAATTGGATGGCTCGACGTCCTGGTTGTTGTTCGGCGTGAAGGGTTCCTGGTCGAACTTGTCCACCTTGAGCTCGACCTTTTCTCCCAGGGAGAGCGTCGTGCCGTTCGCGAAGAACAGGACCGCGCTGGCGCCCGGGCCGGTCTTGAGGATGCTTGCGCGGCCGGTGTAGGAGCTGCCCTCCGCGATCTGCGCCGTGCCCGCCGGAGTCGAGCGTGTGACGTCGCCGGTCACCTTTCCGACGGAAAATTCATTGACGCCGACCGAGGCGCCGCTCGGCAGCTTGACGGAGACGTCGCGTGCGCCGACCGGCGCGGCGGCCGCGGCGGCGGACATGTCTCCGCCCGAGGTCACGGCGATCGTCTCGGCGCCGGGCTTTCCGTTTGCGCCGCCGTTCGCGCCCAGCGTGTAGCGCACGAAGGCCTGCTGGGCCGTCTTCACCGTGCTGCCGATCGAGGCCAGCGTCCCGTCCTGTCCCCTCACCTTGACGCGGGCGAGGCCGTTGATCATTGCGAAATGGGTCTGGCCGGGCGTCACCTCGAGGAACGCCTTTTCCCCGCCGCTCTGGTTGTTCATGATGTAGCAGGCAGCGTGCGGGCTCTCGAACACGATGCGGGTTCCGCTCAGGAGCTGCGGCGTGCTGATGACGAGCTGCCCCGCCTTGACGTAGACGACCAGCGTCGAGTTCGAGGGCTCGATCAGGAGGTTGTTGTTCGGCGTGAACGGCTCCTGGTCGAATTTCTCGACCCGGAAATCGGTCTTCTCCTGAAGGAACACGCTGGTCCCGTTCGAAAAGACCAGCGTCGCGGTTGCGTTCGCGTCGGTCCTGATCTCCGTCCCCAGGCCGGGGAGCTTGTCGCCCTTCTTGAGGTTGTTGATCCGGATCGCGCGGCCCTCGACGTTGCCCGTCACGGAACTGACAAAGATCATTCCCGCGACCTGGTTGTCGTCGGTCTTCGGAAGGGGGGGGAACAGCTTCTCGAGGAAGCCCCCGTCGGCGGCGAGCGCGGCGATCGGGCCAAGGGCGAGAAGGAAGCCGCAACACAGGAGGCGAAAGTTGGTTTTCATGAGGAATCGTTTGTGGCCGGGGCCGCCGCAGCTAGAATGCTGACAAATATACCCGAACACCCCTAGGGTAAGTCAAACTCGTAGGCCTGTCCACTCCAGCGTATTATTACGTATCCCCGGCCGGTTCCCCGACCACGAAATTCAGGATGCGGTTGGGCACGTAGACCACCCTTTTCAGCGCCCGTCCGGCGAGGTGCTGCGCGACCTTGGGAAGCGAGCGCGCGAGCGCGGCGGCCTCCGCCTCCGGGAGCCCCGGCGGGACCTGCAGCTCGCCGCGGTGCTTTCCGTTCACCTGCACGACAAGCTTTGCCGACAGGTTCTCGAGCGCGGCGGGATCGTAAGCCGGCCAGGGCGTCCGATGGATCGGGCCCTCCCAGCCCAGCCTCGCCCAGAGCTCCTCGGCCAGGTGCGGGGCGAATGGCGCCAGCACCTGGAGGAAGGCGCGCAGCGTGCCGCGCCGGACGGCCGGGGCCTTCTGGATCGCGTTCGCGCAGGTCATCATCTGCGCGATCGCGGTGTTGAGGCGCAGGGCCTCGATGTCCTCGCCGACCTTCCGGATGGTCGCGTGGAGGGTCCGGGCGAGCTCGGGCGGCTCGGCGGCGTCGTCGGAGATCTTCGGGTTCGGCGCGCCGTCCTCGGACAGGCATTCGCGCCAGACTTTCTGGAGGAAGCGGTGGACGCCCTCGATGCCACGGGCGTTCCAGGGCTTCATCGCCTCGAGCGGGCCGAGGAACATGAGGTAGAGGCGGAGCGTGTCCGCACCGTGGCTCGCGATGATCGCGTCCGGGCTGACGACGTTGCCGCGGCTCTTCGACATCTTTTCCCCGTCCTCGCCGAGGATGATCCCCTGGTGGAAGAGCCGCGGGAAGGGCTCGCGCTGCGGCACGATGCCGAGGTCGAAGAGGACCTTGTGCCAGAAACGTGAATACAGAAGGTGCAGCACAGCGTGCTCGGCCCCGCCGATGTAGAGGTCGGGGCAACCCCAGGCCCGGAGCGCCTCCGGCGAGGCGATTGCCTGCGCGTTCGAGGGGTCCGTGAAGCGGATGTAGTACCAGCAGGATCCCGCCCACTGCGGCATGGTGTTCGTCTCCCGCCGTGCGCGGATCCAGGACGGCCCGGCGGGCCTCGGGCCCGCCGCGGGCGCCGAGGCGCCCGTATCCGGATCGAGCCAGATGTCGACCCAGCCGGCCGCGCGGGCGAGGGGGCTCTCTCCCGTTCCGCTCGGCAGGTACGAGTCGACCTTGGGAAGCTCGAGCGGCAGCGCGGCGTCCGGCAGGGGCAGGGCGTAGTGCCGGACTCCGTCCTCGACGAAGGTGACCGGCTGCTCCGGAAAATCCGCGGGGCGCGCCGCGGCCGCCGCGCGGTAGCCGGCCTCGTCGACCCAGGCTATCGGGAAGGGCTCGCCCCAGTAGCGCTGCCGGGAGAAGAGCCAGTCGCGAAGCTTGTAGTTGACCGTTGCCCGTCCGGCGCCCCGCGCGGCGAGGTCGGCGGTCAGCCGTTTTCCCGCCTCCTCCGCGCCGAGGCCCGTGTAGGGGCCCGAATTGACGAGCGCGCCGCCGCCCGCGTAGGGCAGGGGGGCCGCCTGTCCGGCGTCCCCGGGAGCGATGACCTGGATGATGGGGAGGCCGAAGCGGGTCGCAAACTCGTGGTCGCGCTCGTCGTGCGCAGGGACGGCCATGATCGCCCCGGTGCCGTAGCCCGTCAGGACGTAGTCGGCGATCCATATCGGCACGCGGGCGCCGTTCGCCGGATTGATCGCGAACGCCCCGGTCGGAACGCCGGACTTGTCCTTCGCGAGGTCGGTTCGCTCGAGGTCGCTCTTCGCGGCCGCCACCCTCCGGTAGGCCGCCACCGCGGGCCGCTGCGCCGGAAGGGTGAGCGCGTCGGCGAGCGCGTGCTCGGGCGCGAGGACGAGGTAGGTGCAGCCGAACAGGGTGTCCGGCCGGGTCGTGAAAACCCTGAGCTCGCCGAGGGCCTTGTCCTCCAGCTCAAAGGATATTTCCGCGCCCTCGCTCCTTCCGATCCAGGCCGCCTGCATGCGCTTCGTGGAGTCGGGCCAGTCCACGTCCGCGAGGTCCGCAAGCAGCCGCTCCGCGTAGGCGGTGATCCTCAGGACCCATTGGCGGAGGTTGCGCCGCTCGACGGGGTAGCCGCCCACCTCGCTCCGCCCGTCGACGATCTCCTCGTTGGCGAGGACCGTCCTCAATTCCGGGCACCACCACACGGGCCGCTCGTCCACGTAGGCGAGGCCCCGCCGGAAAAGCTGGAGGAATATCCACTGCGTCCACCGGAAGTAGCGCGGATCCGTCGTGTCGATTTCCCGGTCCCAGTCGTAGGAGAAGCCGAGGGCCTGGATCTGGCGCCGGAAATTGGCGATGTTGTTGCGCGTGTTCTCGGCCGGAGGAACGCCGGTCTTGACGGCGTGCTGCTCGGCGGGAAGCCCGAACGCGTCCCACCCCATCGGATGCAGGACGTTGCGGCCGCGGGCGCGCTCGTACCGCGCCACGATGTCGCTGGCCGTGTAGCCCTCCGGGTGCCCCACGTGCAGCCCCGCCCCGGACGGGTAGGGGAACATGTCGAGCACGTAGTATTTCGGCTGCGACGAGGCGTTGACGGCCCGGAATGAGCGGTTTACCTCCCAGAAAGATTGCCAGTGAGGCTCAATCTTCCGAAAGTCGTACTCTTTGCAATCGGTAGCCATTGTTTCGAATCAGCCACTGTGAATCTTTCATTCCCGGGGTCAATCTTTCCTCCTTTCCTGCAACGCCTTGCACGCGTCGCGGCGGTCGTCGCCCTCCTGTCGGCCCTTCCGGCCGCCCGGGCCGCGGTCAGCCGGGGATTCACCCAGCTTCTCGACGCCGTGGTGCGGATCGACGTCAACCAGGTGGCCCTTGACCAGGGAACCCGGCGCTTCGAGGCGAGCATCGGCTCGGGGGTCGTGCTCACCGCCGACGGGCTCGTCCTGACCAATGCGCATGTCGCCAGCCCCCAGGCCGTCGAGATCAACGTCACCCTCTCGAACCTCGAGCGCGTCAGCGCCCGGCTGGTCGGCTGGGATCACTGGACCGACCTCGCCCTCCTGCGGCTGGACATGGACGACGTCAGGCGCCGGCAGCTCGCCTTCACCCACGCCGAGTTTGGGGACAGCGAAAAACTGTTTCCCGGTGAGACGGTCTACGCGGTCGGCACCCCCTACGGCCTGACGCGGACCGTGACCCGGGGCATCATTTCAAACACGCACCGGTACTTCGAGGGCGATCTCGACATCGACGGCTACGAGACCGGGGAATTCAACACCTGGCTGCAGACGGATGCCGCCATCAACCCCGGCAATTCGGGAGGGCCCCTTGTCACGGAGGATGGCCGGATCGTGGGGATAACCTCCCGCAGCTACCTCGGGGCGAACAACCTCGGCTTCGCCATTCCGGCGAACGTCGCCAAGACGGTCGTCGCGGGGCTCGTCCGCTCCGGCTCCATAGCGCGGAGCTACATCGGCGTCGCGCCCTCCGCGCTTCAGGACCTGGAAAACTTCTACGCGCTCGCCCTGAACACCGGCACCCTCCTCAGCAACATCGACGCGGGTTCGCCGGCGGCCCGCGCCGGCCTGCGGGTGGGCGACATCCTCCTTTCCATCAATGGCCGGAGTGTGGACGGCCGGTTCCCCGAGCAGCTCCCGCCGATCCAGAACTTCATCGCGAACCAGCCGGTCGGCGCGACACTCGCCCTGACCGTCAAGCGCGGTCCCAGGATAATGAATTTTTCGGTCGCGACCGAAAAGCTGGAGAGCGCGGTGGGGGAGGAGGCGGCCTTCGAGGGCTGGGGGCTGAGCGTCCGGAAGATATCGCGGGCCTATGCCCGGGAGAACCGCCTGAGCGACGACACCGGCGTCCTCGTGATCGGCATCCGGTCCGGTTTCCCCGCCGACGTGGCCGGGCTGGCGGCGGGCGACATCATCACGACGATCAACCGCAGGATCGTGACCTCGCTCGAAGTCATCAAGTCGGCCCACCAGGCCTACATGGGCAGGCCGGATGCGACGCTCTTCGAGGCCGTGCGCAACCGGAGCGTCTCCCTCTATATACTCAAGCCCTAGAAGGCTGTTGAGCGACATGCCCGCAAGATTCCATCCCTGCCGCCTCGCATTCGCCGCGCTCGCCTTGGTTTCGGCCGCGCGCGCCGCCGACCTTCCCTCCCTGTGGGCCGAGCGCACGAAGTGCGTGGTCGCGGTCGAATACGTGATCGAGAACGAGAACGACCGCAGGCCGACGCTGGGCTACGGCACCGTGATCGATTCCGGGGGAACGATCATTCTTCCCGCCGCGGCGATCGACCAGAGGCTTTCCCCCAGGCAGCTCAAGGATTTCAAGGTCTACCTGCCCGGCGATCCCGCCGGCTACGCGGCGACCTACCTCGGCGAGGATCTTTTCACGGGCTGGCACTTTGTCCGCGTGGAGGAGAAGGCGCGGGGCCTCCTGACGCCCGTCACCGCTTTCGCGGCCAAGGGGACGAACCCCGTCCCCATCCTCGGGGAGGACCTGTGGGGCATCGGCCTCAGGCCCAAGGAGGAGGATTTCACGCCCTACCTTCTGCAGAGCCGCCTCGTTTTGATTCAGCTCCTCCCGCAGCGGACCGCGGTCGCGCAGCAGGAGGTCGCCGGCCCCGGCCTCCCGGTCTTCGACCGCGCCGGGGTGCTCGTGGGGCTGGCGATCAGCTCCGGGGGCCAGACGTACATGCAGTTCTCCCAGTCCAGCCGGAGCGGCGAGCCCATCATCCTCTTCGACCTCGAGGAGAGCAGCCTCTTCCTGCTCGCCGACGAGGTGCTCCCCAATCTCGGCCGGGTGCCGGGGAACGTGAACGGGCGGCCGCTGGCCTGGCTCGGCGCCTTCAGCCTCGAGCCGATGGACCGCGACGTCGCCAATTTTCTCAAGCTCTCTCCGCGGACCTCGGGCGCCGTGGTCAGCGAGGTCCTGGAAAACAGCCCGGCGGAAAAGGCGGGCATGAAGGCGCACGACATCATCGTGGCCCTGGACGGGGCGCCGATTCCGCGCTTCCGGCCCGACCATGTCGTCATCGACTACGTCGAGCACGAGATCGCCCGTCGCAAGCCGGGGGACTCCCTCGGGATCACGGTCCTGCGCGGCCCCGACCGCCTCGAACTCAAGGCCGTGCTCGGCGACGAGCCCCGCCTCGTCCGCGAGGCGGACCGCACCTTCTTCGACCACCTCGGGTTCACCGCGCGCGAATTCGTCTATGGAGACTCGGTCACGCGGCGCGTCCGCTCGGCCGACGCGGCCGGCGTCGTCGTCCACTATGTCCGGCCCAACGGCCCCACGGCGCTTGCCGGCCTGCAGGTGGACGACTGGATCCAGGAGATCGACGGAACGCCGCTCAAGGGCTACGCGGATTCGATCGCCCGGCTCGCCGCCATCGAGTCCGACCTTCAGCGCCAGGAGTTCGTCCTGCTCGTCAGCCGGGGGGGCGAGACGGCCATCCTCCGCGTGAAGCTCAAGTAACCCCATGTTCACCGGAATCGTCGAGGAGACCGGGGAGCTCGTGGCCTTCGCGCCCGGAGACGGCGCCTGGAAGCTGGAAATTGGGGCGAACGTCGCGGCCGGGGACGCGGCCGTCGGCGACAGCATAGCGGTCAACGGATGCTGCCTCACGGTGACGGGCGCCGGACCCGGGCGCCTTCGGTTCGATCTCCTTGAGGAGACCCGGCGCCTGACGGGATTCTCGGCGCTCCGGCCCGGGTCCCGGGTCAACCTCGAGCGCAGCCTGAAGTTCGACGGAAAGATCGGCGGCCATTTCGTCAGCGGCCACATAGACGCGGCCGGCGCGATCGATGTCCTGGAGCCGCGCGGCGCCGACCACTACCTTCGCGTCCGCGTGCCGGCCCCCTGTGCGCGTTACGTCGTCCCCAAGGGCTCCATAGCGATCGACGGGGTTTCGCTTACGGTCGCCGAGGCGGACGCGGGCTCCGTGGCCGTCTGGCTGATCCCCCATACGCTCGCTGCGACCGCGTTCCGGGACAAGCGGGCGGGGGATCTCGTCAATCTCGAGTTCGACCTCCTCGCAAAGTACGTCGAAGGGCTCCTTCCCCGCCGGTCCGGCTGACCGCCCCTTGCGCCTCGCCCTTTCCGCGATCGCCGACGAGCTGCGCCGCCTCCAGTCCGAGGGAGTGAAGCGCGTCTCCGTGTCCGAGGAGAGCCTCGCCGCGCTTCGGGGCGCCGCTCGCAGGCCCGCTCCTGCCCGCGCTTCCGTTCCCGTCGCGAAGGCTCCGCCGCCCGCGCCCGCCCCCCCGTCCGAAGGGCCGAAGCCCCCGGACCTCGCCGCCCTCCGCGCCCGGGTCCTGCCGCTTCCGGACAAGGCGGCCCGCTGGGCCGCCCTGCGCGAGATCATTGTCCAGGATCCCAACTGCCGCTCCCACGTGCGGGCGGGCCGCCAGGTCGTCGTCGGGGTCGGCGATGTGAACGCGAGGATCTGCTTTGTCGGCGAGGCGCCCGGAGCCGAGGAGGAGGTCCAGGGCGAGCCCTTCGTCGGCCCCGCCGGACAGCTCCTGAACCGGATGATCGCCGCCATGGGCCTCAAGCGCTCCGAGGTCTATATCTGCAACATAATGAACTGGCGCCCGGAATTGCCGGCGGGCGCGGACGGCGCGCAGACGGGCAACCGGCCGCCGACCGCGGGGGAAATGGCCTACTGCACCCCCTACCTCCTCGCGCAGCTCGAGATCGTCGATCCCGCGATCCTCGTCGCGCTCGGGGCCACCGCGACCCAGGGGCTCCTCGGCCCCGGGACCTTCAAGGCGCTCGGCGAAGTCCGCGGCCGCTGGCATGAATTCGCCGGAAAGCCGCTCATGGTGACGTACCACCCGAGCTACATCCTGAGAAACCAGACGAACCGCTCGAAGCGGATGATCTGGGAGGACCTCCTGAAGGTGATGGAACGCGCCGGCCTGCCGGTTTCCGAAAAGCAGCGCAGATTCTTCCTGGACCGATGAACCCCAAACCCCGGCGGCCCCTGGCCGCATCCTCCCGATGGCTCTTCGCGGCCGCCCTGGCCGCGTCGCTCGCCGCCGCGCCGGCCTTCGGCGAGGCCTTCTCCTTCGCGGGCCTGTGCGCCCGCGCCAAGCTTCTCGCCTCGCAGCCCTACGCGCCGCGGCCCAGCCGCGTGCCCGAGGACCTCAGGCGCCTGAGCTACGACCAGTACCGCGACATCCGCTACCGGCCCGCGCAGTCCTGGTGGCTGCGCGACCAGCTTCCCTTCGAGCTCCAGTTCTTCCACCCCGGCTTCATCTTCAAGTCCACTGTCCAGATTTCCGAGGTCGACGAGGGAACGGCCCGCCCCATCCCTTTTTCGCCCCAGCTTTTCGACTACGGCCAGAACCGGCTCGCAGCGCCGCCCGAGTCGATGGGTTTTGCCGGATTCCGCATCCTATACCCGCTGAACAAGCCCGGCGACGAGCTCGCGGCCTTTCAGGGCGCGAGTTATTTCCGGATGGTCTGTGCGAAGGCGACCTACGGGCTCTCCGCCCGCGGCCTCGCCATAGACACGGCCGAGCCGACCCCGGAGGAATTCCCCGATTTCGAGGAGTACTGGATCGAGCGTCCCTCGCGGGCGGCGACCGAGCTGACGATCTACGCGCTCCTCGAGGGCCCGAGCGTCGCGGGCGCGTACCGCTTCACGGTCGTGCCCGGCGCGGACACGGTCGTCCAGGTGAGGGCCGTCCTCTACCTCCGCCGGCATCCGAAGATCTTCGGGGTGGCGCCCCTGACGAGCATGTTCTGGCACGGGCAGAACGCCGAGGCCCTGCACGACTTCCGCCCCGAGGTCCACGATTCCGACGGACTCATGCTGCACACCGGGGCGGGGGAGTGGCTCTGGCACCCCCTCACCAATCCGGCGAACGTCCGCACTCTGACCTTTGGCGACGAGAATCCCCGCGGTTTCGGCCTCCTGCAGCGCAACCGCAACTTCGCAGACTACCAGGACATCGAGGCGGCCTACCAGCTGCGGACGAGCGCCTGGGTCGAGCCCGTCGGCTCCTGGGGCCGGGGGAGCGTGCGCCTGGTCGAGCTGCCGTCGCCGGACGAGACGAACGACAACATCGTCGCCTTCTGGGTGCCCGCGGAGCTCCCGCCTTTCGGCACGCCCCTCGAATTCGCGTACCGCCTGCACTGGTTCGTGGACCAGATCCGCCCGCCCGGCGGATACGCGGTCGCGACGCGTCACGGACGATCCAAGACGCAGGAGCGGGACCTGGAGCGCTTCCTCGTGGACTTCGACGGCCCCGGCCTTCGCGGCCGGCCGGCCGGCGCCCCCCTCGAGCCGGACGTGACGGTCGGCGCCGGCGCCGAACTCGTGCACGCGACCCTGCAGAAGAACCCATTCAACGGCACCTGGCGCGCCGCCTTCGCCCTGCGGCCCGACGGGACCGGCCGGCCGGTCGAGCTGCGCTGCTATCTGCGCGATCCGGGGCACACGCTGACCGAGACCTGGAGCTATCTCTGGCAGCCTTGATATGCGCCCCGCCATGGATAATCGTACTTCCGTCCCCGGGCGGCGCCGCTGAACCATGAGCAATAACCCGATGCTGGAGCTACCGGCGGCCTTTCGGCCGAAGACCGGGAGCCTCGAGTCGTGGAACCTCGCCTACATCCGCGTCGAGGACTACCTGCGCGCCCACCGCGTGCACAACCGCCTGCACCAGATCCGGCTCATCCAGACGATCCTGGACCGCGCGGCCGAGCGCCATGCCGCCAATCCGTCCCAGGACCCGACGGTTCTCGCGGCAGAGGAGATCGAATCCCTCATGGACGCCTGGTTCGCGGACGTCCTCGACGAGCGCGGTCAGCCGCACGAGCGGATCGCGGTGGACGGGCGCGTCGCCCTCCTCCTGTGCGACGGCCCGCAGCGCTGGCCCCAGGCCTTTCTCGACGAGCGCCGGATACCGGAGGATTTCGCCCAGGCGATGCGGGTCAGCAGCATCCGGGCCGGCCCCGACTTGGCGGTCTCGAGCATGGTGCCGCGGCCGATCGACCTGGGCCCGATCACCGAGGCGGCCGGCGAGACCCTGGAGCGCTTTGAGCGCTGGCCCGTCCTGCGCACGCTCCTCCTGTGGCTCCTCTTCGCCGGGGCGCTTGCCGCGATCTTCCACGCGACCCGATAGCCCGCATGCGGATCTTCTTCAATGAGCGCATGGACGCGCGGCGCCTCAACCGGCGCCGCTTTCTCTTTTTCTCGTCGATCGTCGGGCTGACCGGGCTCGCCGCCTGGTTCATGGCGGACCTCCTCTGGCGCGACGGGATGACCGGGCTCGAGATCGGCCTCCTCGCGCTCTTTGTCATTCTCTTCGCCCACATCGCCACGGGCTTCTGCTCGATGCTGGTCGGCTTCTATGTCGTCAACCGCGGGGGCGACAGCTGCCGGCTCACGGCGACCCGGACGCCGGGCGAGGAGCCCCCGCTCGCCTCGACCGCGATCGTCATGCCGATCTTCAACGAGGACGTCAGCCGGGTCTTCGAGGGGCTCCGCGTCATCTTCCGCTCCGTCGAGGCCGAGGGCAGGCTCGAGCACTTCGACTTCTTCATCCTGAGCGACTCGAACCAGCCGAACAACTGGATCCAGGAGGAGGTGGCCTGGACCGAGCTCTGCAAGCAGGTCGAGGGTTTCGGGAAGATTTTCTACAGGAAGCGGCGCCAGCCCATAAACAAGAAGGCGGGAAACGTTGCGGACTTCCTCCGCCGCTGGGGAAAGAACTACCGCTACATGGTGGTCCTGGACGCCGACTCCATCATGACGGGCGCCGCGCTCGCGGAGCTGGTCGGCCTGATGGAGAAGAACCCCCACGTCGGCATCGTGCAGACGGCGCCCCGGCTCATATTCGGCGAGACCCTCTACGCCCGGATGCAGGCGTTCGCCAACCGGCTCTACAGCCCGCTCTTCCTCGCCGGCATCAACTACTGGCAGCAGCACGAGGGGAACTACTGGGGTCACAACGCGATCATCCGCGTCCAGCCCTTCATGGAGCACTGCGCTCTTCCGGCCCTTCCCGGGAGCGAGCCGATCGGCGGCCGCATCCTCTCGCACGATTTTGTCGAGGCGGCGCTCATGCGGAAGGCGGGCTGGGCCGTGTGGCTCGCCCACGACGTCGAGGGAAGCTACGAGGAAAGCCCGCCGACGCTCATAGACAGCGCGAAGCGCGACCGGCGCTGGTGCCAGGGCAACCTGCAGCATGCCTGGCTCCTGACCGCCCGGGGATTTCGGAGCGCAAACCGCTTCCACCTCTTCATGGGGGTCATGGCCTACGTCTCCTCGCCCCTGTGGCTCCTGTTCCTCCTGCTCGGGATGATCGAGGCCTTCCGCCAGAGCGCGATTGTCACCTTCGGGATGATGGCGTCCGACACGACCTCGGTCTTCGGCTACCGCGTGGAGATGCCGGAGGCCTTCACGCTGTTCCTGTTCACGATGCTGCTCCTCTTTCTGCCGAAGTTCGCGAGCGTCGCCGCGATCCTGGGCCGGCCGGAGGAGGCGGAGCGGTTCGGCGGCCCCGCGCGCGTCGTCGTCAGCGCCGTCCTGGAGACGGCGAGTTCCGCGCTGTTCGCTCCCATAGCGATGATGTTCAACACCCGCTTCGTCGTGTTGACGCTCCTCGGGCAGGGCGTCTCCTGGGTCGCCCAGCAGCGTCGCGCGGACGACGACGGGACCGACTGGCGGGAGGCGATCCTCACGCACGGGCTCCAGACCGTCTTCGGGGCCGTCTGGGGCCTGTCCATGCTGATCCTGCTTCCGGGATATTTCTGGTGGCTGAGCCCGGTCATCGCCGGCCTCGTCCTCGCGGTGCCGCTCTCCATCTTCTTCAGCAAGGCGAGCGTGGGGCTGAACGCGCGGGAGATGGGCCTTTTCCTGACGCCGGAGGAGACGCAGCCGCCGCGTGTGCTGAAGCAGCTCCGGAAGAATCTCGACGAATGCTACCGCCACCTCCAGCCCTTCGAGCCCCTGCGCGCCGACTACGGGCTGATGCAGGCCGTCCTCGATCCCTACATCAACGCGATGCACGTGGCGCTCCTGCGCCAGCGCAAGGCGAGCGAGGAGGCCCGGGAATGGTTCGGCCAGCTTCGCGAGCGGCTGCTGCGGGAGGGCCCGTCCGCGCTCTCGCCCAAGGAAAAGATGGCCCTGCTCCTCGATTCCGAGTCGATGATCTGGCTCCACCGGGAGCTCTGGACCTGCCCGGCCGACATCCTGGCCGAGTGGTGGCGCCTGGCCATGCGCCAGTACAACGTCCTCACCGCGACCCCGACGACGGCGCTCTACCGCTGAACGCCGGTCATCCGGTCAATTTCGCCAGCTCGGTCCGGACCTGTTCGAATTCCGCCTTCAATTCGCCGATCATCGGCGTGAGGGTGGAGATCGGGGACTTCTTCGACTCGGTCTCGAGGCGGGCCGCGGCCGCGCCGAGCCGCATCGCCCCGATGTTCGCCGAGCTCCCCTTGATGCTGTGGGCCGCCCGCGTGAAGGTCGTGATGTCGCCGGCCGCCTGGCTCTTCTCGAGCTCGGCGATGCGCTCCGGGGTGTCGGCGATGAAGATTCCGGCGATTTCCTTCAGGAATTCTCCGTCGTCGCTCAGCGCCCTTAGGCTCTCAATCGTTGCGGGGTCGAGTACGGGCTCGGTGGACATGCGGCCGGGCGATTCTGGGCGCGCATCCGCCCATGCCAATCGAATTTTGGCCCCGGCTTAAAATCGTTACATCACTGAATCGGTATATGTTGATATTTGACTTGCGCGGGGCTGCGCCATCCGGTTTTCTGGTCCCCTTCAAAACCCATGGCCCAATCATTCGTATTCTCATCTGAATCCGTCGGCGAGGGACACCCCGACAAGGTCGCCGATCTCATTTCCGACAGCGTGCTCGACGCCTGCCTCGCGCAGGACCGCTCGAGCCGCGTCGCCTGCGAAACCCTGGTCAAGTCGAACCAGGTCGTGGTCGCCGGCGAGATCACCACGCGGGCGAAGCTGAACTACGAGCGCATCATCCGCGACGCGGTCCGCGACATCGGCTACGTGAACGACGACGACGTCTTCCACGCCGACAAGATCTTCGTCCACAACCTCCTCACCCGGCAGTCCCCGGACATCGCCCAGGGCGTGGACGCCCGCAAGGTGAAGGGCAAGAAGACGGCCGAGCAGGGCGCCGGCGACCAGGGTCTCATGTTCGGCTACGCCTGCCGCGACACCCGCGAGCTCATGCCGGCTCCCATCATGTTCGCCCACCGCCTCGGGCGCGGGCTCACGGCCATCCGCAAGAGCGGCCGGGTCAAGTGGCTTCGTCCCGACGCGAAGTCCCAGGTCTCCGTCCGCTACGAGAACGGCCGGCCGGTCGAGGTCGTGAACGTCGTCATCTCCACGCAGCACACCGCGGACGTGAGCCACGACGAGATCTCGAGCTTCCTCATCCGGAACCTCATCAAGAAGGTCCTTCCCGCCAGGCTCCTCAGCGGGCGCACGGAATACCTCGTCAACCCGACCGGCCGCTTCGTCATCGGCGGGCCCGAGGGCGACTCCGGCCTCACCGGACGGAAGATCATCGTCGACACCTACGGCGGCTGGGGCCGCCACGGCGGCGGCGCCTTCTCCGGGAAGGATCCCTCCAAGGTCGACCGATCCGCGGCCTACATGTGCCGCTGGGTCGCCAAGAACATCGTCGCCGCCGGCCTGGCCGACGCCGTGGAGCTCCAGGTCGCCTACGCGATCGGGCATCCCAAGCCGGTCAGCGTCTACGTGGACACGAAGGGGACCGGGAAGGTGTCGGACGTTCGGATCGTCCGCGCGGTGAACCGCGTCTTCAGCTTCAAGCCCGCGGACATCGTCCATCAGCTGAATCTCCTCAGGCCGATCTACAGGCAGACCACCAATTACGGCCATTTCGGCAAGTCTGGGCTCCCCTGGGAGCGGACCGACAAGACGGCCGCGCTCCGCGCCGCCGCCCGCTAAGCCTCCCAACCAACGCTCCCACCTCCATGCCCACCGCCGCCAAAGCCGCTCCCGCGCAGGATTTTCACGTCAAGGACATCTCCCTGGCCGAATGGGGCCGCAAGGAGATAGCCGTCGCCGAGCACGAGATGCCCGGTCTCATGGCCCTGCGCCGCAAGCACGGCGCGGAGAAGCCGCTCAAGGGCGTCCGCATCACCGGATCGCTGCACATGACGATCCAGACGGCCGTCCTGATCGAGACGCTCGCCGAGCTCGGCGCCTCCGTCCGCTGGGCCTCCTGCAACATCTTCTCGACGCAGGACCACGCCGCCGCGGCGATCGCCAAGGCTGGATTCCCCGTCTTCGCCTGGAAGGGCGAGACGCTCGAGGAGTACTGGAACCTGACCTGGAAGGCGCTCGCGCATCCGAACGGCCAGGGTCCGCAGCTCGTCGTGGACGACGGCGGCGACGTGACGCTGCTCCTGCACAAGGGCTACGAACTCGAGGAAGGCAGCACCTGGGTGGATTCCGCCTCCGGCTCCCGGGAGGAGCAGGTGATCAAGGACCTGCTCAAGCGGATCCACGCCGAAAGCCCCTACATCTTCCATGAAATGGCCAAGGGCTGGCGCGGCGTCTCCGAGGAGACGACGACCGGCGTCCACCGGCTCTACCAGCTCCACGAGCAGGGCAAGCTCCTCGTCCCCGCCATCAACGTCAACGATTCGGTCACCAAGTCGAAGTTCGACAACCTTTACGGCTGCCGCGAGTCGCTGGCCGACGGCCTCAAGCGCTCGACCGACGTCATGATCGCCGGCAAATGCGCGGTCGTCTGCGGCTACGGCGACGTCGGCAAGGGCTCCGCCCATTCCCTGCGCGGCTTCGGCGCCCGCGTCATCGTGACCGAGATCGACCCCATCAACGCGCTGCAGGCGGCGATGGAGGGCTTCGAGGTCGCGACCGTCGAGGACACGCTCGGGACCGGCGACATCTACGTGACGACGACCGGCAACACCGACGTCATCACGCTCGATCACATGCAGCGGATGAAGGACCAGGCGATCGTCTGCAACATCGGCCACTTCGACAACGAGATCCAGGTCGAGCAGCTCTACCACGCCCCGGGCATCGTCCGCACGACCATCAAGCCGCAGTACGACATGTTCACCTTCCCCGGCGGGCGGAGCATCTACCTCCTCGCCGAGGGCCGGCTGGTCAACCTCGGGTGCGCGACCGGGCATCCCTCCTTCGTCATGTCGAACAGCTTCACGAACCAGACGCTGGCGCAGATCGACCTCTGGAGGAACAAGGACACCTACAAGGTCGGCGTCTACCGCCTGCCCAAGCACCTCGACGAGGAGGTTGCGCGGCTGCACCTCGAGAAGATCGGCGTCAAGCTGACCCGGCTGACCGACAAGCAGGCCAAGTACCTCGGCATATCCCCGGACGGCCCGTACAAGGCGGACCACTACCGGTATTGATTTAAAGGGATCAGGTCTGAATGGCAAAAGAAGGGGGCAAAAGAAGGGGGTCAGGCTGCGAAAGTTGACACCGCTGCGGTGTCAATTT
>Ga0265320_10001370_pt1 | contig 17739 bp, 13 predicted proteins | sample 4827metaG_FD_202087 | JGI IMG/M metagenome (GOLD analysis project Ga0265320, IMG submission 202087) | Rhizosphere microbial communities from Carex aquatilis grown in University of Washington, Seatle, WA, United States - 4-8-27 metaG | ecosystem: Host-associated > Plants > Roots > Rhizosphere >...
TCGCATGGACCGTCAAAGGAGCTACGCCGACCTTCACGCTACCTAGCCAACCGAACGCGATGGTCTGGGGATTCTGACCCGTTACCGTAAAGCTCTGCGTCACCGGGGTAGCTGCACTGTAAGTCGCATTTCCGGCCTGCGTCGCCGTAATGGAACACGTCCCGGTGGCAACGATTGTCACCGTCGAACCCGCTACGGTGCAAACCGCGGGGGTCGTCGAAGTGAAGGTCACTGGCAGCCCCGAGGACGCCGTTGCGCTGATCGTGAACGGAGCGGTTCCAAGTGTTACATCGCTCAGCGGGCCAAACGCAATTGTCGTTACCCCTGAAACGGCGCAACTAGAGCCAACGCAGTTGACCGAAACGGTTGTCCCAGCCGCGATCACCGTTCCGGACTCTGTCGAACCGTTCGGGTTTACTGCAAACACCGCTTGTCCGCTTCCAGCGGAATTCATGCCTGCAGTTGGGGTGATCCAACTGACGGTGCTGTCAGCCGTCCAGCCGGCTTGGGAATTGGAAGCGGCGATGCCTAGAGTTAAGTTGGCTCCGGCCGCCACCTGCGATGGGACACTACTCAAAGTAAAGGTGCTGGCAGGAATGCACGCGCCGCCCGGGTCCGCAGGCAGACTGAGCTGAGGGGGGGCATTGGTCACGAAGCGTCCTGGATAAACATCCGCGAGGGACTCAAATTCGCCCCCTAGCAGGGCTTGTGTTGCGGGGTCGCATGAATACCCGAGATTGATTCCTCCCGAGAGCATCTGTGCGGCCAGGTAATACTGGATTCCGTAAGGAGATAGATTGGTTAGGTCATACGTTTCGTCGCACCCGTTGGTGGTTGGGAACTGCGGGCATCCGCTCACATGCGGGTGGCCGTTCCCTTCGGTGTGGCGCGTTTCGTGAGCATACAACCCCACGTTCGCCGCGATGCCGATCGCCGTTTGCCTGTATTGCGCCTGGAAAGCAACGGTGGTGCCATCCGCGGCAGCGAGCGCCGCCAGGCTCCCCACGCTAATGTAGGTCGCATTATTGACGATCAGGCAGCACTCTCCGCCCACGCTCGACGAGTCGATATTGATACCGGAAATCCTGGACTTCATCCAGTCGTAGAGCCGGAGCGACGTCCAAGGTAAGTATCCGGACCGTCCCATGTCCATGTAGTACATGAATCTCAGGACCTGCAAGGCCGCAAGTTCGTCCGTAATCTGTGTCGCCGGCATTTGGCTGTAGGGTTCCGTGCACGCAATCTGGCCGACTGGAACCTGATCCCTCAAGATCCGAAAATCCCGCTGGATGATGGGCAAATAGGGATCGTTCTGCGGACACGAATCGATAAACGCTTGTAGGTTGGGGTAGGTGCTGGCCATTCGCTGCGCTGGCATACACACTGCGAGAAAAGACAACAGGCATACGAGAATGACTAACCGCCTCATCGGGCGACCTCGCTTTCATCGTTCACAAGTCGATTTACGGAGCGGGAATGTTTTCGGAAGCGTGCGTTCCCAGCGTGCCGTAGACTCCGGTCGCACCGCGGATGCTACTGAGCCCAAGCCGTGCCTTCACCTACTAGCAGAAGCCCCAATCCGAGTAAGCGGACCCTCATCCTGTTAGTGGAATTGTACCTCAGGCAGTCGGTCCAGCGGGGGGCCGCAGTCGCGCTTGATGGTGTTGCCGATGCTCGACGCTTTCGACGTCCCGCGGTCCCGTACAAAGAGATGCGAGCGGACGCGCAGGGGGCTACGTCGGACCAGATGCGGGAGCGGATCGAGCGGGCCCGCACGGTGCAGCACGCGCGCGGCCACGTCAACAGCGAACTGCCGCCACGGCGCGGGCGAGCGCACGCTTGAACTGGCCATGCGCAACCTGGCTTCGAGCACCGTGGCGCACGGCGTGGTTGCGACACCGGACGGCATCATCCTGGGCACAACCGCCGCCATGGACAGGCTCTTGGGTAACGAGCCGGAGCACTTCAACGGACGATCGCTGTGGGAGTTCCTGACTCCCCGGTCGGCGAGCGAACTCCGCAGCCGGGTGGAGGCCGGAATCCGCTGCCCCGAACTGCGCCTCCCCGTTACGTTTGTTGGCGGGGCTTCAGGCGCGCACGTGCTCCTCTGCAACCTCGACGTTCAACCGCACGCCTTCGCACTGCTGGGCGAGCCGGCCTCCGCCCTCGAAGAACGGTGTGTTACCACTCCCGGGGGGCATCGAAATGAGTGACTTCTCCTTAGCCGACAGAACGGCGCTTGGCGATCGATTGCAGGCACTCAAGCCTGGAATCGCGGAAGATGTCACCCGGGTGTTCCTGGAAGCGCACCCCGACTGGGTGGCCAGGTATGGCGACAGAGCCCGAAGGTTCGGCATCGAGGACGCGCAGTTTCACATTGATTCCTGCGAGGCGCCGTCGAGGCAGGCAGCATCCGGTCCTTTGAAGACTACTGCGAGTGGGCGGCGGGCATGTTGAAGGCTCGCGCGATCGCCAGCCACTTCCTGGTGGAGAACCTGGTGCAGATCGAAACCGCGTTGCGGGACGGACTGTCTCCAGGCGACCAGGCGGTGGTCGCCCGCATCCTGGAGGCCGGCCGCGCGGCCTGCGATCGGGAGAGGACCCGGCCCGCCCGTCCTGAAACTGCGCTGGCTCTGGTCCGGAACGTCTTTCTGCAATCGATTCTGATCGGCGCGAGGGCGGGCTCGGTAGGGATCGCGGACGAGGCGCTCCGAGGCGGCGCTACAGTTTTCGAACTCTACGATCAAGTGTTCCAGGACTCGCTGTATGAGGTCGGCAGATTATGGGAACAGGGCAAGATCTCTGTCAGCGTCGAGCACCGTGCCACCGCGATCACCCAGTTCGTCATGGCTGGGCTGTACTCGCGTGCCCTGCCTGTCGAGCCATCGATTCCTCTACGTAAGGCGATTGTCACTGGCGTCGCGGGCGAGTTGCATCAGATCGGGGCGAACATGGTCGCGGACGTTCTCGAAAACGCCGGATGGAGCGTTGAGTTCCTCGGCACGGATGCCCCGCATTCAGGCGTAGTCGATGCGGTCCAGGCGCAAGACTCCGACCTGCTTTGCATCTCGGCTACCATGCTCTTCAACGTGCCGAATGTGGTCCGTCTGATTCGAGACGTTCGCGCCCGTTCGCCCAAACTGAGGGTTCTGATAGGTGGGGCGGCCTTTCGAGCCCGACCTGAACTCTGGGTGGATATCGGCGCGGACGGTTTCGCATCGGACTTGAGCGGCGCGCTGGACGCCGCGGGCCGGCTCGTCCCTCAACCGGTGGGCTGAGGGGCTTCCGGTCAACCGGCTCCCGAGCGATTCCAGCGGCGGGGCCGGCAGCTGTGCCGCGATCCTAGTGTTAGCAGCACAACTGACAGAGGACCACGGGTGGGGCAGGCACGAATTTCGCGAAGGCGGCGAGATTCGAGCCAGTCCCGAGTTTGCGAGTAATCTATGGGCGCGGGCCGGATGCGGATAGCAGAACCCGCCGCCAGCCGTAGCCGAGCAGGCCGATCAGCGCGGGGGCAACGAGGGGCAGGGTCGCAGGTTCGGGTACCTCCGACAGCGAAACCCCGTCGATTTCGTTGCCATACGAAGGAAGACCGCCGACGTTGACCGCGGCGAAACTCAAAACCTCCGACGTGCTCGTGGCGGTTACAAGGAAGGACTGCGGAAACCACACCAACGAGGCGTTGCCATCCGTGACAGATGTGTCGGAGTCGGTGGTCACGAGATTTCCGCCAAAGTACACGTTCAGCTGTTGAGGACCGGATCCTGGGCGATCACCATAGGCCCAGAAGAGGCGGTACTGGTCCCCGACGGTCAGCCCGACAACGGTCTGCGAGACGGTGTCGAAGGTGGTTGCGTCCACCTCCATACTCTGGTTGCCGTCGTAGGCGATGCCGCCGATGACGGGGCTGTAGTCGATCTCAATACCGTCACTACCACTGGTGTCGTTCCAACCCGGCACCGCCCCATTGGCGAAGTTGGCCCAGTTGGTGCCCACGCTCGGGGACTCAAATGACCCGTTGACGATCAGGTTGGCCGCCTTCAGGTCCCCTGCCCCATTCCCCACCAGTGCCAAAGCCGCCAATACGTACAGACCCGAAAGCCTCATGTGTCCTCCGCGACGCTGCAACCACAGACCCTCTTTGGGGAGGTCTCCCCCCTCATCAGAGGTCGCCAGTGCTTCCACCGATTATACCTTGAGCCAGCCGCCAATTGAAGGTATTCATATCATGTTTGCTCTCGCGGGCATCGCACAAGTACTCCAGGTACTGTACCCCCCTCGATCCCGGCGCGCGGGAGTTGGACGGACTCAGGGATGAGTCCCCCTCCGCCTTACGGCGCGAAATACCCGTTGATGTCGAGGATTACGTGCGTCCGGCCCGTGACAAACACGCTGATCGTGCCATCAGCTCCCGCCGGCACAATCGCGGCGTTCGCCACCACGCTGCCGTCAAACGAGTTCAGGGTCGAAACGAGGGGCTGTGCCGATCCCGTGGGCCATGTCGTCAGGAACGAGAGCGGTCCATCCGGCACCACGGTGACATTGAGCGCGTAAGCGCGCGCCGTTGCGGGAACGCCACAGCCACTCGCCGGCACTGGGAACGACCGCGTCTCCTGCGCCGCCATCTCCGGAGCGCCGAACGGGGGTCCGCCAGAGCGCGTGTCCGCCGCGCGGCACGGCGTCACCGGATAGAACGACAAGGCGCCCGCGCTTCCCGGCGCGCCGAAGTATCCGTTGACGTCGAGGATCACGTTGGTCGGGTTACTCACAAACACCGAGATCGCTTCGTTGGTCCCCGCCGGAACCAGCGCGGCATTGGCCACCACTTTCCCGGTCCACGAGTTCAGCGTCGAAACATCCGGCTGCGCGTCGCCGGTCGGCCAGGTTGTCAGATAGCCCAGGTAACCTGCGGGCACCGCCGTGACATTCAGCGAGTACGCTCTCGCCGTGGCGGGAACAGCGCACGGACCCAGCGGAATTGGGAAGTCCCTTTTCTGGCCGCTGGTCATGGATGGCCCACCGAACTGGCCCGGCGCGCCTCGCGTGTCCGCCACGCGGCATGGCGTGGTGGGATAAAGCACATACGAGGTTGGGCCGCTCGAAGCATCGAAGTAGCCGTCGACATCCAGGATGACGTCGGTCGCCCCGGCGGCGAACACACTGACGGCCCCATCGCTCCCCGCAGGCACGATGGCGGCGTTGGCTGTCACGTCACCCGTGAACGCATTCAGGGTGGAGACCACGGGCCGGGTCTGGCCGGCGGGCCACAGCGTGAGATAGGGCAGCGGCCCTTGCGGTACTACCGTGACGTTCAGGGAGTAGGCCTGCGCGGTGCCGGGGATCGAGCATCCGCTCTGAGGGATCGTGAACGAGCGGGTGGAACCGGCAGCCAGGGGACCACCAATGGCGCGGGTGTCCACGATCCGGCAAGGCGTCACAGGAACGAACACCAGACCACCGGGGTTTCCACCGGGCGACGAAGAGGTGGTGAAGGACCAGGTTGCCGAGGCGGCGGAATCGGCAGCGCTCTTCGCGGTGACGCTCCAATAGTAGGTTGTGCCCGCGCTCAGGGTCCCGGGGTTGTAAGCGGTGGAGGAAGTCCAGTCCCAGGAATCCGGCGGGGAACTGGTTCCGAAGTAGACCGTGTAAGATGCCGCGCCGGGGGAAGCCTGCCAGACCAGGTTCAGCGGGGAGGCGACGCCGGTGGCGCCGTTGGGCGGGAAACTGAGGGCGGGGCCGGCAAGGGTGGTGAACGACCAGATGGCTGAGGAGGCGGAGCCGCCGGTTTTCAGCGCAGTCACGCTCCAGTAGTACGTGGTGGCCGCGCTCAGTGTGCCGGGGTTGTAAGTGGTGTCCGCGATCCCCTGGGCCACCAGCGGAGGCGGCGAACTGGTTCCGAAGTAGACGTTGTAGGTTGTCCAGCCCAACCCAGCCTGCCAGGACAAAGTTGCCGGGTTGACGACGCCAGCGGCCGCATTGGCCGGGGCCGTGAGGACCGGCGCGGTGGGCGGCGACGTGGTTGTGGAAGACAGAGCGGCGATCAGGTTGGCCGCATCGATGGAGCCGAGGCCGGTGGTCAGATCGTAGCCGGGGCCGGCGGAGTAGCCGGCGTAGCCGTTGACGCAGCCAGGGAAGCCGCAGGGCACGAAGTTGTTGCCGGCGGTGATGTCGTGAAAGGCGTTGTTGGAGGAAGCCGCGAGCTGGTAGAGGGCTGGGTTGAGATTGCCTTGGCGGCTGCCGGTTGCTTGCAGAATCATCGCCACGATGCCGGCGAAGGTTGGGGCGGCGGCAGAGGTGCCACCGGTGACGTCGAGGTAGTTCTGTGAATCCCGGTAACCGTTGGTGCAGCCGGGGAGACCCTTGCTGTCAGTGGGTTCGCAGAAGAGGTAGGGGTCGTGATAGGCGGAGGCGGCCAGCGCGAGATCGGGAACGTCACGGGCGCCATCGGCAGGAACGCCCGGGCCAGCCTGCCAGGAGGGCTTCGCATAGATGCTGCTCGCGCCGCCGCCGGTGGCGGCAATCCCCGGCTCCACCGCGTTGTCGTTCCAGGCCATCTCGGGGATATAGGAGAGGGCGGAGCCGCCGTTGGCGTTGTTGGTGGAGGACCAGTAGTTGGTGGTGCCCTCGTTGAACTCCGTGCCGCCCATGCTGGTTACGTACGGACTGGAGGCCGGGAAAGTAGCCGCCCCGGTTGGGCCGTAGCCGTCGTAGCAGCCGAACGGACCGAAGTCGCCGGAGGCCACGACGACGGTAATCCCCATCGCGTTGGCCTGCTCGAAGCCTTGATTCAAGACGATGTTCGGTGCGGTCATACCCTCGCAGTTGCCGGCGCTGAGCGAGATGACGGGCGCGAGATTGTTATCGATGGCGTAGAGGGCGGAGCCGAAGAAATCGGCCGAGTTGACGAAGATGAGGTTCGCGCCGGGGGCGACGGCGCCCGACCATTCGAGATCGAGGAGAGCCTCCTTCGCGGCGCCGGAATCAGAGACCGGTGGGTCGCCATCCAGGATGATCTGCGGAGCCTTCGCGGGCAGACCCGACGCCGCCTGGAAAGCCTCGATGGAGGAGACAGGCACGTCCGCCGCGCCGATGATGGCGATGGACTGGCCGGCCCCGTTGATGCCCCTGTCATAGAGCGGGGTCAGATCATAGATCGTGGCGAAATCGCCCGGCGCAAGGAAGTTTTCGCCGCTGAGCGAGGAGGTGAATCTCGGCCGGCTACGGACGTACGGGTGGGGGTGGAAATCGTCCAGGCCGCGGATGCCGAGGACCATTCCCTGGAGTTCGACGGGGAGAGAAGGCTCGGCGACGTTGGCGTAGTGCGGCTCGCCGTTGACTCGATAGCTGTGCATTGGAGTCTGGAAAGCCATACGGGCCTGGGCGGCGGTTCCGGACATGGTCACGAAGGTGCGGCTGCGGGCGGGCCGGATCCTGGTGAATCCCGCTCGTTCGAGCCAGGCGGTGATGCGGCCGAGGTCGGAGGAGCTGATGCCGAACCGCTCGCCGAAAGACTCGGGGGTGAGCCACCTATGGTATTGGGGGCTGGAGGGATCCTGCTGCGCCCCGACCAACCGGTCGAGGTCCGCTTGCTGAGCGGGAGAGAGGGCGAAATGGATCGTGACGCGCGGCAAGGCGAGCGTGTCCGGGACCTGGCCTTGATCCTCTGCGGAAGCGAGCAGAGGATGGACGTTGCCTCTGAGATGGAAGGTCTGGCGTCCCTGAATGTCAGCATGGATTCGGGAAGGAGGCTCGGCGTAGAGCGTCGTCATCACCGCAAGCAAGCCAGCGAGGACGGCCGGGCGCACTGGAATCGCACGCAGAGTTTTCATATTGCAGGCTTCGCTCCGGAAATCGGTCGCTTCCGCGCTGGGCGGCAACACCGGCGGCCTTGCCTCGGATAATGTCACCTTCGATTCCGATGGCATCTTGCATGCAAAGACGGCACGGGCCCCGCCGGAGGTTACGGCCACCTCGGACCAGATGCGGGAAAGGATCGAGCGAGGCCCGCACGGTGCAGCAGGTGCGCGGCCACGTCGAACTGCCGCCGCGCCTGCTGCGCTGGAACCTGCTGGAGCTGGGCGGAGCTTGCCTCTCTACCTGGTCGAGATTTCAACCAGTTCGACGCGGCGGTTCTTCGCCCTGCCCTCATCCGTCTTGTTGCTCGCCACCGGCGCATAGGGTCCGGCGCCGAAAGCAATCAGCCGGCCAGCGGCAATTCCGTGTTTGGAGACCAGCGCGCTGACCACCGACTGCGCGCGCGCCTGGGAGAGCTTCACGTTCGAGGCTGTGTCGCCCACCATGTCGGTATGCCCCACGATATAGACCTTCAGCGCGGGATTGCCGCTGAGCAGTTTGACAATCTCGTCGATGGCCGGGTCGGACTCCGGCTTCAGGTCAGCCTTGGCGGTGTCGAAGTTGATGCCGTAGATGGCCACGCTGCCGGTGTCGGTAATGCTGCTGGCCATCGCCGCCGCGTCAAGGGTCATCTCCACCTCCTGCTTCATGGCCTCCTTTTCAATGATGGTCAAATCGTACTGATACCCGATATTGGTATTGACCTCCAACCACAACTCTTTGCCACCCTTGTTGAGACGTATGGTCGTGAAGCCGTTCTTGTCGATCAATACCTGCCCACCGGCGGAACGCCCGGCATTCTGATAGTTGCGCATGATCTGCAGGACGCTGGACTGCGGCAGGCCTTCCTTGAGTCTGTATCGATACCAAAACTTGTGGCCTTCCACCGACTGCTGTACGTCCTTGCCATCTTTTGTGACCCAGAAGCCATGGGCGTCGAAGGCCGTTTCCACGCAATCGCCATATTCGCGAAGGATGAATCCGGGCACGCGAGATATGCCGGGGTAATCCTTATAGCCCTCACGATCTACTTGCGGATCCGCCGCAAAGGCTGTTGAGGTGATTACGATCGCGGCCTGCGCCACGAGCAGAGAGCGGAAGAAGAGTTTCATCATGGCTCCTTGGTCACCCTTGTTTGTCGATTGGAAATGCGCAGGAGTAAACGATTGCGCGGCGCATTTCAAACAGACCTCAAGGCCGGATTAGATGATACTAACCGATCCGCCCGATTGCAAGAGGTGAGAAAGAGCGGCGCGGGGCCGGACGTGGCTCCGGGCCTGGCGTGCCGTCCGAGGTGGATGCGCCGGAAACGATGCCGGGCAGGCGTCTGGCCGTGGCGGGGCAGTAACGGAGCCTGGACCGCGGTTACTGGAGCCGGCCAACCATCGACAACCGGCGTCGCCTGGCCACGAGCGCTGCGACCGCCAACCCAAGTCCAAGCGCCCCGAAGGTGCAGGGCTCTGGCACCGTGTCGTAGGAGTGGCTATCGGTCTCGAATGCGGCCTTAGTGGAAGACATCACAATCTGAGTGATCGTGCCTCCATACGTGGAGAAGTTCAGGTAGTCCGCGATTGTCTGATCCCCGTTCCCTGGGTTGATCAGGTCCTTGCCGGTGAACGAGCCGATCAGGCCCGTGCTGTCAAAGAAGGAGATGTTGTTATAGACATCCGGACTCCCCATGTACAGGCCGAAGTAACGGATCGGCTCGCTGAACGAGATTGTGACGGTGCCTGGCCGGTCGCCCGAGCCAATCGTCAGGAACGTGGTCGAGTCGAGGTAAGGCGTCGCCCATTGGCCGGTTACATTGCCCTGAACGAATGGAGAGCTTGCAGCCTGCCATGAGTACGTGGCGAGTCCGTCGGTATAAGCCGACGGCGTAGTGGCCAAGAGGTCATCAAAGGTGATTGTCGTGGCAGTCGGCCTGGCTGTGCAGACCCCGGCGGGCGGGCAATTCTGCCCACCAAATGTGAATCCTACGGTAGTCGCTGAGAGGGCTGGGACAAACGCGGCCATCACAAGTGCGAGTGCAACTCTCACCACAATGCGGGGATCCATGTTCGACACTTTATCGGCAAGAGCCGGCAGTGTCAAGGAATCAAAGCGGCGTTTTGTACTAGTACTCACACGACAGCGCGAGCGCTGGAGCGGCCACTTACGACCACATGCGGAGCCTCAACGACCTCGCTCAAAAGGGGCCGCGACGGTGCAGTGGCGGCAGAGGACGGGCAGGGATTCGTAGTCCATCGCGGCGCGGACGCGGCTGGCCTCGGCGCCGTGCAGGAGTTGATGGTAGCTACTCTCCCACAGATTCCCCAGCACATGCCGCATGCCGTAGTCCATGCAGCACAGCAGCACCCTGCCGTCCGGCAGCAGGACGTTGCGGTCGAGCGAGCGGCCGGCGCGGCTGCAGGTGATGCGGCCAGCCAGGCGGCAGGGAACCGACACGCCTTCCTCCAGATTCCCGGCGCGGTCGATGACCTCGTCGAGAACGCAATAGCGGCCGCGGAGCAGTGCCGAGACCTCGCTCCTCAGAGTTCCGTGACAGGAGATCTGCTTCGCGGACCGAACGCGCAGAGGGGCGTCAAACGCCCGCTCCAGCAGCGCCACATAGGCCGATGAGAGCGGAATCGGCGAGTTGCCTTCCGCGTCGGGGACGTGAATGACAAAGTAGTCGAACTGGACGCCGCGGATCCGCTCGAAGGCGGCTTCGGTCAGCCCAAGCAACGTCGAATACACCGAGATCAAGTGGCCGCGGCGCGCGGCATAGAGCAGCATCTCGGTGCACTCCGGGTTCGACCAGGGCTCCGACATGCCCGAGAAATGAATGCTGACGTCGAGCGGCAGTTTTTCGACCAGGCGGGTGAAGCTCGCAAAGTCGAGTTCGCGTTTCTCGCTCGTCGCGAAGTAACGCCGCACCAACTCCTTCTGCGGACAGAACCGACAGTTGACGGGACACCCGACTACGGTGGTGATCTCCATGGTTGCCATAGCTGTCGACCTAATGTCGCGAATCGTGCCGCGCGATGCCGATTCCGCTCAACCTCTCCACCAGGTACTCGTCGTAGAACGTCCGCGGATCGAAAGGCAGCAAGGTGTTCGGGCTCTGGACAAACGAATGTCCGGGACCGAAGCCATCGTACTGGTTGTGCCAGCCGTTCCGGCGTAGCTCCGGGTTGAAGCGCGGCAACCGCTCCTGGAACACCTTCTTTTCCCCGTGCTCCTGCGAGCGGACCGGGTAGTGACGAAGGAGGAACTTGAATGGATAAACGCGCCTTCCGGGGAACTCGACTGTGTGCCCACCGTTGATGGCGCAATCCACCCGCCCGCGCTGGCGCTTCCAGCCCTTGATCTGCACATCGTGCGCCCACCGCGTGCTGAACCCGAAATGCGAAAACTGCGATTGAAGCGGCAGATCGCAGCGAAAGCCATCTCCGGTCGGCGGGAAAACGATGCAGGTGTGGTTGACGGCGTTGAACCCTTCCTGGTCGACGCGATATAGAGCCTCGCGAAGAGTGAGGGCCGGCCAGGGCGACTCCCGGATCTCGTCGGGATCGACGTGGATAAACCAATCGGCTTCTGTCTGCTCCGCGAGTTCCGCTTTGCGGAGCAGCATGCTTCGCCACTCGTGAGTCTCACTGGGTCCGCCGGCGGGGAATTTCAGAATCGACGTCAGGCCCCGTCCGAGAAAACGCGCAGCCCGGTCCGCGGTACGATCCGTCGACCAATTGTCCAGAAGGCAGACGTCGACGCCCTGGCCGATGGTGTGCTCGAGGAATGGGACGATGACGTCCTCCTCGTTGTACGCGCCCACGAAGGCGACCACTCGAAACGCGGCCGGCACGACCGGCTCCGGGCGCGGCTCGCGAGCGATCGCAAGAATCGTGCTCTGCTGCCGGTCCGGGTCGGAGCTCGACGCCATGCCATCAAACAGTACCTGGAGGCCGGCGTTTTCGAGCAGCTCGCGGAATTCCGCCAGGCTCCAATCCCGGACCCGGCCAGAGTCCGCGGGCGGTGCCACGCGCTCGCTGGCGGGCCGGAGGCGCGTAGTGATAATGGCAGCTGGTGCGTCTCTGAGCAGATTTCGCAGCGTCGCCAACAGGTGCCCGGGATGGACCAGGCGCTCGATCGCACTGGAGCAAACCAGGATGGAACCGCTCGCTCTGGCCCTGCGCGGTGGCTTGAACGTGGCGCGTTCAAAATCGTGCGGGATGCTGGTCCGGACCGCCCAGTGCTCGAGGGGAAGGGGGTCGCTCGAAGCGGCTGGGCCCGGTTTTTCCGGGAGCCGGACCAGACTGGAGACGCGCTCGTGCCCGAGGCTCAGTATCCGCCGGCAACCGTAGCACTCGGCCAGGTAGGCCGCCAGCTCGTAAACCACCTGCCCCTCTATGACCCACGGCTGTCGGGCGGCAACCAGGTGCTCCCGGCTACCAGGCTTAGGAAAGAGGCGCTCCGCCCAATCGGCTAAACCAGGGGACAAGAAAACTTCCTCCGGACATTCTGCGGATTTCTGGATCGCGGGGCCTGCCAAACGGGGCCACTCGGCGGGGCACACCGGCCCGCGCTGGGCTGGTCGCCTGTCAACCCAATATGTATACCACAATGCGCTACGCGCAAGCCCTCAGCGATCAGCTTTCAGCCTTCAGCTTTTGGATCAGGCCGGTGAGCCAGCATGGGGCAATCGTCGCGGGCCCAGCAGGCCCGTGCAGAACACCATCAGGCCCGCCAGCAGCAGGAGGCCGCGTGCCAGCATCATTGGGTTGACAGGCGGTCGGGGACGACCTCGTTCTCAAGCACGGACCACTACGCGCAAGGCGTCAGCGATCAACAGGCGGCGAAATTCGAGGCGGTCCTAGGCGGTCCCGGGTTTGCGACGAAATCTGCGACGCACGCCGCTAGCGGGCTTCGCCCTGCATGCGCTTCTCGCGGCGGGAGCGGATCTGGCGGACGGCATAGATGCGCCGCCCCTGGGTCTCGAAATAGGTGCGCATCAGGATCTCTCCCAGCAGGCCCGTGCAGAACATCATCAGGCCAGCCAGCAGCAGGAGGCCGCCTGCCAGCATCATAGGTCCGTGCTTGAGAACGAGATCGTCCCCGACCATGAACTTCCGAAGCACCAGCCAGCCCAGGATGCCCATACCCGACAGCGTGCTCAGCAGGCCCAGGTTGCCGAACAGCTGCATCGGCCGCGTGAAGTAGCTCAGCAGAAACTTGATGGTGACGATGTCGAACAGCACGTGCATCGTCCGCCCGAGCCCGTAGTGCGAGGTGCCGCTAGGCCGCACGATGTTCTGAATCGGGACCTCGGCCACGCGCGCTCCGTAGGCGCTCGCCAGCGCCGGGATGAAGCGGTGCAACTCGCCGTACAGGTGAACGTCCTTGAGGATCTCGGCGCGGTAGGCCTTGAACGTAGTGCCGAAGTCGTGCAGTTCGATTCCGGACACCTTGGCCATGATCCAGTTGGCGATGCGCGATGGCAGGCGCCGCGTGATGGCATTGTCCACGCGGACTTTGCGCCATCCGCTGGCAATGTCATAGCCCTCATCGAGCTTTGCGAGCAGGGCCGGGATGTCTTCGGGCGCGTGTTGCAGGTCGCCGTCCATCGAGACCACAATCTCGCCGGCGGCCTGATGGAACCCGGCGGCGAGCGCCGCGGTCTGGCCGAAATTCCGGCGCAATTGAACTACCTTCAGATGCGCGTCGGTCTCGGCCAGGTTAGCCAGCAACTCGAAGCTGTGATCGGTGGAGGCGTCGTCGACGAAGATGACCTCATACGGCCGGCCGAGAGCGGCCAGAACCGAGGTGAGCCGGTCATAGAGCGGAAGCAAAGCTGGTTCTTCGTTGTGAACCGGGATGACAACGGAGATCATAGCGTTGATTTCAGTGTACCGCGCCCGCCGCACGAAACCCGTGGGGTGGAGGGTGGGCTTCAGCCCAATGCCACTTAGTTTTCCCGGATGCGGACAGCCGGAGTGGGCGGCTCTCCAGAGCTGCGCCGGACGCCCACGTCCGGCTTCCTTGGTTTTAGGAAGTTGGACGGAGGCGGGTCTGGAGACCCGCTGCAGGACTGCAGTCCTGCCCCACGGCGAAAACTAGCGATTACGTTCGCCGCACGAAACCCGGCGAGCGGTATCATGGTAAAACCCATCGAGAATGATTGCCGAGACCCGTACAGCATGCTTCGAATCCCTGACGCTGGATTGCGGCGAGACGCTCGCTCCGGTCGAGGTCGCCTATGAGACCTACGGCCAGCTGAACGCCGCCCGGTCCAACGCCATCTGCATCTGCCACGCCCTGACCGGGGACGCGCACGCCGCCGGCATCTCGCACGCGGACGGAAAGCCCGGGTGGTGGGACAGCATGATCGGTCCGGGAAAGGCGTTCGACACGGACAAGTACTTCGTCGTCTGCTCGAACGTGCTGGGCGGATGCCGCGGCACCACCGGCCCGTCCTCCACCAACACGGCAACCGGCAAGCCCTACGCCATGGCGTTCCCGGTGATCACCATCCCCGACATGGTGCGCCTCCAGAAGATGCTGATCGAGCGGCTGGGCATCGAGCGGCTGCTGGCGGTGACCGGAGGATCGATGGGCGGAATGCAGGCGCTGCAGTGGGCCGCGGCGTACCCGGAGGCCGTGGTTTCCGCCATCCCCATCGCCGCCACGGCGCGGCACAGCGCGCAGCAGATCGCCTTCAACGAAGTGGGCCGCCAGGCGATCATGGCGGACCTGGACTGGAAAGAGGGCAACTACTACGACTCGAACCCGCCGGCGCGCGGGCTGGCCGTGGCCCGCATGGTGGGCCACATCACCTACATGAGCGACGAGTCGATGCGCGAGAAGTTCGGGCGGCGGCTGCGCGACAAGGAGACCTTCGGCTTCGATTTCTCGGTGGATTTCGAGGTGGAGAGTTACCTGCGCTACCGCGGAACGCAGTTCGTCAGCCGCTTCGACGCCAACTCTTATCTCTACATCACCAAGGCCATGGACTACTTCGACCTGGCCAACGGCACCGGGCCGCTGGCCAACGCGTTCCGCAGCGGGAACACGCGGTTCCTCGCCATCAGCTTCACCTCGGACTGGCTGTATCCGAGTTACCAGATGGTGGAGGTGGTGCAGGCGCTGCGCAGCATGAACCGCGACGTGGCTTACTGCGAGCTGCCATCGAACTACGGTCACGATGCCTTCCTGGTGGACGTGGGCGAGCAGACCGAAGTGGTGCGCGGATTCCTGGCGGCCACGTTCAAGGCGAGGGCCTAGTCCATGACGACCTCGGCGGAGACGCGGCGGAAACCGTTCGTCCGGGACATCCTGGGGCGCAGCGATTTCGCCATCATCGGCGAACTGGTGGAGCCGGATTCGCGCGTACTCGACCTGGGCTGCGGCGAGGGCGAGCTGCTTCAATGGCTGGCCGAGAACAAGCACGTGGAGGGGCGCGGCATCGAGATCGACGGGCCCAAGGTGCAGCGCGCCATCGCGCGCGGAGTCTCGGTCTACCAGGGCGATATCGACGAGGGGCTGAGCGGGTTTCCGGACGCGTCGTTCGACTACATCATCCTGAGCCAGACGCTGCAGGAGACGCGACGGCCGCTGGCCGTGCTTCAGGAGATGCTGCGGGTGGGGCGGCACGCCATCGTGGCGTTTCCGAACTTCGGACACTGGTCGGTGCGGCTGTCGATGCTGTGGCAAGGCCGCGCGCCGCGCACCAAGTGCTTCCCGCACGACTGGTATAACTCGCCCAACATCCACTTCCTCACCATTCGCGATTTCGAGACCCTGACACGCGACCAGCGGTGGACCGTGGACCGCAAGATCTTCACCTCGGGGCACCGCGTGGGGACTTTCATGGCGAACCTGATGGCCGAGACGGCGGTGTTTTTGGTACGGCGGTAGGCAGTGCGCAAGGTCTTTCACTTCGACTCGCCGCGGGAGAAGTACCATTGCGACGCGGCCGTAGTGTGGTGCTTCGATAACCGGTTCGAACTGGCGTTCCAGAAGTTCCTGAAGCGCGCCGGCGTCTTCAATTGCGATCCCATCAAGATGGCCGGCGGAGCGAAGTGCCTGGCCAGCCCGGAAAACGAGACCGAGCGGGCGTTCGTCCTGGAGCAGATCCGGAAATCCATGCGCCTGCATGGCACCAGCCGCGTCGTCCTGATGCTGCACTCCGACTGCGGCGCTTACGGCGGGCTGAAGGCCTTTCACAACGACGCGCGGGCCGAGGCCGAAAACGCCGCGCGCGAGATGGCGCTTGCCACGAACTCGCTTCTGGCGGCGATTCCAGGGGTGCGTGTCGAGGGCTACTTCGTCGATTTCGAAGGCGTCTGGGAAGTGGAGCTGCTCTCTTGACGAAGAGGACGCACAGCTACCGCGCCGGCAGCGCCACGGCCCGGCCCAGCTTCACCGACTCTTTCGCCGCCTCCAGGATCTCCACCACCTGGACGTTGATGGGCAGCGCTACGAGGCCATCCAGAGGCAGGTTCGCCTTCATACGCCCAACCATGTAGGCGACCGGGTCGGCGCGCTCGGCTGCGAGCGGCTTCAGCAGCAGCTCCCTCGGCGGCTGGTTACCGATGCGCAACTCCGTCTTCCCGTCACGCATGTTGAGACTGCCGCCCAGCCCGTAGACCTCCAGTTCCTGGAAGCCGCGCGGCAAGTCCCAACTCGCTTCGAAGATTCCCACGCCGTCCTTGTAGGAGAGAATCATGTCGGCATTGTCTTCCACCTTTGGGAACACGTTGGGACGCAGGTGATTCACGGTCGCGTAGACGGTCTGCGGCCTGCCCAGATACCACAGCGACCACATCGCGTTGTAGCAGCCGAAATCCACCAGCGCCCCGGCGCCGTTCTGGACGGGATCGGTCAGCCAGGCGAAGAAATACTGGTTGCGCGGGCCTTCGGAGCCCGGGCCGCCGTGGCCCACCGTGCCGTGGAGCCGCCACACCTGGCCGATGGCGCCGCGGTCCGCCTCGGCCTTGGCGGCGTAGTTAGCCGGCCACCACACCATCTGGTAGTTGGTCATCACTCGGATGCCGTGTTCCGTCGCCAGCCGCTCGATCTCGAGGGCGTCCTGCAGGCTCGACGCCAGCGGCTTCTCGAACATCACCTGGATCTTCCGCGGCGCGCACTCCCGCGCGATTTCGAGATGGCGATTGTTCTCGACAAACGCCCACACGATATCCGGCTTCACTTCGTCGAGCATCTTGCGGTAGTCGTCGTAGTAGGAGACGTTGGGCGCGGTCTTCTTGGCCTCGGCGACCAGCGCGGGGTTCGGCTCGGCGATGGCCACGAGCCGGGCGGGCGGGTTCGGCTTCACCAACGTCTCCAGGGGCCACCAGACGTGCGAATGCACGAGGCCGACGATGGCGATCTTATAGTCCTGAGCCGCCATCGGAAGGGCCAAGGCGGCGAGGGCGGTCAAAATGAGTTTCATAAACAAGCTCTTTATGGCCGCCGATAAACGCCGATGAACGCCGATAAAACAGCCTGTGATTTCTTATCTGCGTTCATCGGCGTTCATCGGCGGCTCTCAATGTTCTTCTGTCTTTTTCCTCACCGGTAGGCCGATCAACGCGTAGGCCACGCCCGCGAAGCCGATCAGACTGAGCCAGCCGCCCCAATTCTGATAGAAGCCGAACTGGTCTTTGCCGATCAGGAAGTGTGTCAGCGGCGGCACTTCCCGGACGGCCAGCACCGCCAGCAGAATGCCCACGATGGCCTCGCCCGCGATCAGGCCCGAGGCGAGTAGCGTCCCGGTCTCCTCCACCTGCGCGCGCGCATCTTCCGAGCGGCGCGCCGTCAGCGTGTCGGTGACCCAGCGGAAAATGCCGCCTACGAAAATGGAAGAGACGGTCTCGAACGGCAGGTACATACCCACCGCAACCAGCATGG
>Ga0265320_10001371_pt1 | contig 17736 bp, 12 predicted proteins | sample 4827metaG_FD_202087 | JGI IMG/M metagenome (GOLD analysis project Ga0265320, IMG submission 202087) | Rhizosphere microbial communities from Carex aquatilis grown in University of Washington, Seatle, WA, United States - 4-8-27 metaG | ecosystem: Host-associated > Plants > Roots > Rhizosphere >...
ACAACCAGGATGTCCCCGCCGGTCAGCCCGCCAACTTCAGCATCCAAACCAATGCGGTCTCCAATGTCACCTATCAGTGGCAGAATTCCACCGACAGCGGCAATACTTGGAGCAACATTTCGAACAACGCCAATTTCTCCGGCAACACGAACGCAACCTTGACAGTCAGCAACACCACCAGTGCCCTTTCCGGCCAGCTCTATCGCTGCGTGGCGACCTATTCCACCACGTCCACGACACTCGACTCCAATAGTGCTTCGCTGATTGTCTCAACCGCCGCCCTTATCGGCACCGTAACCAACAACGGCACGCCGGTCGCCAACCTCACGATGCAGGCGCAGTTAATCAACAACGGCGGCGGCGGGAGCTTCGTCACCGCCCAAGGCACGACCGATAGCAATGGCAACTTTAGCCTGGGTGTCTATGGCGGCAATTGGACCCTCCAGTTGAACAACTTTACCAATGGCCAACCCAATAACCTCATTGGACCAAACTTGCAGGAAAACGTCACCGACGGCCAAAACATCAACGGCATCGCCTACCCCGTCTTGACCGACACCGCCACCATCTCCGGCCATGTGGTGGACATCAATGGCAATCCCGTCACCAACAACGGCATGTTCGCCACCGCGACCATCAACGGCAACATCTTTAACGTCAACTCCCTGACCGACAATGGCGGCAATTACTCCCTGGCCGTAGTCAATGGCATTTGGCACGTTACGCCGAGTTCCAACGGCAACAGCAACGGCTACGCCAGCCAGAATGTGACCGTCAACAATAACAACCCCGGCGGCATCAACTTCGCGCAAAGCATCATTACCCAACAGCCGCTCAACCAAGTAGTCACCGCCGGCCAATCCGCCCAGTTCAACGTGCAAACCGGCACCTCCTCCAACACCACCTTTCAATGGCAAAGTTCGCCGGACAATTCGACGTGGAGCAATCTGACCAACAACGCCCCGTACTCCGGGGTAACCAACGCAACACTGTTTATCAACAATGCCTCCAGCGGGCTCTCCGGCGAATTCTACCGTTGCGTGGTAACCTACACCAACACCCTCAACGTAACTTCCAACACCAATACCCACAGCGCCGGGCTCATCGTCAACACGCCACCGGGCATCTCCTCGCAGCCCAGTGGCACCACCGTGTTTGCCGGCGCCAACGTCACCTTCAACCTCACTGGCAACGGCAGCCCACTCCCGAGCTACCAATGGCAAATCTCGACGAACAACGGCGGCAATTGGTCGAATCTCACGGACAACGGCACCTACACCGGCTCGACAACGCCGTCGCTGACCGTCAATGCCACGACGACCACCATGTCCACGAATCAATTCCGGTGCGTACTATCCAGTGTGGCGGGTTCGATTACCTCGAACGGGGTCATTCTCTTCGTCAATCCCTCCTTCGTCACCTGGCAACAAACTTATTTCAATCAATCCCAATTGAACAACCCCGCCATCTCCGGTCCCACCGCCGCCCCGGGCCAGGACGGAATCGCGAACTTGGTCAAATACGCATTTAATCTCGCCCCGTTGTCCAATCAGCAGGCCAATCTCCCGCACGCCACCATCTCCGCCGGCAAGCTAACCCTCGTCTTCAACAAGACCGCCAGTGACATCACTTACACCGTTCAGTCCAGCACCGATCTGGTCACCTGGAGCACAACCGACCCCAGTCTCTCCGTTCAAACCAATGGCTCGCAGGTTACGGCCTCCTATACTATGACCGGCCACCCAACGGCATTCCTGCGCATCCTCATCACCAAGCCTTGATCCGCCCAATGGCCTGTACCGCTGTGGATTTTAGGCACGTCCGCGCCGTTACCTTCGACGCCGGTGGCACCCTCCTCACCCCAAACCCCGGCGTCGGTGAAGTTTATGCCGAAATCCTGGCGCAATACGGCGTCGCCATCGCGCCGCCCATCCTTAACCAACGCTTCCGCGCGGCATTCAAGGAACTGACCGCCACCCGCCCCCGCGCCGTGGTCAACGAAGGCACTGAACTTGCCTTCTGGCACGAAGTCGTCCGCCGCAGTATCACCCCGGAATGTCCGGCCAATCTGCTCGATCAAGTTTTCCAGCAACTCTGGCGCGAATTCGCGTCGGCCAAACGCTGGCGTGCCCTCCCCGGCGCCGCGGAAACCTTGGCCGCCCTATCCGCCCGAAAGGATCTCCTCGTTGCTATTCTGTCGAATTGGGATTCCCGCCTGCGCCAGGTCGTCACGGAACTGGGCTGGTCGCCGTACCTCACCGGCGGCCTCTTCATCTCGAGTGAAATCCACGCCGAAAAGCCCGACCCCCGCGCCTTCCGCGCCGTCGAACAGGCCCTCCAGCTACCCGCCTCTGCCATCCTGCACGTCGGCGACAGCCCGCCTCACGACTACGCGGCCGCCCGCGACGCCGGCTGGCAGGCGGTGCTGGTGGCCGCAAGTCCGCCAGCCGACATTCCATGCATCAACAGCCTCGCGGAATTGCCGGGGTTGTTTTGAGGAAGCTGGAAGTTGGAATCTGGAATAAGAAACAACCGCAAGGAAGCGAGGGGCCGGAAGCTGGAAGTTAGCATTACGAACCACCCCCAACCTCCTGCAACTTTGCACTTCCAACTTCCAGATTCCAGATTCAAACTTCCTTCCTTCCCTTTTCAGCACTCGTGGCCATTTCAAATCTCAAATCTGAAATTCGCCTCCCGCCCTGATTCATCCTTCATCCCTCAGCCTTCATCCTATATTCTGCTTTCTTAATTCTAAATTCTTAATTCTTAATTCCCCCCCGTGGAATACTCCCGCTCCACCAACAACCTCATCGCCTCCCTGCGCGGCCTGCCCACGGACCACAGCGTCGCGAAGCTGCGCCCGGCCTTCACCCTCGGCAACCTTATCGAAGTCCTCGAACAGAAATATAAAATCGGCCAGGAACGCGTCGAGGATCTCATTGCGAAGCATTGGACGGAAATGGTCGGCGAACACGCCGCCCATCGCAGCTGCCCCCAACGCATTGTCGGCGGCGGCATCCTCCTCATCCAAGTTTCCAACCCAATGTTGAAGCAGGAGATGCAGTTCCAGCAGCAGAAGATTCTCGACCGCCTCCACCGTCTGCCGGGCGGAGGGGTCATCAAGGCCCTTAATTTCCGCGCAGGGTGAGGAAAAGATTTTTGAAACACGAAGGACGCGGAGCAAACGGAGGAAACTGTTTGCGGTTTACGGTTTTCAGTTAAACCCACTCCGTGTCCTCCGTGTTTCAAATCTCCGACCTCGACATTCGGTATTCAGAATTAAAAGTTAAGCGTTAAGCCTTAAACTTTAAACATTCGTTTTCAGGTGCGGTGCGATGGACCTTTAATGTTAAACGCCGAATGTTCAAAGTTCACCCCCGGAACTTTCCCCTTGCCTCCCGCCCCCCAACCCGCTTTATTCTCCCCTTGCGTTAGTTCCGGCGACCCCAATCTCACCATTGTCCGCCGGTTCCGCGGCCCCCGGTCGTCTGTGCCTCCAAATCAAATTTTGGCATAGCCGCCCGGCCCAACGGCGGTTTCGGCGAGGAGCTGAGTCCGCGGTTTCGACCGTTCGAAACCCCAGTTGGCCGTGATTGCGAGAACACCCAATCATGTCTGAAGTCGTTAATAAAGAAGAAGTTATCACAAACTTCCGTACCCACGAAAAGGACACCGGTTCCTGCGAAGTGCAAGTCGCCCTTCTGACCGCCCGTATCGCCCATCTGACGGACCATCTGCGCGGCCACCGCAAGGATTTCCACAGCCGCCGCGGGCTTTTGCAGATGACCAGCAAGCGCCGCCGCCTGCTGAATTACCTCAAGAAGAACGACTTGGTTACGTACACCGGTCTGATCACGAAGTTGAATCTCCGCAAGTAGCCGCGTTTCCTCCCAAAATCGTCCCAGGCCCCCGCCTGGTTTACCCATCGTGCCTGTTGGCTGCCTGACCGTTGTTTTTCGGAATTAACCGTTCCGACGCTGCCGCATTCCGCGGTATCGGTCCAGTCCCGCTCGCCTTTTATCTAATAACCAAAACACACCTCGCGCGCCCAAGTGCGCGCCTCATAACCCATGAAACAACAATACTCCGTCGAAGTCCCCGACCTCGGCATCACGATCAACTCGGGCACCATCGCCCGCCAGGCCAACGGCGCCGTCACCATCCAAAAGGGTGAAACCACCCTCCTCGTCACCGCCGTTGCCGCCACCAACCTCAAACCCGATCAGGACTGGTTCCCCCTCACCGTTGACTACCGCGACAAGTTCGCCGCCGCTGGCCGCTTCCCCGGTGGTTACTTCAAGCGCGAAGGCCGCCCCACCGAAAAGGAAGTCCTCACCTCCCGCCTCTGCGACCGCCCCCTGCGCCCGCTCTTCCCCACCGGCTTCATCAACGAAGTCCAGGTTCTTGGCAATCTTCTCTCCACCGACTTGATGAACGAGCCGGACATTCTGATGGTCAACGGCGCTTCCGCCGCGGTCTACCTCTCCGACATTCCCTGGAACGGCCCCATCGGCTGCGTCCGCGTCGGCGAAATCAACGGCCAGTTCGTCGCCAACCCGACCAACGAGCAGCAATTTGAATCCCGCCTCGACCTCATCTACGTCGGCAACGAGCGCGACATGATGATGATCGAAGGCAGCGCCGATCAGATTCCCGAGGAACGCTTCTTCGAAGCCCTCGACTTCGCCCAGGCCCAAGTCGTCAAAATCATCGCCGCCATCAAGCAGCTCGGCGAACAGGGCGCCGCCAAGAAGAAAATCACCTTCAAGCTCCAGACTCCCGACCCGAAAGTCGTGGAACTCTGCACCCAAATCGCCGGCACCCGCCTCTCCGAAGTCATGCACCAGGACCGCAAGCAGGACCGCGAAGGCGGTGTGGCCTTGTTGAAAGAAGAAGCCAAGAAGACCCTCGAAGTTCAACTCGGCGCCGCTTACGACAAAAACCAGGTCCGCCTGGCCTTCGAAATCCTCCAGGAAAAAGTCTACCGCGAGAACATTCTCAAGGCCGGCAAGCGCGTGGACGGCCGCGGCCCCAACGACCTGCGCCCCATTTCCTGCAACGTCGGCGTGCTCCCGCGAGTCCACGGTTCCGCGCTCTTCCAGCGCGGCGAAACCCAGGGCCTCGTCATTACCACCCTCGGCACCTCCAAGGATGCCCAGGAAATGGACGGCGTCACGGGCGGCGCCCGCTCGAAGTCGTTTATCCTCCACTACAACTTCCCGCCGTTCTCGGTGGGTGAAACGGGCCGCACCGGTTCGCCCGGTCGCCGCGAAATCGGCCATGGCGCCCTCGCGGAACGCTCGCTCCTGCCCATCATTCCGCCCGAAGACGAATTCCCCTATTCCATCCGTCTCGTATCCGAGATTCTGGAATCCAATGGTTCCTCCTCGATGGCCTCAGTCTGCGGCGGCTGCCTCAGCCTGATGGACGCCGGCGTGCCCATTCTCGCGCCCGTCGCCGGCATCTCCTGCGGCCTCGTGTCGCGCGAAGAAGGCGGCAAGATCACCGAATACCGCCTCCTCACCGACATTCTCGGCGCGGAAGACCACTTCGGCGACATGGACTTCAAAGTCTGCGGCACCCGTGAAGGCATCACCGGCTTTCAGCTCGACCTGAAGATTCACGGCCTCCCCCTCTCCATCGCCCGCGAAGCCATCCTCCAGACGAAGGAAGCCCGCTTCAAGATCCTCGACATCATGGCGGAAACCCAGAGCACCCCGCGCTCCGAGCTCCGCGAATGCGCGCCCCGCATCGTCAGTGTGCAGATTGATCCCGAAAAGATCGGCATGCTCATTGGCCCCGGCGGCAAGAACATCAAGCGCATCGTCGAAGTCTCCGGCGCCCAGATTGACATCGCCGAGGATAACTCCGGCCGCGTCAACATCTTCTCGAACAGCAAGGAATCCCTCGAACGCGCCAAGGCGGAAATTGACGCCATCACCGCGCAAATCGAACTCGGCAAGACCTACAAAGGCATTGTCCGCTCCATCAAGGAATTCGGCGCGTTCGTCGAATGTCTCCCGGGCAAGGAAGGCCTCGTCCACGTCTCCGAACTCGCCGACTTCCGCGTCAACCGCGTCGAAGACGTCTGCAAGCTCGGCGATGAAATGCTCGTCAAATGCATCGGCATTGACGACAAGGGCAAGTGCCGCCTCTCCCGCCGGGCAGCCATTATGGAACAGCAGGGCATTGCCTATACCCCGACCGAAAAACCGCCTTCCCGCGACCGCGGTGACCGTGGTTTCGACCGCGGCGGTGATCGTGGCGGACGCGGTGGCGACCGTGGCGGTGATCGTGGTTTCGACCGCGGTGGTGACCGCGGCGGACGCGGACCCGACCGGGGTGGCGATCGTGGACCGGACCGTGGTGGTCGCGGCCCGGATCGCGGCCATGACCGTGGACCCGACCGTGGGCATGACCGTGGCCCGCGCGACAACGGCCCCCAAGGCGGTGGACATGAGCCTGCCCCCCAGGCCCAACCGGCAGGCGACCCCACCCCGTAATTCGTCAGCCCCCAAAGCTGATTTCACAAAAAAACACTCCCGCCTTCGCGGGAGTGTTTTTTTGTGGCCAATTTTCCACCCCCGAAGAATTCTTGAACACGGTATGCACGAACCACAAATTCCAAACTTTGATTCCCGGAAACCGGCCCTCCTCCCCGTGCCCTCACCCCATTTTCTTGCTGGATTTGGACTGCAGCGGCCATTCAGCCCCAAATCCGCAAGGTCGAAAGGTTCAGCCTGACCCGATTTTTCATCTTCCCGCCGCCTCGCGTAGCGACGCTTGACCTGGGCATGTCAACATAAAAGGCCTTCTCTGAAGAATCGTCGTCAAGGAGTAAACATGGGAATAGTGGGTAAAGCTTGGAGCTTTTCCCTTTTTTAGCTGCTGATTGGGCGGCGGGGGATTCGGTGTAGATGCGGGATCACCCTTCTCTCAGTGACGGCGGTAAACACCCCGTACATTGTAATTAATCAGATCCCCGGCTCTCCACTCTGACCCAAGACGCCGCCCGCGAGGGGCGCGTCAGTCTTTACGCGGAGCAGCCGGGGACAAAATGAGTTTAGGTAAGTTGGGCGTGAAGTCACGCTTTTGTGTGAGGAGTTGCCAGGCGATGCGGCACATGCGCCGGGCGATACTGGTGATGGCGATATTGGCTTTTTTGCCGCGGGCGCGGTGTTGGCGGTAGAGCTGACCGAAGTAATCCGAGCAGCCGATGGCCACCCAGGCCGCTTCGATGAACGCCCACTTGAGCTGCTTGTTGCAGAATGGGAGCATCCGACCATGGTGCACATGACCGCCCGAGGCGTGAGTGGTGGGCGCCAGGCCGGCGTAAGCGCACAACTTGTCTGCCCGGTGGAAGCGCCCAATGCCATCAATCTCCGTAACCATTACGGCGGCGAGGATCGGCCCGACCCCAGGCAGCGATTGCAGGTGGGCGGCTGCGGGGTCGAGGGCGTTTTCCGCCAGCGTTTGTTTCTCCAATTCGCGGATCAGTTCGCCCAGCAGCGCGAGGGCCTTCAGGTCTTGTGCCAGCAACTCGCCGTCCGGCGCGGGCAGCGTCAGCCCTTTCAGCCAGTGCAAACCCTTTTTGCCAAACTGGTCACTGAACTGCGGTCGCTCCAGGCCGCGCTGGCGGGCAATCAATGCATGGATGCGATTGCGCAATCGCGTGCGCATGCCCACCCAGCACATCCGCTGGCGAATCACATACTTGCGGGCCCGCGTGGCCGGACTCGGCGCGTGGACCGCCGCAATCAGGTTGCCCCGCAGCAGTGTGCACAGCGCCTTCGTGTCCAGCCCATCGGTCTTGATTTGGGCGTCGGCAATCAGCCGCGTTTTATAAGGGTGGGACAGGACGCGGTCAGCTACCTGGTCGCACTCTCCGAGCAAGTCGTAGAGCCAACCCCAGTTCCAACACGCTTCCAGCACCACGCGGGACGGCTCCGGCAGCCCCGCGAAATATCCCGCGAACGCCGCGGGTTCGTTTTGGTCGATGCGCGCCGAACACACACGGTTGCCCGTGGCATCCTCCGTCCGCACCACCGAATACTTGCGATGGTAGTCAATTGCGGTGTATAACATGGCAGGAAAAGCGTCATCACGGCGGGAGTGCCGCGTCAACGCTGCTCTTGCATGTTACCTGACCCGTTTTTGCCCTCGGCAAGATGAAGAAGAAAATTGCGGAGTATTGAGGCCGCCACGATAGATAATCGGTTTCACACGAAGCCGCGAAATCGCGAAGCTTCGGGTTTGCTCCACGAACAAAACCAAAAAGGTTTGACCCCATCGGGCACCCTTCTCCGCCACTCAAGCCACTCAAGCCACCCTCGCCCCCTCGCCTTCCGATAGGATGAGCTGCGGCAGGGTAAACTCGAAATGCGCGCCGCCTTCGGCCCGGTTTCGCATTGTTATCTCACCATGGTGGGCGGTGATAATCCGCCGGCAAATTGCCAAGCCCAGCCCCGTGCTGCTTTCACCACCCGTCGGACGAATGGAAGTCCGGCCAAAATCGGTAAAAAGTTTCTCTTGTTCGCCCACCGGCACGCCGGGGCCCTCGTCGTCCACCCAAATGGCGATTTCCCCACCCTCGCTGCGGGCCCCGCAGGTGATCTGGGTGTTGGGTGGAGAAAATTTGATGGCGTTCATAATTAAATTCTCCAACACGCGCTTGAGCCGAAGCTCATCCCCTTCGACTGCGAGCGGGGCATCCAGCGCCGTCACCCGTAAACGCTGGTTCTTCTGGGTGGCAATCGGCGCATAAACAACGCTGGCCTGGCGGAGGATCGGGGCGAGGTCCAACGACCGCTGATCCAGCTTCATCGCCTCGTCATCCAATGTCGTCACATCCAACAAATCACTGACGAGGGCGAGCATGGCTTCGACACTCCCTGTCAGGTCACTCAAAGTCTCCCGCTGCTTTTCGTTGACGGGCCCCAGTGCGCCCTCGCGGAGATACTCCATCATGCCCTGCACCGCGCTGAGCGGGCTCCGCAAATCGTGGGTCGTGACGGCGAGGATGCGGTCCTTGGCCGCATTGGCTTTGAATAATTGGCGCACCGTGCGCTCCAATTCCCTTGTCGCCAGCTTCCGCTGGGTGATGTCATGTTGCACGGCGACGTAGTGAGTAACCTTTCCGTCGGCGTCCCGGATGGGCGCGATTTGCCACTCCAAATCGTATTCCGTGCCATCCTTGCGGTAGTTGATCGCCTCGCCCTCGAACATTTCACCGTGGTCCAGGTCATGCCGGAGGCGCCGCAGCACCGCCTTGTCCGTCTTCGGACCCTGCAACATGCGGGGCGTTTTGCCCAGACTTTCCTCCGCGGTGTACCCCGTCATTCGCGAATAAGCGGGATTAACAAACACGATTCTGGGCCCGGGCCAATCAAGCTCCGCGTCAGTGATCATGATGGCTTCTTTGGCATATTCCACTGCGGAACTGAGCAGGCGTAACGCCTCTTCCGGCCGATTGGGCCCGGTGCCAATGAGCGAGACGATGGGATTTGGCTGGGGGGAGGAGTCAGGCATGGGCGGGGTTGTGGACGAATGCAACAAATCAGGATGCGCCATTTCCCCCATGTCCGCCATGGGGTGAAACCCGCCAAAGTGGTGGCGATACTGGTTATCAACCGCAAGAAATGGGAAGAGTCCCGACGAAAGGGCGAAGCGTGAAGGGAAATCAGGCCGGGTTTTAACCCCAACATTGGGAAACAGATTACCGGATGGCGCCACGCGCATGGATTTGGTGGCGGCGGGAGCGCCGGAATATTTGCATTCGAGGCCACCCGTTCGATGGCTTGGCCTTGCCCAAACATGCCCCTTTTAGGGTCAATAATACGAGGAGTTCAAATCCTGATTTTCATGGATGTATGATTAATCGTCTTTTTTGTATCTCAATCCAGTCTTGACCCACTGTCCCAAATTGCGCCAAGTTCAACGGGTGACTGCATTGGCATTTGGGCGGATTATTCCGGTGATCATCGAGGCGGCCCTATGGGTAGGGGCCAGTGCACCGGCCATGGCGGATGATGCGGCCGCGGTTGCCGGCTATCGCAGTCAGGTTCGACCCATTATGGAAAGGTATTGTGCGGAGTGCCACATGGGCGGGAATAGAAAGGGGGACGTGGATTTCGATTCACTGAAATCCGATGAGGCTATCCTTAATCGCGACTTGTGGAACAAGGTGCTCATTAATCTCCGCTCGGGGTTTATGCCCCCGAAGCAGCAGGAGCGGCCGACGGCGGCCGAGCAAAAGACCCTGGAGGAGTGGATTAAGTATCAAGATTTTGGCCTTAAGGTGGGCAGCCCCGACCCGGGGCCGGTGGTGGATGAGTTGACGCTGGCGTCGCGATTGGCGAAATTCTTGTGGTCATCCCTGCCAGACGACGAGCTATTGAGCCTGGCCGGAAAGGGGGAATTGCGCCGGCAATTGCCCGCCCAGGTCAAGCGAATGGTGGCGGATCCCCGCGCCGAAGCGCTGGTGAATGGTTTTACCGGACAATGGTTGAACTTCGCGGAGTTGGATAAGCCCTATTTCCCAAAGACGGACGACCCCGGCTTGCGGACTGTAATGATGCGGGAGGCGGAAATGGTTTTTTCCGCCATCATGCATGAAGACCGCAGCGTGAAGGAGTTCATCGAGAGCGACTACACCTTTCTCAACCAGCAGTTGGCGGAGGTCTATGGCCTCGGCAATTTAGGCGTGACCGGGCCGGAGATGCGGCGCGTCACCCTGCCGCCGGGGAGTTCGCGGGGAGGAGTGTTGACGGAGGGGATTTTTCTGGTGATTACTTCGCACGCGCACCAGACCTCGCCAACCAAGCGCGGGTTGTTTGTGCTCCAATGCATCCTGGGCGCCACGCTGCCGTCGAATTTGCAGGCTGATTCCAATGAGCAGGAGGTGCAGGCGTTTATGGCGCATGCGCCGAGCGTGCAGGCGGCGCTGCGGGACCATGTCAACCGTCCGGAATGCAGCGCCTGCCATGTGCGCATGGACCCGGCGGGACTGGCGTTGGAGAATTTCGATTTGGCGGGCCGTTGGCGCGACCAGGATCGCGGGCTCGCGATCGATGCCTCGGGCCAACTGATGACGGGCGAGACCTTTCAAAATGCCCGCGAGTTGAAGCGCATCCTGGTCAGCAACCACAGCCGGGAGTTTTACCGCACGCTGGCCACGAAGATGCTGGTCTACGCCACGGGCCGGAAATTGACGTTTGAGGATACCGAAACAGTGGATCAAATAGTGCAGGCGATGGATAAGGCGGATGGCCGATTTTCCGCGCTTTTGACCGGAGTGATATTATCTGCGCCGATGCAAAGAGAGCGGGGGCAGTAGAGCGAAGTAGTTGCCAGGGCCGCCGAGTTTTCAGGCCATCGAGTCGGCGGCGGGCAGGTATCTCTGCGGGGTTAATCGGGGCGGGAGAAGGCGGGCGACTATAGCCTTTCAACGGAAATCCTGGCCTTGCCGACGGGATCGCCAAACGTCCAGAAAGTCTCATGGCGAATTTCACCGGTGGAGCCTGGGTCCCCGGGAGCCAAAACTCCCGCCGGGAGTTGGACGGTGGTTTGCGCGGGAATATAATGCAGGATGTTGGCGGGATGGCCGCCCAATAGGGACACGGCGACCTTCGCCACGACCTGGCGTTGCGGCTCGGAATTGACGGAAGTGCCGTCGCGAAAGCGGAGCGTCCGGCCAAATCCTTGCTGACGATGCACCTGGGCGTATACGTTCAAAGTAATTTTGGCGCCCTGGAGTTCCACCGGAATTCGCCAAGGCACGGAAACCTTGCCGTAAGCGCCCGATGCCGAGAAAAAAGGCACGCGCAGCACATCCGGTTCCGGACCGGGGAAAATTCCTTCGCGGTGTTGCAGGATAATGAAACCGTGGCATGGTTTAATCTGGCGGTTTTGGTGGTAGATGGCCAAACGGCAAAGCTTTCCCTCTGCCTCTGCCCGGACCAAAAAGCACAGGCCGTCCCGCTCAAAACACATGGCCGACAAGTGCCGGAGAAAATCCGGCGCAAGGTCCCGCCGGTTGGAGACATAATAGAGGGTGGCGGCAAAGATTAAAAAAGGCACGAAGGGAATCAGCACCCGGCTGGAAGCCGACAGCGGGTCGGTTTGGCCCAACACCGGCAAAAGGATAAAGGCACACGCAGCCCCCGAAAGAAGGGTGAGGGCAAATAGGATCAACTTCAGGTGTTTGTACACTCCGCCCACTATGGTAGTACCGGGGCATTGAACCAAATAGATTTTTGGAGCAGTGGGGGTTTAAATTGGAATTGACGGCCTGGCCAGACCCAGCTTGAAGCAGGGTGCCATTGCCGCCAGGGTGTTCTACGAACAGCTCCCTTCCCACGACCACAGAATTTGAGCGCACATCTCAGTCTGATTCTCTTTGAGGGAGATTTTACGCATAAATTGCCGGAATTGTTTGCGGCTTTTGGGTACCGCATGACCGGGGCGAACGAAATCGTGGAGGGTGGAGATCCGGTCTGGAATCGCACCCGTTATCCGCGGCCAGGAAAACCGCGCGAAATAGTTTACAAGGCGATTTTAGCGAACGGGCGGTGGACGGCCGTTTTGGACCGGGAGATGGTGATGATTGTGAGCTGCCAGCGATGCGAACAATTTGCCGCGGCCAATCATGCGTCCATATTGGGTTGCATTGCCGAGGGGACTTCTGGAACCTACGCCGTCTACCGCTATGAACCGAAGAAGGTTCGCGGGCTGCTCGTGGTCGATGGGACGGTGCACGAAGACCACGGAAGTCCTCTTCCGGAAGAGGAGGGGATCACCAAGGATTCTATATTTGAAGATGACATTTTTAAGATTTTGGAGCGGGCTGGTTTTCCCGTCGACCTCTTCGGTGACCCTTCGTCCAAAATTCTGGTCGCCGAACTTGACGGGTCTGCGTTCGCGGCGCCGGCGAAGGTCCCGGCCCCGCCAATGCTCCCGCCGCCACCGCCCCAAACACCAGCGAGGCCGTGGTGGAAAATCGGGTGAGTCTAATGGGGCAGGCCGATGATATTGATGCTCAGTGAATCAATACCGCCTTGCGGCGTCCAGGACCCGGTCATCCCGGACCTATTTCACCATTTTTAAGACCATGAAAATCCCGTATTGACAGCGGGAATTTCATGGTGTAAGTTTTCGGCCATGATCCAGCGTAGCATTGACCTGACCCTGGTGCGGGCCGCCTTGAAGCGCAGCCGCGTGGTGGCGCTCCTGGGGCCCCGGCAATGTGGCAAGACCACCCTGGCCCGCCAGTTTGTCCCGGTGGATTCGCCCAATTATTTCGACTTGGAAGATCCCGCCAGCGTGGCCCGCTTGGCGGAGCCGGACTTGGCGCTGCGGCCGCTTCGGGGTTGCGTGGTGATTGACGAGATTCAGCGCCGACCGGACCTTTTTCCGTTGCTGCGGGTTTTGGCGGACCGCCAACCGCTTCCGGCCCGGTTTCTGATCCTTGGCAGCGCCGCGCCGGCATTGTTGCGCCAGGCGTCTGAATCACTCGCCGGCCGGATAGAGACCATCCCGCTGGAGGGATTTCGCCTGGCCGACCTTGGGGCCGGGGCGCAAAACCGGCACTGGTTGCGGGGCGGATTTCCACTGGCTTACACGGCGCGATCGGAAGCCAACTCGTTTGCCTGGCGGCGCCAGTTCCTGCAGACATTTTTGGAGCGCGATTTGCCGCAGCTCGGGGTGACAATTCCCAGCGCCACGCTCTGGCGATTCTGGAACATGCTCGCACATTACCACGGGCAGATCTGGAATGCGGCGGAGCTGGCCCGCGCCCTGGGGGCCAACGAATCCACGGTGCGCCGCTACCTTGACCTTTTGACCGGCGTGTTCATGGTGCGGCAACTGCCGCCGTGGTTCGAGAATCTGGGCAAACGCCAAGTCAAAGCCCCCAAAATTTATTTGCGGGACAGTGGTCTCCTGCATGCGCTGCTCGGCATTTCCAACTCGCGGGAATTGGAATTGCATCCGAAAGTGGGGGCTTCATGGGAAGGCTACGCCGTCGAAGAGATCCTCAAAGCCCTGGCACCGGGAGAAGCCTATTTTTGGGCCACCCATAATGGGGCGGAAATTGATCTCGTGCTTTTCAAGGGCGGACGGCGCGTGGGCATTGAGTGCAAGCGGGCGGACGCTCCCACGCTCACGCCATCCATGTCCATTGCGCTGGCGGACTTGAAACTCGACCAAGTTCAAGTGGTCTACCCGGGTAAAAGGAGATATAAGCTGGCGGAACGAATTGAGGTTGTGCCCTTGGCCGAGTTGGTCCAGGCCAGATGAAGCAGGATTCCAACCTGAAGGGTAGTCTTTGATCACGCAGAAATCAGATCAAGCTTATCTGACCCCATTTAATCGATCACTCTTTTGACTGTGGGGGATTTCCTGGTGGAAAGCCCTGGCGAAACGCGCAGGCTGGAGGCAATTTCCCCGTGCGCGGGCAGGTTGGGGGTGTCGGCCAAAGGCCGCGCTTGGCGGCGGCGGAAGGCATTTTCGGTCCGTTCAAAAACCATCGAATAAAAAACGAGCACCAGTAAGAACAGCCAGACCGCCAAGCTGCCAGCAGCCCCCGAGGCCACAACCAGAAAAATGGCGCCATAAGCACTGCAAATTTGAAAAACAATATTCCGGCGTTGGCAATGCAGGGCCGAGGCGGCGAAGGTTGGGCTCCCGGCGATCAACGGACGATGCAGCCGGTGCTCGGCAAGAATCTTGAATCCGAAACAGATGAAGAAAAGACATAAGGGCAGGCCAAACGGCAAGCTGACGGTGAATAGGGCAACGTCATTGCGATTGGGGAGGGAGTTCGGGCTACCGGCGAAAATAAGCAGGCAATAACTGACGACCGCAAAGTAGGCCGCCACCATGATTGAGGAAAGCTCCAGAAACTGGCGGCGGGAAAGGGCGAAAAAAGCTTCGGGGAAAGACAGCGGTTGGCACTGGCGCAGGGAAGAGAGTCTTACGACCGCAAAAATATGCAGAAGGAAAGCCAGAGAACAAAGCAAGATTTTGGTGGTTCGATCCGTGTCTGCCACCAGCGACGACCAGACAAAAATGAAGATTAACCAGGAAGTCATGAGACTGATTTTCGAATCGAAGCCCCAGATGCGCTTGTATTGGCGCAAGGGCGCCGGATGCGCCGACCGCGGTTGCTTTGCGCGGGCCAAAGTAAAAAATCCGCACAACAGCGCGGCGAGAAAAATTGGCAGCCCGAATAGCACCCCGCCGAGGATATTTTTCTGAATAAAAGGCAACTGGCTGACCATGACGGCCCGAAAGGGGAAGGCCAGCAGGCCATAAGCGGCAAGGACTGCCAGCAGCAGCATGGCCACGCGGCGGGGCTGCCAAGGTTCCCATTTACCTGAAAGGACCAGCCGCAGGTTTGGCGGTGGAGGAATCCGCTCCTTCGCCTGAATAAATTGCTCCCACCCTGACTGAGGCCGGTCAGCCAATATTTGTCGAAGGGCCTCGATTATTTCGAGCTGGTCCGGGCGGGTGAATAGACCGAAATGGCACGGAATTGTTTTTCCGTTGGCGGAAATCTCCACAGAATTGGTCTGGGTGCGCCAATGGACCCGCTCAATATCGGCGAGGTTGAGGCGTCGCCGCCCAATTTCAATCTGCGTATCTTCCAAGCGCAGCCCGCATAACCACCTCAACCGCAAGAGCAAGAGACAGACCAGAGCAAAAGTAGTGAACACACCGTAAAAAAGGACAAGGTCTTCGGTGGTCGGTGGCCAGGGAGTCTCCATTTTCCACAGCGGATGAAAAAGGCAGATCGTGTACGCGACCAATAAGGCGATGCTCAAGCTTGAGCCAAGCAGGCCGAGCCAAATAAAAGCGGCCTGAGGCATCCACCGCCGCGGGGTTGGGGCGTCAGCCCGGATCTGTGCAAACGGAGGCAACTTGCAGGCAGTATGGCTGGCTGGTACGGGTGTTCAATCCGCGAGATTGTAATCGGGCCAAAATCCGCCGATCCCGGCACGCTCGTATGGACGACTTCCCATTGGCCGGAGGGCGCGCCTGGGTGGACAGAGTAATCGCCCATGCGCCGCAGGGCGTCGCGGGGCCCGAGGGCACGAGAAAATTCTGACCGTCGAGGAACCCGACTTCGATTGAACCGGTGGCGCTTCGGAGTTGTCAGGAACGGAACCATCGTTAGGCTTTTGGCATGTCGTTACTGTCCGGACGCCTATTGCTGATTCCGCTGGCCGGCGTCCTGCTCGTCGGAGTCGGTTGCCTCGGCCTTGAAACGGCCCAGAATACGGCTGGTCGGTCAAATGTCCGCCTGGACCCGATGGACGCACTCTTTCTCAATATGAAAAACGCCAATACCGCCGCCGCTTGCGTACCGGGGGGCCAGGCCGCCTGTGGCCTGCCCTCGAACGTCGTCATTGACATGGCCAAGAGCCCGGTGCAGCGCACTGAGGCGGAATGGCGCCAGCGCCTCACGCCCGCGCAGTACGAAGTCGTGCGTCAGCAGGGCACTGAACCCCCGTTTCAGAACGAATATTGGGACCACCATGCAGACGGGGTTTATTTTTCGGTGGGCAGCGACACCCCGCTGTTCGACAGCCACGACAAATTTGAAAGCGGCACCGGCTGGCCCAGCTTCACCAAGCCCATCCAGCCTGAATTTGTCGCCGCCACCAAGGATACCAGCTACGGCATGACCCGCATCGAAGTCCATTGCGCCGTGGACGGTGACCACCTCGGCCACGTTTTCGACGACGGCCCACCCGAAAAAGGCGGCCTCCGCTACTGCATCAATTCCGCCTCCCTCAAATTCATGCCCCGCAAGGATTACGACGCCTGGGTCGCGGCAAGGATGTCCAAGAAGGGCTAACCGCAGTGTTTTTCTTAACCACGAATGACACGGATCCAGCCGTTGGCGGGACGGATGTGCATGTCAGGAAATGCCGCAGCATCGGTTTCCTCTTTCCGTATTATCCGTGTCATCCGTGGTTAAATCGGGGATTTTAAAATGCACGAGGCCCCATTTTTCGCATCGCCCTCCGGGGCTTCATTTGTTTAAAGATAGAGGTTCATGGCTGAAAACGACTCAGATTTGCCGGACAAGAACCTGCCGCCGGAGGACTCCAAGCCGAAGGAGCCCACACCGCCGGGCGCGGATTTGCCGGAGAAGTTGCCCCCACCGCCTCCACCCCCGGCACCGCGCCCGCCGGAACCCAAGCCGGAAGAGCCGGAGGCGTTCAAAGGCTTGTTTGGGAGCGGGGGCATACTGGGGAGCGATGACGAAAGCGGGGATGACGCGAAGCCGGTTGGCGGCAAGCGGCAAAAGAAGAAGCTGCGGTCCGAGATGGGGTTCTTCGAGCACCTCGAGGAATTGCGCATGACGATTCTCAAGTCCGCCTTTGCCGCGGCCATCGGGATGGGATTCGTGGGGTTGTTTTTCGTAAAATTTCTAGATTATTTGAAGACGCCTTACACCATGGCGCTGGTATCCATGGGCCAGAATCCGAACGACTACAATAACCTGCCCACGAGCGGCTCGGGCCCCATGGACACGGTGATGATGACGATTACGGCGTCCATCTACGGGGGCGTGATTCTGATGCTGCCGGTTATCGCTTATTTTGTGGTGCGGTTTGTGGCGCCGGGGCTGACGTTCCGGGAAAGGGGCATGCTGCGGCCAACGCTGGTAGCGGCAGTCATTTTATTTTTTACGGGGGCGCTGGTCTGCTTTTACATCATGCTGCCGGC
>Ga0265320_10001372_pt1 | contig 17732 bp, 13 predicted proteins | sample 4827metaG_FD_202087 | JGI IMG/M metagenome (GOLD analysis project Ga0265320, IMG submission 202087) | Rhizosphere microbial communities from Carex aquatilis grown in University of Washington, Seatle, WA, United States - 4-8-27 metaG | ecosystem: Host-associated > Plants > Roots > Rhizosphere >...
AAAAAGGGGGGGGGGGGGTAAAACTATTCCGATTCTACTCCTTCCACTCGTTCAAACTATCTGAAGATTTAAGCCTCTGGTTCTTTTTAGATTTGCCGCCTCTTTTCTTGTCTCCACGCCCCATCCGGCCTCCCGGTGGGGCGTTGTTATTTATTTGTTAAAATCGCCCCTGGGCGGTACTTTGCACTGCGCAAGCCGGGCGGTTCTGGCAAATTGGCAGCGGGTTTCCCCTACTTTATGAATCGCCGCGTACTCAGGCAGCCGGCGTTGGGCTGGGCGAGTTGTATCCTGCTGGCGTTCGCCGCAGGCCGGGCCGTGGCGGCCCCGGCGGCACCGCCTTTTCCGCTCACGGCGCAAGAGCAAGCTTACCTGAAGTCCAAACGGGAGATTGTGGTGGTGGCGCAGAATCAATTTCCGCCCTTTGAGTTTCATGACCCCAACGGGGCCTCGCTGGGATTGAGCATCGACTTGAGCCGGTGGATTTCGGCCCAGCTCGGCGTGCCCATCCGCCTCGAACATGCCGCCCTCGCCGGGACCGGGAAGCGCGTGCAGGAGCATCAGGCGGATGTGGCCACGGACCTGCGCTCCAATGGCCAGGACCGGAAAAATTTTATCTTCACGCGGCCTTTTATCCAGGCGCCGACTTATGTCTACGTGCGGGCCGACCGGACGGATTTGCAATCCATCGAAGACTTGAAGGGGCTGCGGGTGGCCATCCAACGCGGGAGCCAGGCGGGCGATTATTTGACCGCCCAGGGCATCGATTTCATTCCCGTGCCGACCGACACCGCGACCCAGGCGGCGGACAGCGTGCTCGATCACGAAGCCGACGCGGCCCTCGCCGCCGAACCGGTGGTCACCTATCATCTCACACAGTTTCGGAGCCATCGCGTGGACGAACTCGAGCGGCTCCCGCCACCGCTTTTTGTCGATGACATTTCCTACGCGGTCAATGCGGACGATCCCATTTTGGCCGGCTTGCTGGACAAAGCCGTCGGGGAGGCGCAGAAACGCGGTGTCCTGGCGCAACTCGAGGAAAAGTGGCTGGGCACCCGGCGGCCGGAGGACACCACGTTCACCTGGCTGACCCAGCATTACCTCGTCGTCGTCGGCAGCGTGGGCGGGCTGGCGGCAATTGCGCTGATAAGCTGGTATTGGAATTACCGGTTGCGGCAACTGGTGGCGCGGCGCACCCGTGCGCTGGCGTTGAGCGAGGAGCGCTTTGCGTCGTCCTTCCGCGCCTGTCCGGACCCGATGATTTTGACCCGCGTGCGGGACGGATGCATTCGCGAGGTCAACGACAGTTTCTGCCGCGAATACGGCTTTCGCCGCGAAGACATCCTCGACCGCACCACCCTGGAGATTGAATTCTGGCTCGACCCGCTGGACCGCGACCGGCTGGTGAACACCGTGCGCGACCATCAATTCATCAAGGACTTTGAAACCTACATGCGCCGGGGCGACGGCACGGTTTTTCTCGCGCACATCGCCGCGCAAATTCTGACCGTCGAGGGCGAGGACTTCACCATTGGCGTCACGCGGGATGTGACCGCGGAAAAGGAGGCCGCCAATGAACTGCGCCGCAACAAGGACGCCGCCGAGGCCGCCAACCGCGCGAAGAGCGCCTTCCTGGCCAACATGAGCCATGAAATTCGCACGCCCCTCAATGGTGTCATCGGCTACGCCAGCCTGCTCAGTTCCACGGAGTTGAGCGGCGAGCAGCAGGAATGCCTCGACATCATCCGCCAGTCCGGCGAGCACCTGCTCGCGTTGATTGACGACCTGCTGGACTTCTCGAAAATTGAAGCCGGCCGCATGGAGCTGGACGCCGTGCCCTTCAATCCTTCGCACGTGCTGGACGAAGTGGTGGAACTCATGCTGCTGAAAGCCCGCGCGAAAGGCCTCAAACTTTCCACGCACAGCGCGCCGGAGGTGCCGGCCTGGGTCGTCGGCGACCTCGGGAAGACACGGCAAATATTACTCAACCTGCTCAACAACGCCGTCAAATTCACGCCGCGCGGCAGCATCTCAGCATCCGTGGCAGTCGAAGCCGCCGGCGAAAAGGAGGTGCTCTTGCGTTTCACGCTCAAGGACACCGGCATCGGCATCGACCCCGTTTCGCAGGAGAAGCTTTTCCATCCGTTTACCCAGGCCGATAGTTCGACCACGCGGCAATACGGCGGCACCGGCCTCGGCCTCGCCATCAGCAAACGCCTGGCCGAACTCATGGGCGGGCGCATCACCATGGAGAGCAGCCAGGGGGTCGGCTCCACCTTTTGGTTTACCGCGCGTTATACGCTGGCCGCCAACTATGTGGCGCCCGGACGGAGCGACGGGGAGGAGGAATTGTTCAGCGCCTCCCCTTTCCCGCCCCAGCGCGGCCAGGTGCTGGTGGTCGATGATAATTCGGCCAACCGCCGCCTGGCGGTGAAAATCCTCAAGAAACTCGGTTGCACCGTCACCGACCTGGACGACGGCGCGAAAGTCCTGAAGGCCCTGGAAAATCGATCCGTGGCGTTGCTCTTCCTTGATTGCCAGATGCCGGGGCTCGATGGCTTTACGCTGACGAGCGAGATTCGCCGCCGTTTTCCAGGGCCACCGCGCCTGCCGATTGTCGCGCTCACCGCCTATGCCTCCGAGGAAAACCGCCAGCGCTGTGCGGAGGCCGGCATGGACGACTTCGTGTCGAAGCCGTTCAAGGCCACCCACCTCGCCGCAATCCTCGACAAATGGCTGCCGGCTCCGGAAAACGCCACCACCCCGGCGAAATAAGGCGGGGGTTGCGGTTAGGCGGGGCCAAGAATTTCACGCAGCCGTAACAACCCGGCGCTTTACGCGGGGCGCAAGTATCTTTATCGCTGGGGAGTTCGCGCACCGCCATGGCCTCCTCCAACCTCAACGCCCTCAACACCGCACTCGATGTTTCGCCACTGCGGCCCCTCCATTGGCGGATCTGGGGCCTCTCGGCGATGGGCGTTTTTATTGACGGCTTTGATTTGTTCATCATCGGGGTAGCCCTGCCGCTGGTCATCAATCAGTACAAGCCAGGCAATGTGCTCATCGGGTTGACGGTTGCGGCGGCGTCGCTGGGGGCCTTGGTGGGGGCATTGTTCGGCGGCATGATCACTGACCGCGTGGGCCGCAAGCCCATCTATGTACTCGATATGCTGCTGGTGATTATTTTCTGCCTGGGATCGGCTTGTGCCTGGAACATGTGGAGCCTGGCCGCCATGCGCTTCCTGCTCGGCCTCGGGATCGGCGCGGATTATCCCCTCTGCGCCTCGTACATTTCTGAATTCATCCCGGCGCGACTGCGCGGACGCATGATTATCGCGGCGTTCAGCTTTCAAGCTTTCGGCATGCTGGCCGCCGCTGCCGTCGGCGCACTCGTCCTCAAGCTTGATCCCTCGATGGGTGATTGGCGCTGGATGCTGGGCCTGCCCGCGGCACCGGCCTTCGTCGTGCTGATCCTGCGCATGGGCCTGCCGGAAAGCGCGCGCTGGTACCTCGAGCACGGTCAGTTCAAAAAGGCCGCGCAAGTCGTCGGGCTCATCGTGCCCGAGCAAAAGCCCCAACTGGTCTCGCTGATGGAAAAGGAGGCGCAGCATATCGTTGAAGTGGAGGAAAAAAAGCTCGGCTATGCCGACCTCTTTTCCAAAAAATTTCGCCGCCGCACCCTGCTGGCGACGGTCCCGTGGTTCCTGATGGATATTTCCACCTACGGGATTGGCATTTTCACGCCGTTGATTCTCACGACCTTCCTCGCATCCCATGCGGGGGTGGACGGCGCCGCGACGGGCGCCATCGCCAGCGATTTTCGCGCGACGGAGGGCGCGGCCTTTGTGGACCTTTTTCTCATCCTTGGCTTCGTGCTCAATATTTGCCTGGTAGATCACTACGGTCGCATCCGGCTCCAAATCATCGGGTTTGCCGGGATGGCGGCGGGGTTGGTGCTGCTCTCCCTGGCGGGAGCCCGGCTGGAGGCCCAGCAAACGCCCAGCATGATCCTCGTGTTTCTCGGATTCATTCTTTTCAACGTGATGATGAACCTGGGCCCGAATGCCACCACGTTTATTCTGCCGGCGGAACTCTTTCCGACGCGCATCCGGGCGTCCGGCCACGGACTGGCCGCGGGCTGCGCCAAGCTCGGCGCCACGGTGGGCCTTTTCCTCCTGCCGATTTTTAAAGGGCGTTTTGGGCTCGTGGCCACGCTCGTCGGGCTGACGCTGGTGAGCCTGGCCGCGCTCATTGTCACCGTGGCCACGCGCATCGAAACCGCCGGGCGCTCGCTGGAGGATTTGCACCCCGGCGAAGCGCAGGTGGACTAGCATCGACGCAAAAAGCCTGATTCCCAGCGCTACTGCGCGCGCGGGGCGGCGGCCGGGGCCGTCACCGTGGCGGCGGGCCCATCTGTCGGGGTCGCATCGGTCTTGGAGGCCAGCGTGACAATCGAGGTCGGCAGCTTGGCGCGGTCTTGTTCGGCCACGAGCCAGTCGCTCATGATGCGCAGGCCTTCACGCAACTGGATGTCGAAATTAATCGGCGCTTCGGTGTCATCGTCATCGCCCGACAGTACTGCCGCCGCCGGTGAGGGCATCTTGTCGTCGGCCTTGGCGGTCTTGGATTTTTCGTCCTCCTGGGCCTTGGCGGCGTCGAGCAGGACATCGGTGCTCTTGAAATTGGCGGGCACCATGGCTTCGAGGCGTGCCTTCAGCTTGTCGCGGTAATCGATGTCGGCCAGGCGCTGGGCGAGGCGCTCTTTGTAATTGAGCGAGTACTCCTTTTGTTCCTGCCGCGCCTTTTCCCAGGTGATGCGGTCCTTGAGGAAGGAGAATTCGTCCAGCTTTCCCTGGCGGCTCATGCTGTCGTCGCGCAATTTGACGAGCAACGGATCATCCACCAGCGAGGCGCGCCACGGGCCGTCGCCTTTTAACGTGAGCGGCAAGGCCGGCACGCTGTCCCAAACGAGCGCATGCTTCTGGTCGGCTTCGCCGATGGGCAAATAGTCAATGGTCGAGGGCAGCACGATGTCGGCGGCGACGCCTTTCGACTGGATGGAATTGCCGTCGGGCAGGTACCACTTCTGAATTGTCACCTTGGCCGCGCCTTTTTCGGACGGGTCAATGCGGTCAAAGTCATAAACGGCCTGCACGGTGCCTTTGCCGTGGGTGTTGTGGTCCCCGACCACGAGCGCGCGGTGGTAATCCTGGAGCGCGCCCGTCATGATCTCGGTGGCCGAAGCGCTCATCTTGGAAACGAGCAGCAACAACGGCCCGTCCCACGCCACGGCGGGATCGGTGTCGCTCAGGCGCTCAAGGCGGCCCAGCGTATCCCGCACCTGCAAGACCGGGCCCTGCGGAATGAACAAGCCGGTCAAATCAATGGCTTCATTGAGGAAGCCGCCGCCGTTGCGGCGCAGGTCCAGCACCAGGCCCTGGACGCCCGCGGCCTTCAATTTGCCGATCAATTCGCGCACATCGTCGGTCGTGCTGAAATTGCTGTCGCCGCCGCCTTTGCCATAGAAGGTGGGCAGGTCGATCACGCCGACGGGGACGGTCTTGTCGCCCACGGGCACGTCGATAATTTGGGCCTTGGCCAGATTCGTGGTGAGTTTGATTTCCTCGCGCGTGAGGGTGACTTCCTTCTTCGCGCCCTGGTCGTTCGCCGGGATCAGCAAGAGCCGCACCTGGGTGTCCGCCGCGCCGCGAATCATGTTCACGGTCTTGCGCAGTTTCGCCCCCACGACATCGGCGATGTCGCCCGTGGCCTGGCCGACGCCGACGATTTTGTCGCCGGGGTGGATTTGACCAGATTTGTCGGCCGGGCCGTTGGGCACCAATTCGTGCACGAGGCAGTAGCCGTCCTTCTCGCTCAACATGGCGCCGATGCCCACCAGGGAATTGCGCATGGCGATATCAAATTCCTCGAGGTAGTATTGCGAAAGAAAGCTGCTGTGCGGGTCATAGGCCTCGGCGAGGGTATTCAGAAACGTTTCCTGAACTTCGACGGCCTCGGTTTCCTGGCGCGAGTGCAGGTAGCTCTCATAACGCTTGCGGATTTCTGTCTTGGCCGCGGCAATTTTTTCCGCCGGTGTCTTCGGCTTGGCGTCGGCCGCAGGGGCCACTTTGGGCGTGATATCCGTGTCCGTTTTGACCGCGGCCGGCTGGTCGCCCTTGGCGGGCGTCGCGGTCTTCTTGTTGGCGGCGTTGATGTCGCGGGTTTCCAAGGCCAGCAGTTCGTTGATCATTTCGAACTTCAACTGTTTCTCCCAGAGCTTGTCGGCGTCTTCCATGTTGGCGGGCCAGGGCAAATCGGTGCGGTCAGGGCGGTAGGTTTCGGTGGTGGTCAGGTCGATGTCACTTTCGAGGCGCTTGTTGATCCAGGCCACCCGGTCAGTGACGCGGTCGCGGTATTTTTGAAAGATGGCAAAGGCCGGGTGCAAATCGCCCTGCTCGCGCACGTCGCGGGCCAGCGTGGAGGCGTCCAGATCCTGAAAGTCCTTTACGTCGCTCTCCAGGAGGAAAAGGTGGAGCGGGTCGAGATCGCCCATGTAAGAGCGCAGCAAGTCCTTCTGGTCCAAATCGGCGAGGGCCTTTTGCAGGTAGTGGCCCTTTTCCATGAAAAAGACTGTCGAGCGCGTTTCGAGCGCCATCTTGGGCGTCTCATCCAACGACGGCAGCACCACGGGCGCGGTCGTCGGCGTCGAGTCGGCGGCCAACAAGGGAGCAATCAGGACGGTGGCCAGCAGGCCGCTATAAAGTGATTTGGATATGAATTTCATTCGGCATTTCTGAGGGGTTGAGGTTGTTTGACACTGTACACTACTGTTACAAGTATGTCGAACCCCAAGTACGGCCACCTATTCCGCGCTTCCCATGGGGCCGGTGTAAAAGATAGGTCATGGGCGGGTCGGACTGGCTGTGAGTACCGTCCACCCGACCCAAATTTAAACCCCGTGAGCAGTCCGATGTTCCTTGTTCCGCTTGGCGAAGATTGCGCCGGGATTGCGGTTACGCATCCCGCAACCAAACGATGGAGCGACCGCCGCGGTTGAGCCGGGCGTAGTTAGGAATCGCCACGAGCGGGCTGCCGTCGGCAAAGACCCCGTTGATAACGCGCACGCCGCCGAGCAAATCCGGCTGCCACTCGGTGGTCAGCGGCGTGTCCTGGGTCAACACCCTGTCCACACTGCCATCCACGCTCTCGATATTATAAAGCAACGGGCCGTAACGCAGGGCCACCCGGTTCGTGTCGGCCGCGACGCGGCGGTCCGCCTTCACGCGCTGCACCGGCATGGGCAGGACCAGGTCAATTTTGTCCCCCGCCCGCCAGGTACGGGTGATGACCGCGTAACCGTTTTGCAACTCCGTTTTGATGCTTTGGCCATTGACGGCGAGCGACGTGAGTCCGCCAGTGGCGGGCGCCGTCGGATATAGCGCACTGACGTTGCGGCTGGGCACGCGGACCCGCAAGGTGAATTCCTTCGCGACCGCCGGGTTGATCGTCATGGCAACCGCGCCGCTCCAGGGATAATCGGTCTTTTGCACCACTTGCACGTCCGTCCCTGCCACACCGCCGATGTTTACGGTGCCGCCGACAAACAGATTCACCACCAAGCCGTCCGGGCTTTTGGCGTACATCCATGTGGGGGCCATCAAGAGCACGCGGGGAAAATTTCCGACACAGCATGGGCAACTGTGCCAGGCGTAACGCGCGTTGCCGCGGCCGGGCATGGCCCCATTGCGCCCCTGATCATCGAGCGGGTTGGTGTAGTTGTAGAATTGGCCCGTGAGGTCAAAATCGCCCAAGATGGCGTTATAATACGTGTCCTCAATCAAGTCCGCGAATTTGGCGTCCTGATAGGTGAGGTTCAGCTTGTGCTGGAGAAACAGCACTCCGCAATTGGAACAGGATTCGCAATAGGCGTTGTTGCGCAGGGAGAAGTCCTTGCCGAAGCCTTCGGAGGTTTCACCGCTGCCGATGCCACCGGTGATGTAGTATTTTCTATTAACCATGTCGTCCCACAGCGACAGCACGGCGCTCTGGTAATCGGGGTCGTGCGTCTCGAGCGCGATGTCCGCCATGCCGGAATACAGGTAAGTGGCGCGCACGGCGTGGCCCACGGCTTCGTATTGCTGAATGACGGGCAGGTGCGTCTGGTCGTATTCCGTGCCGCCGCCCTGGCCTCGGCAATCGAGGAGCCATTGGGCCAGTTGGATGTAATTATCGCCTTTCCCGCCCCCTTCGTGGTCATTGACAAAACGGCCGAAGCGCACCAGCGCCTGTTCCATTTCCTCATGGCCGTCATACCACGGCTTTTTCGGCGCCGGACCGAGGTTGGCCACCCAGCAGTCGGCCAGCTTTTTGGCGGCCTCGTACAACCGCGCATCCTGCTTGCCGGTCATTTGGAAATGCGCAATCGCGGCCTCGAGAAAATAACCGGCCGTGTAGCCCTCGTGCTCGGTGCGGGTGCGCGGGTCCCAGTGATTGCCACCGTTAAGGGTGAAACGCGTCTGCAAATACCCGTCGGCTTCCTGGGCGGCCAGGATGAGGGGAATCCATTCGTCGAGTTTTGCCCGCATGGACGACTGCGCCGCGAGAATGTCGGCATCCCCTTGCGCATCCGCCAAAAGCGCCACCGCCATCGACTCCACGAGATTATGCACGTAGGCGTTGGCAAACGGATATCCAACATGGCGGCCGGCCGGCCGGCCCGCGAGTTTGTGGCCCGCCTGAATGAAATTATTGATGCCGCCTTGGGCCAGATTCAGGTCGGAGAGCTGCTCCAGGCAGTGTGGAATCCAGGCCGTGATGAGGGTCTTCAGGCGGCCATTCAGCACCGGACTATCGATTTTGTACTCTTGCAAATAAACCGGCTCCCAGCGGACGGCTGGCGGTGCCTCCACCACGCGAACGCTGAGCGAATCGGCCGAGATGAGACTGCCTTCACCCGCTTGCAGCTTTAATACATAATCGCCGGCGGTGGAAAACCGGGCCGTGGTGACCGGCTCATGGGCGTTGGCAAACGTAACGGTTCCGGGACCGGAGACTTTGGTCCATATCAGTGACGAGGCCGCCGCCGGCCCGTCGGTCAACGTCTTCACTTTGCCCGCCAAATACGTCTGGCCGCCAATCACCACGCTGCGGTTAAGGCCCGCAATCACGGTGGGTGGAAACACCGGAGATTTCCCCGAGTCGATGACGCGGTATTCGATGACGCCAGTCGCGATGCCGGTATCCGTGGCGGCGCCGTTGGCCACGATTTCCAGCCGCAGGCGCGTGGTCGTTACTTCGTCAAAAGTCGTGATGTTGAATTGATTGCCGTTCAAGCCCAGGCCGAGTGCGTTGAGGACCGGCACATACTGTGCGCCGTCCCAGTAAAGGATGCGATAAGAACTAGGGAAACCGATGCCCCGACCGTCATTCCACCAATATACTTCGACTTGATTGGTGCTGATGGGCTGGCTCCAAGTGTAATCCACCCATTGGGTGCCGGTCCGATTCCAGTTGCCATACGTGCCGTGGCTGGTATCGCGCGAATTACGCGGGGTAAAGCCGTCATTAAGCGCGGCGAGCGTGGTGTCGCCGGAAACGTAGGAACTGGAGGGCGTGGCCGCCAACGCGAGATTCGCTCGTGCAACCGGCGTCTCCGCCGCGAGGAGGGTCGTCCAACGAGGCAAAAGAGTGGCGCCGCCGAACAACGCCGCACCTTTAAGAATTTCACGGCGACTGGGAGGACGGAATTTCATTGGGGGATTCAATGAAGCTGGAAACAAAATGACGCTCTACGCCCAACCAACCGCGGGGTTAAGAAATTGTCGCGAATGAAAAACTTCCGTCAACCCCTATTGCAGCTTTTGCGCTGGCGGGTGCGATAATGTAAGCGTCAGCTTGTTGCCGCCGGAATCCCACACGATAATGGGCTCGTCCACCTGCAAGAGCGCAGTCGACGAGGTGCCCAGCCGCTGATAAGTCACTCCCGCTTGTGTGGCGGATTGCTGGGTCGTGCTGGGAAACATCCACTCGAAATTATAGGCGACCTGATAGCCGCCGCGCTTCGGCAGTATCGTTCCGCTGACGGTGACTTTATGCAGGCTGTTCGGAATTTGGGCGGTGATGTTGAAATCAGGGCCGGGCCCGGTCCAAGTCTGATTGATTGGCACTCCCGCCACAAAGGCACCCTTGACGACCAAGGTGAGCAGATGACTCTGAACCTGCGGCAGGGCTTGATGCTGCCACCAGCCGGCTGCCCACAATCCGCCGATTCCGAATAAAAAAATGGCCGTCACCCCCGCAACCCACCGGGCTGGCGTCGTCCAGCAAAGCCGCACCAACCAACCTACCCAGCCGACTTTGCCAACTGCGGCCAAGGCTACGCCACTGACCGAGTGCGCCAAGCCGGAAGGTGCGATGGTCGTCGCATGGGCCCCCAGAGTCGACGCCAGCACTGCGGCCGTAGTTACCACGCCGCGGCGGGAAAAATATCCACGCAGTTTTTCGAGGGCCCGGCTGACGCGTTTTTGCGCGCCGTCGTCGCTCAAGGCCAGTGCCGCGCCGACTTCGCGCAAGCTCTTCCCCTCAAAAAACCGGAGCACCACCGCGTCCTGCTCCGCCGGCTTGAGCGCGCGCATTGCCTCATCCAACAACGGCGCCAGGGACGACCAGTCCACCGTTGACCGCTCATTATTTTCGGACTCCTTCATGGCCGCGCCTTCCCATTCGCGCCGCCGCATTTCACTTCGTAGCGCGCTGACGGCGAGTCCGCATGTGACCCGATAAATCCAACCCGGCAAGGCGTTGCCCTCGCGTATGGTCCAAGCCTTGCGCGCGAGCTGAATGAAAACCTTCTGCGCCACATCCTGCGCCAATTGCCGGTCGCCCACCAACCGCAACGCCGTGCCGAAAGCCAAACCGACGTGCCGGTGGGCAAGTTCGGCAAAGGCCATTTCTGACTGGTGCTCGACATAGTGGCGCAACAGCTCGCGGTCGTCCGAGGAGTGGGCCGCCGGACTCGTGGCTGTAAAATTGGTTTGCTCGACGATCATCGCCCTACGGGCCGGTGCTCAAGATTTTGGCTTCTTCGTTAGCGTCAGGATAATCTTTTTGCCGTCGCGATCCAGCACGGTAAGCGGCTCGCCCACCTTGAGAATCGCGGTGGAGTTCAGGGCGAGATTTAGCACGGTGCGTGAGGCCGCCCCGCCGGGCCGCGGCAAAGCCACATCAAATACGAGTTGGCCGGACAGCGTGTAAGTCAGCCGGAAACGGTTTGATTCCTCCTCAATCGTGCCTTCGAAACGGAGCAGATTGCCCTCTTTGCTGGCGCCCGTGACCAGCGTGCTCGCCGCTAAATTTGGACCGGTGCCCGACCACGTGAAATCCACCAGGAGGTCAGTCATCAGCACTCCTTTAACTGAGAGGGAAACATTTTCCTTGAGGGGCGGCATCGGTGGCACCTCGCCCTCCGCCGCTCTCGTGGCCTGCGCGCACAACACACTTAGCGCCAGCACCGCGGCGACCGCCATCATCGGGTATCGGGCTTTCATGTGCGGCAGATTTGGCGGCTACGGCTTCGAGAGGGAGAGGGTCAGATTCTGGCCGTCGGAGTTCGTGGAAGTTGCCACCGTCTGGCCGATCTTCAACAACACCGAGGAATTGAGCCCGAGATTTCGGTAGGTAACCGTGGCAAATTGGCCTCCGCCGCCCCCACTCCGGCTCGCACTCACAATGGGTCGTTGGATGCTGCAGTTATAATCAATACGATAGGCGCCGTTTTCCGTCGTGATGGTGGCGCCAAAATGGCCGACAATGGGCTCCTTGTTGCCATTGATCTCCGTCTCCGAGACGATGTATTCCATCTCAAAATGCGGCCCGGCGCTGGTGCAGCTCAATTCCACCGGAATGCCCGTGGCGAGATTGCCCGAGACTTTGAGGGTGACATTTTCCGGCAACCGCGTGCCCTCGGCTGAGGGAGTGCGACTCGCGGAGGCGGGATTCGCATTGGCGGCCGCGGCGCCACGGCCACCGCTGATGCCTTGGGTGGGCGACGTGGCGGGAGCCGCGGCTGGGGCTTCTTGGGCTGCCGTCATGTTGAGGGAGGCGGATAAAATCGCCCAGGTGGCAAGGATGGAAATCGTTTTCATAAGGTTTGGAATTTGGTGAGTTACAGGAATAAGTCGCCAGCGGTTTGCGAAATCCGCCAAAAATCTAAACTCACTCCCGGTCACCTGCAACTTGCAACCGGCGGCTTTTTGCCTTCATTGTGCATCCATGCACACCGTCTGGCGGGTTTCCAAATATTTTTTGCGGTATCGCGGGCTCTTTCTGCTCACCATGCTGCTGGCCGCGCTTTCCACCGGCGCGCTCGTGTCCATTCCCAACGAGGTACAGCACATCCTGGAGGGCGTGAGCAAGGCCAATGCCTCCGCCCCGGCGCTGTGGCGCGGCGTGGCTTTGATTGTGCTGCTCTACGGCGTGCGGGAGCTGTTCAACAGCCTGCGCATCCGCACAAACAACATCCTTGAACAGAAGGTGCTGCTCGATTTGCGCCGCGATGTGCACCAGCGCCTGCTAGAGCTGCCCGTCTCCTTTTACGACCAGCGCAAATCCGGCGAGATTTCTTCCCGCGTGATTGACGACGTGGCCAATGTCGAGCGCGTGCTGCTCGACGGCACCGAGCAGGGGCTCATTGCCATCATCACGCTTTTTGGCATCGGCGCGGTGCTCTACGTGAAAAGCCCGTTGCTGGCGGCGTGCGCGCTGGCCCCACTGCCGTTGCTCTACATTTGGGGGATGGTGCATGCCCGGAATTCCCGTAAACTTTGGAAAAATGTGCGGGAAGCGTCGAGCGACCTCAACAGCCTCGTCGTCGAAGATATCCAGGGCAACCGCCTCATCCAGACTTTCGCGTTGCAGGAACACGAAAGCCGCCGCTTCACGACCAAGGCCGAGACTCTGCGCAGCGCCAGCTTGCGGGCGATTTTTTCCTGGTCAACTTACGGCCCCGGCACGACGTTTGTCACCAATCTCGGGATGGTGGCGGTTATCGGCGTCGGCGGCTGGTTGATCATGACGACGAAGGACACGCCGACGCCCTTTCAGTTTCCCATGCTGGTGGCGTACTGTCTTTATGTGGCGTTGTTGTATGAACCGATCGGGCAACTCCATCAGATCAATCAATGGGTGAGCCAGGCCCGCGCCTCGGGCGAACGGGTTTTCGACATCCTCGACCATCCGATTGACATCGTCAGCCCGCCCCACCCCAAGCCGCTGCCGCCGGGGCCGTTGAGTGCGAGTTTTGAGAATGTTTCCTTTGCCTATGCGGGGCGTCCCGCTGTGCTAGAGAATTTTTCCCTCGATCTGCCGGCCGGCCAGGTGACCGCCCTGGTCGGCCACACCGGCGCGGGCAAAAGCACGGTCGCGAACTTACTCATGCGGGCCTATGACGTGACAACGGGACGGGTCCGGCTCGGTGGCCTCGATGTGCGCGAACTGGACTTGCAGGACGTCCACGCCAAAGTCGGCTTCGTCGCCCAAGACCCCTTCCTTTTTGAAGGCACGGTGGCGGAGAATCTGGGCCTGGTCCGGCGAAACGTCTCGGAAGCAGAAATGATCACCGCGCTCGAAGGCGCGGCGGCGTGGGATTTCGTCCGCGCCCTGCCCAAAGGGCTGGACACAAACATCGGCGAAAAGGGCATCCGGCTTTCCCAGGGTGAAAAACAGCGCCTGACTATTGCGCGGGTGTTGCTGAAAAATCCGCCGTTCATCATCCTCGATGAAGCCACGGCCAGCGTGGACACCATCACCGAACGCCAGATTCAGCAGGCCCTCGACAACCTCATGCGCGAGCGCTCGGTGCTGGTTATTGCCCACCGCCTCTCGACGGTCCGCAAGGCGCACAACATAGTCGTGCTCCATCATGGCCACATCCTCGAGCAAGGCACCCACGACGAGCTTCGCCTGGCCGGTGGGCGCTATGCCCGGCTGTGGGACCACCAGGTGGACCTCATTGACGAACGCGAGGAATTACCTGCGGGGTAAGGCAAAGAAACAACCGCAGCTTTCGCAGATTCTCGCAGATTGTGTTTGGTATTTTTTCCTCTTCTAATCTGCGTCCATCTGCGTAATCTGCGGCTACGCTTCGTCTTCAGATGCCCTCTTCCCCGCCACCCGCTTTCGTTCATCGCCGCGTCGTCGAGTTCTATGAAACCGACCTGGCGGGGTTGGCGCATTTTTCCAATTTCTTCCGCTGGATGGAATGCACGGAGCTGGCTTTCCTGCACGAGCATGCGATCCCCGTCTTCACCGCCGGCGCCTCCGGGCAACGCGGCTGGCCGCGGGCGTCCGCCTGCGCGCAGTTCAAGGCCCCGTTGCGCTTTGGCGATGAAATCGAAGTGCGCCTGCGGGTCGTCTCCGTGGGCCGGGCCTGTGTGCGCTACGGTTTTGAAATTTGGCGGCTGGCTGGGCCGGGTGCGCCCGAATTGGCCGCCACCGGTGAACTCGCCTCGGTGCACGCCACCCGCCCGCGCTCCAGCGGCCAGCTTCGCCCGGCGTCGCTCCTGCCCGCCACCCGCGCCAAGCTGGTTAAGTTGGTCGATCCGCCGAGTGGCAAAATCAGCCCCTAGGCTCAGCTTCAGTAAATGCGGCGGCGCTTTCCTCTCCTCGCCTCCGCGCCTCTGCGCGAGTTTACGCTTCTATTCGTTTTCCTTTTTATTCTTTCTTCGCGTGCTCCGCGTTCTTCGCGGTAAATTCCTTTTTTCATGAAAATCATTGCCCATCGCGGCGCTTCCGCGCGTGCTCCCGAAAACACTGTCGCCGCCGTGCGCCTGGCCGCCGAACTCGGCGCGGACGGCGTCGAGGTGGACGTGCGCGTCACCCGCGACAACCAACTAGCAGTGCTGCACGACACCGACACCCGCCGCGTGGCGCCCGGCGCGCCGGTCCACACCGTCAAGCGCAATTACCTGAAGGAATTGCAGACCCTGGACGTGGGTTCGTGGAAAGAGGCGAAGTTTGCGGGCGAGCGGATTCCGGCCTTGGGTGACGTTTTGGCGGCGCTGACGCCGGAACAGGAAATTTTCATCGAAGCAAAATCACGCGAAACCGACGCCGTTCTGGCCGCGCTTTCAAAACTAATCGCCCCGTCGACCAACCCCGGATTTCCGGCGGCCCGCACGGTCATCATGAGTTTTGAAATGGTGTTGGTGCGCAAAATCAAAAAGCTTCGGCCCACCTGGCGCACCCTGCTCCTGCTCAAACACAAGCCCACCACCCATCTTTTTGGCCAGATTCTGTCCGCCATCCGCGCCAAGCATCTCGACGGCATCGGCCAAAACCGCACCTGGACGTTCACGCCCGAGCAATACGCGTCGCTGTTCGCCGCGGGCGCGATTTTGTCGGTCTGGACCGTGAATAGCGCGACTGAAGCCAAAGTCTGGCGGGAGCGTGGGTTTCACTACCTCACCACCGACATTCCCGACGCAATAAAGACCGCCCTGAAATCCTGAAGCCGGCCTTTTCCACTCTCCTTTTGAATCTTCAATTTAAAATTTTGAATCGACGTCTCACATCCACTTCTTCCGCTTGAAGAACACCAGCATGATGACGGCGTAAAGGGCCATGGCCACCATCACAATCGGATAGCCATACGGCTCGTTCAATTCGGGCATGTTCCAGTGGCTCGCGGCGGGATTGAAATTCATGCCGTACACCCCGACGACAAAAGTCATGGGGATGAAAATCGTCGCGATGACCGTCAGCACGCGCATCACGTCGTTGTTCCGGTGGTCGCCCTCGATATGGTAATACTCCTGCAAATTCTGGAGCACGGCGCGGGCGTGGGCAATGCGCTCGGCCGCGCGGGTTGAGTGGTCTGCCAAGTCGCGGAAAAAATAATCCAGGCTGTCCGGCACAAGATCGCTGTCGAGTGTTTCAATGCGCTTGGCCAGCTCCTGCATCGGTGAAGCGATGCGCGAGAGCATCAGCACGGCGCGCTTGTGCCGATAGATGGCCTGAATGTCGAGCGAGTGCTGCTTGTCCAGCACGCCGTCCTCCATTTCGATGATTTCCTCCTCCACAGCGTCAATCGACGCCAGCAAATGATCCACCAAAGTGTCGAGCAGCGCGTACAACAAATAGCCGGGGCCCTTTTTGCGGATGATGCGCTGCGGATCCAGCACCCGCTCCTCGACCGGGTCGAATAACGGGCTTTCCGTTTCCTGGAACGAGACCACGTAATTCGCGCCGACGACCATGGACACCTGCTCGATGCTCAGGCGTTTGGCCGCGGCATCGAGCACGGCGGCCTTGCCCACAACAAAAAGCTGTTCACCGTAATCCTGCAGTTTCGAGCGCCCCCACGTCGTCGCCACGTCCTCCAACGCGAGCGGATGAATATTCAGGCGCCGCCCAATCTCCTGAATGATGCCCACCTGGCAAATGCCGGTGACCTGCACCCAGGTGACCGGTTTTTCGCCGATGCGGTTGAGCGCCTCGTCCGCCTTCTCGGTTTCAAACTCGTAGCAGCCGTCCGGCCCGTAACCCAGCACGCGAATATGGGCGGCATGCCGGGAGGTTACTTCGAGCGGAATACCCAGTTCACCCGGTGGCAAGCCCACGCCTCCCAATCTCGATTCACGTACGACAACTTCCATGCCGCAATTGCGTCCGGCCCGGCCCCGGGTGTCAAGCGCGGGCGGGTGATTACATCACCTGCTCTTCGATTACCGCCAGTGGCCGGCCGGGAGCGCAATCCGCCCGCAAGGCCACAAAACCGCCGCGATGGCGGTCGTAGTAAGGCCACACCAGTGTGCGGTCAGACGGTGGCACAGCCAACGTTTCAATTTCCGCGCGCGAAAACAGCCCAAACTCGCCCTCGTCTCCGGCCGCGGGCAACGCGGCCACGGGCAGCGCGCAATCGAACAGGAACATCAGCCAATGTCCGCCGCCTTCATAATTTTTTTCCGCAACGTAGCCGAACAGGTGGAGGTCTTTGCCTTCGATCGCCAAGCTGATCTCTTCTCGCGTTTCGCGCACGGCACATTCGAAAGGAGACTCGCCCAGGCCCATTTCCAGCTTGCCGCCGATGGGACTCCAGCAACCAAGATTTGGTGCCTTGCGCCGCTTGATCAAAAGCAGACGCCCTGCCCCATCGCGGACGAACACCAGCACGCTGATTTTGAAGGGAACCATGAATTGGCCACGAATTCCGCTAGAATCGGGACTCATCGGCCCGATGCAAAACAATACTGGGGCGTGTTCCCTTGCGGCAACGCCTGCCTGATCAAGCAATCGAGACTGGATGTTTGGGCCCTCGCGCGCTATTTTGCCGCCTATGAGCAAGGCTGCCTTTGTGATACCCAAGCGCCAAGCCGCGCGGGTCGCTGGTTCCCTGGCCGCCGTCACGCTGTTGCTCGTCCTTTTCGCCGCCTTTGGCTGGATGCTCATGGGAGTCATCCGGGAGTCCGATCACCAGCCGTACTTTGACCTGCATATTGACCAACTTTATTACACTTGGACTGTCAGCGTGCCTTTTTTCGGTGGTCTTCTCGTGCTCCTTACTGCGGTTGGGTGGATTTTATTCATGGTCTACCGCCGGAAATGGTCCCCGCTCAATCTGTACGCCGTCATTGGCTATAAGGTCCTGTTTTGTTGCTTTTTTATGTTTATGGTCGATCTCGATTTCGGCAATTTTCTGTAATTGCCCAAGGGGACTTTGTTCGAATTTACGCATTATC
>Ga0265320_10001373_pt1 | contig 17730 bp, 14 predicted proteins | sample 4827metaG_FD_202087 | JGI IMG/M metagenome (GOLD analysis project Ga0265320, IMG submission 202087) | Rhizosphere microbial communities from Carex aquatilis grown in University of Washington, Seatle, WA, United States - 4-8-27 metaG | ecosystem: Host-associated > Plants > Roots > Rhizosphere >...
CGGCGAGGGAATGCCCCAGGCGGTCCGGGGAACGGCCGACATCGAGGCGTTGCTTGCCACCCTGGTCAAGGACAGCGGAGAGGTTCGTCTGACCAGCCACGCCACCCAAAGCCTGGGGCAGGGGGGGGCGCTGATGTGGATGACGTGGCGGGTCACCCCCCGTGACGCGGCCCAGGGCGCCCCCTTCACCATGCGCTCCCTGATGGTCTGGAGGAAATCGGCGGGACGCTGGAAGATCGCGGCCGACATGTATTCCGCCGGCGACCTTCCCGATCTGCGGTCTCGCTGACGGAACCCGGCCAAGGCGATAACCACAATAGGTTATCGCCTTGGCCGGGCATGATTGATGTAGTCTCGGACTGTGCCGTTGCATGGACTCCCCGACCAATAAGGCGGAGCCGATACGGGAGGTTTGAGGATGACGTCTCTGGTTGCGCGCTCCATCGGAGCGGCGAGTATGTTCGCGTTTGCCCTGTTGGGAAGTGCCGTCGCCACGGCGGCCCCGCCGTCTTCCGAGGGCGAGGCCCTTCTGGACGCCAAGTGCTCGTCATGCCACGCCCGGTCCGCCGGGGATGGCCTGTTCCGCATCGACCATATCCGCAAGACTCCGGAAGGCTGGAGCATGACGCTGTGGCGCATGCGCCAGTGGCATGGGCTTCAGGTCAGCGACGACGAGGAGCGGAGCCTGATCAAGTATCTGGCCGATACCCGTGGGCTCGCCCCCGAGGAGACCGCTCCCTACCGCTATGCGCTGGAGCGCCGCACCCTGGTCGAGACGCCCGACGACGCCGATACGGCCGTGCTGTGCGCCCGCTGCCATTCCTATGCCCGGCCTGCCCTGCAGCGCCGGACCGAGGACGAGTGGCGGCGCCTGATCCACATGCATCTGGCCCAATGGCCGACCATCGAATACCACGCCTTCTCCCGCGACCGGAAATGGTGGGAAATCGTTTCGACCCAGTTGCCGGCCAAGCTGGCGGCCAAGTGGCCGCTGTCCTCCGTCGCCTGGGATCGCTGGAAGGCGAAGACGTCTCCCGATCTGTCCGGCGTCTGGACGGTTTCCGGCCATCGCCCCGGCAAGGGCGGCTATACCGGCCGCATGGATGTCCGGGCGGCGGATCGCGACCACTATGCCATGACCTACCGCCTGGTCTGGGCGGACGGCTCGGAGGAAACCGGACAGGGCAGTTCGGTGGTCTATACCGGCTACGAATGGCGGGGCTCCACCACGCTGGGCGGTGAACGCCGGGACGAGGTCCTGACCGTCGAGCCGGGCGGCAACCGCATCGCCGGGCGCTGGTTCGTCAAGGGGCAGGAGGGTGTCGGCGGCGACATGACGGCGGTTCGCGGTTCCGACATGATCGCCTCCGTCACTCCCGCTTACCTGAAGCGGGGGATTCCCACGCGGATCACCATCGCCGGAAGCGGTCTGGCCGGAACGCCGTCCCTTGGCCGGGGCGTCAAGATTTCCAAGGTCATCTCGTCGAGCCCCGAATCGGTCACGGTTCTGGCCGAGGCCGCCAGGAACGCCCCCGAAGGTCCGCGCGCCGTCGCCGTCGGACGCGCCGGGCTCAAGGATGCACTTGCCGTCTACGGCGCCATCGCCTCGGTCAAGGTCGAGCCCGCCGACATGGTGGCCCGCAACGGCGGCAACGGCGGCCCGGTGCCGACCGCCCTGGCCCAGTTCGAGGCGGTGGCCTATACCGGCGACGGCCAGCGGATCGGCGTGGTGCCCGCCCGCTGGTCGGCCAGGCCGTTCGACGACACCGCCCTGCACGACAAGGACGTGGAGTTCGGCGGCACGCTGTCGGCCGACGGGTTGTTCACCCCCGGCGACGCCGGACCCAACCCGAAGCGGGGCGGCGGCAACAACAACGCCAACCTGTACGTCGTCGCCGAGGTGACGGACGGGCCGCGCCAAGTCGAGGGCAAGGCCCACTTGATCATCGCCCCGCAACGCTGGAACGATTCCCCCATCCGCTGAAGGTGGCTTCGATGACCCTATGTCTGGCCGGCGGCAGTCTGCGTGAGTATCGGATCGGTGAGCGGCGATTGCTGTTCCACGTTCCCACCACCAGCCTGTTCGAAATCGACGAGACGGCGGCCGCCGTCATGGACCAGTTCATCGGCGAAGGCAGCCTGTCCACCGAGGCGCTGATGGGCCGGCTGGCCGGCGCCTTCAGCCGTCAGGCCGTGAGCGAGGCGCTGAGCGATCTCGGTGCCCTGGGGGTGATCACGGCTCCCGGCGGCAATTCCTCGGGACGAGAGCCGCCCCGCGTGCCGGACAATGCGCTGACCACCCTGGTTCTCGGCCTGACCAACGGCTGCAATCTGGCCTGCTCCTATTGCTACAAGGAGGATTTGCGGCGCCCGGCCGATGCCCAGCGGATGTCCGCCGACGATGCAAGGGCCGCGGTGGACCTGCTGATCCGCGAATCGGGCGAGCGGCCGCGCATCAACATCACCTTTTTCGGCGGTGAGCCCCTGACCGCCCTGCCGACCATCCGCGAGACCGTGGCCCATGCGGAGAAGCGCGCCGCCGCGTCGGGCAAGCGGGTGGATTTCTCCATCACCACCAACGCCACGCTGCTCGACGACCACGCCATCGATTTCCTGGTGGCCCATAACGTCGCCGTCACCGTCAGCATGGACGGCCCCGCCGCCATCCACGACCGGAACCGTCGCACCGTCGGCGGCAAGGGAACCTATGACGTGGTCGCCGACCGGGCCCGGCGGCTGATCGGGCGCCATACCGCCCGGCCGGTGGGGGCGCGGGTCACCCTGACCGGCGGCGACGATATCGCGGCCATCCATCATCACCTGAAGAACGAGATCGGCTTTGCCGAGGTCGGCTTCGCGCCGGTCACGGCGGGACTGCCGGCCGGAATGCTCACCTCCGACCTGTTCGCCGGCATGGCTTCCCTTGCCGCCCGGTGGCGCGACGCCGCCCTCGATGGGCGTGATATGGGATTCTCCAATATCGCCCAGATGGTCGGCAATCTGCATGAAGGGGTGTCGAAGCTGATCCCGTGCGGGGCCGGCCTGTCGCTGCTGGCGGTGGAGACCGACGGCTCCCTGGCGCTCTGCCATCGCTTCATCGGCAGCGAGATCCCGAAGATGGGGCACGTGCGGCACGGCATCGACCGTCAGGCGGCCGGCCAGGTGATCTCCGGAGCCCTCGACCGCGCCGCCGCCAATTGCGGCGACTGCCATGCCCGCCATCTGTGCGCCGGCGGCTGCTACCACGAATCCCATGTCCGCCACGGCGACATGTTCCGTCCCACCGACCATTACTGCGACCTGATGCGCGACTGGATCGATCTCGGCATCACCATCTACGGCGAGATCATGGCGGGCAACCCGTCCTTCCTGACCCGTCGCCACGGCCCCTCGGAGACCAGCTCATGAAGCACCTTAAGCCCATCAACCGCAAGGCGGAGCGCCTCGAGCAGGCGGCGGAGGACGGCCGGGCCGAGGAAGTCCGGGTCATGCAGGTCGTCAACGGCTGCACCTCGACTCTCGATCCCGGCTGGGAGGTGGACCCGTTCGGCGGCATCGCCGCGCTCTGCCAGCCGGTGGAGGCCGACCTTTATGGCTGTGCCGACCCCTGCTGGTGGCCGGCCCAGGTCCCCGACACCCAGAACACCGCACCGAACTGGGCCGATGCCGCGCCGTCGGGACTGCGCGACTGGCGCAGCCTGCAGCCCATTCATCGCAAGAAATAGCAGAGAGTCCCGCCATGAAGAGCCGCTCCCTGATCGCCATCCTGTCCTCGCTGTGCCTGTCCGCCATGATCGCCGCGTCGGCCCAGGCGCGGGACTACCTGCTGACCACCACCAAGCCCAACACCTTGCATCTGGTCGACGTGGCCGCCCGCAAGGTGGAGCGTTCCTATGTCATTCCGGGCGAGGGATCGCCGCTGGGCATGGTGGTCTCGCCCGACGGCAAGGTCGCCTACATGACCACCAATCACTGGGGCAGTCTGGTCGGCATCGATCTCGACAGCGGAAAGGAGGTGTTCCGCGCCGGATTCAGCCAGGGCGACATCCGGTCCCGCAACACCTTCGGCCTGGAAATCAGCCCCGACGGCAAGGAACTGTTCGTCATGCTGTCCGCCGCCCGTCTCGGCCAGGGCGAATACGAGGTTCTGGACTCCCACATCGCCGTCTATCGCGCCGATGCCGGACTGGACGCCAGGCCGGCCCGCATCCTTCCCGTGCCGCGCCGCACCACCAGCCTTTTCATGTCCAAGGACGGCAGCCGCCTGTGGGCGCTGAGCTGGGACCTCTATACCCTCGACCCCGCCGACGGCCGGGTCCTCAAGGTGGACAAGGTGATCAACTGGGACCGCACCGACCGCACGCCGCCCGACGTGTTCGGCAACTGGCTGCAGCACGAGCAGACGGGCGTCTATGCCGGCCCGTACTACACCACGCGGCCCGACCTGGACCCCAAGGACCCGAACGCGTCGCGCACCGGCATGATGACCCTTGATCTCACCACCGGCGCGTTGACCATGGCCGAGTTCGAGAACACCGAGGCCATCATGTTCTCGACGGTGATCAACCCGGCGCGGCGCAACGAGACCTTTTCAGTCTACAACACCCTGACCAAGACCGATCTCGACACCAACACGCTGGTGAAGCGGGTCAAGCTTCCCCATACCTATTACTGCCTGAACGTCTCGGCCGACGGGCGCGAGATTTATGTCGGCGGCACCATGAACGACATCGGAATCTACTCGACCGAAACCCTGGAGCGGGTCGGGCAGATCGACCTGCCCGGCGGCAACGACATGGGCGGCACCTGGATGCGGATGGTGAAGCGCGATCCATGAGTGACGGCGGCACGCTCAACACCCGCATGATCGGCCTGCTGGCCGCCCGTCGCTGGCGTCTCGCCGTGGTGCTGGGCCTGTCGCTGCTCGCGTCGGGCCTGGCCCTGGCCCCGCCCTGGCTGGCCAAGCTCCTGGTCGATGACGGACTGATCGGCCGGCGCATGGATCTGGTCGGCCTCTATTGCGCCCTGATGCTGGGAACCTCCCTGGTCTCCATGGCGGTGTCGGCGGGCAACCGCTGGCACTATCTCAGCCTGTCGGGCGAGATTCTGTTCGCGCTGCGGGAACAGGTGCTGGCCCATCTTCGCCGGCTTCCCCCCGACTTCGTCGCCCGGCGCGGAACGGGCGACATCCTGTCGCGCATCGACGGGGACGTGGCGGAAATTCAGCGCTTCACCGTCGACAGCCTGTTGGCCGCCGTCAATGCCACCCTGGTCCTGATCGGATTGCTGACCGTGATGGCGGCCATCAGTCCGCTTCTCATGGTGCCGGCCCTGGTGCTGCTGCCGCTGCAGATTATCGTCGCCCGCCGGCTGCGGCCGCGCGTCGAGGCCATGACCCGCAAGCTGCGCGAAAGCAACGGCGAGATTTCCAGGTATCTGGTGGAGACGTTGCGGACCCTCAAGCTGATTTCGGTCATGGGGGGCGCCGAGCGGGATCAGGCCCGCTTCGCCGGTCTTAACCGGAGCTATCTGAATGAACTTCGCCGGACCGAGCTGTTCGCCCAAACGGCGGGCGGACTGCCGGCCCTGTTCAACGGACTGGCCGCCGCCGCCGTCTTTCTGCTGGGCGGCCGGATGATCCTGGAGGGCTCCCTCAGCCTCGGCGCATTGCTGGCCTTCAGCCTTTATCTCGGCCGGGCGGCCGGGCCGGCCAACACGCTGACCGGCTTGATCCTGGCTCAGCGCCGGGCGCGGGTCAGCCTGCTGCGGGTGGCGGAAATCCTCGATCAGCCGCCGGGCGTCGAGCCGCCCGCCCGGCCCCGGCCGCTGCCCTCCGACGCCAAGGGGGAAATCAGTCTTTGCCGCGTCGGGTTCGGCTATCCCGGTGGAAAGCCGATCCTGAACAATGTTTCGGCGGAGTTCAGGGCCGGTTCCAAGATCGGGATCGTCGGTGCCTCCGGGGTGGGTAAAAGCACGCTGATCGACCTGCTTCACCGCCATTACGACCCCTGCGACGGGTCCATCCTCCTGGACGGCATCGATCTGCGCGACCTGGACACGGCGGTGCTGCGCCAGAGCATCGCGGTGGTGGACCAGGACACCATGCTGGTTTCGGGGTCGGTTGCCGACAATATCCGCCTCGCCTCGCCCGATGCCTCGGACGCAGCCATTGCCGAGGCCGCCCGGCTGGCCGGGCTGGAAGGCCTCGGCCTCACCCGCATCATCGGCGAGGGCGGGATTTCCCTGTCCGGCGGCGAGCGGCAGCGGGTGTCCATCGCCCGCGCCCTGCTTCGCCGTCCCCTGGTCCTGATTCTCGACGAGGCGACGTCCGCCCTCGATCTGGGGGCAAGCCGCCGGATCTCCGCGGCGATCGATACCCTGTTCGGAGACCGGACCCGAATCGTCATCTCCCATCATCCCGAAACCCTGTCAGGCGCGGATATCGTCCTCGAACTGAGCGGCCAAGGGCTGGTGCCCCACGCGTCGGAGCCCGCCGCATGACATCATCGCCGGCCATCGGCCTGATCGACACCGGAGTCAACGGACCGGTGGTCTCCGCCCGGCGGTTCTGGCTTGCCTCCGACGGGGCGGCGGCCAGCGGGCCGTCGCTGCCCGACGCCATGGGTCATGGAACCGTCCTGGCGGAACTGATCCGCGATCGCGTCCCCGGATGCGACCTGACCTGCGCCCAGGTGTTCGACCAGCGCGGCGTCGCCTCGCCCCTGCTGGTGGCGTGCGGCATCCGCTGGCTGCTGGAGGCCGGCGTGCGGGTTATCAACATGAGCTTTGGACTGCGCGAGAATCGCGGCGTCCTGGCCGAGGCCTGCGCCGAAGCCATTGCCGCCGGGGCGATACTGGTGGCGTCGACTCCGGCCATGGGGGACCCGATCTTTCCGGCATCCTATCCCGGCGTGATCAAGGTGACCGGCGATGCCCGCTGCGACTTCCGCGAGGTTGCCGTCCTGGACGGCGAAAGAGCCGATTTCGGCGCCAATCCAAGGCTGCCCACCGGCCGGATGATCGCCGGGGCCAGCGTGGCCACCGCCAGGATCACCGCCGAACTCGCCGCCATTCTTTGCCAGGAGCCCGCGCTGGGCAATGCGGCCGTCCTGGCCCGGCTGCGGTCGGCGGCCCGTCACCGTGGGCCGCAGACGGAACATCTCGATGCCCGCTGAAGCCACCCTGGCCCTGGGGCTGATAGAATCCCGCCATCTGGATGCCCTTCTGGCCCAGGGGCGGCCCAGCCTGGACGTCTGCGCCCGGATTCTCGGCTGGCCCGCCGGCATGCCGAGGGGAGAGGCCGTCATCGGGCGGATCCACCTCGGTTCGGAATTCTGCGAAACCCTGATTCCCGCCGCGCCTCAGCTTCGGCACGCCCGCGACCTGTGCGAGCGGGAAGGGCTGGGGCTGGCGGTGGCGGCCTCGACCCTGTCGGACCACGGCATTTCGGCGTTGTCTCCCCTTCTCGATCTGTTGCCGACGGGGGCGGAACTGGTGGTCAATGACTGGGGTTCCGCCCGGCTGGCCCGGCGGGAGCGCCCCGACCTCGGTCTGAGCGCCGGACGGCTGCTGTGCAAGATGATCAAGGACCCGCGCCTTCCCAGCGAGGAGTGGGGGCGCCTTTACCCCCATGGGATCAATTCGGGTTCCTTTGCCGCCGTCCTGGAGCATCTTGGAATCGGGCGGATCGAGATGGATGCCCCGCCCTTCGCGCGGCCCGCCGATTTCCGGGCGGGCTCTCTCCGTGTCGGGGTTCACGCCGGGGCCGGCTTCTCGGTCAAGGGCCGCGCCTGCCGCACCGGGTCGCTGGGGCAGGCCCCGGAGGACAAGTTCACCAGCGGCCAGTCCTGCCGTCGGGAATGCCTCGCCTATGTGGATTCCCTGGTTCGCCCGGCAGCCGGCTCGGACGAACTGCACGCCTTTCAACGCGGCAATACGCTGTTCTACGCCCATTCTCCCGCCATGATCGCGGCGGTGGGCGAGGCCGTCGACGAGGGGTGGGTCGACCGCCTGATCCTGATGGGAGACTGGAATGAAAATCGTCGCTCCCATTAGCCGCGTCGAGGAGGTGGAGCCCCTGGCCAAGGCCGGGGCGGCGGAGATTTACTGTGGGCTTGTCCCTCCCGAATGGACCGAGCGCTTTCGCAGTTCGGGGGCCAATCGCCGGGCCTTCGGCAATCTTTCCTCCTACGACGATCTGGCCGCCGTCATCGATCTCGCCGGCCGGCATGACGTCGCGGTCTCCCTGGTGATGAACGCCCAGCATTACGGCGAGGCCCAGACCGAAGCCCTGCTCGACATGGCTGGCCGCTTCGCCCGATTGGGCGGGCGGTCGCTGATCGTCGGCGATGTGGGCCTGCTGTCGCGGCTGGGCCGGGCGGAAACCGGGCTGCGCCTGCATGCCAGTTCGCTGCTGGCCTGCCGCAACGGCGAGGCGGCCGGGTTCCTGGGCGACCTGGGGGCCTGCCGGGTGGTGTTTCCCCGCGACCTCACCCTGGCCGAGATGAAAGCCGTCGCCGGGGCCAACCGGCCACTGGAATTCGAGGCCTTCATTCTCAATGACGGCTGCGTCTTCGAGGAGGGAAACTGCCACACCATCCACTTGCCCGGCCGTCTCGGCGGGCCGATCTGCCTTGATCGCTATGACGCCGAGCATCGGCGGGTGGACGGACGCCCGCTGCGCGACGACGAGGCGGCGGGGTTCGCGGCCAATGACGCCGCCCACGCGGAATGGCTCTGGTATCGCTTCAGCTGCGGCTTCTCGGTCTCGCAGGACGGCTATCCCTTCGGTCCCTGCGGCCTGTGCGCCATCCCGGATCTGGCGGCGGCGGGCGTGTCGGCCATCAAGATCGCCGGGCGCGAGGGAAACCTGGAGCGCAAGGTCAACAGCGTCGCCATGGTCAAGGCCGCCCTCGACCGCCTGAATGATGCGGCCGGGCTCCGGCGATTCGCCAGGGACCTGCGGGGGCGCCCCGACCTCTGCGAAACCGGGTTCATGTGCTATTATCGCGAAACCATGCCTGCCAGGGTCTGGTAAGCACCCTTTTGCGAAAATCGCCCCACTTAACGGCTTGTCGTCGGAACTGGCATGGAAGCAGGTAAGGAAAATACCGCGGAAAGGCCGATGGTCAGCAAGGCTGTCTCGTCCGCCGGCGATCCGGATCATGCCGTCAGGGCGCTGCATTCGGCGCTCGGCATGCCGTCCCCCGGGCTGGTCCTGGTCTTCGCCTCCAGCCGCTACGAGCAGTCCCGCCTGGAACAGGCTTTCGACGAGGTCTTCGGGGATGTCCCGGTGATCGGCTGCTCCACCGACGGGGAAATCTCGAGCGACGGCTACATCAGCGGAGCCTTGACCAGCCTGGCCCTCGGCGATCAGGCCTGCGTCGTGTCCTCGGTCCTCCTTACCGGTGTTTCCCGGCGCGATCAGGGCGATTTCCGTGCCGCGGCCGAATCCCTGGTCGAGGACATGGAGAGCCGGGGCATCATACCGGCGCAGCACACCACCTTCGGCCTGCTGCTGATCAGCGGCGAGCACCGGATGGAAGAACAGGTGATCGGCGCCATCAACGCCGTCCTGGGCGGGTTGCAGGTCTTCGGCGGTTCCGCGCCGTCGGGCCGGGGCCGGTCGGGACCCGGCGCCGTCATCCATCAGGGCCGCTTCCATGCCGATGCGGCGGTCATCGCCCTGGTCAACACCAGCCTGCCGTTCAAGGTCTTTTCCGCCCAGCATTTCGTCGGAACCGGCGAGCAGGTGATCGTTACCGGCGCCGATCCCGACAACCGCATCGTCACCGAGCTGAACGGCGAATGCGCCGCCCTGGAATATGCCCGGCTGCTGGATCGCAACGTCGAGGATCTGCGGGCGTTCGACAGCATGCTGCCGCCCCTGATGGTGCGGATCGGCGGGGCATGGTATGCGCGCAGCATCGAGCGCATCACCCCCGACAACAGCCTCCACCTCGCCTGCGCCATCGACGAAGGGGTGCCGCTGTCGGTGGGGCGGAACGCCGGAATGCTGAACAACCTGCGGCAAACCCTGCAGGAGGTGAACCGGTCCATCGGCCCCCCCGCCGCCATTCTGGGGTTCGATTGCATCATGCGGCGGATCGAGGTCCAGTCCTCGGGGCTGCAGGACGACATGGCCCGCGCCTTCGCCGACGGCAACGTCATCGGATGTTCGGTGTTCGGCGAGCAATTCAACGGCCTGCACCTCAATCACACCTTCACGGGAGTGGCCTTCTCCAAGGTGCCCGCCCCCACGCCCGAGCAGGTCATCCACGGAGCCCAGGAAAACTGGGGCGAGGTGGAGCGTCTCGAGGGCGAGAACGCCAAGCTGCGCAAGACGGTCCGCGTCCTGCTGCAGCGGCTCGAGCGCAGCATGAACGTGCCGAGCGATACGTTCTCCCTGTTCCAGAACAATGTTTTGCTGGAAACCACCATCAAGCGGCGGACCGAGGAGCTTGCCGAACTCAACCGGCAACTCAACTCGGAACTGGTGGCGCGCCGCGAGATGGAGGTGGCCCTGCTGGCCGCCAAGCAGGTGGCGGAAGAGGCCAGCCGCAGCAAGACCACCTTCCTGGCGGCCATCAGCCACGACCTGCAGCAGCCCTTGAACGCCGCGCGGCTGCTGCTGGGCGCCTTTACCCAGGAACGTCTGTCCAGTTCCGGCAAGGGGCTGCTTGACCGTATCGAGGGGGCGCTGGAAGCCGCCGAGGAAATGCTGGGCGACTTTCTCGACGTGGCCCGGCTGGAAGGCGGCGGCATCACCCCGCGCGTGACCGATGTCGACCTCGTGCCGTTGCTGACCCAACTGGAGGCGGAGTACGGCCCCCAGGCCAAGCGGCGGGGCCTCCGCCTGCGGGTGCGGCGATCGCCGGCGACGATCATGACCGACAGCCACCTGTTCCAGCGGATCTTGCGCAACCTCCTGGCCAATTCCATCCGCTATACCGAACGCGGCAGCATTCTGATCGGCTGCCGCTACCGGGCCGGCAAACTGCGGATCGAGGTCTGGGATACCGGCATCGGAATTCCGGCGGCGCAGATAGACGAGGTCTTCAAGCCGTTCCACCGGGCGAACGCCACGGGGGAATCAGGCTCCGGCCTGGGCCTGACCATCGCGCAGAACATGGCGGAGATGCTGGGGCATACCCTTTCCGTCAAATCGGTCGAGGGCAAGGGCACCGTCTTCAGCATCGACGTGGCGCGCGGCCAGCGCGCGGACAGTTCCCCCACCCCGCCGGCCGGATTCTCCATGCTGGCCGGCACGACCATCCTGATCATCGACGACGACCGGTCGTCCCGAGACGGCCTCGCCGCCGTCCTGCGCACCTGGGGGTGTGTCCCGCTTGCCGCCGCCAATGTCGCCGAGGCCGCGCTGCTGCGCTCGTCCCGTCCCAATCTGGCGATCATCGATTATCACCTTGGCGAAAATCTGACCGGCCTCGATGCCATCAATACCTTGTGGCCCAATCCCCGAGGCCGGCCGCCCGTCCTGATGGTATCGGCCAATTCATCGCCATCGATCATCGATCATATCCGCAACTGCGGTTACGAATTTCTGGCCAAGCCCATCAATCCGGCCCGGCTGCGCCCGGCCGTCAGCTACCTCCTCAATCCGCCAAGGTGAACCGGCGCGGCCCGATGCTCTCGGCCGGTCAGGTAATCGTCCATGACGCCCGCCAGTTCCCGCGACTTTCTGCCGATGTCGCGGGCCTTGGCGTCGATGGAGACCAGTTCGGCGTCGTAGCGGACCAGACCGTTTTCGATACGGGTCATGATCTCGCCGATCTGCCCGGCGTTGCGGGCCAGTTGCCGGCTGTTGGCGGCGATTTCCTTGCAGTTCCGGTCGATCTCGGCAAAGGCGCGGTCCAGGCGGGCGATGGTCTCCTGCGCCCTGGTCCGGATGACGGCCATTCGGGTGGTGACGTGCATGGGGGCCTCCTGTCGTAAGGTGTCGTGGGGCGTCAGGCGCAGCGCACGTTGGAGAGGAACGTCTCGACTTCGGCGTGGATGGCGGCGGCGTGGCGGGTCAGGCTTTCGGCCTCGCCGCGCACCCGGCCCGAGGCGCTGCCGGTCTGGCTGGCTTCCTCGGTCACGCCGTGGATGTGGCGGTTGACCTCCTCGGTGCCCCCGGCCGCCTGATTGGCGTTGCGGGCGATTTCCGAGGTGGCTGCGCTCTGCTGTTCCACCGCGGCGGCGATGGCGCTGCTGATTTCGTCCATGCGGCCGATGATCCCGGTGATCTCCTGCAGCGCTCCGGCGGTATGGGCGCCGGCGCCTTGGACCTCGGACACATAGGTGGCGATCTCGCCGGTGGCCTTGGCGGTCTGCTGGGCCAGCTTCTTCACTTCGCTGGCGACCACGGCGAAGCCCTTGCCGCTGTCGCCGGCGCGGGCCGCCTCGACGGTGGCGTTCATGGCCAGCAGGCTGGTCTGGGCGGCGATGTCGGTGATCAGCCCCACCGCCTGACCGATGCGGTCGGTGCTGCTGGTCAGGCCGCCCACCAGGGAGTTGGTGCGCCGCGCCATCTCGACGGCTTGCCCGGCGATGCGGGTGGAATCGGCGACGCGGCGGCCGATCTCGGTGACCGAGGCGGACAGCTCCTCGGCGGCGGCGGCGACCGTCTGCACGTTGCAGGTGGCCTGGGTCGAGGCGGCGGCCACGGCGGCGGCCCGCTCGGAGGTCTTGGTGGCGATGCCGGCCATGGAGGTCGAGGTGCTGTCCAGCCGCCCCACCGCCTGGCCGAGGTCGCCGACCACCTTCAGGACATTGGCCTCGAACTGGCGGGCCGAATTCTCGATGTTGCCGGCCCGGGCCAACTGGGCGAGGCGGGCGCGCTCCTGCTCGGCCGCCAGGGTCTCGGCGCGGATCATGCCGTCGCGGAAGACCTCGACCGCGCCGGCCATGGCGCCGATCTCGTCCCGGCGCCCGATGCCGGGGATGGTGACCGCGTGGTCGCCGCCGGCCAGATGGGACATGGCGTCGGTCATGCCGGTGAGGGGAACCACCACGCCACGGGCCAGGACGACCGAGAACAGCATGCCGCCGGCCATGGCCGCCAGGGAGGCCAGCGCCAGGGCCATGGTGAAGGTCGCGGCGCGCCGGTCGCTGTTCCGGCTGATTTCCGTGGCGGCGGCCTTCTGCAGGTTGCGGGCGGCGGCGGCCAGGGCGGCGAACTTCTCGCCGGTGGCCGGCATGTCGACCTCGACCATGCGGCGGCTGCTGGTGATGGTCGCGGCGGTCTGGCGCATGGCCTCGCGGAAGGCGGTGACGGCGGCCCGGGTCTCGACCAGCCCCTCGCGGTCGGCGGCACTGGTGGTGTGGGCATCAAGGCCGGCGGCCGTGGTGTCGAAGGCATTCAGAAGGCTCTCGGCCCGCTCGATGAAGGCGGGATCACCCATGGAGATGAAGCGGGAGACGTTGAGACGGGCCAGGGAGAGCTTCTCCTGGGCCACGGCGGCGTGGGCGACGAAGTCGACGCGGCCGGCGGCCAGGGCGTCGGCCAGGACCCGGCTCAGGGTCTGGGTGGCCTTTTCCGCCGAGCCCTGCTGCAGCTTGATGGACTCGTCGCGGCGCTGGCGGGCGGCGACCACCTGCTCGAACAGCCCGCGATAGCTGGTGGCCAGATCGCGCATCTCCACCAGGATGGCCCGGCGCTCGGCGTTGCGGTGGGTCGACACCGCCTCGTCCAGGCTGCTCACCAGGGAGGCCAGCAATTCGCCGGCCCGGTCGCGCATGCGGATGTCGCCGGAATTGGCGAAGCCCAGGACATTGCGCCGCGCCGCCGCGATGTCCCGGTCGATCTCGACGACGCGCTGGGCATTGGCCGAGATGCGGTTCACCTCGCCGAGGTCGGCCATCACGGTCTGGAGGGAGATGTATCCGAGGATCGCCAGGGCGGCGGCCAGGGCGCACAGCCCTCCCGCCAGGGAGTAGATGCGGGTCCGGATGGAGAAGCGGTCGAGCAGGGTGGGCTTGGTGGTCATGTCCTGAGACTCCCTTTGATGGGGGTGGTTGAACTCAGGATGCGGCAGGAGGCGGCTTTTACCATTCCGGCAGACGTATTCTCGCGGGCGACGGAGGTATGGCGGCGGCGGCGAGTCGCTAGACCTCCGTCTATCGACCAGGGCGAGGCGGGAATCGATATGCGCCCGGCACGGGTCGGCGTGCCGGGCGCGAGGAACGGAAGTGGCGCGGGAAAGGCGGTCAGGGGCGGGCTTCGGCCAGAACCTGCGCGGTGGTCTCGGCCAGTTCCTGGCGGGTGAACGGCTTGGCCAGCACCGCCTGCGCGCCCAAGGCCCGCATGGCGTCGAAACGGGGATGCGACAGCCCGCCCAGTCCGCCGGTCATGGCGATCACCGGCAATCGGGGCTGCCGGTCCCGAATGGCGGCCAGCAGCGACAGGCCGTCGCCGCCCGGCATGAAGACGTCGGTGACCACCAGATCGATGGTGCCGCTGTCCACAAGGTCGAGGCATTCGCGCCCATTGGCGGCGACCTCTACCCAATGGCCTTGCCGTTCCAGCATGGTGGCCACCACCTCGCGATGAAGGGAATCGTCATCGGCGACGGCGATGCGGATCATGGCGTCCACCCTCAGGCCGCGCGCGCCGGGCGCCGCAGGGTCCGGCCGTTCAGGTAGTCATCCATGATGGCGGCGAGGCGGCGGGATTTGTCGCCCAGCTCGCCGATGCCGGTCTTGATGCCGGTCAGTTCGTGGTCGTAGCGCCGCAGATTGGTCTCGATGCGCTTGACCGTGGCGTCCAGGGCGGCGGTGTTGTGGGCCAGCCTGCGGTTCTCCACGGTGATGGAGCGATAGGCGGCGTCGATCTCGGCGAAAGAGCGCTTCATGGATTCAATGCTGCGGGCCAGGCTGTCCCGGCAGGTGAGCATGCGAGTGTCGGTGGTCATGGCTGGCTCCCCAAAAGGCGTCCCCGGCGGATCGCTTCGCCGGGCAGGGACAGCATGGGGCGAATCGAGGCCACCCGCATTCCGGCAGACGTATTCCGGCGGGTGGCGAAGGTCTAGCGGGGTATGGGGTGGGCAGCCCTACGCGGTGCCTTCGGAAACCAGACCGCCGCGCACGGCCGTGACGGCGGCGTGGGAGCGGTTCTTCACTCCCAGCTTCTGGAAGATACGGGTCAGGTGCAGCTTGATGGTGACTTCCTGCAGGTCCAGGCGCCGGGCGATCTCCTTGTTGGAGGCGCCGGCGACGATCAGGGTCAGGACCTCCATCTCGCGCACGGTGAATTGGGACGGGTCCAGGCTCGGACCGCACGTGACGGCGGCCTTGGCCGGGGGCGCCACGAATTCGGCCGGCACATAGGTGCCGCCCGCTTCCACCAGACTGATGGCGTGGATGAACACCCGGCTTTCCAGCGTCTTGGGCAGGAAGCCCTTGGCTCCCGCCGCGATGCAGGCGCGCACCGCGTCGTCTTCCGCCACCCCGGACATGACGACCACCGGGGTGCCCCTGGCGGCGGCGATGGCGGCGGGAATGCCGTCGACGCCGTTCATGCCGGGCATGGAATAGTCGAGCATGACCAGATCCACCGTCTCCCGCTCGAGCAGGGCCAGCGTATCGGCCAGATTGCGGGCGGTATGAAACTGGCTGGCGGGAAAGGCCCGTTCCAACTGCCCCAGGACCGCTTCCAGATAGAGCGGATGATCGTCGGCGATGACGATTCGCATTGCGGCCCTCCCCCCATGCGAACTCAACTGGAAGTGTTCTACACCCTCCACTAGACGGAAGTCTAGCGAGCGCTGTACCGATGCCAGTCCGACCTCGGCCATTAGTGCTCCGCTTCCGGGGGGTGTCGAGGGTAGATTCCGACGTATGGACGACGTGGATTCCCGCTTGCCCCGATCTCGCCGGTGGAGGTTTCCCTGGCACGACGATTCCACGCCGGCGGCCGCCCCGGCGGCCGGCGAACCTCCGGTCGTGGCCGCCACCGACCTGCTGTGGAGCGTGGATGGCCGGGGTCGGTTGACCATCCTGTCCGCTCCGACCGGAGTGAGGTTGCCGCTGGCGTGGTGGCGGGCCGTCCATCTGGAGCGCCGCGACCGGCGGGAGCTGGCGGTCAGCCTGAGGGCCGGACGGCCTTTTGCCGGGCTGCGGGCCCGCATTCGCCTGGGGCCGCTGGCCGGGACATGCCTGGAGCTTTCCGGCCGGTGCCGCGATGGCGGCTGGAGTGGTGCCGCCCTGGTGCGGGACGATCCCTGGGGGGGCGATATCATCGTCGATGGCCGGCATGGCGGCGATCTGGTCCAGGCCGTGCTCGATCAGGTGGCGGCGGCAATCCCCGCCGAGCACGTCTTCATCGCCCGGCGCGAGCGCGACGGCACCCTGGTGCCTGAATTCGTCGCCGCCAATCCGGCGGGCAGCGGCGATCTGGCCGGCTATCCCTATCGCAGTGCCGGTACCGCCTGCGGCGACGTGCTGGCCACCGGCCGCCCCCTGGTGGTCGCCGACCGTCTGGGCGACCGCTATCCTCCGCTCGGGCGGTTCCGTCGCCTGGGGATCACCGCCTATGCCGGCGCACCGCTGTTCGAGGGCCACGCCACCCCCTCGGCGGTGCTGGTCGCCCTGGGAACGAAGGCCTTCGACCATCCGCCCCGCATCGAGGCCATTCTGGCCGCCGCGATCCAGCGGATCGGGCCCGAGCTCCGCGTCGCCCTGGCGGAACGCCGCCTGTCGCATTCGGTGAAACGGCTGACCTCGCTGCTCGACAACATGCCGGGCGTGGCGTATCGCGCCCGCATGTCCCCCGACGGCCGCCGCCGCATGCTGTATGCCAGCCAGGGCGTCGAGCGGCTGATCGGGGTAAGCCCAGCCGAACTCTGCCGCTGGTCGTCGGATCGCCTGCTCGAATTGCGCCATCCCGACGACCGCGAGCGTTCCCTTGCCGACACCATCGCGTCGCTTGGCCGCGACGGCACCGCCGAGTTGCGGTGGCGGCTGATCCGGCCGGACGGACGGGTGGTCTGGGTGCAGGCGAACGAGAGACTGGTCGAGCGCGACGGGGCCGATCTGGTCATCGAAGGGCTGATTCGCGACTGCGGTCCGGACATCGAGACGCAGGACGAGTTGACCCGCCGGGTCCGTGACTTGAAGACGGTGGTGGACTATGCCCCCGACTGGGAAAGCTGGCTGGACGAGACCGGACGCCTGCGCTGGATCAGCCCCGGCGTCGAGAAGGTCACGGGCTATACCGTGGCGGAATGCCAGCATTTTCCCGACTATCCGCGCGCCCTGGTCTGCGACGAGGACCTGGGCGTCTTCGACAACGCCGTGGCCGCCGCCCAGGCCGGTTCCATGGTGGCCGACGTGGACATCCGCATTCGCCGCCGCTGGGGCGAGGCCGGCTGGTGCTCGCTGTCCATCCAGCCGGTGACCGCCGACGGGCAGCCCGCCGGTCTGCGCCTGTGCATCCGCCGTATCGACCGACGCAAGGCGGCGGAGCAGATGCTGCACCAGCGGGAAGAGGAAATCGCCCGGGTGCTGGCCGCCCTCGACCTGGTCCGCGAGGCGGTGGTCGTCAGCAATGCCGAGGGCCATGTCACCTACGCCAACGCCGCCGCCGCCCGTCTGCTCGGCTTCGAGGCCGCCGCCGCCCGTCTGCTCGGCTTCGAGGCCGCCGCCGCCCTGCGCGGGCGTCCCTGGCGGGAGCTGGGGCTGACCGGATCGTCGCGGGCTCCCTTCCTCGACATCATCGAATCCTCGCTGGCC
>Ga0265320_10001377_pt1 | contig 17679 bp, 19 predicted proteins | sample 4827metaG_FD_202087 | JGI IMG/M metagenome (GOLD analysis project Ga0265320, IMG submission 202087) | Rhizosphere microbial communities from Carex aquatilis grown in University of Washington, Seatle, WA, United States - 4-8-27 metaG | ecosystem: Host-associated > Plants > Roots > Rhizosphere >...
CGAAGACTGGCGCGGTGCAGCGGACTGTGGGGCAGGCTTTTCCGCAGCCGTCCCCTGGACGGCCGCAGGGGCGTTATTGTCCTTCTCCTCCTTGGCAGGGGTCTGCCCGTAGTCGTAGGTGGAGGGCGACCGCGACTGCTGCCTTGAGCCCGGAAGCGTAAAAGCCGGCGGCGCTGGCGCCTGCTGCGGCGGCGGCTGCTGCCCGTACAGGGCGCCCGCGAATGCTACCAAGATGAAGACTCGAAACATGCTCATAAAAACGCTCCTCCCCGGCGCGGCCCCTGCCGTCAGACGTTTGCGTCGTCCGGGTCGATCTCAGTTGCCTTTTTCCCAATGGCAGCTCGCGCCCATCGGGGTAGGAACCATTACCTTGCGCCAACCGTCCTTCTCGCTCCCGGCCGGCGAACTGTCGCCCGGCCGGCAGGCCCTCAAGTTGGGTCCTATCTCGTCCCAGGGGCTGGCTTCGACCTTGGAACCCGGCTGCTGCACCGCTTTCGCCGTCGTCTCGGTGGACCGGGCGGCGGGGGCGGCCCTGCCCATGTCCCCGCGCGGCCTCAACTCCGAAACCTTCTTGATCACGGTCTTGCCGTTCCATTGCAGGGTCACAACATCGTCCTCTACATCCACCAGCGTGAACTCGCCCACCTTTTCGCCGAAATGTATGCCCAGGCTGGGATCGCCCATCTTCGCGCTCATGATCGCGGTCTCGCCGTCGGCCAGTGTCATGATGCCGTAATAGATCGGGAGGGGCGGCATGGGCGGCTCTTTCGGCGGCTCGACGACCACGGTGGGATTCCGGTCCGGGCTGAACGGGTATTTCAGGGCCACCGCGCTATAGCTGGCGGCGGTGACGCCCGGGACCGCCGCCAAAGCGGAGTAGGGTGGCGGAGGTAGCTGCTTCAGCGCCTTTCCGAACATCACCTCGGACCGCTTTCGCGCTTCCAGCCACCGGTCCCGCACCTGGCCCACGAGCACGAAGACCACCACCGCCAGCGCCAAATCGAGTAACAGCAGTTTCTTCTTCAAAACTTGACGCCCCCCTTCTTGTCCGGAACCAGCCTGCGCGGAACCACGCCGGAAACCACCATGCGCACTCCAATGGTCTTCTGCTTGGGGTCGTGCACGCCGATGCGTATCTCGTCGACCGAGATCGCCTCGGGCCGGTTCGTCAGGTCGGCTAGCATGTTCAGCAGCTCCTCGATATGGCAGCTAAAGGGCACGCCAACCCGCACTTCCCCGTACTCGCCAAGTTTGGCAGGGGGCTGGAGTTCCACCGAGCCGAGCGCGACGGGCGGGGATTGGGCGCTGGCCGTGCGGCGCACGATGTCGAGCAGGACGGCCTGGGCTTGCGGCGCGGTCTCGGCCTGGATGATGCCCTTCTCCCGTTGCGCCAGCTCGACGGAAACCTGGTTCAGCACCTGCTGCTTGCCGGCCACCGTCGCTGCCAGCTGGCGCACCCGCGCCAGACGCCTTTCGGCGGCGGGGATGTTGTCCGCCTGGGCCGTAGGGGCGGCTGCGCTTGCGCTCGAGAACTGGTAGATCTCATAGAGCGCCGCCGGCACCGCCACAACGCACAGGCCAATCAGCAGAATCTTGTCGCGCTGGGTGAGCTTCACTGCGGTACCCCTTTGCGCGCGGCGCGGATGCGAAACATCTGCATGTTGCCGTTGGGGCTGAGTGGAATCGTGAACTCCGAGCCCTGAAACAGCGCCGAACTGTCGAAGACCTTGAGCAGCGGCTCGGCGCGCTCGGCGCTTCCGGCCACCGTGATGGAATCCCCCACTAGGTCAAGGCTGGTCAGATAGGCGGGCGGCTCGATCAGCTTGTTCACTTCCGCCAGGGCGTCCAGCGCTCCTTTGGAGCGGCGCCGGAAGTCGTCCAGTTGTCTGCTCTTGGCCCGTGTCGCTTCGATGGCGTGGTCGGTCTCGCCTGCCTTGCGGGCCAGCGGCTGCAACCGCGCCGTCTCGGTCTCGAGACCGCGCAGATACTCGCGATCTTTGACCGGCGCGATCGAGGCCAGCGTTGCAACCGAAACCAGGGCGGCGGCCAGCAGGGCCACCGTGGGCACGTAAATCACGCGCGAATTCGAACTGCGGTTCTCCACCGGCAGCAGGTTCAGGGGCAGCGCCAGCCGGGGGCATGCCCCGGCCAGCGCCGCCGCGTACGCCAGTGCGTTGCGGGATAAATCGAATTCCGGGGGAGCGCCGCTGGGGCTCGGCAGCAGCGCGGCGATGTCCACCGCTTCCACATCCGAATCGAGCCGCAGCTCCGCGCTCGCGAGTTCCGTGGCCCTGTCGCGCGGCACGTCGAAGGCCGCGGAGAACATCGGCCGGGCTTCGCTCTCGCCGTACGCCTCCAGGCCCTCTCCGGCCGCGGCGAAGGCCAGGAAACCACCCGCCGGCGGCCGCGCCAGAAGCCGGGACGCCGAGTACAGGACCGCAGCCGAGAAGGTGAATGCCGCCACTTTCACCCCCGCCTCGGAGAACATGGTGAAGTAGCGCTCCAGCGTGTCCTTCCGGGTGATGGCGACCAGAACCGCTCCGCCGCCGCCCAGGCGGGTCCAGGCATAAGTCGCCTGCTCCTCCGGAAACGGGTGCAGCGAATCGATCTGAAAGTCGATGGCCGACGCGATGTCCTGGTCCTTGACTCCAGGCAGCGCCAGCAGCCTCACGACGACCTCGCGGCGAGGCAACAACACCGTGGCGGCCAGGTGGCTCGCCCCGGTCTGCTTCAAGAAATCCGTGCACACCGCGCCCCAGCCCGAGGTAGTCCTCTCGCGGAAGCCGTTGATGGTGGCCGCCCCGAGCAAGCGGGCCCCGGCCGGCCTGACCCGGACGGCAGCCACGCGCAGGACATCGTCCTCGATCTCGATGCCTACGCCGGTACCGATGGCGAGCAGTCTTCGCAGTTCTGGAAGGTCCAAATTCATTGCACCCACACGTTGTCGTACCAGCGCAGTATGTGATAAGGCTCGTTGAACTTCGACCGGTCGAGGAGCTTCAGGAGCGCGGCGACGGACCGGCGCGTGTCGGAAAGCGTCCCGTCCGCCAGGCGGTTCTGCGCGGTCGCCCGCAGCGTGAGGATCGTGCTGCCCGTACCGAGGGTCAGGCGTTCTGTCCCCGGCATGCCCTGGGTGATGGCGGTCAACTGTTCCAGTCGCAGGATCGGACCCAGTTGCCGGAGCCGGAGAATCGCGTCGATGACGTCGACCGGGGTGCCCACCGCGGCCAACACGGCCGGATCCGCGGTATTCACGTCCACCGAACCCGAGCCGTAAACGGAAAGGCAGTCTCCCAGGCCGCGGCGGCGTACCAGGCCGCCTTGCGGAGCCCGCTCGTAAGTGCCGTAAAACAGTTCCGGAGTCATACCTCTGACCGACAGTAGTTCCTCGATCTCCTGGAATGACGCATGGGGGGAGCCAAAAGACGAAGCACCGGAAAGAGAAAGCCCTTCCGAGGCGTCAAGCTGCGGAGTGCGCCACTCGACGATCGCCAAGGCGATCTCGCGAGCTCGCAGCGGGTCGGCTCCCAACGCCAGGATCAGGCTGTAAAGCTCCTCCGGCGGCGCGAGGTTGACGTTCAGCTTCGAGGTTTCGGGAATCAGTTCGACGATGGCTCTCCCGGTGGGAAACTCGAGCCGCATCACCGGCCCGCCGTCCCAATAGCGCGAAGTTCCGTCGGGGTTCCGATAGGCCGGCCCCCACTCTATGTACAGCAACGCCCGCTCCATGGCTCCCGTGGCGAGATAGTACGCCTTGAGACCGTCGGCCGCGTTCGACACCCGGCCTACCTCCGAGCGGACCGTGCTCGCCACAGTGAAGGCGATTGCCGATAGCGCCGCCACCAGCCAGAGCACCGCGATCAGCGCGCTTCCGCGCTTGGTGGCGCAGGCACTCTTGCCTGCCGCCGCGACACTCGTGTCGAGGCAATCTACTCCGGCAGCCACACGCTTACAGGCCATAGGGCTCATAGGGCTGCCGGTTCACCTGCATTGGCACCGTGACGCTCATCAGCGGCAGGCGCGCTGGATCGGGATCGAGAGCGGCCATGTCGATCCGAACCGCAGTCGGCCATTTTCCCAGCGGCCATTCCGGCAGCCAGCGCTCGCCCATCGGTAGCTGGTAATCGCGGTAACTGAAGCGGCAGAACGCCAGCTTGTCTGCCAGCACAAACGAGCCCGGGCCCACCTGTATCGGGCGGAAGGCGCCCATCGCGATATTGCGGTCCGGATCGCGCACCGTGCCCATACAGGTGGCGCCCGCCATCTGCGGGCTGTAAGGGAGTTCGTTGACCACCAGGCGCACCCCCACACCCCGGTCGCCCGGAACCACCTGGAAATCGAGGATGCGCGGCACGCCGCGCGAGGCTTCCTGAAGAGAGTAGCTGGACACGAAGCGCAGGGACTCCGGCCGCCCATCGAAATACATGATTCGTTCGGAAGGCTGGTCGCCTCCAGACACGCAAGTGGCCACCACGGGAATCAAATCCCGGATTTCGCTGCGCATGATGCGTTCGACGCTCGCCACGCGGCGGTTCGCCATCAGCTTGGCATTGGCCTTTTCCATGGCGTTGATGCCGACGCGCAGGGTCATGAGCAGTCCCACCGAGAGCAGGCTCAACAGCGTGATCGAGACCAGCAATTCGATCAAGGTGACACCATGGGTTCCGTGACTGCTTGTGGGGCAGGTTGTTAAACCTGCGGCGGGTTGGCAACCCGCCCGTGCGTCTCTGTTTAACAGTTCGGCCGGGCGCCGGTTGGCAACCGGCGCGCAGGATACCATCCTGCCCCACAACGCGCGGTCACTCATTGTTGCCCCCCCGGCAGCCTGCCGCGCCGGTAGGCCTCGAGCACCAGCGACCGCGGGTTTTTCGGCTGCCCCCACCACACGCGCAACTCGAGCTGCTCCAGAATCTCGCTGCCGGGAGGCGCGTCGGGCGGCACATCAAAGGGCGTGAGCTGGGCGCGCCAGCCCGCCGGGACGTCCCCGGTGATAGCCGGGTCGAAGACGCCTTGAACGACAGCCATCTTGGGCAACTGTGGATCGAGCAGCAGTTCGTCCATCTTCTCGTGGGCCAGCAGGGCGGCGCGGTCGTAGTCGGTCAGCCGCGCGGCATTCCGCAGCGAGGCCGAAAGATTCGACATCAGGCCTACCACCGCAATCCCCATGATGGCGGTGGCCACCAGCATCTCGAGCAGTGTGAAGCCGCGCCTCATCTGTCCTCGGCCCGCTCCACCGCGGGGACGCCCGTGATCGGATCCACGCGCACCATCCGGAGCGCGTGCCGCGAGTTGGCGATTTCGATTCCGGCCTGCGGAACGGCCCCTCCCGGATACAAAAGGAACTGGCGGGTGCCGTCGTCATCGATTCCAATATCCGGCAGAATCTTCACGATGGTGACTCCCCGCGGCAACTCATACTTCTTCTCGAACCCCGCCTCCACCGACTGCATCACAAGCGTGTTCTGCGCCTGTATGACGGTAATCGCGACCGCCTGCCCACGCCGCTCGGCCCTGTTGAGCCCTTCGTTGAAAAAGCTGACCACGCCGTTGGCAGCCTGGTTGAGCCGTAGCGTGTCGATGCCCGACGTAAACGCGGGGTAGGTGATCCCAGAGATCAGCGCGATCAGCGCCACCACGATCATCATCTCGATCAGGGTTACGCCGGAGACCGAGCTGGTCCGCTCCCTCGCGGTCGCGGCTCCGTTCCGAGCCGCGCGCGCAAGCAAGCGGATCCTCATTGCGACTTCCAGCTCACAATGTCGGCGTTGATGCCGTCGCCTCCCGGCTGCCCGTCGGCGCCGAGGGAGATGATTTCCGGCTCATCGCCCTGTGTTTCGCTCGGGTAGTGGTAAATGTACGGGTTGCCCCACGGATCATTGGGCAGCTCGCGTTCCAGATACGGCCCCGCCCAGTTGGGCACGCCTTGCGGCGCGGTGCGCAACACCTGCAAGCCCTGCTCGGTGGTAGGGAATTGCCCGGTATCCATCTTATAGGTGCTCAGCGCGGCCATCAGTGTGTTGATCTGCGAGCGCGCGGCCGTCACGCGGGCCTTGTCGGCCTGCTTCCACATCCGCAACCCGACCAGTCCCGCGAACAGCGCGATGATCGTGACCACCACCAGCATCTCGATCAGCGTGACGCCCGCCTGGTTCGCTCTTCTGCGCTTTCTCATGTTTACACCGCCACTTCGTTGATGCTCGTGATTGCGAGCAACATGCTCAGTATCAGCGCGCCGATGAAGATGCCCATCACGAGAATGATCATCGGCTCGAACAATGCCGTAAACCGCCGGATGGCCGCGCGCGTATCGGCCTCGTAAATATCCGCCATGCGCTCGAACATCTGGTCCAGGCGCCCGGTTTCCTCTCCCACGCTCAGCAGGTGGCTCGCCAGAGGCGGAAACTCGCCCGTACGCCGGAGCGGCGCGGCCAGCCCCTCCCCTCGCTTGACCCCTTGCGCGACCGATTCGAGGGAGCGTGCGATGCGGGTGTTGTTCAGGATGGCGGCCGCGATACCGAGTGATTGTACCAAGGGAACGTTGTTGGCCACCAGCGTCTCCATGGCGCGGGCGAACCGGGACGTCTCGGCCTTGCGCAGCGCGTCGCCGAGCACCGGCACCTTCAGCCGGAACGAATCCCACCACAGCCGCCCGCCCACTGTGCGGATGTAGGAGTAGAAGCCCACCGACGCCGCGATCGCCCCCAGCAGCCCGATCCATCCGTAGGCCCGGACGACGGCGCTGACCGAGATCAGCATCTGGGTCGGCAGCGGCATCTTCATGCGCGAATCCTGGAACATCTGCGCGAACCGCGGCACCACGAAGTTCATCAGGATCATGATGGACGCGAAGCCGACCAGCATCAGCAGGCCCGGGTAGATCATGGAGGAGATGATGTATCCGCGCAGGTCGTCGCGGGTGCGCTCGAACTCGGTCAGGCGCTTGAAGACGGGCCCCAGCGCTCCGCTCGCCTCGCCTGCCCGGACGATATTGATGTAGAGCTTCGAGAAATACCCGGGGTGCGCCGCCAGGCTGTCGGCCAGCGAGCGGCCCCCTTTTAGAATCCGCAGCACATCCATCACCACGAAGCCGAAGCTGGCGTGTTCGGTCAACTCGCCGGTGATTGAAAGAGCGCGGTCAAGCGGCACGCCGGCGTTCAACAACGTGGAAAGCTCCTGCGTGAAGAACATTACGTCGCGCCGCTTGCCGCGGGTGAAGGATGGCAGCTTCAAAGTGAAACCTTTTTTCGGCTGGAGCCCCACGTAGACCGGGATCAGGCCCTGGCTGCTCAGCTCACGAGCCACCGCCTTCTCGGTCTCTCCATGCAGGACGCCGACCCGGACCCGACCGTCCGGCGCCACCGCCTGGAAGTGGAAACTCGCCGCCATCAGCCTTGCGCCTCAGAACTGCCTGCAGCCCTACCCACAGCCGCCGTCTTTGTGGCGCAGGCACTCCTGCCTGCCGCCTCGACACTCGTGTCGAGGCCATTTCTCGCGTCGAGACGAGTCTCGACGCTGCAGACTAAGAGTCTGCGCCAGGGTACAAATCCGCGGACATGGTTGGCCGCACTCATCAGAACTCCTGCGTCACGCGCAGCACCTCGTCCGCCGAAGTTACGCCCTGCGCCACCTTCATCCATCCATCCTCGCGCAGCGAACGCATCCCGCTACGCCGCGCCGCGGCCGTCAATGTCGCCGCGTCCGACTTAGCCAGAATCAGCGCGCGCAAATCGTCGTTCAGCTCCATCAACTCGAAGATGCCCACGCGGCCCTGGTAGCCTGAGTTGGCGCAGCGCTCGCACCCGGCGCCTTTGAAAGACGGCACCTGCGTGCCATCGTGAGCGGTGCGCGTCCCGGCGGGCTGCTTGCAGTGCGGGCAGATCAGGCGCACCAGCCGCTGCGCCAGAACCGCCACCACGGTCGAGCTGATCAGGTACTCCTCGACGCCCATATCCACCAGACGCGTGATGGCGCTGGGAGCGTCGTTGGTATGCAGCGTGGAATAGACGAAGTGGCCGGTCAGCGCCGCGCGGATGGCGATGTCCGCCGTCTCGCGGTCGCGGATCTCGCCCACCATGATCACGTCCGGGTCCTGGCGCACGATGTGCCGCAGCCCGGAAGAGAACGTCAGCCCGATCTGGGTATTGACGTGGATCTGGTTGATCCCGTCCATCTGGTACTCCACCGGGTCCTCGATGGTGATGATCTTCTTGTCGGGCTGGTTGATGCGCTTGAGGGCCGAGTACAGCGTGGTGGATTTGCCGCTGCCGGTTGGTCCCGTGACCAGCAGGATGCCGTGCGGGAGCGAGGTGTAGTGCTCCATGCGCTTCAGCATGTGCTCGTCGAATCCCAGCCGGTAGAGATCGTAGAAATCGCCGGCCGAGCGGTCGAGCAGGCGCATGACCACGCTCTCGCCGTAGAGCGTAGGCAGCGTCGAGACGCGCAGATCCACCTCGCGGCCCATCACTTTGATCTTGATGCGCCCGTCCTGCGGCAGCCGGCGTTCGGCGATATTGAGCTTGGCCATCAGCTTCACGCGCGAGATGATGGCGGCCTTCAATTCACGCGGTGGAGGCTCCTGGCTGTAGAGCACGCCGTCCACGCGGTAGCGGACGCGGAACTCTTTCTCGAAGGGCTCGATGTGAATATCGCTCGACCGCTTCTCGGCGGCCTGGGCGATCATGGTGTTCACCAAGCGGATGACCGGCGCTTCGCTGGCCATGTCGCGGAGCTGTTCGAGGTCCTCCTCCGCGGTTCCGGTGCGGCCCTCGCCGTCCGTGGTCTCCTGCTCCCGCTCGCCGTAGAACCTGTCGATGGCGTCCAGCAGTTCTGCCTCGAGAGCCAGCACCGCTTCGACCTTCATGCCTGTGAACCCGCGCACGGCCGAGATGGTCTCGAAGTCGAGCGGGTCGGCCATGGCGATGGTGAGCGTCGAGTCCGCGACCGAGTAGGGCAGGAACCGGCACTGGCGCATGAAGCGCGGAGCCAGTCCCTCCGTCTCCGGGATGGCCGGAGGCGCGCCGTCGAACGTCACCACGGGAATGTCGAGTTGCTCGGACAGGGCGGCAAGCACGTCGCGCGCGGCGACGAACCCGAGTTCGACCAGCACCTTGCCGATCTTCTCCCCGCGCTCCTTCTGAATTTCGAGCGCGCGTTCGAGGTCCTCGGGTCCGATCAACTGCCTCGCGACGAGCATTTCGCCGAGCCGCACGATTAGAGCTCCCAGGCCTGTATTGCGGAGTCGAGCTGCGCCTGGCCGATGCGGCCAGCCTTGAAGTCAGCCAGCGCCTGCCGCGGCGCTTCGACGATGAGCTGGTTCGGCATCCCGCTATGGTCTTCAAACGACTGATAGAAGATCGTCACGGCGTAGACCACCTTCTCGCCTGATGGCACCTCGTTGAGCGTGGAGCCCGCGCTGACCAGCGTCTCGCGCATCCAGTTGCGCACGAACGCCAGGCGCTGCTGCTTCTTCTCCTTGAGTTGCTGGAGCTTCGCGCCGGTGGGCGGCAGCTTGAAGGGGGTGATGACCGTGATCATCAGGTTGACTTCGGTGGTGAACACCACTCCGTAGCCCGGCAGGTAGACGCCTCGGGTGAATCCCAGCAGGTCGTACGGTTCAGTGACATCCCACGAGCGGATGGCGCTATCCATGCTCTTTTCGACGCCGGCCAGGTTGTCGCGCGTGACGCGCGGCCTGTCGGCGGCAACAAGAGCGGACGCAAGTGCAAAAAGCAGTAGAGCGGTCTTCAAGGGCGGCCTCCATAATCTGCGCTCGCCACCAGCAGGCCGTTGTACCTCTTCTGCAGCAGCATGAGCGTTTCTTCGAATTGCACGCGATCAGCGCGGCGTTGAAACTCGATATCCCTGCGCGCGGCTTCCACCATCTCCGCGGTTTTCCGCGCCTGCCGCGCTTCACTTTCCGAGACTGCGGCGCGAACGGCTTCATCGACGCGGCTGGCGACCACCGCAGGGGCGGGCGCCTGCACGGCGGCGGCCTGGACCTGCGGGCGGTTAACCACAACCACCGGCCGCGCGAAGGCGTGCACCAGAATCGCAATGGCCAGCAGCGTCGCCGAGGCGAATCCCAGGCGCGGCGCCGAATTCCACCAAACCTGCCACCAGCGCGGCTCGAAAACCCGGTCCGAGACGAAAGCGATGCGGCGGGGCGGATCTTCCTGGCGCAGCGAGTGCAGCGCCCCCTCCGTCAACCGCAACCGGTCCAGCTCTTCGGCGCACGTTGGGCAACTTTCTACATGGGTGCGGACCCGGGCGCATTCCGCCTCTCCGAGTTCGCCAAAGAAGTAGTCTTTCAGATCGAAAGGTGAGCAGCTCATTGAACACCCCGCGACGGGATTGGAGCCAGAGCCTCTTTGAGGACATCGAGCGCGGTGTACAGCCTCGACTTCACGGTCGAGACCGGACATTCCAGCGCTTCGGCGATCTCCTCGAACTTGAACCCCTCGTAGACCTTCAGAATTACGGTCTCCCGCTGGTCCGCGGTCAGGCGGCTGAGCGCCCGGTCCACGACCACCGAAAGCTCCGACGGATACATACGGAAACGGGACGGCGCGGGAGCGGTTTCGGCGGGAAGCTCGTCCTCCGGGTGGCGGCTACGGAAAAACGAGTACGCCTCGTTGTGGGCGATGCGAAACAGCCAGGGGCCGAATCGCTCCGTATCCTCGAGTTTTCCGAGATTCTGATAGGCCTTCAAGAACACGTCCTGGCTCAAGTCGAGAGCGTCTTCCCGTCCTCGGACGAGGCGCAGCAGATAGTTGAACACACGCTTTTCCCACCGTGAGACGAGGAGGTTAAAGGCCTCCACATCCTTGCGGCGGGCACGCGCGATCAGATCGCCGTCCTCAACCTCGCGGAAGATCAACTCTCCGGCTCCTTCTCAATGACGTTCACGGGATGAAAAAAGTCTGGCACGCCCCTGGCGGGGGCGTAACTCCATAGTGTAACCGCGGGGGGAGGGGGCGGGGCTTCCCCAGTCAGAGGATGTCAGAGGACCTTTGCCAGTTCCGCGAGCAGGAGGTCACCGTCGTCGGGATTCTGGATGGAGAACTGGCCTTTTCTGATCTTGGGATTGATGTTGAGGAAAACCTGCGCCTCGCGATTCCCCTCTCCGATGAGGATCTTCATTACTGTCCAGTTGCCGGGTGGCATGTCGTTGAAGCCGCCACGTGGCGCCTGCGACTGGTTCTCACCGAGATTCACAAAGATGAACGAAAGGCTGGCGTTCCTCGGAGTGTTATTAGGCACGGTCTTCGCTTCGAGCGCCCTCTGCAGGTCGGCCAGAAGAACTGTGGCATCCGATCCGGCTTCGGAGACAAATCTACCGTCCCCGACCTTGACAGGGAAACCGTGCTCGTCTTCAAAGTCTTTCGCCGGCCCAAGCTCAATTCGAAATCGCGCGGTCTTGCCCTGCGATGTGTACGTCGCGATCCATCGCTGTGGTGGACTCACGCCGGGTACAGGCGCTAGGTCGAACGCTACGGACCGTAGGTCAGGGACATAAGTCTCAAGAGCGCCACCGCCGGGATCATTCCGGCGGCATCCCACAGCGGATAGGACAAAGATCACGAGTTGGCAGATTGTGGCCGCACGAATCACGGAGGACGATTATACCGACCTGGCGCGCGTAGCGTCAGACCGTGACTACGATCTTGCCGATCTGAGCGTTCGACTCCATGTAGCGGTGAGCCTCTACTATCTGGGCGAGCGGGAAAGTCCTGTCGATACGCGGCTTGAAGGCGCCGGAGGCCAGATGATCGAAAACGTACTTCTTCGCCTTCGGAAAAACCGCCGGATCGCTGACGATTTCGAAGAGGGTGTACCCCTTGATGGTGAGGTGCTTGGAGAGAACGGCGAATAGCGGGAACGGCGTGGGCTCGGTGGAGAGCGCCCCGTATTCAAAGATGATGCCGAGCGGTGCGGCGGCCGCGGCGAGGGCTTCGAGCCCCTTCCCGCCGATGGGGTCAAAGACGATCCGGGCGCCTTTGCCCGATGTGATCTCGTTCACACGGGCGGCGAGGTCTTCCTCTTCCGTGGCGACCACGTGGTCCGCGCCCAGCGCGAGCAGTTCAGCCTTCTTCTTTGAAGTGCGTGTGGTGGCGATGCTGATGCCGCCTTCGGCCTTGACGATCTCGATCGCGGCGATGCCCACGCTGCTGCTTGCCGCGGTGATGACAACGAAATCCCCCTTCGCCAGGTGGCCCTGGTGGATCAGCGCGCCGTAGGCCGTGAGGTACTGCATCCAGATGCTGGTGCCCTCCTCGTAGGAGAGCTTGTCGGGATAAGCGGCAATCGCGGTAACGGGAACGATGGCGACCTCGCCGTAGACGCCATACTCGACCATCGAAAAGCCGGGGACCGTGCTGACCGTCTTGCCGATCCAGCTCTTGTCCACATCGGGGCCGACGGCTTCAACGACGCCGGAAGCTTCGTACCCTATCTTGGAGGGGAGCTTGGGCGCCTGAAGATACCTGCCCATTCGGAACATGACTTCCGCGCGGTTGAGGCCGATCGCCTTGACGCGGAGCCGGACTTCGCCGGCGGCGGGCTCGGGCAGTGGGAACTCGTCGAGTTGCAGCACTTCGGGACCGCCGGTCTTATGGAAGCGGACAATCTTTACGGTGTCTGGCATGACGTTTAAGATGCAGGTGCGGCCGGAGGAGATACAGGCTTCCTACTCGGTCACATCGATCCGCGGCCCTTTCGGGGCGCCACCCAGCGCCTCCACGCGCGCTAGAACGTTCCGCGCCACCTCGTAGAAAGCCGCGGCGTGCGGGTCGTCCGCCGGGCGCAGGGCCACCGACTCGCCCGTATCGCCGCCCACCCGGACCTCGGGATCGAGCGGCACCTCGCCCAGGAAGTTCACGCCCATCTGCTCGGCCGTGCGCCGCCCGCCTCCATGACTGAAGACGTCCACGCGCTCGTGGCAATGCGGGCACACCAGGTAGCTCATGTTCTCGACAATGCCCAGCAACTCGACGCGCACCTGCCGGAACATGTTCACCGCCTTGCGTGCGTCCTCGAGCGAGACGTCCGAGGGCGTCGTAACCACGATCGCTCCCGTGATGGGCGCGGTCTGCATCAGCGACAGCGCCACGTCGCCGGTCCCCGGCGGCAGGTCCACCACCAGGAATTCGACACCGCCCCAATCCACCTGCCGCAGGAACTGCTGGATCACGTTGTGCAGCATCGGCCCGCGCCAAATGAGCGGCTTGTCGCCGGGCGCGATGAAACCCATCGACATCACCTTGAGCCCGTGCCGCTCGATGGGCTGTATGCGGTCGCCGAGCGCCTCCGGCGTCTGGTCCACGCCCAGCATCAGCGGGACGTTGGGACCGTAGACGTCGGCGTCGAGCAGCGCGGTCCGGTGGCCGAGCTTCTGGAGCGCCAGCGCCAGGTTGACCGAGATGGTGGTCTTTCCGACGCCGCCTTTGCCGGAGCCGACCGCGATCACGTTCTCGACGCCCGGAATCGGGAGCTTGGGCGGTTCGCCTGGTTGTGTGGGACCCATGAACTCGATCTTCTCACACGCGCGTGGCCGACCAAGCGCTCCTTTTCCGAACCACCGGCTGCTCTGCTTGGGCGCTGCTTGGTTTAAAGAGGCGCCGCGAAATCAGCATTGAGGCCGCGAATCCCGCCAATGCTAGCGGTACTCCAAGGAATAAGCCACACCAGAGCATCGCTATGTTCGCGCCCGCTTGCTCTTGGAATAGGTTTGGCCCCTCGGACGATTCGAGACGCCAAGCAAAAAAACCCATTACCGCAACAAACGTGGCGAAGGCCGACATCAGCGCCAGGACAAATCGCAGGAGCAAGCGCATGCAGTGCTCAGATTACCGCAGCGCGCACGTATGTCCGGGAAAGAGCGCACTACACTACCACTACCACGAGCGGCCGCCGCGGGCGCCTCATGCGAAGATAGAAGAGTAGCCGCCCTATGGTTCAACTCTCCCGCGCGTCCAAGCGCTTCGGTCACAAACTTCTTTTCGAAGGCGTCGACTGGCTGGTTACGCCGGACGATCGCGTCGGTCTTGTCGGCGCCAATGGCACCGGAAAGAGCACGCTGCTGCGCATCCTCTGCGGCACGGAATCGCTCGACGACGGCGAGCGCACCGCCATGCGCGGCCTCACCGCCGGATACCTGCCGCAGGACGGCCTGTCGGTCTCCGGCCGCTCCGTCTTCGCCGAGTGCCTCTCGGTGTTCGCCGAGGTGCGCGCGCTCGAAGAGGAGCTCGAACAACTCGCCCATCGCATGCCGGAGCTCGATCCCTCCGGCCCCGAATACCACGAGGTCGCCGAGCGGTACCAGCGCGTCGATAGCGAATTCCGCATGCGCGACGGATACGCCATCGAGGCGCAGGTCGGCGCGGTGCTCACCGGCCTCGGATTCGGCAAGGAGGATTGGACGCGCCGCACCGAGGAGTTTTCCGGCGGCTGGCAGATGCGCATCGCGCTCGCCAAGCTGCTGCTCGAAAAGCCCAGCCTGCTGCTGCTCGACGAGCCCACCAACCACCTCGACCTCGAAGCGCGCAACTGGCTCGAAGACTACCTCACCTCCTACCCCTACTCCTTCGTTCTGATCTCGCACGACCGCTACTTCCTCGACGTCGCCGTGCGCAAGATCGCCGAGCTGTGGAACCACAGCCTCTTCTTCTACCCGGGCAACTACGAGAAGTACATGGCGCAGCGCACCGAGCGGCGCCTGCAGCTCGAGGCCGCCTACAGCAATCAGCAGGACCGCATCAAGCAGCTCGAAGCCTTCATCAGCCGCTTCCGCTATCAGGCCACTAAGGCGAAGCAGGTCCAAAGCCGCATCAAGGAGCTGGAAAAGATCGAGCGCATCGAGGTTCCGCCCGACGAGAAGGCCATCCACTTCAGCTTTCCGCAGCCCAAGCCGAGCGGCCGCATCGTAGCCGAGTTCAAGCGCGTGGCCAAGAGTTACGGCGAGCGCCTGGTCTTCGAAAACGCGAGCTTCTTCATCGAGCGCGGCGACCGTGTGGCGCTGGTGGGCGTGAACGGCGCCGGCAAATCCACGCTGATCAAGCTCCTGGTGGGCGCCGAGCCGATCTCGGCGGGCGAGTTCACGCTCGGCCACAACGTGCAGCCGGACTACTTCGCGCAGGACCAGTACAAAGAGCTCGATCCCGACGCGAAGCTGCTGGACGAGATCGGGAACGCCGCGCCCCGCACTCCGCTGGTCGAGTTGCGCAGCTTGCTGGGCTGCTTCCTGTTCTCCGAAGACGACGTGTTCAAGAAGGTCGGCGTGCTCTCGGGCGGCGAGCGGAACCGCTTCGCGCTGGCGCGGCTGCTGGTGAAGCCCTCCAACTTCCTGCTGCTCGACGAGCCCACCAACCACCTCGACCTGCGCGCGAAAGACGTGCTGCTCGAGGCTCTGCAAGGCTACACCGGCACGGTGGTCTTCGTCTCGCACGACCGCTACTTCATCGACCGCCTGGCCACGCGCATCTTCGAAGTTGCCGACCAGCGCATCACCGTGTTCCCCGGCAACTACGAGGACTACCTGTGGCGCAAGACCGGCGGGGCGGACGTCCCGCCGCAGGCCGGTGCGGAGCCGGTGCCGTTCGCCGAGGCCGCGTCCGAACCGGCACCCGCGAAGCGCGTCAACCCGATCAAGCTTCGCCAGCTCCGCGACCGCGCCGGCACGATCGAGGAGGAGGTCGAGCGGCTCGAAGCCGAAATCGCGGGCTACGAAGCGGCCCTGGCGGACTTCAAAAGCGCCGAAGAAACCATCCGCATCGCCGCGTTGATGGAAGAGCGCCGCAAGAGCCTCAGTTCGCTCCTGAGCGAATGGGAAGAGGTCTCGGCGCAGATCGAAACCGGGGCGTAGCAGCCATCCGGCCCGACTGGTAGATCTCCGGGAGCCCCAAGACCGCTAAAATGGCATTTGCCGAAACCGGCGGAGGAGACCGTGCTGCTCAGTCTGCACAAGGTGGTTGACCGTTTCAACGAAGCGGCCGCAGAGCTCCAGAAGACCGATTTCCGTCGTCCAAAAACTCCCACCGAGTGGGAGCGAACTCATGAAACACGTCATCTGCGCGACTACGACAAGCTTCTCAAAACAGTCGCCCCGCTGACGGCAGCATTCGCGTCGGCGAACGCGAGTGATCGCGCTCGAGGTGTCGCCGCGCTTAGTCGTGACGCGCTGTACGTCCTGAGCGCAGTCGCATCCTACATGCCTGTGCTCGCGGTCCGGCGGGAATCGCCCGGGCTAATCACGGAGGGCTTGCCTGCGCTGGCTGTGATGGGAGCAGCCCACGACGTCAGGGACCTGACCTTTTACTTGGCCACGCTATACCACTCGGCAATGAAACTCGGGATCGACACAGGAAGGCTGTTTGGCGAAATAGCCTCCTTGGCATCCTCCGCAGATCTACAAGATGCAATGCGTACGTTCCCTTCGCGCCCGCCCCAATACCGCGACCTTAGTGCGTTTTTTCTTCGCGAGACGCTGACCGACGGTAAGTTCGACCTCGTTCAGGATCTCTAGTTCGATCGCGCCATCACACCAGTTCGATAGTAACGCGCCGGCCGACCATCGCCGCGGCCCGCTGCAAGCTGGACAGCGTGATGTCGTTCTTCGGATCGAGCAAGCGGTCAACCTGGGTGCGGCTCGTCTTCAGTAGGATCGCCATCCGCGCCTTCGAGATCTTCCTGGCCTTCATGGCCTCGGCGAGTTGCCACGCGACTACCTCCTTGACCGCCTGTGCCTGCGCCTCTTCGAAGATGCCTTCCTCCTTGAGGAAATCATCGATGCTCGAACCCATGTGTTTCTTGCTCATCGCACCAACTCCTTCTGTCGCCGCCGCGCCAACTCCAGATCTCGATCCGGCGTCGCGCGTGTTTTCTTCACGAACCCGTGCAGCGCGATCAGGTTCTCCCGGTAGACGCACAGCAGTACGCGTGCCGTTCGTCCGGTTGGCAAGTCCGTTCGAACTTCCCACAATCCGATCCCCAATGGACGACACAGCGGCATTCCGACCGGCCAGCGCCATTGCGCGCGTAGGAGGTCCTTCCCTACAGCATGTCGTTCGGCCTCCGGCAATCCCTTCAGCCACTCCCTCACCGGCTCAGTGCCTGCCTCCGTTCGAAAGAAGACCAGCGGGATCTTCTGCGGCGGTGGGTTCTCCGTCACGCATGCACCTTATATAGTACGTGTACCATGAAAGGTACAGCGCGCGCCAGTGCGGCACGGATCGAAACCGGCGCCCTATCAGTCCAGCAGGCCGATGCGCCGGCGTTTCAAACGGACCCGTAGCGGCCGCGCCTCCGGGGTGAGCTCCACGCGAAGGTGCACCGTCCCCGCTTCGGGCCGCGAGACCCTCACGTAGTGGACCGTGCCCTCCCGGATCGGCAGCGCGAAGTGTCCTTCGGCGTCGGTCTTCACTTGAGAAAACTGCTGGGTCCAGTCCTCCGAGCACTCCTCGACACACACGCCGGCGAGGGTCCTCGCGTCGTACTCCGCGATCCCTGTCAGATCCACGGCTTTGACGCTGGTCACCTTCAGCGACGCGGCCCCCGGCTCCTTGCCATACCGGAACCACCAGTAGCCGATCAACAGACACAACAGTCCCTGCGCCGTGGATACGATGTCGCCGTGCAGGAAGTGGGGAATCGCAAAGGCAATAAAGAAGACGCAGAACAGCACCT
>Ga0265320_10001379_pt1 | contig 17657 bp, 13 predicted proteins | sample 4827metaG_FD_202087 | JGI IMG/M metagenome (GOLD analysis project Ga0265320, IMG submission 202087) | Rhizosphere microbial communities from Carex aquatilis grown in University of Washington, Seatle, WA, United States - 4-8-27 metaG | ecosystem: Host-associated > Plants > Roots > Rhizosphere >...
GGTCGCGCAAAGTTATCTTGAGCTTTTTCCTTCCGGGATTTGACCTGAGCCTTCCCGCCTCATGATCCTCGTCACCGGCTGCGCCGGATTCATCGGCTTTCATCTCGCCCAGCGCCTGCTCCGCGACGGCATGCCCGTGTTCGGGGTCGACAATCTGAATCCCTACTACGACCCCGGCCTCAAGCGCGCCCGGCTGCAGCTGTTACGCGAACAACCGGGCTTCACCTTCGTGGAGGCCGATATCGCGGACGCCAGCGCGATGAAACAACTGTTCGACCAGTACCGCCCCGATCACGTGGCCCATCTGGCCGCGCAGGCCGGCGTGCGCTATTCGCTTGAGAACCCCGGGGCGTACGCCGACAGCAATCTCACCGGCTTTCTGCACGTTCTCGAAGGCTGCCGTCACTATGGTGTGAAGCACCTGGTCTATGCTTCCTCGAGCTCCGTCTACGGGCTCAACACCACGCTACCGTTCTCGGTGCACGAGAACGTCGATCATCCGGTCAGCCTCTACGCCGCCACGAAGAAGGCCAACGAGCTGATGGCGCACAGCTACAGCCATCTCTTCCGGCTGCCGGCCACGGGGCTGCGCTTCTTCACGGTGTACGGCCCATGGGGGCGCCCCGACATGGCGTTGTTCCTCTTCACCAAGGCCATCCTCGCCGGGCAGCCCATCGACGTTTACAACGACGGCAAGATGCAGCGCGATTTCACCTACATTGACGACATCGTCGAGGGCGTGGTCCGGGTCCTCGCCCGCCCGGCCGCTCCCAATCCGGATTGGCGCGCCGCAACCCCCGACTCAGCCACCAGCCCCGCGCCCTACCGCCTTTACAACATCGGCAATCACTCGCCGATCGAGCTCATGCGCTTCATCGAGATCCTGGAGGAATGCCTCGGCCGCAAGGCCGTCAAGCGGTTCCTGCCCCGCCAGGCCAGTGAAGTGCCGGCGACTTCGGCCGACGTGACCGAGCTTGAGCGCGAGGTCGGCTTTGCTCCATCCACCCCGATCGAGGTCGGGGTCCGGCGTTTCGTCGAATGGTATCGTTCCTATTACCGCGTGTGATCGTCGGCCCAGCATGGACGCCCAAGCGAACGAACTGACCCAAGCCCACCTCGATGAGGTGAGGGCGTTTTACGAGGCGGCCCCCGTCGAGTCGAACTGGGCGTCCCGGAGCTACCGTTCGTGGCTGGCCCATTACTACAACCTGCTCATCCCCCCCGACGCCAGCGTGCTCGAAATCGGCTGCGGCTCGGGCGAGCTTCTGGCGGACCTGCATGCGGCGCGAAAGACCGGGGTCGACCTGTCCCCGAGACAAATCGCGGCGGCACGGGTCCGCCTTCCCGAAGCGACGTTTTGCGTCCAGGCCGGAGAGTTCCTGGAGATCGAGGGGAACTTCGACTACATCATTGTCTCCGACACGCTCAACTTCGCCGCCGACGCCCAGCAGTTGTTGGCGCGGCTCCACGGCGTGTCGCACGCGGGCACCCGTCTGATCGTGAATTTCCACTCCTCGCTCTGGCGGCCGCTGTTTTCCGTCGCGCGCGGGCTTGGGCTGAAATCGCCCGCACCGCAGAGCAACTGGCTGGCCACAGCGGACGTGCTCAACCTGCTGCAACTCGCCGACTGGGCACCCGTCTTCCGGCAGTCGCGCCTGCTGGTGCCCGTGCGCTGCATCGGGCTTGATACCCTGGCCAACCGCTGGCTGGCGCCGTTGCTGCAATGGTGCTGCCTCACCGTGTTCCTCGTCGCACGGCCCGCACGGGCGGTCACGATGCCGCCGCGCACCGTCTCGATCGTCATCCCTGCACGAAACGAGGCCGGCAACATCGAGGCGGCCGTGCGCCGCACCGCCGTTCTGGGTGCGGGCACGGAACTCATCTTTGTCGAGGGACATTCCCGTGACGACACCTGGACGAAAATCCAGCAGGTCGTGGCCGAGAACCCGCAGCGCGTCATCAAGGCCATCCAGCAGACCGGGCGCGGCAAGGGCGACGCGGTGCGCGCCGGCTTCGCCCTCGCAACGGGGGACATCCTCATGATCCTCGACGCCGACCTCACCATGCCCCCGGAGGAACTCCCCAAGTTCTACGACGTCGTGGCGGGCGGCCGCGCCGAGTTCGCCAACGGGTGCCGCCTCGTGTACCCGATGGACGAGCAGGCCATGCAGTTCCTCAATCTCTGCGCCAACAAGACATTCGGGATCATCTTCACCTGGCTGCTGGGCCAGCCCGTCAAGGACACCCTGTGCGGCACGAAAGTGCTGAGCCGCGCCCACTATGAGAAGATCGCGGCCAACCGGGCCTATTTCGGCGACTTCGACCCGTTCGGCGACTTCGACCTGCTGTTCGGCGCCGCCAAGCTCAACCTGAAGATCGCCGACGTGCCCATTCGCTACCGCGAGCGCACCTACGGCACAACCAACATCCAGCGCTGGAGTCATGGCTGGCTGCTGCTGCGCATGGTGACATTCGCCGCGCGGAAATTGAAATTTGTCTGAGTGCCAGACATGTCCAAATCCATCGCTAGGTCCACGGCTTCGTCAGGACCCGCATTGATCACCTGGAACCGGGCCTTCCGGCTGATGACGGGACTACTTTTCTTCTATGGGGCATGGCTGCGCTGGACAGACGGATTCGTCGCGATCACCACCCCCGATTCGTTTGAATATCTCCAGGGCGCATTGACCGGAGACCTCTCGCAGGTCGCATGGCGGAGCTTTCCGTATCCGCTCTTTCTGAAGCTATGCATCGAGCACCTTGGGGGATTCGGCGCCGTACTTGTGCTCCAAAAACTCTTTGGTCTCACGGCCGCTGCCCTGACATTCGCGGCCTGGATGAAAGTCAAGGCCACGATACGTTACACTCAGTGGGGCGGAAGGCTCCACGACAGTTTTGGCCTGCTTCTCCTGGCCATGATGCTCCTGTCCTACGGTTCAACCCGTTATTTTGAGCAGTCGATCATGCTTGAATCGGCATCCACTCTGGCACTCGCGGCCCTGGTCTTCGGCGCCTCCGGACTTTTTGTCGCCTTTCGGCGATCCCCAAGCGTGCAAGTGGTTGCGATCTGGGTGGGTCTCACCATCGGCATCAGCCTGTTTGCCAACGCCCTGAATCCACGCTTCAGCCCTGCGGTATTCTTGGCATTCTCGTTTGCCGCGATCAGCCTGCATCGGGTCGGGGCCGGTCTGTGGCAAAGCCTCGCCGCGATCCTGGTTCCAGTGCTCCTGGCCGTGCCGTTGCTGATCCTTCCCCAGCGGCCCCTTGATCAGAGAAATATCTGGAATCGCACCTTTGTGCCGATGCATTTCCTCTTCATGCACGCCCGGCTCGTACTGCCTGAGATCGAACGTGATCGTGACGATCCAATGTTTACCCGCTACGATCGGTCATTCCTCAAGGAGTTTTCCGGAGCGATTGAGGACGAATTCAGCCGGGCCGCACACGACGGCCCGGGCGGAAACTACACCCTGCTCTACGACCCCAATCGTCTGCTCTGGGGTCGCGCCGGGGAGCTGCTACGCAGTTATGCCCGGGACTCGGCTTCCCGTTACAATGAATTTTGCGGCTATTACTTCAAACGCGCGCTCTGGCATAATCCCTTGGGCTATGCCCAAAAGGTGATGTATGAATGGGTGTACTTACTCCGGCCGAGCGGCCCCGTCCTGGATGATTCCTGGGAGGATCTGCCTCTCGCGGCCGGGCTGGCCTGGGGCGCAGGTAATTCCGGGATTTTCGTCGAGCGGTCCCGGCCTTCGATCCGGCCCGTCTTTGCGGCCTATCAGGCGCAGCTGGCAGACAAGAGCGGCTACTCCGGTGTGGTTTTTCGCACGCCTTTTCCGCTGAACCATCTCGGTCTTTGGGTTAACCGAGGCTTTTCCCTGCTGTGGCTGGTTGTTCTTGGCTTTGCCGGCTTTTGCCTCTGGCGGAAGCGCGCCGACCCGGGCTTGACTATCCTTTGCCTCGTTTTTCTGGGCAGCAGTATTTTTCTGTTCGCCCAGCTGGCGCCACTCGCCTTTGTCACGACCACCTGCGGTGCGCGCGCCATTCAGGGGCTGAGGGTCCTGCTCGCCTTCGTCACCGTCGACCTGGGCCTGATGAGCTTTTTCCTTTTGACCACCCTAATGGGCCGGCGGCACTGGCTGCTGTGCCCGTTTACCGAGCCCGGAGACGGGAAGTCATTCCAGCCGCCTGCTTGATCTGGATCCCGGGGACTCCGCCGGACCGAATGCAGCCAGCCCGAATTCAATCACCGTACGCATGTCACTGTCTTCCACTCCCAGTCCAGCGGCGTCCTTAACGGATCGAGGGTGGCGGACTGTTTTTTGGCTCATCGTGATCGTTTTGTTTTCATACGGCGCGTGGCTGCGCTGGATGGACAGTTTCGTGGCGATCACAACACCTGACAGCTTTCTTTTCCTCAGCCCGGCGCTGCTTGGCAAATTTCAAGAGGCGGGACCGCGGACATTCCCCTACACGCTTTTCCTGAAAATCTGCATGGAGCATCTGGGCGGTTTCCCCACCGCCATTTTCCTGCAGAAGCTTTTGGGGCTGGTGACCGCCGGCCTCGCCTTCGCCGCCTGGACGAGACTGAAAAGCGTGGTCAGCTACCGCCTTCCGGGCACGGTCCTGCACGATATCCTGGGCCTTTTGGTGCTCAGTCATCTGCTGCTTGAGCATGGCACCATGCGCTATTTTGAGCAGGCCATCATGCTGGAAGCCACTTCCTCGCTGTGCCTTGCCGCGGTGATTTTTACCGCTTGTCATTTTTTTGTGCTCGTTCGGCAAGGAGCACCATCCCGGACCGTGGTGATCTGGGCGGCCGCCCTGATCGGCATCAGCTTGTTTACCTACGAGTGGAATCCCCGGTTTGGTCCTTGCGTGCCGGTGGCCTTGCTCTTTGCCGTCGTTGGGCTCCGCTCGGCGCACGCCACGATCGCCCAAGGCCTCATCGCCCTGCTTGCCCCGGCGCTGCTGTCGATGATTTTGCTCATTGTCCCCCAATATCTCATCAGCCGTGCCAACGGCTGGAACCGCGCCTTCATCCCCAAGCACTTGTTCTACATGCATGCCCGACTGGTCCTGCCGGAGTTGGTCCATGATCGCGACGATCCGGATTTCAAGCGCTACGACCATGAATTGCTGGTGCGGGTCTCCGCCTTCCTTGAACAGGAATTTGCCCGGGCCGCGCGCGATGGCGCGGCCTGGAACGTCACCTTGGGATTCATGCCCAACAAGTTGATCTGGGGCCCGGCCGACGAGTTCCTCTACCATTATTTTGGCAGCGACCCAGGCGCCTACCGGGAATTCTGCCTTTATTATTTCAAACGGGCCGTCTGGCCCCATCCCGGGGCATACCTGCGAAAAGTCGCCCGGGAATGGATTCAACTCTTCACCCCGGGTGCGCCGATCATGGATCCCACGCTGACCCCCTATTCCCTGGAAGGACAGCTTGAGACCGGTCTCTGCCTGCCTGGCGCGCGGGATATGGTGCCCAAGGCCCGGGACTCGGTACGACCCGCCTTCCAGGCGTTCGTCGACCAGCTCGAGCACCACTCTGTATTCGACGCGGTGGTCTTGGACAGCCCGGATTTTCTCCGCTATGAGGGCGGTTGGGTAAACGACTATTTTTCCTACGGCCTGCTGGCTGCATCTGGGTTTTGCGTGCTCTGTCTGTGGCGCAGGCCGCGGGAGTCCGGGCCCATCAATCTTTGTCTGGTCTTCGCCGGTTCGACCCTGCTGTTGGCCAGCCTGATTGCACCGATCACCCTGGTGATGACCGTATGTGGGGAACGCCATATTCAAGGCTTGCGCGTCATCTTTGTTTTTTGTGCTGCAACCATCACGTTGCTGTCGGTCCTGCTGCTGGCGAACCTCGTCGGGGCGCGCCGCCTGCTGCTGGACTCAGCGGCCTGAAATCAGGCTCAAAAAAAGCGTGAACATGGCGCGCTCGGCAGCGTTGGCGGCACGCGCCTCGCCAGTCCGCTCATCAGCCCCCAGCAATTTCCGCGAGCATGGCGACCATCGCATCCCGGACCGCTTCACTCGAAGTACGGCGGTTTTTCCAGCCAAGTGCCTTGATCTTATCGCAGTTGAAACGTACCACGGGCACATCCCCCTTCCATCCGCGGTCACCGCCGGTGAAATCTAACCGGACGGTGCGTGGATCAAGCCCGCTGACCTGCACCGCCAATTCCGCAATTTCACGGACGGTGATGTAGTCATTGGTGGCCACGTTGAAGATGTCGTAGGGCAGATTGCCGGCGGAGTCCGCGGTGAAGACCGCCTCGAGAATGTCGTCGACATAAATGTAGCTCTTGCTTTGCGAGCCGTCGCCCAGGATCCGGAGATGGGATGGATCCGCTCTCAAACGGCGCACAAAATCATAGCCCACCCCGTGGGTCTGCCGCGGGCCAACGACATTGGCGAAGCGGAACGCACGGGCGGTCAGCCCGAACATGTGGCAGTACGCGGAAATCAAGGCCTCGCACGCCAGTTTGCTGGCGCCATAGGTGGAAATCGGCACACACGGCCCATAGCTTTCGGCAAAGGCAACCGCGGCATTCTCCCCGTAGACTCCGCTTCCCGAGGTATAAAGCATGCGCTTGGCCCCGGTGATCCGCATCGCTTCGAGGACATTTTGCGCGAGAAAGGTCCCTTCCCAGAAATCGATGTCAGGCTGGGTCACCGCCTTGGCGATGTCCGGGTTGGCCGCAAGGTGAATGACCAGCTCGCAACCGCGCATGGCCGCGACGATGGCGTCCTTTTCCTTCAGGTCGGCCCGCACCACTTCAAGCCTTCGATCGTTGCGAATATCCGCCAAGTAGCTGTCCTGGCCACTTGAGAAATTGTCGTAGATGACGATCCGCCTCGTATCGGTCCGAGTCAGCAGCCGGCGCACAAAATGGCTGCCCACAAAGCCGGCACCACCAGAGATGAAGACTGAATCGTAATTGGGGAGCGGCATCCTTCATTGATTCAAATCTCTTCGCGCAGGTCCAAGCAACCTTTCTCGCCGCAGGAATCTCCAACCAAATGCTGGCTCCGCTTCGCTGCGTATCCGAGCGGCAAAAAAGGCCCCGCGGTGAGGATCCTAGTCCTGAGCTCGCTCACCCTTGGCTTTCCGCGCAAATGCGATGGTCTGGCCAAATGATTTTACCGCCGCCTTGAGCAGTCTCCATTTCCTGATCGAAACCTCGCCGGTCTGGCGTTCGTGGAAGAGTACCGGGGCCTGAAAAATCCGCCAGCGGCCGCGGCAGGCCAGACCGCTCAGGATCACATTCGGGGCAAAGGTGTCGGCGGGAATCGCCGGCAGGTAGGGTATCACCACCGCGGTGCGCATCAGCCGGAAGGGGCAATTCACGTCATTGACCCCCGCCCCGTAGAAAATCCTGACCGTCATCCGGGAAATGAAGCTGATCACTTTGCGTGGCAGGGGCGAATGGCGATTCTGCCGTCGGCCAATGAGAAAATCATGTCCTTCGCGGCGGTCCCACAGATCCGGAAATTTTTCCGGGCCGATTTCACCGTCAGAATCGATCTGGAAAAGCCAGTCGCAGGTTGGCGCGTTCTCCCGATACCCAAGTAGAATGGTCGGGCCGTGCCCGGAATTGGTCTTGTTGTGCAGGACCACCCGCCCGGCGTATCCCGCTGCGACATCACCGAGGATGCGCGCCGTGCCGTCCTTCGAGCCGTCGTTATAGACATGAATCCGGTACTGGACATCCGGCAGGGCATCGAGCATCGCGACCCATTGCGCCAGGACGCCGCCGATCGCGCCCTCCTCGTTGTAAACCGGCATGACTACGGCCAGGGATTCTTTCATGGGTTAAGGCGGGTCACACACCGGATGCACGCTGCGCGGGTCCGATCTTGTCGTCAAAGGCCTTCAATGCGGCTGCAATCGCCATGTCCATGTCGAAGTATTTGTAGGAGCCCAGGCGGCCGCCAAAGAGCACGTTCGGGTGTTTGGCGCGCTCCTGCTGGTAGAGTTCCAGCATGGCGCGGTCTTCGGCGGAACTGATCGGATAGTATGGCGGAAGTTCCTTGCCCGCGAGCAGCGAGTACTCGCGGTAAATCGTGGTCTTGGGATTTTTCTCCACATATTTCCGCTCGGGATGGAAATGCTTGAATTCATGGATGCGCGTGTAAGGCACCGTTTCGTCAGCGTAGTTCATCACGGTCGTGCCTTGGAAATCCGGCGTGGCCACGACCTCCTTTTCGAAGCGGAGGGTCCGCCAGCCCAGCACGCCGTGCCTGAAGTCAAAGAAACGGTCCAGCGGGCCGGTGTAAATGATCCTGGTTTCCGGTGGCACCCGGTCGCGCAGCTCAAAAAAATCCACCCCGAGCCGAACCTCGATCAGCGGGTGGTCCAGCAGTCGCTTGAAAATCGCCGCGTAGCCGTCGAGGGGAATGCCCTGGTAGGGATCGTCAAAGTAAGCATCGTTGTAGAGGTTCCGCACCGGGAGGCGGGTGATAATGCTCGCCGGCAGTTCCCGCGGGTCCCGGTCCCATTGCTTGATCGTGTATCCCCGGATGAAGGCTTCGTAGAGCGGCCGACCGATAAGGGACATCGCCTTTTCCTCCAGGTTTGACGGATTCGGCGGCAGATTCAGGCTGCGGATCTCCTTCTCCAGAAACGCACCGACCTCGGCGGGCCGGAGGTTGACGCCATAGTACGAATTGATCGTCATCAGGTTGATCGGCATCGTGTAAACCTTGCCGCGGTAGGTCGTGAGCACCCGGTGCCGGTAGCCGTTGAACGTGGTGAAGCGGTTGATGTAGTCCCAGACCGCCTGGTTCGACGTGTGGAAGATGTGGCTGCCGTACTTGTGGATCTCGACGCCCGAATCCGGGTCGACCTCGCTCCAGGAATTGCCGCCGATGTGATCGCGGCGGTCGAGCACGAGGACTTTTTCGCCCAACACTCTGGCGATCCTTTCCGCCATGACCGCCCCGTAAAAGCCGGCGCCGACAATTAGGTATTTGAGGCCCTGGAGTTCCATGAGAAAAGGGGAAGAAGACCAAGGAATGCCCAAATGCCCAGATAGATCCACAGGCCCTCGATGATCGTAAAGCCGTCCCATGCATAGCCTGCTTCATTCTCCGGGGGCAAATCGCCGTCATCCGGCAGGACATCAGGCGCAAGGTCGTAGCGCACGCCCAGGATCTCCGCCAGATTTGACGGCAGGACACCGTGCTGGCGCCACAGGTCGAACAACTGAGCCACCTGCGCCCGGGTCAATCGGGCGCCATGGATGCGATACCCTTCGAGCGCAGGCATCAGGTTGAAACGCGGCATCCTATAGGGGTCGATGCTGCCCAACCCATCGAGGATCCAGAATTTTATTTCTCCGGTTTGAGTGCCGCCGTGGGCCCCGGCATCCGGCAGGTCGTGCGTGACACGGTGATACCCAAAGACTCCGCCGTGATGGCCCGGGTAGGCGCGGCCCACAAACGGCGCCGGCAACGGCACGCCATTTTGGAATATGGTGTAAAAATCATTCCCGCTGAATGTAAACCGGAGGCTCGCCTGACCGGGGCGCTCACTGGCTGCCGCTGGGATGCTGACCTCATAGAGATAGTCCTTCCCATAGCTGAAATAATTCACGCGGTAATAGTCGCTGTCGATCTGGCGGCCGAGGGCTCGGCGGAAAGGCGAGGGCCAGGTCACGGCCAGCGTCAGGCCATAAGCGGTCCCGAGTACGGCCACGCAGAGCACGCGTTTCCTCCGGCTGTTCAGCAGGCGCGTGTCCGCCACCTCTGCCGCCAATGGGGCTGATCGGATCCCTCTGCGGATCAAGGTCGTAACGATGAGCGAGATTAGCGTGAGTGAAATTACGAGCCAGATACCGGGACCACGCAGCCGGTCGTTAAATAGGTAAAGAGCATATGGATTGTCGAACCAGTGCGGCCGGGTGGGAGCAAGTGCGTCGAGGTGAAGCAGCGGGACGTAGGCCCCGGAATTGTCCCGGGTGTAGTAATAATAGAAAATCAGCAATGCCCCGGTCCCGAGGTTGTAAAACAGGGCCGTCCGGTACAGTCCCAGGAAGAAGAGGAGGAAGGTCGGCCACAGCAGGTATTGCGGCGCCATGTGGAAGGACACGGTCATCACGGCAAGCAGCGACAGTAGGATCGACCGGTACAGGTCCAGGCGCCGAAGCAGGGCGAAGGCGTAGGCCATGGAAAGCGCGCCGATCACAAACAGGCGGAGCGAAGGCGCTCCCCCGGGCAGCTTCTCCAGGTACGGCCAGATAATGCCCTTGATGCCCATCAGGGCCTGCGATTGATAGCCCAACGCCCCCGTCGTGATCACCCACACGAGGTGCGGGTCGGAGAGACGCTGGGAGAAATACGCGCCGAATCCCGTCGCCAGCCCAAGCGTGAACCACAGCAGGTGCCGGATCCGCCATGGCCGATAGACATAAAAACATGGAATCAAGAATAGCGGAAAGATCTTGATCCCGGCGCCAAAGATCATCGCGAGCCCGCCGGCGAACGCCCACCCCGGCTTTTCGCTCAGGAAAAACTCCACGGCCATCACCGTAAAAAGGATGCTCCAGGAATCCATCTGGCCGTGGATGTGCGAGACCAGCACGATGCTGGGCGCCAGCTGCAACAGGAAGGTCACCACATAGAACGAGGCCCGCGGGCACCCGCCGTTTCGCTCGACCAGCTTCGTGTAGAACCACCACGAGAGGATAAGGTCGGGGATGGCGTGGCTCATCTTGAACACCGCCGTCATGGGCAGCCCGGTCGCGAGGCCACCCAGGGCGCCGATCGCCTCCGGGAAGAACGAGGGCGGGTAGTAATTGAACAGGTTGTCCCGCCCCCGGAGCAGGGCCTCCATTGCGTTCAGGTAATTCTGGGTGTCGGTCGATCCGTAGAAGGCCCATGACAACAGCAGCCGCAACAGAAAGGGCAGTCCGAGGCAGAGGACCAGACCGATCGCCGAGTTTTTCTGACTGCGCCTGTCCGAGATGGCGTGGTTCATTGGGCTGGCCGGGTCAGGCGTTGCACAGACCCGCTGTGTCACGCCGGATCCTTCACTCCGACAAGGATAATCCTGAAGCCGAACCACGACTTGAGCCAGAACCCGGCGATGTACTCCAACGGATAAACCGTGCGCATGTAGGCCTTGTAGGCCGGGGAATCAATGAGCTGGCGACGGTTTCCAACCGGCCCGCTGCGGAGCAATTTCTTGATCAGCGGCAGCGCCGCCCGCACGAAGAAGGGCGTGTAGTCGACCTTCTCCAGCGTGCACCCTGCGGCACGCACTAGGCGCTTGGCCGAACGGAAGGTAAACCACCGGATATGCGTCCGGTCCATCACCCCCGTGTCCGCATACTCGAACCGCCCGAACAAAAAACTTGCCCGGTTCGTCCAGACCAGCGCGTTGGGCACCGAGATCACCACCCGGCCGCCGCTCCTCACGAATCCAAGGTATTCGCGCAGCACCGAGAAGGGATCGTAGACATGCTCGAGCACGTCCGAAAAAATCAGGTAGTCGAACTTTCGCTCGCCGAGCGCCGTCCGCACGGCGGGATAGTCGTGCAGGTTGAGCCGCAACACGCAGTCGAGGCGGCGTGCCGCCCGGCCCGCCGCCTCCTCGTTTTCCTCGAGGCCCCAGACCTCATAACCCTTTTGCCTGACCGCCTCGGCCATCGCCCCTGAGCCGCAGCCGACATCGAGCACCGTCGGACGCACCGCCGCCCGATTCGCGGGAATCTGCCGCACCACGCCCTCGTTGATTTCCTCGAGGTACTCGTACCGCTTCTCGTGCAGGTGAATCATAGTTTGACCGGCCGGCCGTTGATGCGACCCGCAATCTCCATGGCCCGGGCCACGGCGCCGTCGACGTTGATGTACTCGAAGAACGAGAATCGCCCCACGAGGTGGATGCCCTGCCGCGGAAACCAGTCGCGGATGATCCGGACGTTCTTCTCGTAGGCGGAGTCATACACCACGTAGGAGTACCTCGACCGCCTGACGTCCGTCAGGACCACGTCCTCACGCTTGAGCAGGCCTCGTTTCTCGAGGCCGCCGATGGTGTGCTCGAGGATGTCCGAGTCGCTCATCCGCCACTCCGCACTGTTCGCCCGGCACGTGATCTCCGCCTGGATGCTGTGGTGTCCGGCCGGCGCGTTTTCCGCGGAGAAGGTCGCCGGGTAGCTGACGCGGTTCACAAGGAATTCCTCCTCCGGGAAATAGATCGCGGTCATTTTCTCTCGGTCCTCGCCGCGGACGCCGAGGGAAACGATGTACATCGGGTTGACGATCAGCTGGCGCACGGCCTCGCGCACCCGGGCCGGAATCGGGAACTTCGCAAGCTTGACGAGCTGATGGACCGGCATCGTGGACACAAGCTCGTCGAAGACCATGGGGGACTTGCCGTCGGTGATCTCCCACTTTCCGCCCGGCAGCTTCCGCACCGACTCGACCTCATAGTGAAAATGCACCGGCTTGGTTCCGCGGGCGAATCCCTCGGAGATGGCCTGGTATCCCCCGTTGCGGGGATAATGATAGAAGAGCTGGTGCAAATAGCCCTCGGTCTTTTGGCCCAGCGCCGAGCGCAGGATCGTTTCAGGCGGCGGGCGCGGAATCCGATCGGCCCAAAGCATGGAAAGGCGTTCGACGGGCAAATTCCAAACCTTGCGGTTGTACGGGAAAAGGTAGGCGTCGCAGATCCCCTTGCCGAAGACCGACAGGAGCCATTGCTCAAGATTCTTCGGTTTCCGGTATTTTTCCTTGTAGGGATTGTTGAAGTACTGCCACGTGCACTGGAAATTGTCCTCCAGGTCCAGCGCGGCCAGGTCGTTTTCGAAGGGGTAACGTACAAGTCTGCCCTTGAAGGAGATTTTGTTGTTCCGCCGGCACTTCATCACGTTGTCGCCCAGCGACCGGATCATGAAATCCAGCACCGGCTGATTCTTGGAGAACATGATGTGCGGCCCGTAATCGAACGTGTAGCCGTCCTTAGTGAAGGAGGCGGCGTGACCTCCGACCCGTCCGGCGCATTCCACGATCTCATAGTCCCGTTGCAGGAAAAGTCCCATGCACAAGCCCGAGGGGCCTGCGCCCAGAATGCCGATGCGACCCGTTGACTTGGTCTTGGACGGTCGAGGCATGGCCCGGTTCAGGAGAAACGCACCCACAGGAGGCGCTTGAGCGTCCACCAGGCCGATTGCAGGGGGCGCATCGTGCTCACCCCGATCCGGTCATGGTAGTCGATGGGGATGACCTTGACGCGCGCGCCGTTCTTGATGGATCGCGTGAGCAGTTCCACCGGCAGGGCCGCGCCCTTGGGGTCGTAGCGGAGCGACTGGATGAGGGTGCGGCGATACGCGCGCATCCCGCTGTGCAGGTCGGGGAGCCACCGGAAAAACATGAGAGACGCAATCAAGCCGAAGCCGATGTTTGCCAGATAATTCATCCACGGCATCGCCGCCGGCTTGCCCTTCAGGCTGACCCGGGCTCCGTCCACCAGGTCCCACCCCCCATCGGCCACATAGCGGGCGAGGACCGGAATCATGGCGGCGGGATACGATCCATCACAGTCCAGCGTGACGATCACTTCGCCCCTGGCACCCCGCAGGACCATATCCATGGCCGGGCCATAGCCCTTGGGTGGAAACTGCTTGATGACGCGGGCGCCCAACGACTGTGCGATTTCGGCCGTCCGATCCTTGCTCGAATCGACGAGGAGGATTTCGGCCGCGGGAGCCACCTTCCGGATGTCGCCAATCACCCGGGCAACCGCCTGCTCCTCGTTCATGGTGATCATGACGACACTCAAATCGATGGTGGCCGGGACTGGACTCCCGGCCGGCGCCTCGCATTGCGACATCCGGTCATCACGCCCGCCGGTAAATTGAGCGTCAAGAGGTTAGTATGAAACGATGGGGCCGAAATATGAATCCACTGGTGGATGTGAAACCCCGATTCGCGGCTTGGCATTTTCCCGCTGCACCCTACTTAAACTCACTGAATCGGTGCCTTTACGGAACATGACTCATCCAAGTCCAGCCAAAGCCTTTGATTTTGGCGAAAACTGGAGCGAATTCTCCGAACATGCGCTTACCCCTGCACGTGTCGCCCAAGCCCGAGCCGACTTCGCCGCGCTTCTGGCCGATGTGCCACTGCAGGGGAAGGCGTTTCTGGACATTGGCTTCGGCCAGGGACTGAGCCTGCTCACGGCAGCAAGCCTCGGCGGTGTCGTGCACGGCTGCGACCTCAACCCCAAATGCGCCGGGGTCCTCCTGCGCAATCGCCGGTATTTTCCCGAGGTGGCCTCCAATCCGCCCGTTACTGTGGGCTCGATCCTTGATGAGCGGGTGCTGGCGACCTTGAAAGCTGCCGGACCAGCCGATGGATTCGCGGTCGTCCACGCCTGGGGCGTCCTGCACCATACCGGCAATATGGACCAGGCGATTCGGGCCGCTGCGGGATTGGTCGCGCCCGGTGGGCATCTCGTCCTGGCGCTCTACAACCGGCACTGGAGCAGCTCCGGCTGGCGCATGATCAAATGGAGCTACGTGCACAGTCCGCGCTGGCTGCAGCGCAGCCTCATCGGCATCTGCTATCCCATCATCTACCTCGCCAAGTGGCTCGTAACGGGGAAGAACCCCAAGCGCCAGGAACGCGGGATGGACTTCTACTACGACGTCGTCGACTGGGTCGGAGGCTATCCCTACGAATACGCCTCGCGCAACGAGATTGCTGCGCAGCTCACGACCCTCAGTTTTGCCCTTGTTAAATTCCTTCCCGCCCGGGTACCGACCGGCTGCAATGAATATGTTTTTCAAAAGACATGAGGACGCGTCCAGGCCGATGCGTTGAGGACAACACGTTCCACTTATCACCCTCAGTCGCGCCTTCCCTTCCCTGAACACCCTCGTCTACAGTTTCCAATGCCTGCTGGTCTTTGGCGTGCCGCTGCTGTTCGGCTGGGTGCTGCTACGCCGGGTGTTTCGTGAGGCAAGTTGGCTTGCCCTCATTCCCGGTGCGGTCGTGGCCGGCCTGGTCGCGCTCATGGCCGCGGTGAACGAGCTGCGGTATTTTTGGGAAATGCGGATCGCCGTTTGGACCGCCTACAAGCTGCTCCTCGCGCTGACCCTGGCGATCGTCGTTGCGCTGCCCCGGCGGGCACCACGCCTGATGCTGCCGGGTTGCGCCAGCCGCCCCTGGAATGTCTGCCTGCTGGCAGCCGGGGCGCTCGCGGTCGGAGTGTACTTCGGCATTCCCGCGTTCAACGGCTACCTCAACGACGCCTGGTGGTATCACTACCCGGCGGCAGTCCAGATCCAAAACGTCGAGCGTTTCCCGCTGACGCACGTCTTCGCGCTCGACGATCCACTCTACTATCATCCGGGACCGGACATTCTTGCTGCCTGCGCTTCCTTCCTGCTTGACGTGCCGGTGGCGACGGCGTGGGCCCTGCTGATCGTGGTGCTGGCTCCGAGCACCTTCCTCCTCGCGTTCGCCCTGATGGCCCGGCTGGCCCGCAACTATTGGTCTGCCCTGCTCGCGGCGGTGCTGCTGGTCGCCGGGGGCAACCTGAGATTTCTCCTCTTCTTGACCGGTAAAGCCACGGGAGCCGCGGGTGCACTCCGAGTCTTCAACAGCCAGTCGGTACAAAGTCTGCTCCAACTCATCTTTACCCCGTCCCACCTCCTGGGCGTCCCTCTGGTGCTCGTCCTGCTGCTGCTTTTCCGGCATTTCAACGTGCGACCGTCCTGGCGGCTGGGAGCCGCGCTGGGACTCTTGTTGGGCTCGATGACCCTCGTCGCAGAGTGGTATTTCCTGCCGTTGCTCGCTGGTCTCTTCGTGGTGGCCGTCCGTCAGGCCTGGCGCCAACGGCATCAGGGAACACAAAACTCGAGAGGGCTAGTGGTCACCCTACTGCCGGTCGTGGTGGCAATAGCGTGGGGCGCCTTCAACAACACCTACCTTTCCGGCCTCCTGGACCATTTTTGGATGCGGAGCACGGGCTTTGCACAGACGGCCAACCTTCGTTTGGGCGAACTTCGCCTAGGCGAACAATTCTATCAGCCGAAATGGACCGCGCCCGACTTGGTGCCCTTGCGGTTCAACTTCTCCCATTTCGGTCAGGTGCCATCGTGGGAAGGTGCCGCCTCGAGCCAGGGTTCGTTCATCCCGATTCTTGGGACGCGATTCCTCATGGAGGCTGCGCCAGTACTGCTACTTGGGATCCCTTTCGGCCTCTGGCTGGCCTGGAAACGACGCACGCCCCTCCTGCTCCTGCTGGCCTGGCTCGCGGTCGTCTCGCTCCTGCCGCCGATCCTGTTGGACTGGGGGTATCGGTCCACTGACTTCCTGCGATTCTTCACGGGCTCCTACTGCTTCGCGGCCCTGTTCTTCGGTTGGCTGGTGGGAGACTGGATGACCCGGCCAAGTCTGCGTACTCGCATGGTTGGCGGCGCTTTGGCTGCCGCGGCGGTGGTCAGTCCGATCGGGTTGGCAGTGATCGGTCTTATGCCCGGCACGCTCGACACCGTCAAATCTGTCGCCGACACCGCGCAGTCGCTGTCGCAGGTTACGGCGTCACCGCTGGAATCCACCGCCGATTCCGCCCGGCACCGCGCGTTTGAGAAGCTGGCAGCGGACGCAGGCACCTACCTCTACCCATTCACACAGGGCCGCGACCGCGCCATCGTGGTGGTCCCTGCAGACCAAGTGCCCAAGGTGAAGTATTTTCCCGAGTGGATGAAGATGGCCACTTACAGCCGCATCCTGCTGCCGGTCGGCTGGCACTGGCAGGATTCGCTCTACTCCGCCTATTACCGTGACGCCGTCACCCGCCTGGACGCCCGCGCGATCATCGCCCTCGATGCCAAATGGGTCATCGTCTCTAATGTGTTTCAACCGGAGTTGCCGGCCGATGTCTCGCGCGCCTTGGCCGACCGGGCCCGCTTCCTGCCGCGGGCCAACTTCGCCGAGGGTCCCTTCTCCCTCAGCATCTACAAGGTGCGCCCATGAAGCCCGTTACCACGGCCCCCGAAACGCCCCGCCGATGACCGGGAAACAACTGGCCCTGCTCGGCGCAAAGCTGGCGTTTTCGGCCCTGCTACTCTGGGTCGTCCTCAACAAGGTCGACGTTGCGGGCATCTTGGCCCGACTTCGTGCGGCCAACATTCGCTGGCTGATTCCGGGACTGCTGATGGGGCCGGTGGTCGTCGTGCTGTCGGCCTGGCGCTGGCACCTTCTTAGTCTTGGCCTGCTCGGCATGGGCGAGACAATACGCTACACGTGGATTGGATTATTCTTCGGCAGCATTTTGCCGGGGGTTGTGGGAGGCGACCTCGCCAAAGGGGTTTCCCTCGCCGCCAAGCAGAGCCGCAGCCGCGACCCGCGGTTGCCCATTTCAATCGTCGTCGACAAGCTGGTCGGCCTGTGGGTACTGCTCCTGCAATTCAGCATAGTCGCATTCGTAATGCTCGCCGTGCAGCCACTGCTTCTGACCGGGCTGCGTGGTGTCCTCTGGCTGGCCGGCGCCGCAACTGCCGGTGGCCTCACCGCCGGTATAGCCATCTGCCAACCGCGCGGCGCGGCGTGGTTCCGCAAGGCAGCGAAGCGTTTCCCGAGTGCGGTACTGCGGAGTTGGGCTGATCGGGCACTGGCAGCGATCGGCACCTACG
>Ga0265320_10001380_pt1 | contig 17642 bp, 12 predicted proteins | sample 4827metaG_FD_202087 | JGI IMG/M metagenome (GOLD analysis project Ga0265320, IMG submission 202087) | Rhizosphere microbial communities from Carex aquatilis grown in University of Washington, Seatle, WA, United States - 4-8-27 metaG | ecosystem: Host-associated > Plants > Roots > Rhizosphere >...
GCTCGCCAGAAACGCCACCAGGCCACGCTGGCGACCAGGACATTCGCAATCAGCACCGCCACGCGCGCCGAGGCGGGCGCCACCCCGAGCAACGCCAGCGCCGCCAGATAACCCGTCGCGCCACCGTGCCCGACGGAGGAATAAAAAAAAGCCACGGCAAAAACCGCCGCCAATAAAAATATCCAGCCGCTGGCACTCAAGTCAGGCATGGCAGATCGGCGGGCGAATTCCAATTGACGAAGTGCCGCGCCTCGGCCGCGGGCAATTCGACAAACCGGGCGAGGCCGGATTGAGCGCAATTTTCGGCAAAAGTCGTCACGGCATTACGGCGGTTGCCGAGCGAGGCTCCGGCCAGTGACTGCGCGGCTTTCGGATAAAATGCGGCGAGGGGCTCGATGTTTCCGTTCACCCGAGGAATGGCGCCGACATTTTCAACGCAACCGGCACCCAACCCGCGCAGAAATTCCACGCTCATTTCCGGCAAATCCACCGCCAGCACGAGCAGCAACGGCAAGGCTGCAGCATCGAGCGCGCGCTCGATTCCCGCCAGCGGACCGGCGCCGGCAAACTTGTCCCGCAATACGGGGTAGCCAAACGCGGCGTAATCCGCATCGGCGCGGCCGGATATGAAAATCTCCCGTGCGCCCAGCTCCCGCGCGAGTTGAATCTGCCGCGCGAGCAACGGCTGGCCGCCAACTTCCAGCCAGGCCTTGTCGCGGCCCATGCGTGAGGATTTCCCCCCGGCCAGGATGACGGCGCTGAAATTCATCGGTCCACGCGCAGCCAGCCATCAGAGAGGATCCGCGCCCGCAACCCCCCCTGTCCGTGCAACGCCGCCTCCGCGCCCGGCGCGATGGCTTGATTCATCCAGTGGCACGGGCTGCATTCGGCAACGCCAGCAAACCGCACCCCCTGGATTTCAAACTCCTGGCCAACCAGCGAATTCAAGTCCACGCCCCGGGTGATGACATTGCGGCGTGTCACTCCCGGTGACCGGTCGCCGGCCCCCAGCTGGCGGCAAATCTCCCCGAACACCTCGCCCGAGAAAAACGTGATCTGGCCCGGGTAATCATCCTTGAAATCAAAGAAACGGTCGCCGGACAATCCCCGGCCGGCCACGCACTTCACCTCACCCACCTCGACGGTCGGATGTTCTCCCGCCGGCTGCTCATGATGGCCGAAAAAATTGTGCCCCGGCGAAATGAAAAGCCGCTCGATCTTGATTTGGAGCGCAATGTTCATCGCGTGGGTACTTTATCCTTACTGGTCGCCCGGCGCAACCGCCCGGGTCAGCCGGCAAATGTTTCCTCAATTTCCCGACTTCCTGCCGCGCGGTGAATTGTTGAAACGTCTCGCGGCCCTGCCGGTGCTTCAAGTAGGCGCGCAGCATTTTTTCCATGGTTTGTGGCAGTTCCGTCGCGCTCACCCCGGCAAAAATCTGGCGGCCGACGGCCTGCTGTTTTCCAAATCCGCCCCCGACGAAAATGTGATATGCATCCACGCTTTCGCCGCCCAGACAGCCGATGTCACCCATGGAATGGATCATCCTGCGCTGGCGCGGCAAGCGGTTGAACCTGGCGGAGGAAACCTTCATCGGGCTATGCGAATCCGCCTGCGGGCCGTTACGCGTCCGGCCGGATTGATTTGGCCGGGTGCGAAATTCGACAAAGCCCCCCATCAGCGATAAAATGGCGTCGTGACGAATCTGCAAGTCAGCGGCATGAGCTGCAACAATTGCGCCCGGCACGTCACTGACGCGATCCAGGGCGTGCCGGGGGTGCACAGTGCCACCGTGCGGCTGGAGGCCGGTCGCGCGTCCATCCGCTGGAATTCCGGGGCGGCGCAAAATGTCCCGGCCGTCGTCGCCGCGGTTCAGCAAGCCGGTTACGCGGCAACGGAAATTGCACCGGACACCTCCATCAATGGCGAAACCCACCGCCCGGACTGGCATATCAATTTGTGGCTGGGCGTCACCATCACCGGCGTGCTGATGGCCGGCGAATGGGGTTTCCATCTCGGCGGGCAGCCATGGTTTCAATGGCTGGCCTTCGCCCTCGCCGGCGTGGTCCAGGTTTTTGCCGGCGCGCAATTTTATCGCGGCGCGTGGAACCAGCTCAAAATCGGGAGCTCGAACATGGACACGCTGGTCGCCCTCGGCTCGACGACCGCGTTCGGCTACAGCGCGTGGGCGCTGCTGGGCGGGTTGGGCGGCCACCTCTATTTCATGGAAGCCGCCGCCATCATCACGCTCATCAGCACCGGCCACTGGGTTGAAGCCCGGGTCAGCACGCGGGCATCGGGCGCGCTCGAAAAATTGCTGCGGTTGGCACCGCCGACGGCGCGGCGGGTGGCCGCGGACATTCGTCCGCGCAACTTCACCGATCTGCGCCAGACCCCGCCGGCGACAACGGAAACGGAAGTTCCGGTCGCCGAACTGAAAATCGGCGATCTCGTTGCGCTCCGGCCCGGCGATGGCATACCGGTGGACGGTGTCGTGATGGAGGGGGATTCGGCCGTGGACGAGGCGATGCTGACCGGAGAATCCGTGCCGGTGGACAAGAAAAACGGCGGGGAACTGTACGCCGGCACCGTGAATTTGAACGGCCGGCTGGTGATGCGCGTGACGGCGACCGGCGAGAGCACGGCCCTGGCCCACATCATTGCCGCCGTGCAACGCGCCCAAACCAGCCGCGCCGACATTCAACGCCTCGGCGACCGCGTGAGCAATGTTTTTGTGCCGGTGATCGTAATCATTGCCATCGCCGCGGCACTGGGCTGGGGATTCGCCGGGGAATCGGTGAAGCACCTGCACGATCTGCTCGCGCCTTTTCTCTGGCACACGATGACGCCGACTGGTGCGGCCGCAGCCTTCATAGTCGCTTCGGCGGTTTTGATTGTCGCCTGTCCGTGCGCCATGGGTCTGGCGACGCCGGCCGCCATCATGGCCGGCGCCAACGCCGCTGCGCGCCGCGGCATCCTGATTCGCGACGGAGTGGCGCTCGAAAAGGCGGGAAAAATCACCTCTATCGTGCTTGATAAGACAGGGACTTTAACCACTGGTGAACTTGCGATTTCCGGACCTTGGACCCCAGACGACTCAAAACCGGCGCTTCAACGAGCGCAGAAAATCGCGGCATCACTTGCACGACTGTCCAATCACCCCATCAGCAAAGTTATCGCCACGCTTTCTGATGAAAATTTGGCTTTGGAAAACTGGAAGGAAATATCTGGCGCGGGATTGCAAGCACAGTGGCGGTCAGAAACCAGCGAATTAAAAACCATATATTTAGGTTCTTTATCCTGGTTACGTGATAACAAAGCGAACGTGCCCGAAAATCAGAGCCTCGTTGAATCATGGAAATCTCAAGGTGCAACAATTGTTGGTATTGCAGTTGAGAATTCCGTCATCGGGATATTCGGATTGAGAGATTTTTTGAAGCCGAACGCGCCAAAAGTTGTACATCGGTTGCAGAACCTGGGGCTCAAAACCTTTCTTCTGACAGGTGATAATTCTCAAACTGCCTCAGCGATTGCCAAACAAGTTGGTATCGCGATCGAAAATGTTTTCGCCGAGGTCCGGCCGGAGCAGAAGGCGGAGTTCATTAAAAAGCTTCAGGCGCAGGGCGAACGCGTGGCGTTCGTGGGCGACGGCATCAACGACGCCCCGGCGCTGGAGCAGGCTGATCTCGGCATCGCCGTAAGTCGTGCCAGCGACCTGGCGCGCGAGGCAGCGGACATCATCCTGTTGAAATCGGAAATTGAGGCGGTGCCAGAGGCGCTCGGATTGGCACGGGCGACGCTGCGGACGATCAAACAAAACCTGTTCTGGGCATTCTTTTACAACGCTCTGAGCGTGCCGCTGGCCGCCCTGGGTTTCATGAGCCCGATTTTGTGTGCCGCCGCCATGGGCGTGTCGGACTTGATTGTCATCGGCAACGCCCTTCGCCTTTTGCGCTGGCGTTGATCGCCGACCGGTGGTCAGGGTTGATGAATGGGAAATTTCGCCGGTTTCCCGTTGATTTCCAGGGTCACCGAATCCTCGTCGAGGTTGCTGAAACGCACGGAGATCGGGCCACCGGAGGTTTGCATCAAGGCCGCTTCCCCCAGGAAAACGGTGTAGGTCCTGGATCCGGTCTGAATGGTTGCCGCCGAATTGGCGCCGTTCCGGGTGACACCCCTGACGGTAAACAATTTTGCATTGGGTTCCACCGATTTGACCGGCGGCGGCGCCGGAGGTGCCGCCAGATTGGTGGACGGGCCTGACGCCGGCGAGTTGGTTATGGCCGGCGGCGGATTGGTTTTGGGGGCGGCGGGTTCAACCGGCTTTGACAGGTCCGGCGGGACCGGGTTGACGGGTGCCGGGGTAACCGGCGGATTCGTTGGCAGAGCGGGTGGAATCGTTTTCGAGGCCGGCGGGTTCGTTGGCGGAGCCGGCAGATTGGTGGGATTGAGTGCCGGGTGTTCCACCTTTCTTTCCTGCCGCCGCGAGCCGGGTGCCGGTGGATTCGTGTTCTTGATCATGGGTTGCCAATGGGCCACGAGCGGTCCCAGGAGGAAGAGTTGGATCCCAAACACGAGCGCGTAAGGAATGGCGATGCTGAAAAAGGCTTCGACATAATCCGTGCGGGTGATTTTTTTGACTCCCACCAGCAGGACCAGAACGGCCAGGCCATGGCCAACGTGGGGAATCAAATCCAGCCCGCCGGCCAGCACCGCCAGCCAGAACAGCCCGCGAAACCGGTATTCGAACCGTTGGGCGAGTTTTTGCAGCCGGGTCACCAGCCAGATCAGCCCGAGCAGGATCGCCGTTCGCAGGGCGAACCCAATGAACCCGAGCAGGAGGTCGGCAAGCATTGAGTCATTCTTCCGCGGGGCTGTTAAAAATGACAATGTTTTTCTTGTCGCAATTGAACCTTTGCCGGGCGGTCAAAACGGAAGAGTTTGCGAACCGGGGCGGGGTTGGAGGAGAATAACCCGCACAACATGAGTCATTACTGGACGACGTTCAGCGAGTTGATCACGGCGCCATTCGAGTTCGGGCCGCTGATTTGGGGCATCGTGCCGCTTTATTTTGCGCTGCTCCTGAACGAACTGACATCCGCGAAGGCGAACTTCCGGACGGCGCTCCAGACGGGTTTCAGTTTTCTTTGGGCCGGCGCCCAATGGCTTTGGCCCTACTTCGTCCCGCACGCGTCTCATGGCCGCTACCTGGAATTGAACGCCATGGTGCCGGTAAACCTGTTGGTCACCTTTCTCGTGCTGGGGCTGGGCGGGGTCGCCCTGGTCAGCGGCTTTCGCAAACGGTTCCCCCCGTACGGACGGTTCCTCGGCCAGACGCGGTTTGCCAATTACTTCATGATCACGATTTTCCCGATCCAGGCGCATTGCCTCGGGTGGACGTGGGAACGATTGACAGTCATCGCCTTGTTTGCCGTGCCCGTCTGGCTGGTGCTGCACTTTGGCCTGATGCCCATCCGGGGCAGGTGAAATCTTATTCCTCGCCGCCGTTGAAATCCGCCTTGCGTTCCCAGCGCCGCGGCGTGCGTTCAGGCAGGCTCGTGTCCACCTTGGCGTAGTACGTCTCCTCGCCGAACCGCGCGTCGGCTTCCTGCTGCAATTTCTGCGACGGCATAACGCTGAAGCGTTCGTTGGTATCCATGAAGATGACCTCGCCGCCCGGGCGCTTAAAGCACAGCAGCAACGGGCATTTGCCGGCATGCGCGGCGACCAGTTCGCGCACGGACTCCAATTGTTCCGGCTTCAGGTGCGCCGTGTGCAGGCGCAGATGGACCTGTTTGGTGAACTTCTTCGGCGCATCCTCCAGCGGCATGATTTCCTGCGGGAAAATTTTCGGGCGGTCGTCGCCGGTGTTCACCTCGCCAATGACGAGGATGGCCCGGTTCGGCTCGAGCAGCCCGCGATACTTCTCGTAATTCTCGTTCATGCACAGAACCTGCACGGAACCCTCCAGGTCCTCGAGCGTGACCATCGAATACGGTTTGCCACTTTTCTTCGACACGCCATTTTGCACCGCGGCAATCAGACCGCCGATGCGCGTCAGGCTGCGGTTGGACAATTCCGCCAGCTTCGCGGTGTTCGCCAGCGCGTATTTTTCCAGGATCGGCGCAAACGGCGTCAGCGGATGGCCGGTGACATAGAAACCCAGCAGTTCCTTTTCATGCGCGAGCAGTTCGTGCTGCGGCCATTCCGGCAGGTTGCTGATGGCTTCCGGCATCGGCGGCGCTTTCTCCTCCAGCGCCCCAAAGAGCGAGCTCTGGCCCTTCTGCCGGTCGGAAAGGATGCTGGCGGCACGGGCCAGGGTGCGTTCGATCTGCGCGAACAACGTCGCGCGGGTCTGGCCGAAGGCGTCGCAGGCGCCGGATTTGATGAGGGCTTCGAGGATTTTCCGGTTCACGGTCCGGCCATCCACATGCTCGCATAAATCCGAGAGGGAAGTGAACTTTCCATGTTCCTGCCGCGATTTGAGGATGGTTTCCACGGCAACTTCGCCCACACCTTTGATGGCGGCGAGGCCGAAACGGATGGCCTTACCCTCGCGCGCCGGCGCGAAATGGACCCGGCTCTCGTTCACGTCCGGCCCGAGCACCTCAACGCCAAACGCCCGTGCTTCGTTGATGTACAGACTCAACTTGGCGGTGTCGGCCATGTCGTTGGTCATCATCGCGCAGAAAAATTCCACCGGGTAATTCGCCTTCAGGTAGGCGGTCTGATACGCGACGATGGCGTAGGCGGCGGCGTGCGACTTGTTGAAGCCGTAGCCGGCGAATTTTTCCAGCAAATCGAAAATCTCGTTCGCCTTCTTTTCGGGGATCTGGTTTTTCTCCTTGCAGCCCTTGACGAAAATGGCGCGTTGCTTGGCCATTTCCTCCGGCTTTTTCTTGCCCATGGCGCGCCGGAGCAAATCCGCGCTGCCGAGCGTAAAGCCCGCCAGCACCTGCGCCGCCTGCATTACCTGCTCCTGGTAAATCAGGATGCCGTAGGTCTCCTTGGCGATCGGCTCAAGCAGCGGATGTTCGTATTTGATTTCAATCTCACCATGCCGGCGTTTGATGAATTCCGGAATCAGCTCCATCGGCCCGGGCCGGTAAAGCGCCACCAGCGCCGTGATATGCTCCACCGAACTGATCTGGAACTTGCGGCACAAATCCCGCATCCCGCCGGATTCCAGCTGGAACACGCCGAGGGTTTCCGCGCGGTTGAGCAGGTCGTAGGTTTTCTGGTCGTCGAGGGGCAGATGATCCACCGGCACCTCGATTCGGTGCGTCTGTTTCACCATCTCGCAGGTGTTGCGGATGACGGTGAGCGTCTTCAGCCCGAGAAAATCCATCTTCAACAGGCCCAGATCGCCGACGGGATTCATCGCGTATTGCGTGACCAGGGTGCCGCTGTCGTCCTGCTTGAGCGGCAGCAGGTTCACCAGCGGCTGGTCGCCGATCACGACCCCGGCGGCGTGGACCGAGGCGTTGCGCGTGAGGTCTTCGAGGATGAGCGCAGTGTCAATCAGCTCGCGCGTGACCTCCTCGGATTCATAGGCTGCCTTGAATTCGGGCGATTGTTTGAGCGCCTTGGTCAGGTCCATCTTCAGATCGAACGGAATCATTTTCGCCAGCCGGTCGCACTCGCCGTAGCTCAGGCCCATCACCCGCCCCACGTCGCGCACGACGGATTTCGCGCCCATCGTGCCGAAGGTGATGATCTGGGCGACGGAGTCGCGCCCGTATTTCTCGCGGACGTATTCGATGACATCGGCGCGGCGGTCGTCGGCAAAGTCGATGTCAATGTCCGGCGGGTTGACCCGCTCGGGGTTGAGGAAACGCTCGAACAGCAGGCCGTAGCGGATAGGGTCCACGTTCGAAATCTCCAGCAGGTAGGTGACAATCGAACCGGCGGCGGAACCGCGCGCCACGCAGGCGATGCCGTGCTCGTGGCCATAACGGATGAAATCGCCCACGATCAGGAAATAGCTGATAAACCCGGTCTTCTCGATGACCGTCAGCTCGAGTTTCAGCCGGTCGATGATGGTTTTGATTGCGGCGGCGACGGCCGGATCTTCGTGGCTGCGCTCGTGAGAGCGCGGCTCATCTGATTTTTGCCGCGGACTCGCGTCCGCAGCCACGGGTGCTTGATACGCCGGCAACCGCGTCGGATCATCGATGCCTTCAACGACAAATTCCTTGCCTTCGGCCTTGGCGTGAATCGTATAGCGCCGGAACAATCCTTCCGCCACCAGCTGGCGCAAATAGCCTTCGCGCGTGAAATGTTCCGGCGGCGCGAAGACCGGGTAATGCAGTTTGCCGAATTCGATCTCCAGGTTGCATTGCTCGGCGACGGCCAGCGTGTTTTTGACCGCCTCCGGGATGTCGGCAAACCGCGCCTTCATTTCCTCCGCTGTCCGCAGGTAAAACTGCTCCGGTTCGTAGCGCATCCGCTTCGTGTCGGCGAGCTGCGTCTGCGTGCCGATGCAGATCAGGCAATCGTGCGCGTGCGAATGGCTTTTCTCGACGTAATGGACGTCGTTGGTGGCGACGAGCTTCAGGCCGAATTCCTTTGCCCACTGGATCAGGTGTTTGTTGACCTTGGCCTGTTCGGCGATGCCGTGGTTTTGCAGTTCGAGATAAAAATTGTCCGCCCCGAGCGTCTGCTTGAACCAGTCCACCGCGTCGCGCGCCTTGTCCGGCTGGTCCTTGAGTATCCAATCCGGGATTTCGCTCGCCAGACAGCCGGACATGGCAATCAAGCCTTCCTTGTGTGCCGCCAGGATTTCCTTGTCGATGCGGGGCTTGTAATAATAGCCCTCCAGGTGCGCGGCGGTTGTGAGCTTGATGAGGTTTTTGTAGCCGGTCTCGTCCTTGGCCAGCAGGCCAAGGTGATGATACACGTCGCGGCCGCCGCTGCTGGATTTCTTGTCGAGCCGGCTGCCGGGCGCGACATAGACCTCGCAGCCGACAATGGGTTTGATGCCCTTTTCCCGGGCCGTTTTGTAGAAATCGATGACGCCGTGCATCGCCCCGTGGTCGGTGATAGCCAGGGCGGGGAATTTCAGTTCATGGGCCTTGTCCACCAGCCGGTCCAGCCGGCAGGCGCCATCGAGCAGGGAATACTCGGTGTGCAGATGGAGATGAACAAAGTCCGCGTGCGACATGGCTCCACGTTACCCCCCGGTGGGGAGCGCACGCAAGACGGAGCTGCGCGAATACTACGGTAATACGATCATCAGGCGATAAAATCGTCGCGGATCGGACGGAGCGGCATCGGTGGTGGTGGTGGTGAAACCGGTCGCCGCCACCGGGTTGCCCAGATTGATCCAATTCGCCTGCGCCAAATTGGTCTTGTATTGCAACTGATAGGCCAGCCCGGTCAGGGTGTTCCAGGCGAATTTGACCGAGCCGTTGGTTTTCACGGTCGATTGAAAGCTGGTCACCGGCATAGGCACCACACTCACATCGTCCAGACCAAGATAGCTGCTGTCGTTCTGGCCTCCGAATTGGAGGATGGTGCTGGATCCTGTCGCCGTGACAATGAACAGCAGGTTGGTCCAGCCAGTCAATGGAATGGCCGGCAGGTTTGATTGATCGAAATAATTGGTCCCATTCCATGTCACGCTGAATTCGTTGGGGGTCGCCCCGTCGGGGCTGTTCAACCAACAGGAAAGCAGGTACATCTGGCCGGCGGTGGTCGGTAAAGTCTGGGAAAGGTACGCCAGTCCTCCCGCCTCGCCCAACAACGCAAAATTAGTGCCTGCATGCGGCGCGATGTACCAATAGGTGCCATCGTCCACAAAATTGGCGGGGTAGCCACTCCCGTTCAAGGTCCAACTGGTAAAATCGCCGGTTTCGAACCCGCCGTTCAGGACCAGTTCCGGCGGCTGAACCAGCAAGGTGAACAGCCGGCTTTGGGCGTAATGGCTGTTAAGGTTGGTGAACCAGAGGCTGGCCGTGTAATTACCCACCACCAGATTGCTGGCATTGGCATTGAGGCTCACGGTCGTAGTGGCCGCCGGCCCGCCTGGAGTCAGGGTGCCGCCGCCCGACGTGATACTAAGCCAGAGTGACGTGTTGATGAGCGACCAGTTCAGCGATGAGGCGCCATAATTGGTCAGGGTGAAATTCCGGGAAGTCACGTTGAACGGACCGCCACTCGGGCCACTGGCAGTGAAGCCGGCCGACGGAACGATTTGCAATGCATCCGGTAAATAAGTGAACAGAACCGGGTCGGAACTGTTGCCGTTGGCCACCACCACCAGTGAATATGTCCCCACCGGCAGGCCGGCAGGCACCGTAAAATCCGTGCTTTCGGGCGTGCTGCCGGTCATGACCCCGGTGCTGCTCCAATTGAAGGTCCGTGCATAATAGACATTGCCGGTGGAATTGGTCATCCGGATGAGCGGATAATTGCTGTTCATCTGGGCATCGTCACCATACGCCGCACCTTCGGAAATGCCGTTGAGCAGCGTGCCGGTCAGGTGATAGGAGCCGTCGATGTTCGTGGTAATGCCGGTGATGGCCGGTTTTCCGGCCGCCAGCGGCGGGCTGGAAGGTTGATAGACATAAAGCTGGCTGCCATAGCTGGTAAACAGCACGGTGCCGTCCGGCAGGTCGAGCATCCGGGTGTTGTAAGATGGGCCGGACAGGGTAAGCCCCGTGGGACCATTCACCTGGGTGAAAGCATTGGCCACCGGATCATACTCATAAAAACTGGTGGGCGAAGTGAAGTTGTTGGTGGTCGGCACCGGAGAGACCGCACAAAGGATCACGCCATCGACCATCATGGCCGCCGGCGCATCCGGGGTCCCTTGTCCGTTGGGAATGTCCGGCCCGGCCGTCCAGGAGCCCGCATTGGTGGTGCCGGTCGGGGTATACAGGGCGGTATGCCCGGTGCTGCCAAGAAACATTGCCTTCCCGTTCGGCAACAGGAAAGCGGCTCCTTCTTCGAATAAAAAGGGATCATACATCGCTATCGGCACCACGCCATCATTGATCCACTGATTCAACGACGGGATATACCGTTCCGAACTGGTGCCAAACGGATCAATGGTGAGAATGCTGTCATCCGGCAGTTTGACCCAGCTCGCCTCATCCTGGTCACCGCCCCGGAATAGCTTCGGGCCGACCGACCACGTGTTGGACGCAGATCGATAAATGACCGTGCCGCCAGAGGTGGCGGGGCTCACTGGAGACACCAATACATCGCCGTTGGGCAGGATTTTGGAAATCGAATCATAGAACAATCTCTGACCCGCGGGGGGAGGCGGGCTGGTTGTCCAGCTATTGCCGACTGGATCATAAACTTCCGCCGAATTCGTGCCGGTGCCATATTCCGCCCCGGCAATGAGGACCTGGCCATCCCGCAACACGTCCGAAGAATAATACAACCGGGAATAAGTCATCGGGGACAACGTGGACCAAGTGCCGTTGACATAGCTGCCAAGAGTATCCGGTGTCAGCCGGCACCAGACGGTGGCCGACCCGTTCTGGGCCATGACCGTGCCATCGGTCAGCAACAGCATGGTTCCGACGCCGCCGGGCGCGGAGTGGGCCAGCGGAGTCCAGGTCCCACCCATCGTTCCCTGCCCGAACATCAACCATCCTCCGGCCGCCAACACGAACCCAAACCGACGGGACCAGCCGCACCGCAGAAAAGATTTGAAGGCCCCTCGGTGGGGCACTGTTTCCAGCCGACAACCTGACGTCCATGATTTCATGCTTCTGATTTTAGGCTTAAAGATATCTAATGTGTCCGCGGAAAGTCAAGGGCCGAAAAAGGTCAGGGGAAGGCACCCGCCAGATCCCCGGTGTTCTCCGCCTCGCCTTTAGCATTGTTTCCGAGGCAAAAAGCGATTACTGTCCCAGGCATGGGAAGTAAACTCCGCGCCACGAAAGTGCGAACCAAAATCAACCGCCCGAAAAAGAAAAAGGCCTTGCCGGCCAACACCACGAACAATCCTTATCATGTGCTGTCGCCCGGGATTTCGATTCCGGAGATGTGTCATGCCTACATCGAGTGTCCGATGCGGAGCAAGATCAAGTACGAGCTGGAGAAGAAGTCCGGTTTCCTCCAAATCAGCCGCATGCTGCACAGCGCGGTGCATTACCCGAGCAACTACGGTTTCATCCCCCAGACCTACTGCCAGGACCATGACCCGCTGGACATCCTGGTGCTGTCGCAAGAACCGGTCATCCCCGGTTGCGTGATGAAGGCGCGCCCCATCGGCATGTTGCGCATGATCGATCAGAAATTGGAAGATATCAAAATCATCGCTGCGCATGCCGATGATCCCATGTTCTCGAATTATAACGACATTTCCCAGTTGCCGCCGCACGTGCTGCTGGAAATCCGCCACTTTTTTGAAATCTACAAGGAGCTCGAAAAGGCGGATCTGCCGGAAGTGGAAGAATTTCAGGGCCGGGTAGATGCCTACCGTGCCATCCGCGACGCGCTGGGCCTGTACCAGCGCCACCGCGCCCAACTGCTCAGGGGCGAATATCCGGACATCTGACCGGCCGATCAGTACCTGTTATTTCTTGAAGAAATCCTTGATGACCGCGACCACGCGCTGGATTTGCGCGTCGGTCAGTTCGGGGAAAATCGGGAGACTGAGGCATTCGCGCGCGGCTTTTTCGGCAACGGGGAAATCACCGGCCTTGTAACCGAGGCTCGCATAGCACTTCTGCAGGTGCAACGGCAGCGGGTAATGCAACGCGCAGCCGACCCCGTTGGCTTCGAGATGTTTCTTCAAATCATCGCGGCGGGCATGGCGCACCACGTAGAGGTGGTAAGCGCTTTCGCCCCAGGCGGCCTCGCGCGGCAGCTGCAGCGGTGTATCAGCCAGCAGCTCATGGTAACGATGCGCCACGCGGCGGCGTTCGGCCGTCCATTTTGCCAGGTGCTTCAGTTTCACGCCGAGCACCGCGCCCTGGATGCCTTCCATGCGGTAATTGTATCCGACCTCGTCATGATAATAGCGCACGCTGGAACCGTGCTCGCGCAGGGAACGGGCGCGTTTGTCAAAAGCGTCGTTGTTGGTCACGAGCGCCCCGCCTTCGCCGCAGGCGCCGAGGTTTTTGCCCGGATAAAAACTGAAGCACGACATTTCCCCGAACGTCCCGACGGTTTTGCCCTTGTATTTCGCGCCGTGCGCCTGCGCGGTGTCCTCGACCAGCGGCAATTTGCGTTTCTGGCAAATCGCCAGGATCGGGTCCACGTCAAACGGATGGCCGTAAAGATGCACCGGCATGATCGCCCTGGTGCGCGGGGTAATGGCGCGTTCCAGCAGCTTCGGGTCGAGATTGAAAGTGGCGTCGTCAGCGTCCACAAAGACCGGTTTGGCGCCGACATAGGAAATCGCCCAGCTGGTGGCGACGAACGTGAACGGTGTGGTCACGACTTCGTCGCCGGGGCTGACACCGAGCAGCAGCATGGCCACGTGCAGCGCCGAGGTGCCGCTGTTGAAACCGGAGCAATGTTTCGCGCCAATGAATTGAGCGAAGTCCTTTTCGAACTGGGCCACGTCGGGCCCGAGGCAGAAGGAACAGTTGTCAATGGTCCGGGCAATCACCGCGTCCAGTTCCTGGCGGAGCGGACGCATTTGCGCCCCGAGGTCGAGATAGGGAATTTTATCAGCCATGGGTTTTTCGGCACTGCTGCCAGCCGGGAAGTTATTCCAGCCCGCCGGACTTAACAATTAAATAGTGCGGCCGGCCGGCGCCGGGGACGTTTGAAACTGCAATTCGTATAATTTCCGGTAAAGGCCGCCGCGCTGGATCAGTTCCGCATGCGTGCCGGTTTCCACGATGCGCCCCTGGTCCAGCACGACGATGAGGTCGGCTTTCTGGATCGTGGACAGCCGGTGGGCGATGCAAATGGTGGTGCGGCCCTTCATCAGCTTTTCCAGCCCCGCCTGCACAATGCGCTCGGATTCCGAGTCGAGGGCACTGGTCGCTTCATCCAGAATGAGGATCGGCGCGTCCTTCAAAATGGCCCGGGCGATGGAGATGCGTTGGCGTTGGCCGCCGGAAAGCACCGCCCCTTTTTCACCGGCGATAGTATCGTAGCCCTCGGCCTTTTGCGCGATGAATTCATCCGCGTTGGCCGCCCGGGCGGCCGTCTCGACCTCGGCGGCGGTGACGCCGGGACGGCCCAGCTCGATGTTCCGCCGGATGCTTTCGTGGAACAGGATGGTTTCCTGGGTAACCAGGGCGATCTGCCGACGAAGGTCTTTGAGGGCAACCTGCCGGATGTCCGTTGCGCCGATGCGCACCGTGCCTTGTTGCGGGTCGTAAAATCGTGGCAACAGATTGACCAGAGTAGTCTTGCCCGAACCGCTGCCACCAACGAGGGCCACCAATTGCCCGGCTTTGACGGCCAGGTTGATGTTGCGCAGTACCGGCTTGTCGCCGTAATCAAAATCCACGTTTTCGAACCGGATGTCCGCGCCGGCGGCGCGCAGGACGACGGGCTGAACCGGGTCGAGCAAGGTGTTCCGGGTATTGAGCAGTTCAAAAACACGCTGGCTGGCGGCTTCCGCCTGATGCAACTGGTTGTGTAACCGGGTAAGATTCTTGAAAGCCGGATAAAGCAGGGCGAAACTGGCCATGAAAGCGAGGAAATCGCCCTGGGTGGGCTTGTCCGGCTGGAAGATCAAATAACTCAACACCAGGGCAATTCCCACGGCCCCTAAGAATTCCATCAATTGGCTGGGAATCTCGTTGGCCCGCAACACGCGCATGACCTGGCTGAGGTATTGGGACGTGGTCTTACGGAATTGCGCCAGCACGGCGTCCTCGAGATTGTAGGCCTTGATGATACGATTGCCGGTAAAGGACTCGTGCATCAGATTGGACAATTCGGCCGTATGAGTTTGGACGGCTCGCGCCGACCGGCGAACTTTTTTTCCGTAAATGGCTATGGGAATGATGCAGACCGGCAACACGATGATGGAAATGACGGTCAGCCGGGGTTGGATCAGCAAAAGGCAACCGAGAGACGAAATGATCGTGATCGGATCCCGCACCATGGAGGAGAACGCGCCGCCGATGATGCCGTAAAGCGCTTGCGTGTCGCTGGTGATGCGGGCCATCAGGTCGCCGGTGCTGGCCTTGCTGAAAAATGCCAGCGGCAAATCCTGCAAATGAGCAAATAACTTCGTGCGCAGATCCGCCACGGCGCGAGCCGCCGCCCAGTTCGTCAGGTAGATATTCAAATATCCGCACAACACCCGCACCAGCATCACGGCCGGAATGCACGCGACCACCAGTACCATGCCGGACCGGGTGGGCGGCGCCGCAAAGTGTGGCAGCAGTTGCGACAGTTTTTGGGCAATCGGCTGGAGAAACCTCGGCAAATTGGCCACCTTGTCCCCGAGGGAAAAATCCACCGACCCTTTGAATATCAGGTCGGCGACGATTTTGATGACACCGGTCAACACCGCATTGGCCAAACCGTAGGACATGCCGAACATCAGCCCCAAAAAAAGCCGCAGCCGGTAGGGCCGGACAAAAGTCCAAAGTCTGCGCAGGAAATCGGTCATTCCGCTGTATTCTTGGCCGACGGCGCACGAAAGCGAAAGTTTTGTTTTCAACTTGGCGCGCTGCGCCGGGCTTCCCTAGTCTGGGAGAAACTGATGAACGACGCCCGATGATTTACGATTGCTTCACTTTTTTCAACGAACTGGAACTGCTCGAATTGCGGCTGCACGAACTGGCAGGCGTCGTGGACAAGTTTGTCCTGGTGGAGGCGACCAAAACCCATACCAACAAACCCAAACCGCTGCATTTTCAGGAAAACCGCGCCCGGTTTGGCGCGTTTCAGGACAAAATCATCCAGGTGATTGTCGATGATCTGCCCGACGCGAAAGATCCATGGGTGCTGGAGAATTTTCAGCGAAACTGCATCGCGCGCGGTCTGGCCGGCTGCCGGCCGGAAGATTTTATACTGGTGTCCGACCTCGACGAAATTCCGCGCGCCAGGGTCGTCGAACAAATGAGCCGCTCGATTCCGTTCCCCAGCGGTTTTTTCGCCAACGCGGTCCATGGCGGACTGAATTCAAACCTGGTCCAGGGGATGGTTCACCGCAGGATTTTCCGGCGGCAATTGCGACGGCATCATCCGTTTATCTGGAAATTCCGGCAGACCTTATACCGGCATTTTGTGAATTGCCAGTCCACGGACCCCGCCTTCACCTATGGCACGCGAATGTTGCGGTTCCGGGATTTCTCGTGCGCCGAGGAGATCCGCCACAGCGGCTATAAAATCGTTGAAAACGGCGGCTGGGAATTTTCCTGGATGGGCGGCGTCCAGCGAATCCAGGAAAAACTGGCGGCGTATGCGCATCAGGAGAGAAATCTGCCGAGGAATGCCGATTCCCGGCATATCGAGCAGGCTATGAACGAAGGCCGGCTGTTCTTTGATGGCGACAAACGGCTCGAATTTGTCACGCTGGACGATTCCTTCCCGCGCTACGTCCGGGAGCATCCGGAAAAGTTTTCCTCCTGGATCAAACCAATCTAAAAAAGAACCTGTTCCCAAACCCATGCGGCCGGCTGATCATAAAACTCTCGTCGTTGGTTTTCGAACCGGCCGGTTGGGGAACCGGTTGACCTTGTTTGCCAATGTCATCGGCTTTGCCGCCGAACATGGCCACCGCGTCATCAACGTTGCCTTTCATACCTATGCCCACCTCTTTGAAAACACGCGCCGGGACATCTACTGCCGGTATCCGGTCGCCCGGCGCCGGAGTCTGTTCGACGTGGTCCCGGGCGTCGCGCCGGCCTTGCGCCGGACGCGGCTGCTCTATCATTGCATCCATCAGGCCAGCAAACTGAACCACCGGCTTCCGATCCTCGGCCGGAGTGTGTTCACCCTTCGGGAGGTTTCCAGCCAGACCATTTCGCTGGACGCCCCGGAGGTGCAAGCCCAAATGGCCGGGGCCAGGATCGTTTTCGTGCATGGCTGGCGGATTCGCGCGCCCGAATCCGTGCGGCGCCAGGCGAATCTCATCCGGGAATATTTCCGGCCGGTGGCCGAACTGGAACAAGCCAGCCATCAGCCGGTGGAATGCCTGCGACAAAAAGCGGATGTCATCATCGGGGTCCACGTCCGGCTGGGAGACAATTGGAAGTGGCATGGCGGCAAATATTACTTCCCCGTTTCGCAATACGTGACCTGGATGCACGAACTGGCCGGCCAGTTCCAGGGACGCAAGGTTGCCTTTCTGGTTTGCAGCGATGAACCCCGGAACGAGGCCGAGTTTCCCGGGCTCTCCGTGGGACTGGGTCCGGGCTCAGTGGTGGGCGATCTCTATGCCCTGGCGCGGTGTGACTATATCATGGGTCCTCCGAGCACTTATACGCAATGGGCGTCGTTCTATGGCAATCATCCGATGCTTGCTCTCGACAGCGCCAACCAGCGGATTGACCGGGATAAATTTCAGGTTTCAGACCTGCAAACCATTCCCTAGAGCATTTTAAATAAAACTATAGCCGAAGTTTTTTAGATATGTTAGGGTTCGTTCATGCGAACCATATCCTTGGACTTGCGTGAACGAATCCTCTGTTCCTACGACCAAGAGGAAGGCAACCGTGAAGAGATTGCCCATCGTTTCCGTGTCTCCCTGGGGTTGGTCA
>Ga0265320_10001382_pt1 | contig 17639 bp, 11 predicted proteins | sample 4827metaG_FD_202087 | JGI IMG/M metagenome (GOLD analysis project Ga0265320, IMG submission 202087) | Rhizosphere microbial communities from Carex aquatilis grown in University of Washington, Seatle, WA, United States - 4-8-27 metaG | ecosystem: Host-associated > Plants > Roots > Rhizosphere >...
CGTAATGGTCGGAATTGAGCACCTTCTGGGCCAGAACCACGTCCTTCTTGACCTTGGTGCGCTTCTTCCACGGAATGGTCAGCAGCCAGTCGAGATAATTGCGCACCACGGTGGCCTCGGCCGACATGGGGCTCATGGACTTCAGCTTCTTCAGCTCAGCCAGGGCCTTCTCGCGCGCTTCGACGGTCAGCTTGGTCTTGGCGATGCGCTCTTCCAGCTCGGCGGTCTCGTCCTTGCCGTCGTCACCCTCGCCCAGTTCCTTCTGAATGGCCTTCAGCTGCTCGTTCAGATAGTACTCGCGCTGGGTCTTCTCCATCTGCCGCTTGACGCGGTTGCGAATCTTCTTTTCCACCTGCAGGACGCCGATCTCGCCCTCCATGTAGGAATAGACCCGCTCCAGGCGCTCGGAGACCACCTCGATCTCGAGGAGCTCCTGCTTCTCGGCGATCTTGAGGGCCAGATGGGACGCCACGGTGTCGGCCAGCTTGGCCGAATCCTCGATCTGGTTGACCGAGACCAGCACCTCGGGCGGAATCTTCTTGTTGAGCTTGATGTACTGCTCGAACTGGCTGACCACCGAGCGGGACAGCGCCTCCAGCTCCTGCTGGTCGCCTTCCCGTTCGTCCACCACCTCGGCGGTGGCCTGGAAGAACGCCTCGTTCTCGGTGAAGCCGGTGATCTTGGCGCGCTTGCCGCCCTCGACCAGCACCTTGACGGTGCCATCGGGCAGCTTGAGGAGCTGCAGCACGGTGGAGACCGTGCCCACCGAGTAGATGTCCTCGGTGGTGGGATCGTCCTGGGCGGCGTTCTTCTGGGCGACCAGCAGAATCTGCTTGTCTTCCCGCATCACGTCTTCCAGGGCGCGCACCGATTTCTCCCGGCCGACGAACAGCGGGACGATCATGTGGGGGAAGACGACGATGTCCCGGAGCGGAAGGACGGGAAAAACATCGCCAGGAGGGGTATCGACCATGCTGCCTCATTCACGCCGGCGGGACGCCCGACTGGGTCGGCCCGTCTTTGTACTGTAACCGTAACAGGCTCTAGCTGGGGCGGAGTCCCCCCTTCGTCAAGCCATGTCCGATGATTCTAGTGTCTTGTCGGGGGTATCCGCAATGTAGATTTTGGCTAAAGTCCGGAGCGGAACACCAGGAATTGTGGAAAAAAGCACGGGCGGACCCCTTGGAAGGAGACCCGCCCGGTTTTTCCTCGGCCGAAAACGCCTAGGCGCTGGAGCCCACGTCCTCACGCCGTTCGGCGTAGATGTAGAGCGGCTTGGCGCGGCCCTCCACCACTTCCTTGTTGATCACCACCTCGTCCACGGCATCGAGGCCGGGCAGATCGAACATGGTATCGAGCAGGATGGATTCCATGATGGAACGCAGGCCGCGCGCGCCGGTCTTGCGGGCGATGGCTTTCTCGGAGATGGCCTTCAAGGCGTCCTCGGAGAAGGACAAGCGCACGTCCTCCATCTCGAACAGACGCTGATACTGCTTCACCAGGGCGTTCTTCGGCTTGGACAGGATGTCGATCAGGGCGTCGACGTCCAAATCCTCCAGCGTCGCCAGAACCGGCAGGCGGCCGACGAATTCGGGGATCAGGCCGAACTTCAGCAGATCCTCGGGCTCGACTTCGCGCAGAATTTCACCGGTGCGGCGCTCGTCCGGGCCGCGCACGTCGGCACCGAAGCCGATGGAGGTGCCCCGGCCGCGCGAACCGATGATCTTTTCCAGGCCGGCGAAGGCGCCGCCGCAGATGAACAAGATGTTGGTGGTGTCCACCTGCAGGAATTCCTGCTGGGGATGCTTGCGCCCGCCCTGGGGCGGCACCGAGGCGACGGTGCCTTCCATGATCTTCAGCAGGGCCTGCTGCACGCCCTCGCCCGACACGTCGCGGGTGATGGACGGGTTGTCGGACTTGCGGCTGATCTTATCCACTTCGTCGATGTAGACGATGCCGCGCTGGGCCCGCTCGACGTTGTATTCGGCGGCCTGCAGCAGCTTGAGGATGATGTTCTCCACGTCCTCACCCACGTAGCCGGCCTCGGTCAGCGTGGTGGCGTCGGCCATGGTGAACGGCACGTCGAGAATACGGGCCAGCGTCTGGGCCAGCAGCGTCTTGCCGCAGCCGGTGGGGCCGATCAGCAGGATGTTGGACTTGGCCAGCTCGACTTCGTTGTTCTTGCCGCCGTGCTGCAGCCGCTTGTAGTGGTTGTGGACGGCAACCGACAGCACCTTCTTGGCATGGCCCTGGCCGATGACATAGTCATCGAGCACGGCACAGATGTCCTTGGGGGTCGGCACGCCATCACGCGAGCGCACCAGATGGGTCTTGTGCTCTTCGCGAATGATGTCCATGCACAGCTCGACGCATTCATCGCAGATGAACACGGTCGGCCCGGCGATAAGCTTCCTCACCTCGTGCTGGCTCTTTCCACAGAACGAGCAGTACAGAGTATTCTTGGAATCGCCGCTAGTGGACTTGGTCATCGAAACTCCATTGGATCAAGGCGGCCGCATCGCACCCGCGAAATCATGTTAGACACAGCCCGCCACGCCAGACAACGACAATTCTATCATGGGCGCATAAGCAAACGGCCGGGCAAGTCCCCGTCAGGAACCGGCCCGGCCGCTGCGGCTTGAACAAACTCAGGACGCAGAATCGCCCTCGGCGGCGGGGCGCTTGTTCACCACCTCGTCGATCAGCCCGAATTCCTTGGCTTCCTCGGCGGTCATGAACTTGTCGCGCTCCATCACCTTCTCGATCACTTCCAGCGGCTGGCCGGTGTGCTCGACATAGATGTTGTTGAGCCGGGCCCTGAGCGCAAGGATCTCGCGGGCCTGGATTTCGATATCCGTGGCCTGGCCCTGGGCGCCGCCCGACGGCTGGTGCACCATGATGCGGGAATTGGGCAGCGAGAAACGCTTGCCCTTCTCGCCGGCGGTCATCAGCAGCGACCCCATGGACGCCGCCTGGCCGACGCACACGGTGGAGACGGCGGGACGGATGTATTGCATGGTGTCGTAGATGGCCAGGCCCGACGTCACCACGCCACCCGGCGAGTTGATGTAGAAGGCGATGTCCTTGCTGGGATTCTCGGATTCCAGGAACAACAGCTGGGCGCAGATCAGGCTGGCGACCTCGTCGAAGACCTGGCCGGTGAGGAAGACGATCCGCTCCTTCAGCAGGCGCGAATAGATGTCGTAGGACCGCTCACCCCGGTTGGTCTGCTCGACCACCATGGGAACCAGGGTGTTCATGTAGAGGTCGATCGGGTCTCTTTCGCGCATTTTCCATCCTTATGGATTTGACATCGGCGGGGGCGGGCGCCGAAGGAATTGGCTGCCCGCGACATTCATATGGTGAACGTCGCGGGCTTTGCACGCAAACCAGAACCTATTCGGCGGCCTTCTTCTTGGCGGCGGCCTTCTTCTTCGGCTTGGGGGACTCGGCGTCGCCGTCGGTCGCCTCGTCGGGGTCCTTGCGCAGGGCCTCGACCGACACTTCGTTGTCGGTGATCTTGGCCAGCTCCAGGATGAAATCGACCACCTTCTCCTCGTAGAGGGGAGCGCGCAGCGATTCCAGGGCTTCCTGGTTCTTCTGGTAGTACTGCAGCACCAGATGCTCCTGGCCGGGGTAGCGGCGGGCTTCCATCATGATGCCGCGGTTCAGGTCTTCCTGGGTCACGTTGATCTCGTTGACCCGGCCGACCTCGGCCAGCAGCAGGCCCAGCCGCACGCGGCGTTCGGCCAGGGTGCGGTACTCGGCCTTCAGTTCGTCCTCGGACTTGCCGGCATCGGCGGCATCCTGGCGACCGGCTTCCTTGTCGGCTTCCACCTGCTTCCAGATGGCCTCGAACTCGCCGTCCAGCATGCCCGGGGGAACCGGGAAGTCGTGACCGGCCGACAGGGCGTCCAGCAGGGCGCGCTTCAGCTTCATGCGCGACACGCCGTCCAGCTCGCGGGCGATTTCGTCGCGGATGGCGGTCTTCAGGGCATCGAGGCTTTCCAGGCCGACCGACTTGGCCAGCTCGTCGTCGACGGCGGCGGCCTTGGGGGCACGCACTTCCTTGACCTTGACCTCGAACAGGGCCGGCTTGCCGGCCAGGGCTTCGTTGCCGTAGCCCTCGGGGAAGGTCACGTTGACCTCGACGTCGGCGTCGGCCTTCTTGCCGACCAGCTGGTCCTCGAAGCCCGGAATGAAGGTGTTGGAGCCCAGCTTCAGCGAGTAGCCCTCGGCGGTGCCGCCGGGGAAGGCCACGCCGTCGGTCTTGCCCACGAAGTCGATGACCACCACGTCGCCCGACTTGGCGGCGCGCTTGACCGGCTCGGAGGTCTCGTTGCGCTCGGCGATCTTGGCCAGGGCGTCGTCAACCTCGGCATCCGGCACCACGGCCTTGTCGCGCACCAGATTGATGGTGCCGAAATCCATGGTCTTGATCTCGGGCAGCACTTCCACCGCCACGGTGAACTCCAGGTCCGAGCCCTGCTCGTACTTGGTGATCTCGATCTTGGGCTGCATGGCCGGGCGCAGGCTGCCGTCGGTGATGGCCTTGCCGGCGCCATCGTTCACGGCGTTCTCCAGAATCTCGCCCATCACCGAGCCACCGTACTTCTTGCGCACGATGTTCATGGGGACCTTGCCGGGACGGAAGCCGGGCATGGCCACGTTGCGGGCGATCTCCGCCAGCTTGTCCTGCATCCGGGTTTCCAGCTGCTGGGCGGGAACGACGACCTTGAATTCGCGCTTCAGGCCTTCGGCATTGATCTCGGTTACCTGCATCAGTCTATCGCCAATCGAATCGAGTGAGTTGAAATCGCTGTTCCCGCCGGTCGGCATGCGCCAGGGTCCAGGGCCGGCAGCGGTGAATGGTGGTGCGGGCGAAGGGACTTGAACCCCCATGGCTTGCGCCGCTGGAACCTAAATCCAGTGTGTCTACCAATTCCACCACGCCCGCAATCGACCGTGCACGCCATCGAACCCGCGCGCGCAAGCATGCGCGCCCTGGGGCCGCCCCGTCGGGAGGGTCCTGTCTATAGCATGTTCGTTTCCAGGGAAACAGGGAAAAGCCGCACGACCGTCCAACCACCCTCACCCCCCGGTTTCACAGGCATGAAAGGTATAGTGAATCACTGGGAAACAGCCGAATTGGATTTGAAACACCTGGGGTGCTGGCCCATACTCGGCCCCCACATACCGTTGGGGATAAGGTGGAAAAATGGACCTCGATCGCACCTCAAGCATAGCCTTTCTGCAGATCGACGAAGAAACCAAGCGCACGTTGCGGGAATTCCGCGATGTCCTGGCGCGCCGCATCGACGGAGTTCTCGACACCTTTTACCGCCATGTGAGCGGCAATCCGGCGACGGCGAAAATGTTCGCCACCCCCGAGCGCATGGCCCATGCGCGATCCATGCAGAAGAAGCATTGGATGGAAAGCGTATTCCTCGGCCAGTTCGACGACCGCTACTTCGCCCAGGTCACCGAGATCGGCAAGGTCCACCAGCGCATCGGCCTGGAACCCAAGTGGTATACCGCCGGCTATTGCTTCGTGCTGAACATGGTGACCGGCGTGGCGGTCGAGCACTACCGCAAGGACCCGCGCCGCCTGACCCAGGTTCTGAACGCCATCAACAAGGCGGCCTTCCTCGACATGGATCTGGCCACCTCGGTCTATATCGAGACCAACACCGCCGCCATCATCGCCCGCGAACTGGGGGCCAAGGCCGAGATGTTCGAGCGCGAGGTCAAGGGCCTGGTGGCTTCGGTGGCCTCCTCGGCCGGCCAGATGGAGAGCACCGCCAAGACCATGACCGCCACCGCCGAGGAAACCTCGCGCCAGTCCACCACCGTGGCGGCGGCGGCCGAAGAAGCCACGGTCAACATCCAGACCGTGGCCGCGGCGGCCGAGGAACTGTCGTCTTCCATCACCGAGATCAGCCGACAGGTGGCCCAATCGGCCCAGATCGCCGCCAACGCCATGGTCGAGGCCGACCGCACCAACCAGATGGTGCAAAGTCTGGCCGAGGCGGCCAGCAAGATCGGCCAGGTGGTCAAGCTGATCAACGACATCGCGTCGCAGACCAACCTGCTGGCCTTGAACGCCACCATCGAGGCGGCCAGGGCCGGCGACGCCGGCAAGGGCTTCGCCGTGGTGGCCAACGAGGTCAAGAACCTCGCCAACCAGACCGGCAAGGCCACCGAGGAGATCGCCTCCCAGATTTCGGCGGTGCAATCGGCCACCCGCGACGCGGTGAGCGCCATCGGCGGCATCGCCACCACCATCGGCCAGATCAACCACATCTCGGGCTCCATCGCCGCGGCGGTGGAGGAACAGGGCGCCGCCACCGGCGAAATCGCCCGCAATGTCCAGCAGGCCGCCCAGGGCACCTCGGAGGTCACCGAGACCATCACCCGGGTCAACACCGCCGCCGCCCAGACCGGCGACGCCGCCCGTCAGGTCCTGGGCGCCGCCTCCACTCTGTCGCGCGATTCCGCCCAACTGGAAACCCAGGTGGACCGTTTCGTATCGCAGATCCGCGCCGGCTGAGCCGGTTCAAGGAAGGGGAGCGGAACACCGCTCCCCTTTTCCCCCTACCCCTTCGCCAACGCCTTGACCCGCCCCGACACCGCCACCTTGCCGCTGGCCGAATAGGCCTCGTGGTTGGCGTCGATGTCGCCCAGGTCATAGAGGTAGTTGACCATCAGCCCGGCCGACTGATTGAGCCCGTTGGCCGACATATCGGCCATCCAGTTGATCCGCTCGATGCGCGCCCCGTTGGACAGGTGGAAATGAGCCACCGGATCGAGGGCCGCCACGCCGTCCGCCCGCTTTTCGCGGGTAAGATAGCGGGCGGCAAGGCGGGTCAACGGCCCTTCCAGCGCCTCGGCCAGCAGCGGCTCCGCCGTCCAGTCGGGCTCGGCCAGCAGCGCCTTGAGGCTGCCCTTGGCGGCCATGCCGCTTACCCGGGTCAGGGTCTTGTGCTCGGCGGCGGTCAGCAGGCCGGGCTCGCCCTTGGTCAGGCGCCCCTCCAGCCAGCGGCGAAAGCCAGGGATGGGCGACAGGGTGGCGAAGGTCTTGATCTGCTTGAACTCACGCGACAGATCATCCACCACCCGCTTGATCAGGAAATTGCCGAAGCTGATGCCGGCCAGACCGCGCTGAGCGTTGTTGATGGAATAGAAGATGGCGGTATCGGCCTTGTCCACGTCGCCCAGCGGCGCAGTGGGGTCCAGCAGGTCCTGGACATTGCCGGCCATATCCCGCACCAGGGCCACCTCGACGAAGATCAGCGGCTCGTCGGGCATGCGCGGATGGAAGAAGGCGTAGAGCCGCCGGTCGGAATCCAGGCGGTTCTTAAGATCGCTCCAGCCCTGGATGGCGTGCACCGCCTCGTATTCCATGATCTTTTCCAGCACGGCGGCCGGCGAACGCCAGGTGATGCGCTCCAGCACCAGGAAGCCCACGTCGAACCACGAGGCCAGCAGCCCCCGCAGGTCGCCCTCCAGCGGAATCAGATCGGGATGCTCGCGGCCGAGGCCCATCAGTTCGGCCCGCAGGTCCACCAGGAACTTGACGCCCTCGGGCAGGGCGTTGAACTGGGTCAGCAGCCTGAGACGCGGCGGCTCCAGGGCCACGCGCAGTTCCATTTCGGCGCGGGTGCGGGCGGTATCGTCCTCCGCCGAAGCCAGGGCCGCCACCGCCGCGTCCACCTTGGCGCGGTCCGGGCCGAAGCCGGTGGCCAGCAGTTGAAGGAAGCGCACCCGCCCCTCGGCCGACAGGGACAGGTAGGCGCGGCCCAGGGCCGCCGCCCTGGCGCGGGCAGAGACCTCGCCGCCCTTGGCGGACAGGCAGGCCTCCATCTGGGCGCGCAAGCGCTCGAGATCGCTTCCCGGCAGGGCCGGAGCCAAGGCCGGCACCTTGCCCGCCCCGTCCGATCCGGCGATGTCGCGCCACAGGCCCTTCAGGCGGGACAAAAGGGTGGCGGCGGTGGTCTGAACCTCATTCATGGGCCAATCTCCCCTTATCGGCCAGGATTGCGGGAAGGATATCGGGCAGGTCCTCGGCGATCAGGCCGGGGCCGAACGCCGCCGCCGCCCGCCCGTGCAGCCAGGCGGCGGCCGAGGCGGCGGCGAAGGGCTCCATGCCCTGGGCCAGCAGCCCGACGATCAAGCCGGCCAGCACGTCGCCGGACCCGGCTGTCGCGAGAAAAGGCGACGCATCGGTGGTGACGGTCGCCCGCCCGTCGGGATGGGCGACCACGGTGTCGGGCCCCTTGAGCAGCACCACCGCCCCCGAGACCCGCGCCCCCTGCCGCGCCCGCTCGAGGCGGCTGCCCGCCACCTCGCCGAACAGGCGCCGGAACTCGCCGTCATGGGGAGTAAGCACCACCCGGTCGGACAGGTGCCGGAACAGTTCGGCGCCCCGCCCCTCGAAACTGGACAGCGCATCGGCGTCCAGCACGCAGGGACGCCCGGTCGCCAGCGCGGCCTCCACCCGAACGATCATCGCCTCCCCCACTCCGCCGCCGGGTCCCAGCAGCAGCGCATTGCGCCGCCGGTCGGCCAGCAGGGCGTCGAAGGGCTCGGCCGGAGCCACCAGCAGGCCGGGATCACCGGCACGATAGATATCCAGCGCCTCGGACGGCGCGGCCACGGTGACCAGCCCGGCCCCCACCCGCCGGGCGGCGCGCGCCGCCAGCCGGGCGGCACCGGTCATCTGGGTCCCGCCCAGAATCAGAGCGTGGCCTCTGGAATACTTGTGCCCGTCGGGTGCCGTGGCGGGCAGCACCCAGGCGCCCGGCCCGTTGCGGTGAAGCGTCGGCTTGATGTCGCCCAGCACCGTATCCGGAATGCCGATATCGGCCACCACCAGCTCGCCGCATTTGAGCCGCCCCGGCAGCAGGCAATGGCCGGGCTTGGGACGGAAGAAGGTGACGGTGGCAAGGCAATCGGCGGCGATGCCCAGCACCGCGCCGCTGTCGCCGTGAACCCCCGAGGGCACATCGACGGCGATCACCGGCAGCTTCCGCCGGCCGATTTCCCCGATCACCGCCTTGGCCTCGCCCTCCAGGTCCCGCGCCAGCCCGGCGCCGAACAGGGCGTCGATCACCCCGACGCAATTGTCGAGAATGGAGGGATGCAGGGGCTCGACCCGGCCCGTCCAGCGAGCGGCCATGATGGCGGCATCGCCCTCGAGCCGTCCCACCTCGCCCAGCAGGCCGAGGCGCACTGCCCAGCCGTCGCGGGCCAGCAGCCGCGCCGCCACGAAGCCGTCGCCGCCGTTGTTGCCGGGGCCGCACAGGATGGCGATCCGCCCCTTGGGCAGCAGACGCCGCGCCGCGCGGGCCACCGCCCAGCCGGCGGCCTCCATCAGCCGCTCGCCGGCGATTCCCCCCGCCATGGCGAGGCGATCGGCCCGGTACATCTGCTCGACACTGAGAATTTCGTTGGTCATGACACAAGGGTAACCCCCAACTGCCCATTTGCCAACGCGGGGCGGCTGGATTAGATGTTTCGGGCTCGCACGGAGGACTGAAGTGAAGGTCGTCGTCATCGGGGCCGGGGTGGTCGGCACCGCCTGCGCCTGGTATCTCGCCAAGGCCGGTCACGAGGTGACCGTGGTGGATCGGCGCGAGGGTGCCGGACTGGAGACCAGCTTCGCCAATGGCGGCCAGATCTCCCCCTGCCACGCCGAGCCGTGGGCCAACCCGTCCGTTCTGCCCAAGGTGCTGAAATGGCTGGGCCGCGAGGATGCGCCCCTGCTGTTCCGCTGGAACCGCTGGGACCCGGCCCTGTGGGCCTGGGGATTGCGTTTCCTGGCCAATTGCCCCCGCTCGCGGGCCGAGATCAACACCGAGCGCACGTTGCGCGTCGCGCTGTATTCCCGCATCTGCCTGGGCCAGTTGCGGGCGGAAACCGGCATCCTTTACGACCAGCAGATTCGGGGCATCCTCCACGTCTACCGTGACGGCGCCGAGTTCGAGCACGCCTGCCGCGCCGCCCAGGTGATGATCCGCCACGGCCTGCGCCGCCAGCCCAGGACCCCCGCCGAATGCGTCGCCATCGAGCCCGCCCTGGCGGCGGTGCAGGGGGAACTGGCCGGCGGCATCTATACTCCCGACGACGAGAGCGGCGACGCCCACAAGTTCACCCGCCAACTGGCGGTCATGGCGGCGGCCCGGGGGGTGGAGTTCCGCTGGTCGGTCCCGATTCAAGGGCTGGTCCGCGACGGCGACCGGGTGGCCGGTCTGGCCACCGAAGGGGGAACCGTCACCGCCGACGCCTACGTCCTGGCCGCCGGCTGCGACAGCCCGCTGCTGGCCCGGCCGCTGGGTCTGCGGCTGCCCATCGTCCCGGCCAAGGGCTATTCGGTCACCGTGCCGGTGGCGAACCATGCCGGCGCGCCCTTCGTCTCCATCACCGACGACGAGCACAAGATGGTCTATTCCCGCCTGGGCGACCGGCTGCGCGCCGCCGGAACCGCCGAGATGGCCGGCCATGACCGTTCCCTCAATCCCGTCCGCGCCCGCCTGATCCTGGAGAACGCCCGGCGGCTGTTCCCCGACGGCGGCGATTTCGAGCGCGCCGAGCCCTGGGCCGGCTTGCGCCCGGTCACTCCCGACAGCGTGCCGCTGCTGGGCGCCACGCCGCTCCGCAATCTGTGGCTGAACACCGGGCATGGAACCCTGGGCTGGACCATGTCCTGCGGCTCGGGCCGGGTCGTTGCCGACCTTGTGTCTGGTCTGCGGCCCGACATCGGTATGGATGGACTGGGCGTCGAACGCTTCGCATCCTATTTGTGATAAAGGGCATGGGCGTGACGGTCACGCTCGGAGGGCATTATGCTGGTGTGGCGTGAGGCGATGAGTACCGGGCATCCGGAGGTCGACAAGGCTCAGAAACAGTTCATCGCCCATATCAACGAGTTCGAGACCACGCTCCGCGGCGCGGGCGCCGATGCCGCCATCGGCATCTTCCTCGCCGGGCTCTACGAGCAGGTCTCCATCAATTTCGGCCGCGAGGAAAAGGTCCAGCGGGAATGCGCCTTCCCCTTCCAGGACGCGCATCACCGCGAGCATGCCGCCTTGCTGGGGCGGCTGGCCGACATCCAGAACCTCTATCAGGCCATGCCGCACAAGGTCGACCACGGCGCCCTGCTCCGCGACCTGGCCGCCCTGATCAGGGATTGGGTCTCGCACCACATGGTGCAAAGCGACGTGATGCTGCGCCGCTACGTGCCGCACCAGGGCTCGCCGCATCCGGTTCGGGCTCGCCCGTGACAGGGGAATAATTCCGCGATAAGCTCAGGCCTCCGCCATCGCCACAGGCTGTATACCGTTGTTCCAGATTTTCCGCGGCAATCACGAGGCGGCGCCGGCCGGGGGCATAAAGCCTCGCGGCATGCGATTCCGCAGCCTGGGGATCATCGTCGCCACCTTGATTCTGGTCGGCCTCTACATCGGCGTGATCCTGGGCAATATCGCCGAGCTGGAGCGCGAGCGCCACGACTTCGCCGAACTGCAGGCGCGCAAGATTCTGCTGTCCTTCGAAACCCACACCGTCCGGCTGTTCGACCTGGCGGACATCTACCTGCGCGCGGCCCGCCATTTCGCCGAGCAGGAGGGGACCGAGCATCTCGCCCGCTTTCTCGACCGCCTGGCGCCGCCCCGCTCGGATCTCTATTCCAGCACCCTGACCGTCCTCGACCGGCGTGGACGGGTGACGTTCAGCACCGATTCGGCCCTGCCGCGCGGCGCCGATCTGTCGGACCAGCCGGTCTTCCTCCACTTCAGGGAGGCTCCCCGGGACAGCATCCTGATCGGCACCGCCAACGACAGCACGGTGCCCGACCAGCAATATTTCCACGTGGCCCGCCCCCTGCTGAACGGCAAGGATCTGGCCGGCATCGTCATGCTGGACATCCATTCCAGCCAGATTGCCGCCTTTTACCGCGACATGACCCTGGGACCCAACTCGTCGGCGGCCATCTTCAGCCTGGACCACAAGCTGATCGCCCGCCAGCCGCCGCCGGTGGCCGACGCGGCGCCGCTGGGGTCGCTGCAGGTCTGGGCGGCGGCCAAAGCCAATGCCGAAGGCAAGTTTCACAAGCGCTCGCTGTTGGACGGCGTCGAGCGCACGTTCCTTTACAAGCGGCTGGCCGACTATCCCCTGGTGGTGGTGGTCGGCTTCGCCGACGCCGATATCGCCGCCGGGCTGGAAGCCACCCGGCATTCCGAGATGATCGAAGGCGGCCTGTTCAGCCTGACCGCCCTGGGCTTCGCGGTCCTGGTGATGGTGATGGACCGGCGCAACCAACGCCTGACCGAGTCCGAGCAGGCCAGCCGGGCCACCGCCGAAATGCTGGAGCGCTCCAACGCCGATCTGGAACGTTTCGCCTACGTGGCGTCCCACGACCTGAAAACGCCGCTGCGCGTCATCACCGGCTATGCCCAGATGCTCGACCGCCGCTACCGCGACAAACTGGACGACGAGGCCAACGAGTACATCGCCTTCCTTACCGTCGGCACCAAGCGCATGTACCGGCTGATCACCGATCTGCTGCACTATTCGCGCATCAACAGCCAGGCCAAGCCGCTACAGCCGGTTTCGGCGGCGCGCGCCGCCGATATCGCCGTCAGCAATCTGAAGGCGGTGATCGAGGAATGCGGCGCCACCATCTCGGTCGGCCCCCTGCCCACCATCCTGGCCGACGAAAGCCAGTTGTCCAGCCTGTTCCAGAACCTGCTGGGCAATGCGATGAAATACGGCCATCCCGACCGCAAGCCGATGGTCAGCATCGAGGCGGTCAGGCTGTCCAGCACCATCTGGCGCTTCGCGGTCAGGGATAACGGCATCGGCATCGAGCCCGAGCATTTCGAGCGCATCTTCGTCATCTTCCAGCGGCTGCACACGGATTCCGCCTACGAGGGCACCGGTATCGGCCTGGCGCTCTGCCAGCGTATCGTCACCCGCCTGGGCGGCCGCATCTGGGTCGAGTCCAAGCCGGGTGAAGGCTCCACCTTCTTCTTCACCGCCCGCGACGCCAGCGGCGATTGATCCTTTCGGGCCGCGCTCCGCCGCCTCAGTCCTCCTCCTCGTCCTTGCGCTCCTCCGGCTCGCGCGGGGGCGCGGCGGGCGACGGCCTGGCCTTCTTGCGGGGATGGGGGTGCCAGGCCCAGGGACGGTCGCCCTGCCAGCCCGCCACGCTCTCCATGCGCACGCCGTCCGGCCCCAGCCACAAGGCATGCGGCCCCCGCCGCCACAGGTCGAAGCGGTCGACCAGCACCCGGGCGCCCCGGCAGGTGCCGCGCAACGGCACGCTGCTCAGCACGATATCCGCCCCGGCGCAGGCCTTCTCGGGGTTGTCCTCGTCCTTGACCAGGGCCACCACCCGACCGTCCACCCGCCACAGGCAGCCGGTCTCGTCGCAACGCAGGCGCCCGTCCCGCGACGAGCTTTTCCTCGGCCAGCGTTCCGGCGCCTCGGGGCCGGCCCGGCGGTTCCAGGTATCCTTGAGAATCCGTCCGCCCTTGCCGTTGAGCAGCAGCGCGCCCTCGCTGGTGCGGACCGCCATGCCGTCGCCGCGCCCGTCCACCAGCAGGTCGGGCGGCCGGGCGAAGGCCATGGAGGCCAGGGCGGCGGCCATGGGCACCGCACCCCACCAGCGCCAGCGCCGCCGCCACAGGCACAGCCAGCAGCCGCCCAGGGTGAACACCACCATGGCCCACAGCGGCAGGATGGGCAGGGTCACCGCCGAATTGGGCCACGACGCCACCCACACCGCCACCAGATTGACGCCTTCGACGCCCCAGCCCATGGGCACCAGGGCCAACGCCTCCAGCCCGAAGGGCAGCAGCAGGAACATCACCAGCGCCCAGGGCATCACCCAGAAGCCGGTCAGCGGCACGGCGATCATGTTGGCGGCCACCGACCATACGGCGAAGCGGTTGAAGTGGAAGATGCCATAGACCGCCGTGGCGAAACCGGCGATCAGGGTACTGACCACCACGCCGAAGACGTAAAGGCCGATGGTCGGAACAAGGCCGGGATGGGCGGCCCGCCACACTCCCTGCCTGGGCGTCAGGGTCTCGTAGGCGGCGATCATGGCCACCACGGCGGCGAAGGACATCTGGAAGCTGGGGCCGATCATCTCGTCGGGCTGCCACAGCAGGATCGCCACCGCCGCCCAGGCCACCAGCCGCATGGACAGCAGCACCAGACCGGTCATGAAGAACGAACGCTGGGCCGGAACCGGCGAGCCGGCCAGCAGGGTGTAGAAACCGGCGAAGACGATAGCCAGCGCCGCCGCCCATTTCTTGATGGGGTACCGCAAGGCGATGGCGGGAAACAGCGCCAGCAGGGTGCGCAGGCCCACGAATACCAGCCCGGCGGCCATGGTGATGTGCAGGCCCGAGATGGACAGGATGTGGGCCAGGCCGGAATCCCGGTAGGCCTGCATCATGGGCGCCGAGATGGGCATCTGGTCGCCGGTGGTCAGCGCCGCCGTCACCGCCCCCCGGTCTCCGGGCAACACCGCCAGGATGCGGGTCGTAATGGCATGGCGGATCTCGTTGACGCCGACCGTGAGATCGGCCCGCCACCCCGACGCCGCTCCGGGCTCGATCACCGTCACCGGACCAAGGGCCGAACCGATGGCGCCGAACTGGCGGAACCAGGCGAAGCGGGCGAAGTCGAAGGCGCCGGGCATGGCCGGCTGGGGCGGCGGCATCAGCATGGCGCGCACCCGCACCCGGTCGCCCACGGTCACGGGGGGACGGCCGGGGGCCGAGGACCAGGCGGGCTTGGCCTTGATCCGGGCCTTGAGCGGCACGATCACGTCGTCGCGATCATGGGCCACCCGATCGAGAGTCAAGCGGCTGCCGCCGTCGGGCAAGGCCTCCACCTCGACCACCACGCCCTCCAGCATCAGAGCACCGGAATTCCGTTCGATCACCGGAGCGGCCAGACGCAGGCTGCGGGCCTGGGTGACGGCGAAGCCCACCGCCACCGCCAGCAGGCATGATGCCGCCAGCAACAGCGGCAGCGACCGCCGCCGGCTCCACAGCCACCCCACCGCCGCCGCCAGCAGGCCACCGGCTCCCCAAAACACCGAGGGTTCAGCGGGCAGCGCGAAGTAGAGTCCGATGCCGAAACCCAGGAAGACAGGCAGCCATAGGGGCCAGCGCCCGCGCTCCGCCAGCAGGCTCTCTCCTATTGCGCGCAGGACATTCTCCACCGCGTCCGATCCGGAGCGTGCGGTCGGGAAAACCCCTATCCAATCGGGCGGGTTTTTTGCCATCCACCCCCAACACCGGGCTGTCAGGGGCATAAAGATATGCTACACAAGGCAGCCTTGTCCCCCTCGGCATAAAGGACGCCGAAAGTACAGTCATGACCGTCGTAACCCGCTTCGCCCCCTCGCCCACCGGTTTCCTCCACATTGGTGGAGGGCGTACCGCCCTGTTCAACTGGCTGTTCGCCCGCCACCATGGCGGCAAGTTCCTGCTGCGCATCGAGGACACCGACCGCGCCCGCTCGACCGACGCGGCGGTGGAAGCCATTTTCGACGGCATCAAATGGCTGGGCCTGGATTGGGACGGCGAGGCGGTGATGCAGTTCGCCCGCGCCGGCCGCCACGCCGAGGTGGCGCGGCAATTGCTGGCCGAGGGCAAGGCCTATCGCTGCTACTGCACCCAGGACGAGCTGACCGCCATCCGCGAGGATCAGCGCGCCAAGGGCCTGCCCATGCGCTATCCCGGCATCTGGCGCGACCGCGCCGAATCCGAGGCTCCAGCCGGGGCGCCCTTCGTGGTGCGCCTCAAGGCCCCGGCCGAGGGCGAGACCATCATCGCCGATCTGGTCCAGGGCGACGTGCGCGTCGCCAACGACCAGTTGGACGACATGGTGCTGCTGCGCGCCGACGGCACCCCGACCTACATGCTGTCGGTGGTGGTCGACGACCACGACATGGGCATCACCCACGTCATCCGCGGCGACGACCACCTGACCAACGCCTTCCGCCAGTATCAGCTTTACAAGGCCTGCGGCTGGGAGGTTCCCACCTTCGCCCACATCCCGCTGATCCACGGCCCCGACGGCGCCAAGCTCAGCAAGCGCCACGGCGCGCTGGGCGTGGACGCCTACCGCGACATGGGCTTCCTGCCCGAGGCCATGCGCAACTACCTGCTGCGCCTGGGCTGGAGCCACGGCGACGACGAGATCATCGCCACCGAGCAGGCCATCCTTTGGTTCAACCTGGATTCGGTGGGCCGTTCGCCGTCGCGCTTCGACTTCGTCAAGCTGACCAACCTCAACGGCCATTACATGCGTCAGGCCGATGACGGCCGCCTGACCGAGCTGCTGGTCCCCATGCTGGAAGCCAAGACCGGCAAGACGCTGCACGGCGAGGGCGTCGCCCGCCTGCGCACCGGCATGACCGGGCTGAAGGAACGGGCCAAGACCATGCTGGAACTGGCCGATTCGGCGCTGTTCTATGTGGCCGAGCGGCCGCTGACCCTGGACGAGAAGGCGGCCAAGACCATGGCCGATCCCGTCGCCGCCGCCGATCTTGCCGCCTACATGGCCGAAGTCAAAGAATTGGACGCCTGGACGCGCGACACTCTCGAGGATGCGGCGCGCCGTCTGGCCGAGGCGCGCGGGCAGAAGCTCGGCAAGATCGCCCAGCCCCTGCGGGCGGCGCTCGCCGGCTCCTCGGTCTCGCCTCCCATCTTCGAGGTGATGGAGGTGCTGGGCCGCGAGGAATCGCTGGGCCGCATCGAGGACGCCCTCGGCGGCGGTTCCCGGCCAACGGAATCATCGGTGGCCTGAGGCCGTCGCCAAGTTTAAATAGTGAAGTAGACCACGGGGTATGAAGACATGACGAACGAGAACAAGGCTCCCAAGGAATCCGTCACGCTGATCAACAACAGCACCGGCAAGACCACGGAATTCCCGCTGCTGTCCGGCTCCATCGGCCCCAAGGTGGCGGACATCCGCTCCCTGTACGCCAGCCAGGATATCTTCACCTACGACCCCGGCTACATGTCGACCGGCTCGTGCAAGTCGGCCATCACCTACATCGACGGCGATGCCGGCGTGCTGCTGCATCGCGGCTTCGCCATCGCCGATCTGGCCGAGAACTGCTCGTTCCTGGAAGTGGCCTACCTGATCCTCAAGGGTGAGCTGCCCAACGCCGAGCAAAAGACCAAGTTCGAGTTCGACATCGCCCACCATTCCATGGTGCACGAGCAGATCAACTTCTTCTTCCGTGGCTTCCGCCGCGACTCGCACCCCATGGCCGTGCTGTGCGGCGTGGTCGGCGCCATGGCCGCCTTCTACCACGACTCCATCGACATCAACGATCCGCACCACCGCATGGTGGCCAGCTATCGTCTGGTGGCCAAGATGCCGACCATCGTCGCCTGGGCCTACAAGTACGCCCAGGGCCAGCCCTTCATGTACCCGCAGAACAAGCTCTCCTATGCCGAGAACTTCCTGCACATGATGTACGCGACGCCCTGCGAGGAGTACAAGGTCAGCCCGGTCCTGGCCCGCGCCATGGACCGCATCCTGATCCTGCACGCCGACCACGAGCAGAACGCCTCGACCTCCACCGTCCGTCTGGCCGGTTCGTCGGG
>Ga0265320_10001385_pt1 | contig 17630 bp, 11 predicted proteins | sample 4827metaG_FD_202087 | JGI IMG/M metagenome (GOLD analysis project Ga0265320, IMG submission 202087) | Rhizosphere microbial communities from Carex aquatilis grown in University of Washington, Seatle, WA, United States - 4-8-27 metaG | ecosystem: Host-associated > Plants > Roots > Rhizosphere >...
GAGGAACTTGTAGAAACCGCCGTCCAGCTGGGATTGGAAACCTTGGCGGTCACCGACAGAAACGGCGTCTACGGCATCGTTCGGGCCCACGACAGAGCCAGGAGCTGCAAGATCCCGTTGATCATCGGCTCGGAAGTTTCTGTGGGAGAGAATACCACTCTGGTTCTTCTGGCCCAGAACCGCGAGGGCTACGCCCGGCTGTGTTCTCTTTTGTCCCAAGGCCACTTGGAGCACGCCAAGGGTCAGTTTCAGGTTTCGTGGCGGCAGATTGCCGAGCAGGGACAAGACTTGATCGCCCTGTGGCGCCCTGAAGCCTCGGCTGACCAGGCCCATCCTGAACTCGATCTCCTGTCGGAGGCCTTTCAGGATCGTCTCTACGCCATGGTCTCGCGGCACCGCTGGATACACGATGCCCGAACCGAACGCGAAACCCTGGCCCTAGCCCGGCGTTATGCCATCCGCCCCGTCGCCGTCACCGAGGTTCTCTACCACTCCGCCGGGCGGCAGGAGCTGCAGGACGTGCTCACATGCCTCCGTCACGGCCGGCGTTTGCTTGAGGCGGGAACCCGGCTCCGCCCGAACGCCGAACACGCGCTCAAGAGTCCTCACAACTTCCGCTCGCTCTACCAAGACGTCCCGCAATGGGTGGACCAGACCCTGGAGATCGCCCAGCGCTGCCGGTTCTCCTTGGCAGACATTGCCTATCAGTACCCCGAGGAGGGGGTGCCCGAAGGTTTCACGGCCGCGCAGTGGCTCAGGAATCTTGTCGATCAGGGGGCCGTCGTCCGCTACCAGGGCCCGATCCCGGCCGACGTCAAAACACAGCTCGAAAAGGAGCTCCTCCTGATCGGAGAGCTTCGGTATTCCGGCTACTTTCTGACCATGTGGGAGATCGTTCAGTTCTGCAAGAAAAAGGGCATTCTCTGTCAAGGCAGAGGATCGGCCGCCAACTCCGCCGTGTGCTTCTGCCTGGGCATCACCGCGATCGATCCCGTGCGGATGAACCTGCTCTTCGAGAGGTTTCTCTCCAAGGAACGCGCCGAACCTCCCGACATCGATCTCGATATTGAGCACCACCGGCGTGAAGAAGTGATCCAGCACATGTACCAGCTCTACGGCCGTTCCCGGGCGGCCATGGTGGCCAATGTGGTCCGCTACCGCAGCCGTTCCGCATTGCGGGAAGTGGGCAAGGTCCTCGATATCTCTCAGGTATCCCTCGACAGGTACGCCAAACTCCTCTCGCACCATGACGAGGGCATGGAAGGCGCACTGAGAGACTCGGGTCTCGACCTCGGCCTCGAGGTCAACCAAAGGCTACTGTCTCTGGCCGATCAACTCAGGGGATTTCCCCGTCATTTGTCGATTCATCCCGGAGGCTTCCTTTTGGGAAGCGAGGCGATCTCGAGAATTGTGCCTGTCGAGAACGCGACGATGGCCGACCGGACGGTCATCCAATGGGACAAGACCGACGTCGAAACTATGAACCTGTTCAAGGTTGACCTTCTGGGCCTGGGGGCGCTCACCCACCTCGACTACGCCTTCCGTCTGCTTGGGGAGCACCACAAGAGATCCTTGTCTCTAGCCACGATTCCCGCCGACGACAAACCTACCTTCGACATGGTCTGCCGAGCCGACACCGTGGGGGTATTTCAAATCGAGAGCCGCGCCCAGATGTCCATGCTTCCCCGGCTGAAACCCCGAACCTACTATGACCTCGTGATCGAGGTCAGCTTGGTTCGTCCTGGTCCCATCACAGGCGGCATGGTGCATCCTTACCTTCGCCGGCGGTCCCGCCAGGAAGAGGTCACCTACCCTCACCCCTGCCTGGAACCCGTGCTCGCCAAGACCTTGGGCATTCCGCTCTTTCAAGAACAGGTGATGAAGCTGGCCATGGTGGCCGCCGACTACAGCCCTGGGGAAGCTGACCAGCTCAGGCGCGACATGGCAGCCTGGAAGCAATCGGGCAAGATCGAGGGTCATCGGGAAAAACTTGTCGGCCGCATGGTGGCCAAAGGCATCGAACAGGAGTTCGCCGAAAGGGTCTTCCAGCAGATCCGCGGTTTTGGGGAGTACGGCTTCCCCGAAAGCCATGCCGCCAGTTTCGCCCTGATCGCCTACGCGACCGCGTATCTGAAATGCCACTATCCCGAGGTCTTCGCCTGCGCCCTGCTGAACGCCTGGCCCATGGGCTTTTACGCCCCGGGAACCATCATCGGCGACGCCAAACGCCACCTCGTGAAGGTTCTTCCGGTAGACCTTCTCAAAAGCCAGTGGGACTGCACGCTCGAACCCGAACCGCCGGGCGCTCCTTGGGCCGTTCGGCTGGGACTGCGCTATGTCAAGGGATTGGTCCGTACGGAAGCCGAAAAACTCCTGACCGTCCGCAGCCGTGTACAACAGCCTTCGCTGGCGGTTTGGAAGAGCCAAAGTCCAGCCTCTTCCGAAACGTGGGAGAAACTGGCCGTGGGTGGCGCTCTGGAGAGCTTCGGGGTCCACCGCCGGAAGGCCCTCTGGCAGATCCTCGACGGTCTTGAAACTTATCCGTTTGAGACCGAAAACGAGGGAGAGGACTTTGCCGAACCAAGTTCGGCCGAAGCGATCGCCTGGGATTACGCTGCCACCGGGTTCAGCCCGCGCGCGCACATGCTTCAAAGCTACAGGTCTCAGTTGCGCCAGGCCGGGTATGAAGCGGCCGTTCAGGTCGCCACCAAGGCTCCGCGGCAGAACGTCCGCTACGCCGGGGTGGTCATTTGCCGCCAGCGGCCGGGAAACGCCAAAGGAGTACTTTTTTTGACGCTTGAAGATGAAACAGGCACCGTCAATGTGGTCGTTTGGAAGAAGGTGTGGGACAAATTTCGCAAGACCATCTTGACCTCTTCCTTTCTCGGCGTTGCCGGAAAGTTGCAGAGCGAAGAGGGCGTCGTCCATCTCATCGCCGACCGGTTCTGGCCCCCCGAAGGGTTCCTGAATCCGGGAGAGTTCCAGGTTTCCAGTCACGATTTCCACTAGGCTTGGACCGTCCGTCCGGGCAAAAAAAAGCCGTGGTGAAAGAGTTCAACCTCTTGCGCCACGGACCCTTGTTCTGAAGCCGATGCCCGAAGTCGAATCGGGGACCTACGCATTACGAGTGCGTTGCTCTACCACTGAGCTACATCGGCAGGAGTTCTGAACCTATACCTCAATTTTGCCCCGGCGGTCAAGGTGGTCAGATCTTGCCCCCTCCCCTTTTTCACAAGGGGTTTCTTAGCCTATACTCATAGTATGGCCCGTCCGCCCCGTGCCTGGCAGGCGATCGTACTGCTGGGACTCCTCCTTGCTGTCTCCTGTACTCCCAACGAACCCTTGGCCACACGGGGCAAACTCGACTTGACCACCTGGGACTTCAGCCGCCAACCGGTGGTCAAACTCGATGGCGAGTGGGATTTCTGGTGGGACAAGTCCGCCGAGCCGGCCAACCTTTCCGACCTTCCCGGCGCGGAAACGGCCAAAGTTCCCGGCTTCTGGAATGCGCAGGAGGCCTCCCGTCATCCCGCACTGGGTGCTGCCACCTACCGCCTCCAACTCCGCCTGCCGAAAAATGGCGGCCCTTGGTCGCTGGGTATGTCGGAACTTTCTTGCGCCTGGCGCCTGACCGCCAACGGGGTCCAAGTTGCCGAAAGCGGAAACCCGTCGACCAACCCCTTGGAATACCAAGCCCACGTCCGCGTGACCACTGTCATGCTGCCCGCCGGCGCCAACGACTACGATCTGTTCCTCTACATCGTAAACCTGTCCGACCATGTCGGTGGAATTCGAGACTCGCTCACCGTGGGGCCAACCGCCGTTCTCGAACGCGGCCAAAGGCTCGGAGAACTCGACGCGGCCTTCTTTGTCGGCGGGCTGTTGGTTATGTCGCTGTTCAACCTGGCCATTTTCTTCTTACAGCGCCGCAAATGGTCGAACTTGTGGCTCGCTGTCTTCACGGTCTTTATTGCTGTCCGAACACTGTTCACCGGATCAAGGATCATCTACGAACTGTGGCCGGCCCTTTCCTTCGAGACCTCCTCGCAGATTGAATACCTGTGCATTTTCGGTGCCGTTTCGGCCTTCATTGTGTATTTGAAGTACCTGTTCCCCCAATGGTGGCCGGCACGGATCTTCCTTTCGTTTCTGTTTTACACCGCGGTATTTGCGGTTCTCTCCTTCTTGCTGCCCATCAAGACCTACGCCGACGCCGTCACCGGTTTCTACTATCTGCCCTTCCTTTTCATTGTCTTGTTTTCCTTGGGTGTCTGCTGGTGGGCCGCCAGAAAGAAGCACGAGGACGGCCCGGCTATCTTCTACGGCATGATCTTCCTCGTCGCAGGCACACTCAACGACCTGCTTTACCAATTCTTGGCTCTGCCCCAAGGCTATGTTTTGGGAAGGTTCCTGTTCATCTTCCTTCTGTTCAACACCTTTCTTCTCAGCCGGCAGATTTCCAAAGACTTTGCCGTCACCGAAAAGCAAACAGGCGAGCTTCGAGAACTCGACAAGATGAAGGACGATTTCCTGGCGCGGGTGACCCACGAACTCAGGACGCCCCTGCACGGCATGGTTGGTATTCTCGACGCCTTCCGAATGGGAGACTTCGGACCGCTTTCCCACCGGCAAACCTACCATCTGGGCCTGCTCGAGGCCTCAAGCAAGCGGCTCCTTGCCATGGTCAGCAGCATTCTCGACTTCAGCCACCTAAGAAAACAGCAGTTCGTCCCCGATTCGAAACCCATTCTGCTTAACCAAACCGTCGACTTCCTTCTTCCTTCGTTCTACCCGGACCTCAAGCCCGGTGTGGCTCTGATCAACCGCATCAGCGAGCAGTTTCCCGCGGCGCTGGGCGACGAGGTCAAGCTGGAACAGGTGCTCCACCATCTGGTTCAAAACGCGATCAAGCACACCGAAACGGGAACCATTACCCTCGAGGCCGAGCTCAAGGACCACCAGATTCTGTTGACCGTCCGCGACACCGGCGCAGGGATTCCTTCGGAGAAACTGGCGCGTTTGTTTTCTCCGTTCCACCAGGTCGACGAAATCGACACGCGGGTCGCCGGAGGCCTGGGTTTGGGGCTGGCGATCAGCCGCCAGCTCGTCCAGCTTATGGGAGGAACGCTCGATCTGCAGTCTCAGGAGGGTGTGGGAACGACAGTATTTCTCAGGCTTCCGTTGTGTCCACCCACCAAACTGCAGTATTTCCAGGCGGAGCGTCTTGACAGGGCGATTGCCCTGAAACCGACGCACTTCGATGAACCGGTCAAAGTTCCCGTCATTCCCGCCCAGACGGATGGCGACCACACGGGTCCGACGGTTCTGATCGTCGACGACGAACCCGTCAACCTCCTTGTCCTCAGAACGTTCCTCAGCCGGATCGGGTACTCGGTCATTGAAGCCTCCAGCGGGCCGCAAGCCTTGGAGAGTGTTTCGCGGAATGTGATCGATCTGATCGTTCTCGACATCATGATGCCGGGAATGTCAGGTTACGAAGTCTGCCTCAAGATCCGGGAACGGTTCACTCCCGCGCGGCTGCCCATCCTGTTGCTGACAGCCAAGAATCAAGTGGACGATCTGCTGCAGGGTTACCAATGCGGCGCCAGCGATTTTCTGACGAAACCCTTTCAGCGGGAGGAGTTGCAGGCCAGGATGGAGCTTCATCTGCGCGTATCCAGCGCCGCGAGGTCGGGCATGGTGGTCGCCAACAAGGCTTAGGAACCTCGCAACGGTCTAAATCCTTCAGAGATTTTCGACACCTGCCGATACCCTTGTTATGGAACGAGGACTTTACATCAGCGCGACGGGCATGACTGCCCAACAGTGGCGAATGGACGCTGTAAGCAACAACTTGGCCAATGTCGATCTCAACGGGTACAAGCGGGATGAAGCCGTTCACAAGGCGTTTCCCGAAATGCTCATGAGGCGGTTCTCCGACGACGGGGTGTACCGCATGCCGTTCGGGTCCATGGACACCGCCCCCGTGGTGGGCAAGATTGGAATGGGCGTGGAACAGAACGAGTACTACACGTCGTTCTCGCAGGGCGCCCTGAAGGAAACTACCAACCCCTTCGATCTGGCGATGGAAGACAAAGGATTCTTTGCCATTCAAACGCCGCAAGGCGAACGCTACACCCGCAACGGGGCCTTCGTCTTGGGCAAGGAAGGTTACATTGAGACCAAGGACGGATTCCCCGTTCTTGGCGAAAAGGGCCCCATCCAGGTCAAGGAAAACAACTTCACCGTAGACGCCCAGGGCCGGGTTTGGGTCAACGAAGAGTTTCAGGCCGACCCCAACCGCCTAGTCAGCATGGAAGAGAACAGCTGGAAGAAGACCACGCTTCTTGACACCCTCAAGGTGGTGAACTTCGAACAGCCCCGCTACCTGGCCAAACAGGGTAGCAGCCAGTGGAAGGACACCGAAACCTCGGGCGCGGCCCAAAACATCGAACCGACCCAGAGACCCAAGATTCGGCAGGGTTTTGTCGAAGGTTCGAACGTCAACCCCGTAACGGAAATGGTCCAGATGATCGAAATCAACAGGGCCTACGAAAACAACTCGAAGATGATTCAAACGCACGATTCGCTGATGGGCAAACTCATCAACGAGGCGGCGTCGTACCGCTAACCGGAGTTAAACTATGATGCGATCCTTGTGGACGGCGGCTTCTGGCATGACCGGCCAGCAATTCAACATTGACACCATCGCCAACAACTTGTCCAATGTGAATACGACAGGTTTCAAACTCAACCGCGCCGATTTTGAAGATCTGCTCTACCAGACCCAAAAGATCGCCGGCACTCCGGCGACCGAATTGACCGTCGTGCCGACGCCCACCCAGGTCGGCCACGGCGTGAAGGTTGCCGCAACCCAAAAGATCTATACCCAGGGAGCCCTGCAGTCGACGGGCAACGTGAGCGACATGGCGATCACCGGTGAGGGCTTCTTCAGGGTTCAAACCCTCGATGGAACCTACGGCTACAGCCGCGACGGTTCCTTCAAGATCGACTCCAACGGCCAATTGGTCACCAGTCAAGGCTACCGGGTCATGCCCGAGGTGACCCTGCCGGCCAACTTCGTCCGCGACAGCGTGACCGTCAGCCAGGACGGCAAAGTCTCGGTGCTGCTTCCCGGCCAGAATGACCCGATCCAGGTTGCCCAGATGGAACTGTTCCGCTTTGCCAACCCCGCAGGCCTCAACGCGATCGGAGAGAACCTGCTCAAACCCACCAACGCTTCCGGCGACCCGATTGCCGGGCGTCCGGGTTTCGATGGCATGGGAAAACTTCAGCAGCGTTTCCTTGAAATGTCGAACGTGTCCGTGGTGCAGGAAATGGTCAACATGATCGTGGCCCAGCGCGCCTACGAACTGTCGAGCAAATCCATCCAAACCAGCGACACGATGTTGGGTATCGCCGCCAACCTCAAGCGGTAAGGACTAAACGTGACACCCCTCGAAACAGCCCGTCTTCCCCTTGAAAACCAGCGCTACAATCTCCCTTCTCTTCCTTCGGCGAAAGGCCTCTCCTCGACCAAGATCGACAAGGATTCCAAGCTCTATCAAGCCTGCGAGGATTTTCAGGCGGTGTTTATCAAGCAGATGCTCGATACCATGCGCAAGACTGTCGACAAGTCAGGCGGGCTGGTCCAGCAGAACGAAGGGGAGAAAGTTTTCGACGACATGCTCTACGACGAATACTCGAAGAAGATGTCCCGCAGCGCCGGTTTTGACCTTGCGGACAATCTTTACAAACAGATGGTCTTTCTTCAGAACCTGCCCAAGGCGGCCGGTTGATCCATGGTGCTTGAATTCAAGAAAGTCAGTTTTGGCTACGACGACGCCCCGGTCTTGAAGGATCTGACGGTCTCGGTTCCCGCAGGGGTCACGGCCGTCACTGGACCCAACGGGACGGGAAAATCGACCTTCCTCCTCTTGGCCTCCGGACGCTTGCTTCCAAACTCGGGAACCATCCTCCTGGAAGGGAAAGACACCGCCGATCTTGACGAAACGGAAAGGAACAGGCTCTGCAGCCTTGTCTTTCAGAACATGGAATTTGAGACCGAAGAGCCTTTGGGTCCGCTTCTGGATTTCGTTCTGGCCAATGGATTTCTCAAGGAATCGGAACAAGGTTTGCTGAAGAGCGTTGTCGAAACGTTCGAGCTCGGAATGTTGTTGTCACGCCCGACCTCGAAGCTGAGCAAGGGAGAAATGCAGCGGGCCGTCATGGCCTTTTCGCTGCTTTACGGAAGCCGAGTGGTCGTCATGGACGAACCTGTGTTTGCCCTCGAAAGTCACCAGAAGCAGCGGGCTCTTGAGTTTATTTGCCAGTACGCCCGAAACACAGGGACGAGTTTTCTTTACAGCGCCCACGACCTCGACCTCAACCGGGCCTACTCTGACCGGGTTTTTCTTTTTTCCAAGACGGCGGCACCGCAGTTGGGTTCAGCTGCAGCGCTGCTGTCCCGGGACTCGCTGGAAGCCGCTTATCAAGTACCTTACTCGCTACTCTATCAGAAGGAAGAGCTTCACAGAGCTTTTCTTCAAGAACGCCGCCTTTAGAACGAGTACCCCACGTCGGCACCCAGGGAAACGATCATCAACCCCGAGCTCTTATAGACAAACGGAGAGTAGTATTCCTGCGAGAGTTTGGAATTGACGGCGAAGCCGCAATCGAGCGGAATCCTGACGAAGTAGTGCTCCCCCAGGTACGAAGTGAACTCGTACCCGAAGGTAATCAGCACGGGACTGACCCTCTGAACGTCGTCGTCCGAGGTGAGGCTCTGGCCGTTTTCCGTTCCTCCCAGATAGCGGTAGACGTCTACCCCAAAGGTGGGAGCCAGAAAGTTGGCTTTCACGATCTCAAAGGGGTACTTCGCTTTGACTCCCATCTCAAGATCATAGACACTCCAGGCGACCGTGCCCGAAGAATTGGTGTTGGCATACGTATAGGCGTAGGACTGCGGTCCGCTGGCAAAGCGAAGACCCGCGTTCACAGTCAGATATTTGGACAGGTCGACAAAAACCCCCACTCCCGTCATGTTCATGGTGGACTTGGTTTCCTGGGTGAATCCGTTGCTGTCGGATTGCTGCGAAGAACCGGCAAAGCTGTATTTCATACCGCCACCGATTCCGACTTTCAGGAGGCCTCCCTCCGCATTCGCCCCGACGGTCGCGGCAAGCAACAGCACAGACAAAACAACAAGGTTCTTCTTCATACAGCCTCCCTGAAATTTTTCTTAATCAGGATTAGCTGTAAATCAAGGCAGGTCTTTAGGTCAAGTTCCCATTGATCACCAGCGCGCTCACGGGTAGAATCCAAAAGCGCTTGGAACCGCCGTTCGGCCCGCGCTGAGAACTCTATGGGGAATTTTAACGGAAGGGAAATAAGTCTTGGTGGCAGAGGGATTTGAACCCCCGACCGAGCGGATATGAGCCGCTTGCTCTACCTACTGAGCTATGCCACCGGTACCAAAAGCCCGGTCAACTTAACAAATCCGAGGAAGTTCGTCAACCGACAGGAGAGTCCGCCTTGCACACCACTTCTCTACACGTTCGCACTTATGAGTGCGACGCCTACGGTCATGTCAACAATGCAGTTTACCTGAACTATCTTGAATACGCCCGCGGTCTGTTTCTCGAAAGCCGGGGCCTGGACTACCAGGCCCTAATCGCCAGCGGTTTCGGAATTTTCGTCTCGGAAGCCAAGCTTCAGTACAGGTCGCCTTCGCTTCCGGGAGAAGACTTGACGGTTCTTACCGAGCCCTTCGACTCTGGGGCCGCATGGGCCGTCCTCAAACAGACCATTCTAGGACCGCAGGAGCGCCCCGTGTTGGAGGCCTCGATGAAGCTGGTTTGGGTGGGCCCGGAGGGACGTCCGACGCGAATTCCCCCCGAGTGGAGGGAAAAGCTCCTCAAAGAAGCTTGAACTTCTTAGCTTCAGACAAAAAGCGGGCGTTCCAGAGCGGCCTCGACCGGTACTCCTGGCGTTGTGCGGGGTCCTCAATGCGGCTGGCACGGACCTGAACGTCCTTGAGACTTCGTCCCAAGAGCGTCAGCCTTTGAGCTTCCTGATTCGCGTCCTGTTGCGGCAAGATCATATAATACCAGTAGTAAATGGCAGCAGAAGCCGGGTCGACCTCCAGCAGGAACTTTCTCGCCAGGATGATCTGAAACCTTGCCGCGGCCTCGCTCGCGTCAACCAGGAGTCCATGCAGCAACGCCTCGAAAGCTTGGATTTGATTTGCCAAAACACCCACATCACCCGAAGCCGCCAGGGCCCGGTCCTCAACGCCCGCGAAGCCAGTGGTCCAGTCAACCTTCTCGCCCGAACCGAAAGGCTGAGTCGGCAGAAGAAGATTTGAGGCCGTTTGAATTTCGGTCCGAGCGGCTTCTAGGTCCTTGCTAAAGAAAGCAAGCTCGGCCAAGAAGTAGCTGCGCTCGGCCGAAGGCGGCAGGGGTTCGAGCAGCGATCTGGCTTGCGATTCGTGTCCGGCGTAGGCTTCGGCCCTTCCTTTCCAAGCCAGCAAAACCGACTCGGCCGCAATCAAATGATAGCGGTCGACAACGGCCAACGCTTTTTCGAGGGACGAAGAAGCAAGCTCGTACTGGCCCTGGTCGAATTCCGCTCTCGCCGCCAGGAAGGCCAGTTGGATTTTCCCTTGCTGGAGCCCTCCGCGTTCACAAGAGGCCCAGCCTTTCTCGATGGCTTGGTGGACCCCGGTGAGGTGGCCGGACAGGAACAGGGCCACGGCGTCGAGGCCGGCGGTCAGCGCGGTCAAATAGGACGAACCCGTCTTCTCGGCCAGCCGCGAGGCGATGTCAAAGTACTCCCGGCCCTCGTCAATGCGGCTCTTTCGAAGCAACGCCAGCCCGATCTCGGTTTCGGCCCTGACTTCAAGCGGCCTGTCGTCTTTGGCCTGCGCTTCCAAAAGCGCCTTCTTGAGGAGGGAAAACCCCGTGGCAAGGTCTCCGGCCCGAAGTTGAAACCTGCCTTGCTGCAACTGCCATTCGCCGTCGGTTTGGCTTTCAGTCTGCTTGGTGAAAGAGCGCCGGAAGGGTCCTATCGAGTTCGCGTTCCAAGGCTTTCCGCGGAAATTCAACGCGTAGCGCAACTTGGCTGAAGCCGCAAGAAGCCTGAATTTGTCTCTAAGTTCTTCGGTGGGAGCGCCCTCCCACAAGGCACGGCGGAGCAGCGGGAGGAAGTCTCCCTGTCCTTGATTGACCTTGTTGGTCAGGTAGTAGCCCAGAACGTCGAGAGAGGGCTCGTGAAGCCCCCAATCCCGCAGAGCCTGAAACAGGACTTCGGAAAGCCGGTGGTCACGGGCCCAAGCCCTGTAGAGAAACCAACCCAGGCTCGTGAGGATCTCGTTGCCCTGTTGCCCCAGTTTCGCGGCGAGTCTGGGGCCGAACTCGGGCCTCAAGGGCTTGGAAAGACCTTCCAAAAGGAACCCCAGGGTCTTGAGGCTCTGAACTTTGTCTTGGATGACCAGCGGATCATCGCCCCACTGCTGAAAGAAGTCGACATACTGGGACTCCAGCAGCAAACCGCGGGCCGCCCAGACGACGAAATACACTTTGTGGTGCGAAGAATCCAGACTCTGCAGGAGTTCCCACGAAGGGTCTCCTCCTAAGCTTCCCGATTCCCCGTTCTCCTGGAGGCTCCACAGGTGGTGCACCCACGCCATGCCCCGGCCTTCACACGCGTCAAGAATTTCCTTCGATAGGTGAGGAAAGCGGACCTGCCACTCGCGTTGATCCCTTTCTTTGGCGATGCGTTCCAAGACCAGCGGCGGATACTGCCACGAGAGGCTGGCGTGACGGCCCAGAAATTCGGCGGTCTTCTCAAGAGGCTCCAGAAGCAGAAGGTGAAGTCCGGCACGGGTCACCAGGTCGCCAAGGATGGCCTCCAAAACGGCCTGTGCTTCCGGGGCAAAACCTTCGGGAAGCAGGAAAACAAAGATGGCCGGCAGCCCCTTCCCTTCCAGATGGAGGATGATTCTGCGGAAGTACGAGGTGAGAGCTCCGACCACGTCTTCGCGCCCGGAGTCTCCTGGGTACTCGGCCCCGCCTCGGCTTCTGAGCAGGAAATCTCCCATGGGCTCCAGCGGGGCTTCTCCCCCGTCTAGAAACGCAAGGTCAACCCGGGCGAGCAACTGAGACAGAAAATCACGGCTTCCCTCGACGGGAAACAGAACGGGGAAGTCCTCGTGAGCCCCGTAGAGCTGGTGGAGCACGGTCCCCAGTACAAAATACTTCTCCCAAAGGTGGGCGCCCTTGAGCCGGAGGATCTTTCCCGGGCGTCTGTCAGCTTCGGCCAGCTGCCGGCTCAACGGGGTCTTGAGCGCTTCGACCCAGCCGGTCATTTCAAGAAGCAGTTCTATGGGCAGAGGAGCCAAGTCGGCTTTGGTGGGAGGGCCCAGAATCTCGGCGAGCGGAGCCTCGGCAGAAACAGGAAAAAGGGCCGACAAGGAGCCCAGAACGTTCGGACCGGCCCAAATCCGATTTTCCCTGGGCGCCAAAAAAACCAGGGTCTTGAGGTGGTTGAAGACCGCACTCTCATCCGACCGTTCATCCTGCTCAAGCAGAAGGCTGAAGCCGAAAAGCGCCTCACGTTTGCGCTGCAGCGACTCTGCGGTCAAAAACAGGAAGTCGGAGACCTGGTTGAGGGCCTTCTCGCGCAGCGGATGAAAGCTGAACAAGAAAAAACCGTTCTGCTCGCGCGCCAACTTGCCACCCCGGTTTTGACAGAAGTGCTCAAGAAATCCGCGGATCTCTTGAGCTTCCTCGAGCCTCAGACGGGCCAGTTGGCGGTAGTTGGAAATCTCAACCATGACGAAGAACATGCTTTCAGTCTCGGCGAAAATAAACCTGGCTTGACGGATTTCCCAGCCGGGGGGTAGACTGGCCATGGAAACCCCATGCCCGACTTTATCCTTTATGTCATCAACAACTCGCTCTGGGCCAAGGGTCTCGCCGCTTTGGTTCTTTTGGTCTACCTGCAGAGGTTGGCCACCAAGCCAGATGTCCCGGTTCTGTCTCAATTTCGCAGCATGGCTTTTGTGTTGCTCCTGACGGATCTGGCGCTGCTCTTCCTGCCGACCTATTCCGTTTTTCCCATCCTTCAGGGTTTTGGCCTGCTGTTCTTCTATCACCGGGTGCTGGCGGTCTACAGCGCCGATGGCAAGCTCCCGGCTTGGTTCTGGGTTCTTTCGGTTCCCGTGCTTGTGGTCACAGTGCTCACCCCAATTTTGGGCTGGCCCTGGTTTGTGGGTTTTCTGGGCCCTGTTGTCCTGTTGGGAATGTGGTTCGCCTTTTCACAAAAGCTTTACGCAATCTCCGAGTTCAATACCGAGGGCGCCGGAGTCATTCAGGCCTCGCGGCGCAATCTCATCCAGGGCATGATCCTTCTTCATGGAACTGCGCTTATCTTGGTGCCCTGGGGCGGCTATCTCAATCCCTTCGTCCAGATGGTGCTCTTTCCCCTTGTCGACCTTGTCCACACCTGGACGCTTTCGTTCTGGGAGAGGTTCGCGGACGCCCAGAAGAACCGCCATCTCACAACCCTCGAAAAGAACCTCGGCTCGCTGTTTGAATTCATGGTGGCCATCGGCAACGCGATCTCCGAAAAACTCGAAATGGACAAGGTTATGGACTTCGTCGTCAAGTCGGCCGTGAAGGCAACCAACGCCGACGGAGGAGCCATCTTCTTGCTCGACGAGTTCGAGGATGTCCTGCGGGTGAAGGCCGTCGAAGGAGACTTCCCGCCGCCCTACCAGGTTCCGCCCAAGGTGAAGCTCAAAATCGCCAGCCTTACTGAGTACTTTCAATCGACTCCCATACCGCTGGACAAGACCATTGTGGGCGAGTGCGCGATGACGAGAAAGTCGATCTTCATCCACGACACCCGGGACGACGCGAGAATGTCTCAGAACGCTCAGTTGGATCAGATCTACATTGCGTCGATCATCTTGACGCCTTTGTTGCAGGGAAACAAAGTTTTTGGTGTTCTGGCGGTGGTCAGCCGCCGGGGAAACTATCTGTTCAACGCTGACCATTACAGCCAGATCCAGACCTTTGCCGACTACACCTCTTTGACCATCAACAGTCTGTTCACCTATCTCGAGCTTCTCGAAAAGCAAGAAATGGAACGAGAGGTCGGAATTGCGGCCGAGATTCAGGGCCAGCTTCTGCCGAGCAAACTTCCGCAGGTTTCTAGCATCAGTCTGGCTGCCTACTCGCTTCCTGCCAAAGGAGTTTCGGGCGACTACTACGACGTGATCAACATCCGTCGCGGCCAGATCCTTCTGGCTGTGTGCGATGTGGCGGGCAAGGGAATTCCGGCTTCGCTCGTCATGGTCATGATCCGGACGATTATCCACCTCGTGGCCCACCAGCCCGGAATGACCGTTGGGCGCATCCTGGATGTCGTCAACTGGGGAATCGCCGGAAAAGTCAGCCTTGACCGTTTCGCGACGCTGGCGCTGTTGTCCTACGATTTCGCCTCCAAGCGGCTTGAGTACTCCAACGCGGCTCACCACCCTCTTCTGATCTTTCGAGCCGCGGACAAGAGTTTCGAAACCCTCGATACCGAGGGGATTCCCATCGGACTTGAGAAAAAAACCAAATACAATCAGATCAATACTGTTTTGCAACCAGCAGACATCGTGGTACTGTATACCGACGGTATCATCGAAGCGATGAACGACCAGGGAAGCCAGTACACGCTTGAAGCGCTTCAGAAAGTGATTCTAGCGCACCACGAGTTTCCTCCGGAGAAACTCAAACGCGCGATCATTGAAGATATGAATGGTTTTGTCGGCAAGGCGAAACAGCACGACGACCAGACCTTCCTCTTGATGAAGGTTGACGGGTAGAAGAGGGGTAGCCAATGGACCTGAAGATCAGGAAACACGCCGAAACCTACATCATTGATGTGAATGGCGAAATGGACCTGTACAACTCCTACAAGCTCAAAGAACTCGTGATGAAGATGCTGGAAAAGAAAGTCGAGCAGTTCGTCATCAATATGGAAAACGTGGACTATATCGATTCGTCAGGCATCGGGGCTTTGATCTACATTTGTTCGACGATCAAGAAAATGAATCTGAAACTGATCATCAGCAACATTCACGGTTCGGTGAAGAAAGTCATTGAGCTGACCAAGCTCATGGGTTATTTCCCGATCGCTGGTACAGTCGAAGAAGCCATACAGAAAATCGCCACCCCCTGAACGAGGAAGTTATGTCCCAAGATATCAAAGAACTGGTCATCAACGAAAATCACCCTCTTTTTGACCGGACTGGCATGTTCTACAAGGAATTTCCCTCCGATTTTCGTCAGATCCGCTATTTCACCCTGCTGATCGTTCAGAAAGCTCCTCCGGAGATCAAGGAGATCAATCTTCTTGAGCAGCAGATCAGCGAGATCATTAAGAATGCCGTCAAGCATGGCAACCTCAACAATCCGGAGAAGAAGATCCGCGTGTGGTATTCGTTTTCGACAGCTCACGCCCATCTGTTGGTCGAAGACGAAGGGGAAGGCTTCCAAGGCATCGAAGAGTGGAATTCGTTCAACCGCAAGCGGCAAGAGGCCTTCCAGGCTCAGGATTTCGAGGATCTTGGAAACTACGTCTCCTACCGGACGACACGCAGCGATGAGCACGACGGGGGCAACGCAATGTTCGCCGCGGTCGAGTATTGGAACGACGGCGTGGTGTTCAACAACAAACACAACGCGGTCGCGGTCGGAAAGACCTTCCCTCAACGTCGGCTGGGACTCGAAATTTCCTGAACTGGTGACTCAGGATCGAATGGCGTGGCCAGGGGTTCCGAGACCTGAAGCTGCGCGTCGCTGAGCAAGAGGCCTTTGTCCTGCCGGACGAGAAAAACCCACCCGTGGTACTCCTTGGTCTTTCCAAGAATTCGAACGGGTATGCTCATACCCTCCTGGTCTTCCACGGGGAGTCCGACGCGAATCATTTCCACTTCCAATCCTTCAGCCTTGACCCGGGACGCCCAGGTTTTCAGGTAGGCGGCCCACCTGGCAACCAGCAGTTTTTCGTCGAGGTTTCCCGTCGCCGCCTGGTGCAAGAGAATGCTGACAGCGCGCAGGACTTCGTCATTGGTGCCCAAAGTGCCCAGGACCCGGTCCCGTACCTGAGGAGGAGGGGGCGAGGCGGCTTCCAAAAGAAACTCTTTCCCACGAAGAATCGACTCGTCAAAGACCCTCGGCGTCGTCACGGCCGGTGCCGGCTGGACCGCTGGAGGGGCGGCAGGCGCCTGGGGAGGTTTGTGGGGCGCGACCTTGGCAACCGGGGCGGTGCATCCCCAAAGTATAACCAGCATCGCTACAGTCAGACAGGTCTTCACTTCACCAAACTACCCGAGTCTGGACACACCGTCCAGAAGCCCCTACAATCCCAGCCATGAGTTCGCACGAGGAGATCCTGAGACACCTGGAAAGGGACTTCACCAATCCTGTCCGCGACCCCCTCTGGAAGCACATTTATCTGACACCCGCCTTTGAGAAGGCGATCCGGACCCCTCCTTTTGTCCGTCTCGGGCGGCTCAAACAACTTGGTCTCGCGGTGCTGGTTTATCCAGGAGCCGTCCACACTCGTGCCAACCACAGCCTCGGCGTTTTTCATCTCGCCAGGAGGATCATCCACTCCCTCACGCTTTCGCCCGCGTACCCGGACCACCTGACCCTCGAAGGCGTCAAGGCGTTTCTTTGTGCGGCCCTCTTTCACGACCTGGGGCATTTTCCCTATGCTCACGTCCTCGAAGACGGCCTGGACATTCGGAACCACGAGCAGCTGACCGCTCAGTCGGTGCTGACCACCGAGCTTGGCGCGCTCATCAAGCACGAGGTCGGTACCGAGCCAGCCTTCGTTGCGGCTATCGTCGACCAGCGCCTGGACTTCGCCCCGGCCAGGGAGCAAGTGCGGTTCTTCCGCAGGCTCCTGTCTGGCGTTCTCGACCCCGACAAGCTCGACTACCTCAACCGTGACGCCTACTTCTGCGGCATCCCGTACGGAACCCAAGACCCGGATTTCATTATCAGCCAGCTCATTCCGCACCGCGAAAGGGGAATCGGTTTGTCGCCGAAGGGCATACAGTCGGTCGAACACCTGTTGTTTTCCAAATACCTGATGTATAAGTCCGTCTATTGGCACAAGGGTGTCCGCTCACCTTCGGCCGTCATCAAGAAGGCCCTGGGGATGGCCCTCAGGGCGGGAGACATCAAGCCCGAGGAGTTTTACGGCGAGGACGACGTGAGTTTCGCGGTAAAGATGTCAGGTTACAACCATCCGACGCTCAGAAAAATCGCCTTGGCCGAAACTCCTGGCTACTACGTCTCGCTGCATGAGCAGCCTTTTGACGAGCACGGGCTGTTCACCCAGAGGATCAAGAACCCACGGGACAAGCTGGAAACCGAAGAAGAGATCCGGCAGGAGCTGGAGAAGGAATCGGGGATCACGCTCGATCCCGAGGACATCGTGATCGATGTTCCTCATTCTGTTTCGTTCGAAGTCGACCTTCCCATCATTCGTGACGGTCGTCAGGTTGAGTTCATGGAGTCGGGAACCGTCTTTGATCAGACTGTAGTTTCGGGCTTCACGACCAA
>Ga0265320_10001386_pt1 | contig 17628 bp, 10 predicted proteins | sample 4827metaG_FD_202087 | JGI IMG/M metagenome (GOLD analysis project Ga0265320, IMG submission 202087) | Rhizosphere microbial communities from Carex aquatilis grown in University of Washington, Seatle, WA, United States - 4-8-27 metaG | ecosystem: Host-associated > Plants > Roots > Rhizosphere >...
CACCGAGAGCCCCTCCTCGGCGGGGCGCGGACCCCGCAGGGCGAGGCCGACCTTGGTGAGGAGCTTCTTGAGATCGCGCCCGGTCCCCTTGGGCGCGCGCAGCCCCGGGCTCTCGATGTAGATGACCCGGTACCGCTTGGCGAGCCAGCGCGCCACGTGGTGGCTCGAGGTGCGGTTCTCGGCGGTCCAGTCGTTGCCAAAGTACAGGATGGTGGGAAAGTCAGCGGCCGGCGCGGTGGGCACCTCGGGGCGCGCGGCGGACGGCGATGGGCTCTCGGGGGCGGCGCTCACGACAGCACCCAGTCCGACACGCGCCCGAAGGCCAAGCCCTCCGAGGTGACCGCGCCGACGATGTCGTCGATGACCTCGGCGGCGTGTGGGTGGGTGTCATGCAGCAGCACCACGTCCCCGCCCGCCAGCCGGTTCGACCGGCACCACGAGCGCAACGCCTCGGCGTCGCCGCAGGCGAAGTCCTTCGGGTCCCGGTTCCACAGCACGATGCTCTGGCCTGCCGCCCACAGGGCCAGCGCCTTGGGGGCCGTGAGCTTGCCGTGCGGCGGTCGAAACAGGCGGGGCGGGGCGATCCCGAGCAGGCCGCCGAGGAGCTGAGCGGTCTGGCGCGCCTCGGCGGTGAGGGTGCGGGCCGAGGTTCGTGGTGGCTCCCCGTGGGTGAACGAGTGGTGGCCGACGTCGTGTCCCTCGTCGAACATCCGTCGCACGAGCTCGGGGTGCTGTTCGGCTGCGCGCCCGAGGACGAAGAAGGTCGCCGGGATGTTGCGGGCCTTCAGGCGATCGAGCAGCCGTGGGGTGTGCGTCGGGTGAGGGCCGTCATCGAAGGTCAGCGCCACGCGGCGACTGGTGGCGGGTCCGGAGACCATGAAGAGGTGGCGGGGAATGGCGAGGGACATCCCCAGTCGAATGAGCTGGCGGGGATTGAGGACGCTCGTGGGCAGCGAGGCACGTGAAGCCAGCATGAGGGTAACGTCTAAGCTAACGCGGGCTCGACCGGCGCGCCAGGCCTCCGAGGGTCAGGCCCTGCACCAGGATGGAGAAGACCACCACCACGTAGGTCATGGTCACCAGGAGGTCGCGCATCGGGCGTGGATCATCGATGGACAGGGCCAGCGCCACCGAGATCCCGCCCCGCAGGCCGCCCCAGGTCAGGAGCCTGTGCGCGCCCGGGGGGAAGCGGCAGCGTCGGCCGAGCAGCGCCACCACGCCGCTCACGCTCGCGAGCCGCGCGATGAGCACGACCGGGATCATCAGCGCTCCGGCGGCCAGCGCGGCGAAGGAGATGGTGAGCCGGACCAGCTCGAAGCCCACCAGCACGAACAGCAGGGCGTTCAGGACCTCGTCGACCAGGCTCCAGAACTTGTCGAGGGTGTCGCGGGTCAGGCTCGACATGCCGAGGGCCCGGCCCGGGTTTCCGATCACCAGGCCAGAGAATACCGCCGCGATCGGCGCCGAGACGTGCAGCCGCTCGGCCAGCGCGTACCCCCCGAGCACGAGGGCCAGCGTGATCAGCAGCTCGGTCTGGTAGTGGTCGATGGTGCGCAGCAGGCGAAACGCCAGGTAGCCGCTGCCGAGGCCGAACGCCGCGCCCCCGACCGCTTCCCGCCCGAAGTCCCGGAGCACGGCCGCGACGGTGACCGGTTGGTGGGAGGTCGCGACCTCGAGGACGGTCGCGAAGATCACCACGCCCACGCCGTCGTTGAAGAGGGACTCCCCGACGATCTGCATCTCCAGGCTCTTCGGCACCCCGGCCCCCTTCAGGATCCCGAGGACCGCGATCGGATCGGTGGGGGAGATCAGCGCGCCGAACAGCAGGCAGAACCCGAAGGGTACCGGCAGGCCGAGCCAGGGCAATGCCAGATAGGCCAGCAGTCCCACGATGAACGTCGAGCAAACCGTGCCGCCGATCGCCAGCAGGACCACCGGGAGGCGTTGCTCGCGCAGCTCGCCCAGATCGATGTGCAAGGCGCCCGCGAAGAGCAGGATCCCGAGCGCCCCGTGAAGCAAGGCCTGATCCAGCGCCACCCGCTCGAGGATCCGGGTGGCGAGGTCCGCCGCCCGCAGCCAGCCGAGCCGGTCCGCGGCGATCATCAGCAATGACGCCCCGAGGGAGATGGCCATGATCCCGATCGCCGCCGGGAGGCGAATCCAGCGATGGTTGATGTACGAGAAGGCGGCGGTGACGGTGACGAGGGCCGCCAGGATCTGGAGCGCCGTCACCAGGCCCTCGATTCGACGGTGCGGAGGCGGTCGAGGCGGCCGAGGCGATGCTGCTCAATTCCGATCTCGGGTTTCTGTCGCTTCATTCGTGCTCCAGTCATGCTGAATGGTCCGGTCCCGGATCGGCTGATCCGGGGTGATATCGTAGCCCTCGTGTCGAAGAGACATCCTGCGCCACCTCATGCCGCCGATCGTGCTCCGACCGCCGATCCTTCCGGTCGATCGGGGACGGGCGCTCGAGATGATGACGCCGGGGTCAAGCGGTCGAGGCGGCGACGCACCGGCGGAGGGGCTCCGGCCGCGCGGCTGCGCCGCGTACGCGATTGCCTCGGGCTGTCTCAGCGTGACATGGCTGCGGAGCTCGACGTCGCGCATGGCGCGGTGGGCCTGTGGGAATCGGGCGCACGGCCGCTGTCCGGGCCGGTGCTGCGCCTCCTCTCACTCTACGAGCGGGATCTGGGCCTTGCGCCCGAGCTGCGCGGAAGCGAGGTTGGTCCGCTCGAGGCTCTCCCCGTGTCGCGGATATCGCGCAACGCCAAGCTGTCCCGGACCGCGGCGGGCATCGCCGCGCGGGCCACCATCCTCGCGCTCGGGCGCATGTTCGTGGACCGAGAGCGTGCGCGCGTCCTCTCGGCGGGAGCGCACGTCGCCATCGCGGCGCGCATTGCCGAGACGCTGGGTGAGATGAAGGGCCTCGCCATGAAGATCGGCCAGAGCGCGAGCTACCTCGATTTCGCCATCCCCGAGGAGGCTCGCGGGGCGTTGACGTCCTTGTGTACCCGCAGCCGGCCCATGGCGCCTTCGATCGTAACGGACATCTTCGTTCGAGAGCTGGCGGCAACCCCGGATCGGCTGTTTGCCGAGTGGTCGCCGCAACCGTTCGCGGCCGCCAGCATCGGGCAGGTACACCGCGCCCGCCTCAAGTCCGGCGAGCGCGTCGCCGTGAAGGTGCAGTACCCGCGGATCGTCGAGGCGATCGACGCCGATCTGAGAAATGCCGCGCTGGCCGAGCGAGCGAGTGCGCTCATCTTCCGCGGGGTCGAGCCCGGCGTATTTTCGGCCGAGCTGCGCGCGCGCTTCCTCGAGGAGTGCGACTACCGGCATGAAGCGGCCAACCAGCAGGAGCTCCGGCGGTTGTGGGCTGGCCGAGACGACGTCTTCATCCCGCGCGTCTTCGAAGAGATGACGACGACGCGCATCCTCGTGACCGAGCTCGCATCAGGCGACGATTTCGAGACCTTCGCGGGCCGCGCCTCCCAGGCACGGAAGGACCGCGCGGGCGACATCATGTTTCGGTTCGCCTACGAGTCCATCTTCCGCCATGGTCTCTTCAACGCCGATCCGAACCCCGGGAACTACCTGTTTCACGAACGCGGGGTCACCTTCCTCGACTTTGGCTGCGTGAAGCGGTTCCCGGCGGAGCACCTCGGGCGCTGGCGGGCGTTGCTCCGCGCGATCCTCGAGCGCGACTTCTCGCGCGCCGCGGAGCTGCATGTCGAGAGCGGCTACATCCCCGACCCGCAGGGGTTCGATTTCGCGTTCCACCATCGGCTCTCGTTGCACCTTCACCAGCCGTGGCTGGTGGATGGGCCGTTCACCTTCACGCAGGAATTCATCGAACGGACCTGGCGGATGTCGTGGCCCGACAACCGAAATCGCTTCCGGCTGACCACGCCCAAGCACTGGGTGTTCACCTACCGTTTGAACTGGGGTTTGTACGCCGTGCTGGCCAAGCTCGGAGCGCGGGGCAATTGGCGGGCGCCGATCCTGGATATCCTCTACGGGGAAGGCGAAGCCCGTCCAAGCCCGTACTCGGACAGCGAGCTCGCATTGCTGGCGGGGCTGCCGACCTGAGGCGGCCCGACCTCTTCCGCTCACCGTGTGAGCAAGTGCGTGCCTTGCTGGAGTGAGTCGGGGTTGAGGCCCATGATGGGCAATGCCTCGGCCTCATCATCGAACCCATCGCACGGGGGACTGATATGACCGCCAGCCGACAGGATCCACCGCTCTTGCCCGCCGGACCGCGGAGCGCACTCATGTCCACGGTTCGCTACCTTCGCGATCCATGCGGGACCTTGCTCGATACGGCCCATCGCCATGGCGACCCCTTCACCTGGCGCACGTTCCTCGGGCCGGTCGTCGTAACCGGAGATCCGCTGGGGATCGCGGAGATCCTCACCGCGGACCCCGACGTCTACAGCGCGCTCGGTGCCGAGCTCCTTGGCCCGGTCATCGGAGTGAACAATCTCATCTTGTTGAGTGGCGAGCCCCATCGCGCCATGCGGCGTTTCTACGGCCCACGGTTCCACGGTCAACACCTGCACCACTTCGGTACGGTCATCGCGCGAATCGCCGACGGGCATGCGGCGCGCTGGCCTGCCAACCGACCCTTCGTCGTGGAAGAGACGATGCGTGCCATCTCGCTCGACGTGATCCTCGAGGTCGTGCTCGGACTGGGAGAGCCCGGCACGCGCGAAGCATTCAAGGGCGCCGTCCTCCAGCTGGTTCGGGCACTCGAGCCGTCGTTCATGTTCATCCCCCGGCTGCGCCGGCCCATGCTCGGCCTGAGCGCGTGGGCACGGTTTCGGCGGCGGACCGCGGCCGCGGCAGCGCTCCTCGAGCGGGAGGTGGCGGTTCGGCGGGCGGAGGACCATCCGAGGCACGACCTCCTCAGCCTGTTGATCGCTGCCCGCAAGGACGACGGGACCGCATTCGGGGGCGAGGAGATCTTGGAGCAGATCCTGTCGCTCATTGGCGCCGGCCACGAGACGACGGCGAGCGCCCTGACGTGGGCTTTCTTCCACATTCACCGCAATCCTGGGGTCAGGGAGCGACTGCTCGACGAGCTGCGCGCGATGGGCGCGGAGACCGACCCGGCCGCAGTGACGCGCCTGCCGTTTCTGGACGCCGTCTGTTGCGAGGCGCTCCGCCTCGATCCCGTCGCGCCCCTGATGGGCCGCACCTTACGCTCGAGCCTGACCCTCAAGGGACACACGCTGCCAGCGGGGGTTTCGGTGGGGATCAGCATCGTCGGCCTCCACCGGCGCCCCGACCTCTATCCCGATCCCGATCGGTTCTTGCCGGAACGCTTCCTCGGACGAGACCACGGCCCGTTCGAATACCTTCCCTTCGGCGGCGGGTCGCGCCGCTGTCTCGGCGCCTCGTTCGCCGTCTACGAAATGAAGCTCGTCCTCGCGACGGTGCTCCGCGCGCACGCCCTGCACTTGATCGACCGGGGCGACGTTCGCTCGTCGCTGCGGAACACCACGGCATCGCCGGCCAAGAAGATCAGGATGGTCCGCGTTCGTTCATCGGCAGGGAGACCTCGGAGGGCCGCCTGATGCCGAGGTGTACTGGCCTGGCCGGCCTGCACAAACACCGATTACCATCCATCCACGAGGACGCCGTGATACCTTCGACAAGTGGGCACGGACGTCGCTACCGTGGGTTGTTCATGATGTCTACATGCAGCGTGACACCCCTTCTCGCTGTGTTGCTGGGAGTGGCGTGCAGCAACCAGCCCGGTCCTGGCGTCGGTAGGGCCGGGACAGGAGGCGACACCCAAGGGGGCCAGGCGGGTGGGGCCCTGGCCGCAGGAACCACCGGGACGACCCCTGAAGGCGGGGCCAGTGGGGCAGGCGGTTCAGATGCCGCGGCTGAGCCTCCCCGGACGGGCGCCGAAGATTCGGGTTTCTACTGGCTGGACGCGGGCGTAGACGGCCGTGGCGCTGGTGCCACGGGGGACGCCGCGCTCTCTTGCAGTCTCTCGGCAAGCCAATTCGACAACTCGTGCAAGGTGGATTCCGACTGCGTGGGGGTCCCGTCCGGTGATCCTTGCGCTGCCAACTGTGCTTCAATCTGCCCAGCGGCCGCGCTGAACGCACGGGTTGCGGCCGAGTACGTTGCTGATTTGAGAGCCCTCGTGCCGGTGAGCAACGACAGTATCGTGTGCAGTTGCCCTTGCATTGCTGCCCGACCCTGCTGCCGCCAGGGGGCCTGCCACAACCTGTGTGGCGAGTGCATCGGGACCAATTGAGCACAGCGACGCGGCCAGCGCCCGCGAGACCATCGCCCAGTGCGCCGAGTCATACGCCGGTGCGCCTGACGTATCTGGGCGGGGCGGCGCCCGCGAACCAGCTCTCACAATGTGTGAACCCAATAGGTCACGTGAACGCCGCGCTCTTGTCGCGAGAACGCGAGGGGCGAGTCGACGGGCAGAGGGTCGCCCTTTCCGAGCTTCACGACGACCCGAGCCCGCGCGACCCTGGCCGCTTGTCGCAGCAACTCCGCTGAAGGACTTTCATTCACGGCGAACGCGCGCAGGACCGCGAACGACGGGGCGCTTTTTCGAGGACGACTCATCATGGGATCGAGGAAGACCACGTCGTGCGACCGGTCCCCGAGGCCGCGCAGCACGTCGATGGCGTCACCGTGGTGCAGCTGGATCTGCCGTCCGCCTGCATACGAGGCCCCGAGGCGCGGCAAGCCCTCTTCCAGCAGCGCGTGGATGACCGGGCTGCCCTCCACACCGAGAACGCTGCAGCGCAGGAAAACCGCGGCGTGGAGCGCGTCGTTGGCCAATCCGAGGGTGCAGTCGACGATACTCGCGCAGGGGCCGAGGGCGCGCATGAAAGGATGGCGCGACCCCTCGTCGAGCTTGGTCGCGAGCAGCCCTTCCTGAACGAAGCAAGCGCCCTCAGGCGCGCGCACCTCTTCATGAGCGCGCCCGACCACGTACAGATGCGTGGCGCCCGCCGCCAGAAACAGGGCGTGAAAGGCCCGGCGCTGGACCAACGGAGCCGCGAAGCGCTCCGAGAGCTCGCGCGCCCTCGCCCGGTCGGCGTCCGACGGGTTGTAGCCAGTGGTGACGGCGATCTGCACCGATCCGCGAGTGAAGCGCAAATGAAGTCCGAAGGAAATACGGTTCAAACCAGGTGCCGAAAAGGGTGCGAACCATGAGCCAGGAAGGGTCGAGCGGGACGGCGCTTCCGCGGAAACGCGAGCGGTCGCGGTGCCTGCGGTCAGACGGGCGAACGCGGAGCGGTGACCACCGGCGCGCGGGAGTTCGAGCCGGCTCCCATAGCTTGCGTTCGCGAGGGCACCGATGGGATTTCCGGATTGCCCGATCTGCGGTGCGTGCGCTAAGGCACTCAGCCATGTCGCTGCAACCGAACCAAGACGACCGGGCGCCCAGGCTCGGACCGGACCTGCCAGCCCTTCCTCCTCCTCCTCCTGCCTCGGGCCAGGGCGACGGCGGGGCGGGCGATCGGTTCTGGCCGCTCGTCCGGGAGGCGCTACGCGGATCGCGCCGCGATCTCACCGACATGCCGCTCGGGCGGGCGGTGCTGCTGCTGGCGGTGCCGATGGTGCTGGAGATGGTCATGGAGTCGGTCTTCGCGGTGGCCGACATCTTCTGGGTCTCGAGGCTCGGGGCAAATGCCGTGGCCGCCGTCGGCCTGACCGAGTCGCTGCTGACCGTCATCTACGCGACGGCCATGGGGCTCTCGATGGGCGTCGGGGCGGTGGTGGCGCGGCGGACCGGCGCCAAGGACCAGGACGGGGCGGGACGGGCCACCATCCAGGCCATCCTCATCGGCCTCGGGTTCGCGGCGGTGGTCGGGGTGGCTGGCGCGCTCGCCGGGCCGCGGTTGCTCCGGCTCATGGGCGGCTCGTCCGAGGTCGAGCTCATCGGAGCCGGGTACGCCCGGACCATGCTCGGGGGCAGCGCCACCATCGTTCTCCTCTTCCTCATCAACGCCGCCTTTCGCGGGGCGGGCGACGCGGCCATCAGCATGCGGACCTTGTGGCTGGCGAACGGGATCAACATCCTTCTCGGCCCGGTCCTCATCTTCGGGCTCGGGCCGGCGCCGAGGCTGGGGGTCACTGGGGCCGCGATCGCCACCACCATCGGGCGCGGCATCGGCGTGCTGTACCTGCTGCGGGCCCTGGCCCGGGGTAGGGGGCGGCTGGTGGTCCGCCGCGATCACGTCGCCCTCGATCCGGTGGTCCTCCGCGGCATCCTGCGCGTCGCCCGCAGCGGCGTCGTTCAGGCGGTCATCGGGATGACGAGCTGGGTGGGGCTGGTGCGCATCCTGTCGACCTTTGGCAGCGTCCCGATCGCCGGCTACACCATCGCCATCCGGGTTGTCCTGTTCGCGCTCCTCCCCTCCTGGGGGCTCGGCAACGCCGCGGCCACCCTGGTCGGTCAGAACCTCGGGGCCGGCAACCCCGCGCGGGCCGAGAAGGCGGTGTGGCAGGCGGCGCTCTACAACTTCGTCTTTCTCGGGCTGGTCGGGATCGCCTTCGTGGTGTTCGGACGCCAGGTGGTGGGTCTCTTCACGTCGGAGCCGGAGGTGCTGAAGGAAGGGAGCCGCTGCCTGCGCATCGTGGCCGGGGGATTCGGCCTCTATGCCTACGGCATGGTGGTGTCGCAGGCCTTCAACGGGGCCGGCGACACCCGTACGCCCACCTGGATCAACCTCGGGTGCTTCTGGCTCGGGGAGATCCCGCTCGCCTACCTGCTGTCGCGCGGGCTCGACCTCGGACCGCTCGGCGCCTACGTGGCCATCGCCGTGGCCTTCTCGGCCGTGGCGGTGGTCTCCGTGGCACTCTTTCGGCGCGGAACCTGGAAGACAGTCAAGATCTGAGCGGTCGGCGGCGGGCCCCCGTCGGTCAGGGCGGCGCCTGCGCCGCCGTCCGGGGAGGCCCCCACACGGGACCGGCGGCGGTGATTCGAATGGTCTCGACGCCCTCGGTGAGCGGCGCCAGGGTCGGCGCGCCGCTGCGGGCGAAGCCAAACTTCCCGGGGCCCGGGCCTGGCCCCTTGGGCAGCACCAATCTCGCGGTGCCCCGGCTCGGGTGAACGAGCGTGGCGGTCACGGTCGCGTCGTCTTGCTGGAAGGACACCTCGAGATCGGGGTCGCGCGCGCCACGTCCCTGCAGCACGTGCAGGAAATACGACTGGGGCGCCCCCTTGGTGTCCTCCTCGACCCGGTACTGCCCGATGGCCGAACCTTCGACAACCACGCGCGGGGGGTGCGCCGCGGCGGGGGTCGGCAGCAACGTCCACACCCGCAGCGCCTGATCGCCGTTCCTGGCCAGCCAGCCATTCCCCTCGAAGCTGGGCGCCGTCTCGGTGTGCAGGACGAACGTCTTGACCACCGCCGCCGCGGGCTTGCGCTCGCTCGAGGACTCGACGCGATCGAAGACCATCAGCGCGTCGAGTGCCCGCACGAAGAGGAATTCGCGGCTCACCCGCCCGGCAAAGGGGTTGTCGTCCCGCTCCGGCTTGCAGTCGCCGGTGCAGCGGTAGCTGTCGCCGAGATCGACCGCGGCGTAGGTGAAGTCCGGGCGACTCTCGAGGCGCGTGACCCGCGGCTTGCCCTTGCGCGCGCCCGCGTCGCGGACGCCGAGCCCGTCGAACAGCAGGACGTTGTGGGCGATGGCGTTGTCGCAGGCGAGCGTGGCTTCCTCGCCAGGGCGCCGCGGTCCGCCCGCCCAGTTGGCTATCGCCTCGCCGTAGCCGGTGGTCTCGCGCGTGAGCCACCGCCCCCCGCGCCACAGCTGAAAGTTTCCCCAGTCGAGGTGCTCGTGTCCGACCCCGGTCGCGGCCCCCATCTGCAGGTGCAGCACCGTCGCGCCCGGGCCCCAGACGTCGCGGGCGTAGAGGAACTGCATCCCTGGCGCGTAGTAGTCGAGGGGCAAGCGCGAGAGATCTCGCGCCACCACTGGATCTGCGGCGGCGGCTTCCGCCTGGGGCGGCAGCTGCGGCTTGATCAGATCCAGCCAGGCCCGCGCCGACTGGCCAACCACGCTCGATCGCCCCCGCTCCGCGACGTTCAGCATGAACATCGCCAGCGCAGGCTCCTCGGCTCCGCCCCCGTTCACGAACTTCTCGTCGTCGTTGAAGGGGAAGAGCTCGAACCGGGTGTGGTCGCGAAGAGTGGTCGGGGCCGGCGTGGTCGCGTAGAGAATGTAGTACGCCACCTCGTCGAAGAACGGCGTCTCGTTCCACAGGTTCACGCCCAGATCGGCCGCGGCGGTGAAGGCGGTCGTCGCGTACTCGGGGATGTACGGACCGTACTGCGTCCCCTCGGGCAGGACGCCCCCCCGCCCGGGGCCGGAGGCGAACGGGATGAAGGATCTCCGGAAGCGCGCGTTGATGGCGTGGTCGAGGAACTGCGGCGCGAGCGGATTCTCCGCGTACGTCGCGATCCCCCACTCGAGGCCATTGCGCAGGTACCCCCAGTAGTAGTTGTTGCTCTCCATGCCCACCCCGCCCCAGCTCTTGTGGTTCAGCGTATCGAGGTAGCCGTTCCAGCGGGCGATGATCCGCTGGCGCTCGGCGGGCGACATCAGGTCGTGACACCAGTCGAAGGTCAGGATGGCGTCCTCGCCGAACCAGCGGGCGTGGTCGCTGGCGACGCCGTCGGTGTCGACCGTGAAGTCCATAAGCCACTTCACCGCCGCTCGGCCTGCGGTCTCATCGCCGGTGAGCACGTACTGCAACGCCCGTCCGTAGCCCGATTCCTCGTCCTCGCGGTACAAAGATCTGCCCCGGGCCCAGGTCCGGCCGCGCGCCAGCCGCTCGGGGGTCCACCACAGGCGCGGGTGAGCCGTCGGGATGCGCAGGCCCGTCGTCGGGTCCTGGTTCGAGGGCCGCGGCGCCGCGCCGAGGGGGGCGAGGCCCGTCGGTGCACCCGGACCTCCCGCCGCCGCCGGTGAGGTGGTCGACCAGCAGGCGAGGGTACACATTCCCCCACCCATCAACACTCCCGCCAGCGTCAACTTTCGCAGCGTCGAGCTCATCGTTGTCATGTCCTGGCCATGTCCTAGCACGCCACTCGCGTGTATCTTTGTCGGCGAGGCGATCTCGATCCGGGCTCGAGCTGCCGCCTCCACCACCAACCATGCACGAACCCTCCTCGGGAGCGGCACCCGCGGTATCCATCGTCCTTCCGACCTTCAACCGGGTGGACGTGATCGGTCGCGCCCTCGACAGCGTCCGGCGCCAGACGTTCGGGGACTTCGAGCTGCTCGTGATCGACGACGGCTCGACCGACGGGACCGCCGAGCTCGTGACGGGGCTCGCCGATCCGCGCATCCGGGTGGTTCGTCAGGCGAACGCCGGGGTCTACGTCGCGCGCAACCTCGGGCTCCGCGAGGCGCGCGGGCGGTGGATCACCTTCCTCGACTCCGACGATGCGTGGGCGCCGCAGTTCCTCGAGCTCACCACCGCGTTCCTGCGCCACCACCCAGGGGCCGAGTTCGTCACCACCGAGTTCTGGGAGGACTGGGGGACGGGGCCCGCCGTCAAGCACGACGCCTACGAGATCGGCACGCAGTACCCGGCCATCGCGCGCGCCATCGGCTCGCACCGGTTCGATCTGCCGCCCGGCGAGACCGACGACTACCTGCGGGTGTACGCCTCCCGCCAGAAGGTGGGCGCCTGGGGAGCAGCCGCCGCGGCGGCCGCCGGTGCGCCCGACGCCCATGTCTACACGGGATCGATCTTCGCGCACATGCGCTTCGGCTATCTGAACTGGTTGCCGATCACCGTCCTCTCGCGCCACGCGCTCGAGACCATCGGCCCGTTCTCGACCCACACGCGCAGCGCCGCTGACTACCATTTCCTCGGCCGGCTGACGCGGGCCTTTCCTGCCAACATGATTGGTATTCCCCTGGCAACCAAGTACGACCGCGCGGCCGGCGCGCGGTCCCTCAAGCAGGATCACCTGGCCAAGGGCGCGGGTGCCTATCGCTTCGAGATCAACAAGCTCGGCTTCTTCGACGAGCTGTTCGGCATCCCCGGGCGCGGCGATCGCGAGGTCGAGATCCTGCGGCGTCACTACAGCCTCGACGCCGCGCGCGCCGCCTTGCGCCTCGGCATGCGGGCCGAGGCCGGGCGCCACCTGCGCGAGGCCGCGCGCCTCGAGCGGCGGCTGTGGCTCGGCTATCCGGGGCTGGCTTACGTCAAGGCCGTTCCCTCCGATCGCTGGGTGGGCGCCGGCTTTCGGGGTGCCCTGCGGGCGCTCGACGTGGGTGAGCGGCTCTTGAGCGGGAAGCTCACGCCCGCGGCGCTGGCGCTGCGCCTGCTGCGGGGCGCTCGCCCCTCGGAGATGTGAGGGCCGGCGGCGGGCTCAATGACATCCCTGTCGTGGTCTGGTCGCCGCGCCGGGGATCGCCCTCTCGGCCTGAGACCCGGAGGCGGGCGCGGTGTCGTCGGTATGAGCGGAGCGGACCTGGCGCGAGACTCGGTATGAGAGTTGCACTGGCCGGGACAGGGGCCGCGACCCGCGACGTCCCGAGGGGGGCGCGCACACGCATCCGTTCACCGCGAGGGAGATGTCGATGACTCAACGTCCTGGCTCCGATCGGCTGCTGCACATCGAAGCTCCCCGGGGGCCGGCGGTGTCGCCGTGGCCGTCGGGGTGCCTGCCCAGCGCCGTGGGGAGGCGCGTCGCCATCGTCGCGCTGCTCTGGGCCTCCGCAGCCGGGATCGGCTGCGGAAGCACGCCGGCCGCGCCCACCAAGCCGGATGCCTCGGCCAGGAACGATGGCCAGTCGCCCTCCGCTGGGCCAGATGGCGCCGTCCCGCTCGATCCGGCCGCCACGGCGGTCACTCTCACACCGCCCGCCGACGTCGTCACGGCCGTCGCCGAGACGCGGGCCGGGCTCGCCGCCTCGGCTCCCGACGGGGCCGCGGCGTTCCTCGCGGCCTTTGAGCCGACCTACGCCGCGACCCTCGGCTACGATCCGCTGCAGGCGGTGAACCTGGCCAGCGTGCAGGCGTCGGCCTCCAAGCTGAACGACGCCGAGCTGGCCAAGCTCGGCACCAACGGCTTCGTCATCTCGGCGCGCCAGACCTTCCCGACCTTCTTCGACGGGTACTCGTCCATCTACGCCGACCACCTGCCGGTGTTCATCTCGGCCGACTCGATCCTGTACGCCGTCCACAAGTCGTACGACGGGATCCTCAGGCAGGTCGAGTCGCAGCTCATCCCGGCGGTGTCGCAGCTCCTCGCCAGCATGCACGCGACGCTGGGGGCGGCCGCGACGCCGGGGGACCCCCGCCTCGCGGTCGCGCGGAAGGACGTGGACCTGTTCCTCACGGTGGCGCGGCGGCTGCTCCAGACGTCGATCGACGCTGCGTCCTCCCCGGTGCTGCCGGTCGCGGGGGCTTCCGCCTCCGAGGCCGAGGCGCTGGTGGCGAAGGCCCTGGCGCACCTCACGGACATCAACCAGACCACGTCGCTCTTCGGGGGCGAGCGGGTCATCGACTGGTCGCAGTTCCTGCCGCGCGGGCACTACGCCGGCGACCCGACCTTCGAGGCCTACTTTCGCTGCATGATCTGGCTCGACCGCACCGACCTGCGCCTCATCACGACCGACCTCACGGGGTCCCACTTCTCGCGGCGGCAGTTCGACGCCGCCCTCGAGCTGCGCCTCCTGCTCGACGCGGCGGGGCTCGCTAGCTGGAACACCGTCGATGCCACCCTGGCCGGGTTCGTCGGCGAATCCGACAACATGACCGTGCGCGACTTCGACACCCTGCGCACGGTGCTGGGGGACGCCACCCTCGGTGATCTCGAGCGCCACACCGATCAGGAGCTGGCCCAGGGAATCGTCGATGCCAAGGTCGGGATCCAGCGCATCGCCAGCCAGGTGATCGTCGTCGGCCCGCTGGGGGACAACCTGCCGCTCGATCGCGCGTTCCTCTTCTTCGGCCAGCGCTACGTGATCGACTCCGAGGTGCTCTCGAACGTGGTCTTCGATCGCGTGCTGCCGGATCCGGAGAAGCGCGACCGGCGCATGATGCCCGATCCGCTGGACGTTGCGTTCGGCGCGCTCGGCAACACCCACGCGGCGCCGCTGCTCGCCGCCGATCTCGCTGCCCACACCAACTATCCGAGGGCCCTCGACGAGGCGCGACAGCTGGTCGACACGCACGAGCCAGCTTTCTGGACCGGGAGCCTCTACCACGCGTGGCTCGCGTCGCTGCGGGCCATGTCGCCGCCCGCCGATCTGGTCGCGGCGACGGGGATCCCGGCGACGGTGGCCCGCACGCAGCCCTGGGCGCGGCGGGTCCTCAACACCCAGCTCGCCTCCTGGGCCGAGCTCCGCCACGACAACCTGCTTTACGCCAAGCAGTCCTACACCTCCGTTCCAGGTTGCGAATTTCCCGATGCGTACGTCGATCCCTATCCCGAGCTCTGGGCGGCGCTCGGGCGGTACGCGGCCAAGGGCATGCAGATCCTGGCCGGGCTGCCGGTCCTCGCGCAAAGCGAGGCCGCGGCCCACTTCACCACACTCGGCACGGTGGCGGCCCGCCTCCAGGACATGGCCACCCGGCAGATCGCGGGCCAGGCCTTCACGGCCGACCAGCTGGCCTGGGTCAACACGGTGGTGGAGACCAAATCCGTCTCCGTCGTGTGCACCTCCGTCCGCCGCCCGAGTGGCTGGTACGTCGATCTCTTCCTGACCGCGGAAGAGGCGGCCGTGTACGCGCCCACCATCGCCGATGTCCACACGGATCCGGACAGCGCGCGCGTGCTTCACGTCGGGACCGCGGGCCCGCGCCTGATGGTCGTCACCGCCGAGACCTGCTCGGGTCCACGCGCGTACGCCGGCCTGGCCTCGGCCTACTCGGAGACCATCACGGGCAACTTCCAGCGCCTGCAAGACTCCGACTGGGAGCAGATGCTGATGCCGACGGCCAGCCCCCCGGCCGACGTGCGCTGGATGACCGACCTCGTCGTGCACTGACCCGGGCGGGCGACGAGGCGGGGCAGCAGCTCACCCGTGGCCCCCTTTCGAAATCCACGCGCTGTCGGGTTTTCGGGGCCGGGGGATGCCGTACTGATCGAGGCGGGCGATCAGGGTGCGACGCGCCATCCCGAGCGTCATCGCCGCCCGGGTCTGATTGCCGGCATGGGCGTCCAGCGCGGCGACGATGCGGTCTCGCTCCTCGTTCTCCTTCGGCGAGAGCGACGGTACCTTGCCAGGCTCCGGCTCACCGACGTCGATGCTGCGAGCGGTGCAAAAATCGATGCCGACGTCGATGCCGACGTCGACACCGACATCGACATCGGAATGGTCGGCGTGCATCGCGTGCGGAAGGTCCTCGGGCCAGATGGTGTTGCCCTCGCACAGGGCGACCGCGCGCTCCATGGCGTTCCGCAGCTCTCGGACGTTCCCGGGCCAGGCGTGGCGCCGCAGGACGCCCAAGGCTTCGGCCGACAGCTGGGGCGGCTCGCCGCGCTCGATCTCCCGCGCCGCTGCCTCGAGGAACATGCGCGCCAGCGGCTCGATCTCGCCCGGCCGCCGGCGCAGCGGCGGAATCAGCAGCGAGATCCCGTTGAGGCGATAGTAGAGATCACGCCGAAAGCTCCCGGCGCTAGCGTCCGCCTCGACATCGCGGTTGGTGGCCGAGACCACCCGGACGTCGATCGCGCGGGGGGTGGTCGACCCGAGCCGCAGGACCTGCCGCTCGGCGAGGACCCGCAGCAACTTGGCCTGGGTGCTCGGTGCCAGCTCGCCCACCTCGTCGAGGAACAAGGTGCCCCCCTCGGCCGCCTCGAAGACGCCCGGACGTGCCCCGGTCGCACCGGTGAAGGCGCCCTTCTCGTACCCGAAGAGCTCGCTCTCCTGCAGGGACTCGGTGAAGGCCGCGCAGTTGACGGCGATGAAGGGGCCCCGGGCTCGTCGGGAGTGCGCATGGATGGCCCGCGCCAGGACCTCCTTGCCCACCCCGGTCTCTCCCAGGATGAGGACGTTGATGAGCGACCGTGCCGCCAGCGCGGCGTGGGCGTGCAAGGCGCGCATGCCGGGGTCGCGCACGATCACGCCCGGCGCACGGGCGTCGCCCGTGAGATCAGGCACCTCGATGGTGGGGACGTGGCGGATGATGACGCTGGCCGTTCCGAACAGCAGGCTGTCGCCCACCGCCAGCTCCGCGGAGCCGCCGCGAATCTGGCGCATGTCGAGGGTTCGACCGCCATCCTCGCCGGAGGCCGCGCTCCGTCGATCGCGCACCAGGGTCCCGTTTGCGCTCCCGAGATCCTCGATGACCAGCTCGGCGGCGCCGACGTGGAGGACGGCGTGATGGCGCGAGACCGAAGGGTTGTCGATGTTGACCATCGCCCGGCCTCGGCCGATGGTGACCTTGCCCTCCGCCGGGAGATCGAAGGTGCGGGTGGTCTCTCCGGTGAAGATCAGCAGCTGGTAGCGGCTCGACGCACCTGATTCCGCGAGGGTGGGCGTCTTCCAGCGAACGGTTCCGTCCTGGTGCACGGCAAGGAAGTATAGACGTCGCGGGGCGGTCCTGGGGAGCCACGCAACGAGGACGTTTTCGGCCTGCGCGGCCTGGCCTGGGCCCCTGCGGCACTCGTGAGAAAGCTGCGTGCGACTCGGCGAGGGCGACCTATACTCGAGTGGAGTGACGTGATGGGGCGAGGGGTGAGCGAGCCGTGAGCGACGATGTGGGGACCGTTCACCTCCACGGTGCCGGCGTGACGACCGCGACGACGTCAGCGGCTCCGTCCCCGTCCCGGCAGGCGCCGCCGTCGCCGCGCTCGACGCCTCCGCGATCGCCCGTCGAGGACCTGCCGGCCGTGATCGCCGGGCGATTCCGCCCCTTGCGATTTCTCGCGCGCGGTGGGATGGGAGTGGTGTACGAGGTCGTGCACGCCAACACCGGGGAGCACCTGGCGCTCAAGCTGATGCTGTCTCGTATCCGCCTGGCTCCCGAGCACGTCCTGCGGTTTCGCCGGGAGGCCCGCATTCACAGCCTGGTGCGGAGCGAGCACCTGGTGCGGGTGCTCGATGCCGACATCGCGCCGGAGCTGGATGGCACCCCGTTCCTGGTCATGGAGCTCTTGACCGGGCTGGACTTCGAGCGGCTGTGTGCCGCGCGTCGGCCGTCGCCAGCCGAGGTCATCGACTGGCTGCGCCAGATTGGTGGGGCTCTCGACAAGGCACATGGCCTCGGGATCGTCCATCGCGATCTGAAGCCCGAGAACCTGTTCCTCGCCGAGCGGGATCAGGCGCCCCCCATCGTGAAGATCCTGGACTTCGGGGTGGCCAAGCTGGTCGAGGGGTTCGGCGATGACGGGGCGGCGGCCGCGACGCACACCACCATGCCCGGACAGATCCTGGGGACGCCGCGGTACATGTCGCCCGAGCAAGCCCGGGGCTCGAACCAGGTGTCCTCGGCCGCCGATCGCTTCGCGCTCGGGCTCATCGCCTATCGCCTGCTGTTCGGTCGGTCGTTCTACGACTCCGAGACATGGGTGGACCTGCTCGGGCAGGCAGCCCGTGGTCCAGCCGACCGGGCCGGCGCCGGCGCGTCCTCCGTGGGTCGTTCCTTCGATGCCTGGTTCACGCGGGCTTGTGCCC
>Ga0265320_10001388_pt1 | contig 17613 bp, 15 predicted proteins | sample 4827metaG_FD_202087 | JGI IMG/M metagenome (GOLD analysis project Ga0265320, IMG submission 202087) | Rhizosphere microbial communities from Carex aquatilis grown in University of Washington, Seatle, WA, United States - 4-8-27 metaG | ecosystem: Host-associated > Plants > Roots > Rhizosphere >...
TTGAGCAGCAGCGGGAGACCCTTGGCGAAGGAGTCGTCCACCTTGGCGTGGTCGAGCATGATCACGTCGGTCGGGGGCGCATCGAGCGAGGCGGCCCGGGCGCCAACGCCGAGGGCGAGCAAGGCGAGGAGGGTAAGGGGTTTCATGGTGATGTATTTGGCGGCGTTTCCCACCGGCCGCAAGGCCGGGCTCACCGGGCGGGGCTTACCAACCCGGTCTTTTTCGCCACTGATTTCACGGATGGCACTGATGGACGCCTGCGTGGGGCGAGGATCAAATTGGCTGGCCTCGCCCCTGTTCCGCGGCATGGGTTTGGGCGAATGGAACACCCCTTCCTTTACCGTGGCTTCTGCAGCCATGGCCATGGGTCGCACATGCGTCTTCAGCATTCCCGACTGTTTCCATGAATTTTCCAGCTTGCTGCCGTACTGATCGTACGCCGGATTCGCCGTTGTCCAATCGGGCGCTTTTTCGCCGTGTGGCGCTGGTGGTTTGCCTTGCCGGGCTGACGCCGTCGGGATGGGCGCAGGGTGGTGCAGTACCACCGGCACCGGTCACGCTGTCGTCGGGGTGGATGATGCAGGATATCGCCCGGGTGAAGGCCGCGGGTAACGCCATCTCGAAAGTGGATTTCGGTTTTCAGGTCTACGTGCCGGTGCCGTATACTCTGCCGCCCACAGCAGGTGCCAATGCGCCCATGGCGACGGCCATTCCCGACGCCGTTCGATTCGCGGCGCGGGGCGCCTGGCGCGGCGCGCCCGCCGCGGGTGGACCACCGGTGCCTGAATCCGGACCGCTTACGCCGACCATCCTGGCCGAGGGCTGGCCATTGGATCCGGAGGCGCATCGTCCGAGTTTTTCCTCGGGCTGGGTGCAGGCGCCGCCGCCTTCTTCGTCGGCGTGGTATCGCGCGACCGTGCCGGGCACGGTCCTGACCACGCTCGTCAACAACCAGCTTTATCCCGAGCCGCTCTTCGGTGAGAACAACCGGCCCAACATCATCCCGGAGAGCCTGGCGCGGACGTCCTACTGGTACCGCACGGAGTTTACCGTGCCGGCGGATTTCGCCAACCACCAGGTCTGGCTGAATTTCGCGGGGATCAACTATATCGCCGATGTGTGGGTCAACGGCACGCGGGTCGGAACGATCCGCGGTGCATTCATGCGGGGCCGTTTCAATATCACGGCCCTGGTTCACCCGGGTGCTGCGGCCGCGGTGGCAGTATTGATTCACCCGCCGCCGCACGCCGGCGATCCGTGGGAGAAGACGGTCGCCAACCAGCGCGGCCCCAACGGCGGCGGCGTCAATGGCGCCCTCGGCCAGGACGGACCGACGTTTGTCGCCTCGATCGGCTGGGACTGGGTGCCGGGCATCCGCGACCGCCAGATGGGCATCTGGCAACGGGTGACCCTGACCGCCAGCGGCCCGGTGGTGGTGAAGGATCCCAGCGTCACGACTGTGCTGCCGTTGCCGAAAACCGATTCGGCGGACGTCTCCATCGAGGCCACCGTGCAAAATATCTCCGACATCCCGCAGACGGGCGTGCTCAGCGGCCGGCTCGGCGAGATCACCTTCAGGTCGCTTCCGGTCACCCTCATGGCAAATGCCTCGCAGGTCATACGCCTCAACCCGGCGAACACGTCGCAACTCCGCGTGGATCATCCGGAGCTCTGGTGGCCCAATGGCTTCGGCGAGCCGCATCTTTACCCGGTGCATCTCAGCTTCGATATCGGCGGCGTGCCCTCCGACACGAAGGACTTCAACGTCGGCCTCCGCCAGATCGCCTATTCATGGCCGAGCATGGCCGAGCCCGGGAATCTCGTGCTCGTGGTCAACGGCGCGCCCGTCTTCGCCCGCGGTGGCAACTGGGGCATGGACGAGGCGCTGAAACGCATCCCGGCCGAGCGCCTCGACGCGCAGGTCCGGCTCCACCGGGACGCCAATTACAATATCATCCGCAACTGGGTCGGCCAGGCCACGAGCGAGGATTTCTACGCGGCCTGCGACAAGTACGGCATCATGGTCTGGAACGATTTCTACCTGGCGAACGGCGCCAACGGTCTGGCCCCGTCCGAAACCGATCTCTACCTGGCCAACGTGCGCGATACCGTGCTGGCCTACCGCAATCATCCGTCCATCGCCGTCTGGTGCGGGCGCAACGAGACCGATCCGCCGCCGGTCATTGACGAGGGCTGCCGGCGGATCATCGCGGAGCTGGACCCGGCGCGGTTCTACCAGCCGAACTCGGCGCGGGGCAACGGCGCCTCGTCGAACGGCGGCGGTTACAGCTGGCGCGCGCCGGCCACCTTCTACGCCAATTCCGGCTTCGCCTTCAACACCGAGTGCGGCACGGCCTCGATCCCCAACCTCGAGTCCATCCAGGCGTGGCTCCCGGAAAAGGACTGGTTCGACGCCAACTTTCCCAACGACGACTGGGCGGAACACGACCTGGTGACGGGTGCGGGCAACCTGCCGGGACCGGGCGCGTTTCAAAACATGATCACCGCCCGTTACGGTTCCTACCGGAACCTGCCCGAGTTCGTGCGCAAGGCGCAGCTCGCCAACTACGAGGACTTCCGCGCGATGTACGAGTCGCGCGAGGTGCGGATGTTCGACCCCTGCACCGCGATCATCACGTGGATGAGCAATCCCGCCCAGCCGTGCTTCGTCTGGCAGGTGTACGACTATTCGCTCGAGCCCTTCAGCTCGTTCTTCGCGGTGCAGAAGGCCTGCGAGCCCGTGCACATCATGATGACGCAGGACGCCGCCAATACCGTCGTGGTCATCAATCACACCGTGCATCCGCTCGAGGGTTTCAAGGCGCGCGTGCAGATCTGCAATCTCGATGGCACCCAAAGATTCGACCGCATCGTCGTGGTTCCGACGGCCGCAGCGTCCGCCGCGACCCGGCTTGAGGCCGTACCGATGCCGGCTGGCCTGTCGCCGGTGCACTTCGTGAAACTCACGCTGCTGGATCCGCAGGGGAAGGCGGTCTCGGACAATTTCTACTGGCGCGAGACCGTGGCGGATGACCTGCGGACGCTCGACGGCATGCCCGATGTCGGGCTCGGGGCGAAAATCGTTCGTCGCGACGGCAACGGGAAAATCCTGCTCGACGTGACGCTGGCGAATCCCACGTCCAGCGTGGCGGTGATGGCCCACGTCCAGCTGCGCAACGCGCGCACCAACGCGCGGGTGCTGCCGGTTTTCTATACTGACAACTACGTCTCGCAGCTTCCAGGTGAAAGCCGCAGCCTGACCATCGAGGCGGCCGCGAAGGATCTGGGTGGCGACGATCCGCTCGTCGTACTCGACGGCTGGAATACCACGACCAAGCCGCAGGACTTCACCGCGGGGGGCCGTTCCCGCATCGCGCCGAACACGCCCGCGATCGTCCCGCTGACCACGCGCATTCGATTGATGAATGCCGGGGCCGGCCGCTGAACCCGCGGCCGTTGCGATCCCGCTCGTCACCGGGCTTCGGGGCTGTAGTCTTGATGGCACCATGAGTTCCCCCATCATTGCCCAGAAGTCCCCTTATCCGACGAACGTCGAGGCCGGCAAGACCTACGCCTGGTGCGCCTGCGGCGGCAGCAAGAACCAGCCGTACTGCGACGGCTCGCACAAGGGCACGGGATTCGCGCCCACGATGTTCAAGGCGGAAAAGACCGGCACGGTCTACTTTTGCGGCTGCAAGCACTCGAAGGCCGGCGCCACGTGCGATGGTTCGCACAAGGCGCTCTGAAGCGAGATCGACTGCAGGAGCGCCTTTGCGCCGCGAAAGTCTGCGCAACCGTCCGGCAGGGCCTCGCAGTGCAAAACCGCTCCTGCGCGTCTTGAAGTGCGACCCGCCTTGCGTCGGCTAGAGCAGCTTGAAACCCAGCGCTTCCAGCTCGTTGAGATGAAATGGCGCACTGGCCAGGAGCTCCTGCAGCTTGGCCAGCGCCTCCGTCCGGGTGGTGGCGCTGAAACGCGAGGCGCCGTCGTCGGAGTCGTGCACGTGCACCTCCCAGGTGCCGGTCGCCTCGTCGGGCCCGACATGAAACAAGGACCCATGCAGATAATTTCCTGGCAGGCCGGGATGCGGGCCGGCGCCGGGAACGAGGAAAAGCGTGTGCAGCGGGTCGTGGAACACGGTGCCGTGCTTGGCGCGGTGGTGGACGGCCTTGCCGATCACCGCGACCCGGAAGCTTTCGGCACGCGTCCGGACGCCAGCAGGCAGCGATTGAACGTAGCGATCGTAGATGCTGGTGTTGGACTCGAGTGCGTCCTCGGCGATCTGCCCCGCGATGAAGGCGTCGAGGTTGTGCGCGTGGAAAAGCGGAAGGTGTGCGAGCGAGCGGGCGGTGACATGGCCGCCCTTGTGGTCGGCATGCGCATAAACCTGCTGGGCTGCGTACAGGCGCTTCAGCGCGTCCTGGTAAGCAGGAGTGGCGGGCAGGGCGCCGATGGGGCTGAACTCAATCTTGTCCAGGGCGGCGTGGTCGAACTCGGCGTGGGGATCGTGGGACATGGGGAAGGCGGAAGGCCGGAGGACCGGAAGGCCAGAAACCGGAATTTGAAATGGGACGCTGTCAGTTTGAGGAATCATGGCAGGCCGCGAGCTCGCTCGCGCTCTTATTGCGCCTGCAAGCAGGTGGCCTATGGGGCAAACGGACCCACTCCCGACTCTCTTGGAGTTAAATCTTGGGTGCGGCGGCCGCCGGAGGTGTCGCGGGTGGTGTGCCGCGCGGGATTGGGGTGTTGGCGCTTTCGGGTACGTTCGTGGCCGGGGCCGCGGGGGTGTAGGTTGAACCGGGAAGCGGAAGGCCCGTGCCCGCGATGGACTCGTCTGCCGCCTGCGCGCGCTGCTGGTCGGGCACGCCGGTGAACTTCTCGGTCGAGAAGTCGGTCACCTGGTTGAGCCGGAAGACCGGGACGCCGGCGGCGGCCTGCACGGTGCTGTGCCGGAAGTTCATGCCGGCAACGTCGAACAGCATGACCGGCGGACGCGTGTCGTTGGCCATGACGCTGAGGTCCATCTGATCCACGGTGACCCGGCGGGCATGGCGCACGTAGAAGCCGTAGGCGGGAAGCGTGCCGAACATGGTGGGCTCGGGATAGCCGTCCTCGTTTTCCGTCACGCCAAACGCGTCGGGCGGGGCCGGGGGCAGACCGGTGCCGCGTCCGTCCGCGCGACGGTTGCCCCCGCGTCCCGCGCCGGCCTTCTGGGCGGGGATCACGCCGTCGCCCCCCTTGTAGAGGATGCGGATGTTGCTGAGGGTGACGTCCTCCACCGGGTGGCCGGGGATGCCGCTGATGATCGAGGCGGCGCGCGAGGCGGCGTAGGCGACGACGACGTTGCTGATGTTGACGCGGCGGATCGCACCGATGGCGACGCCCTCGGGTCCGCGCATGCGGGCGCCGAGGCGGATGAAGATCGGCGGGTTCGAGATGTACTGCATCGAGATGTTGCTGATCGTCACGTCCTCGATGATGGCGCCATCGACGCTCTCGAGGGCGAGACCGTTGCAGTGGACGAAAATGCAATTGCTGATCGAGATGTTGCGGAAGCCGCCGTTCGACTCGGTGCCGAATTTGATGCGCCCGGTGCCGCCGCCGCTCGGCGGGACCTGGTAGGTTCCGTCGAGGACGGTGCCCATGACATAGCCGCTGACCTGGCAGTTGGAGATCGCGACGTTGTCCGTCGAGCGGGCGAAGCCGAGCCCGTAGGAACTCTTCAGCACGATGCCGTCGTCCTGCGGCGAGTTGATGAGGCAGTCGGAGAGTCGGACATTCTGGCAGCAGTCGATGTCGAAGCCATCGCGGTTGGTGTCGACCTTGAGGTTGCTGATGGTGAGGTTGTCGACGCCGGTGACGAGGACGGCGAACCAGCCGCCCTGCTGGATGGTGAAGTCGCGCAGGTTGACGTTCCGGCACAGCTTGAGGGAGATGGACTTGTTGCCCTGGCCGGACCGTTCGCCGCCGGCGCGGAGGAGGCCGCGGCCCCAGATGCGGCCCTGGCCGGTGATGGCGATGTTCTCGAGGTTCTCGCCCCAGATGAGGCTGTTGTGCCAGTGGCTGTGGCCGTAGTCCTGGTAGGCGAGGTCGCCCCAGCGGTTGGGCTCGGACGGATCGTAACCGGGCTGGCCCTGGGCGGGCTGGTCGGCGGCGAGGATCGTGGCCCCGCGGGTGAGGTTGAGCTCAATGTTGCTCTTGAGGCGGATGGAGTAGCAGAGGTAGGTGCCGGAAGGGAAAAGCACGGTGCCGCCGCCGGCCGCGGCTGCGGCATCGATGGCCTTGTTGACGGCGTCGGTGTCGAGCGTCTTGCCGTCGCCCGTCGCGCCGTAGTCACGGACATTGAAGGCGGCCGGCACCTGGTCGGCGGCGTGGCCCGGACCGGCGCAAGCAAGGATGAGAGCGAGGATGCAACCGTAGCGGGACAGGGAAGGGAATCTCATGGCGATGATGCCGGCAGGGAACGCCGACGGGGTTGTGGGGAGAACGGACAGGGGTGGGCGTCATCTTCGGCACGGCGCCGGAAAAGGACAGAAAAATTCGGGTGGGACGGCGGGGAGATCAATTTCACCACCCTGGATTAGACGGCCTCGGCTTGGGCCATCACTTTTCCAAGGCACGCCGCTGACCAAGGATCTTGCATTCAAGGCGACCTTCACCACGGAGCCGGGCACATGGGTCTTGCCGGCAACGGGCCCGAGGTGCTCGGATGCCCTGGTGAATGATGGGTTGGTGCCGGTTGATCGGACCCGAGGCATATTTTGAACCCGGCATGCTTGGCTGGAGCCGGGTGGAGTCGTGATTCGCCGCGACGGCCTGCGAAATGATCCGGATGTCCGATTGCGGGCCGCCTTCCTTGGCAGTGCCGAGGCGAAGGGTGAAATTGACGGTCGACGCAAAAAAGTGAAAGCCTCCGGCATGGTCAGGCCACAGCCAGCATATCGCCCCCGCAAGCAGCCCTGCCATCCGGTTGACTGGGCAGGAATGTCACTTGCACGCGGAATGACCGTTGCACGCCACAACCTCCGTTTCCTGGTGATGGCTTCCTTGGTCGGTGTGGCGGTGGGACAGGCAACTGCCGCTGAAGCGTCCGGCGCAGGGCCGCATGTGGTGGCTGAAACCAAGGCGACCATGCGACTGCTCGTCCAAGCGCACTTCCAAGGCGGAATGATCATGCCTTCCGATCTCGCCGGGGCGATTCCGGACTTCATGGCCCAGCTGGACCCGTTCCACCTGTACTTCCTCGAGCGCGACCGGACCGGCCTCGAGGAAAGATTCGGGAAGGACCTTTTCGAAAAACTGAGCGAAGAAGGCAGTCTGGCGGCGGCCGAGGCGATCGGTGCGATCTACAAGGAGCGGGTCGCACAGCGCAGCGCATGGGTCCAGGCCGAGGCGGAGAAGGCGCCTGATTTTACGGCGACCGAGTATTGGCCGGCTGATGCGGACCGGTCTGCCTGGCCGGCGGATGAAGCCGGGGCCGACCGCATCTGGCGCAGTCGGGTCAAGTCGGAGCTGCTGGACGAAGTGCTCAACGGGAAAACCGAGCGGGAAGCGGGGCGCATCGTCCATGCACGATATGAGGCTGCGAACCGGAGGTTGGCCCAGTTGGACAGCGCCACCCTCGCCGAGGGATTTCTCGGCTGCGTGGCGAAGCTTTACGACCCGCATTCCACCTATTTTGCGCCGACGACGGTCGAACGGGCGCGCACCCCGGTGGCTTTTGGAACGGTGGGTTTGGGCCTGCTGCTTGGAGAAGCCCCGGATGGCTGTTGCGTGAACGAGATTGTTGCCGGCGGGCCGGCTGCCAAGGGCGGGCAGATTCAGCGTGACGATTGCATTGTGGCGATCGCGGAGGAAGGCGGGCGCGCGGTTGAGCTGACCGGCCTGCCGTTGGCGAAAATCACCGAGCTCACCCGCGGCCCTGTGGGTTCGCGCGTGGTGCTGACGATTAGGCCTGTAACGGCGACCGACCCGGCCACGCGCAAGCAGGTGACCCTGACCCGCGGTGGAGTCCCCCTGGATCCTTACCGCTCGCAAGCGGCGATGTTCAAGGTTCCCGTCGGCCCCCATCGGAGCCTCTCGATCGGGGTGGTCACGATGCCGGCCTTTCACGGCGCGCTTCAGGGGATTCAGGGAACGACCACGCAGGAGGTGGCCCGCGCCTTGGAGAAATTTCAACCGCTGCACCTGCAGGGTTTGATCCTTGACCTGCGCCACAACGGCGGCGGGTTGCTCGACGAAGTTGTCGATTTGACCTCACTGTTCATCGGAAACGGACCGGTTGTCCTGTTGAAGGATCGGGCAGGCGCCATACGGGCCTTGCGGGCTGGGCGCCCCGCCGCGGTCTATGGCGGTCCGCTGGTCGTGCTGGTAGACCACTATACGGGTGCTGGCGCTGAAATTATCGCTGGGACGCTGAAGGACTACGGTCGCGCCATTGTCGTTGGCGCTGGGGCAACCTGGGGTAACGGGACGGCTCAGACGGTGGTCGATCTGCGGCAAATCGAGGGGACCCAGGACAAGGCGGGCATGGTCAAGCTGACCGTTCAGAAATTCTATCTGCCGGGCGGAGCCTCCGTTCAACTGCGGGGGATTGTCCCGGATATTCTCGTGCCCGCCCTTGAGCAGGGCGTGGTTGCAGGTGAGGCCGGCCTCCGCCATGCCGTGGCTTGGGACGAGATTCCGGGGAGTGTCATCGAAGGGGCTCCGTTGAAATCCGATTTCTTGAAAAATCTGCGGGAGGCAAGCGAACGGCGTCAGACGGACCGGGCGGAATTCACCATACTCATGAAAGGTCGCGACTGGCAAATTCGTCGGGCCAAACAACCGGTTTCATTGAACCTGGAGGAGCGACGCCGTCAGAGAGCCGAGGACGAAGCTTTCCTTCGCGAACTGGATGCCGAGTTTGCGAGGTTGGCCCCGGCCGAATATGCGATGACCCAGGTTCCGTTGGGACCGACCGGCGCGGGCGAGAGGGCGCCAGGGGATACCCAGGCGAATACCGCGGGCAACCGGAAGGAAAGGCCGGATATTGGCCTGCAGGAAGCATTGCGTGTGACAGGCGACGCAATTCTCGCCGGCTGGCGGGCCGATCCCGGCAAATAAAGGAGCACGGTCGATGTAGGGCAGTGCGGCCGCCGCGCTTATGCCTGCTGTTCAGTGCCTGCCAATGTCGGCGATGCGGCAACTGACTCCGAGCACACGCCCGAGCCTCTGGTGGCAGATCCCCGCGAAATCTTTTACCACAGCATGGTCCTCGACTGACCCGAACTGCTCCGGGTCTCTCAAGATGGCCTGGTGCAGCCGAGAATTTCGATCGGCGGCCAGGACTGGCTGCTTATCGCCGGCTGGCCGGCGCGGCGTCGGGCGGCGGTTCCACCAATTCGTAGCTGATCTTGCCCTCGATGATCTCGCGCAGGGCGATGTCGGTGGGCGAAAGTTTTTCGAGCGACTGGACCAGGGCGCGCGTGCCGTTGTTGAGCTGCTTCACGCGGCGCGAGACCACGTTGACCAGGATGTTCGGGTCATCAATCGACTTGAGGGCTTGCTGCAGGTAGTCGTCTCTCATGGGCTGGGTCGAACCGGGTCGCGGCGGATGAAGGGTTGGGGCTGGTGTCGGTGCTCGGGCAGGACACGGATTTTAAAAAATGCCGGCGCTGGACACGACGCATATCGCCGCGCCTTCCGGGTTGGCGGGCCAACGCGCTCGCGGGCGAACGGATTAGGACGATTATATCTCCGGCCGGATCGATGATCGCTCCCGGGCGTTCACTCAGGGTGACGGTGCAGGGGGTACGAGGCCGAACACGCGCGTAGTGGAGACCTCGCCTTGGGAACCGTGCACGGTGGTCGTGACGGTGAGGGTCTGGCCATCGGGGGAAACGGCCCAGGTGTGTGTGACGCGGACGGTAATGGCGTCGTCGGCGGTGCCGCGGGTGACTGCCTCGAGGACGACGATCATGCCGTGGTCGTCGGTGTGCGTGGCCGTGCGGATGCCTTTCGCCGGGGCGCCGCCGGGCCGCGTGGCCGGAGCGAAATCGTGTGGTTTCCCGTCCAGCAGGTAGGTTTCGTTCGTCGTGACCTTGCCGGCCGGTGCGCTGGTGGTCTGGGTCGTCACGGCGAGACTGGTGTCGTCGAGCTTGAGCGTGAGCACCTGCTCGAGCGCGGACGGCCCGAACGTCGGGTGGCCCGGCAGCTGGCTGCGGGCAAGGTCGAGCTTCCACGTGCCGTTGAACTCGGGTGCGGCCAGGGCCGTGGCCGCGGCGAGGCAGAACAGCGCGGACAGGCGGAAGGCGGCGGTTTTCATGGGGCGGAACGTTTGGGGTCGAGGGTGGCGCCTGATCAGCAGGTTGGATTTTTGCACGGTTGGCGTCGACGAATTATTGGGGCGCCGGAGGCTGCGGACGCCTCATCCGTAGCGGTCCTCCGTCCAGGGATCGCCGATGTTGGAGTAGCCGCGCACCTCCCAGAAACCGGGTTTGTCGTCGGCGAGAAACGTGAGTCCGCGGACGAACTTGGAGCCCTTCCACGCGTAGAGTTTCGGGATGATCACGCGGGCGGGTCCGCCGTGCTCGCGCGACAAGGGCTGGCCCTCGAAGGACGTCGCGATCAGCACGTCGTCATCCAGGCAATGACCGAGGGGCACGTTGGTCGAGTAGCCGTCGTAGCCCGTGAAATACACGAAGCGCGCCTCGGGACCGGGCTGCGCCAGTTCGTAGAGCGTGGTGAACGCCACGCCGCCCCAGCGGCAGTCGTATTTGCTCCAGGTGGTCACGCAATGGAAGTCGCTGAGATCGTCGACCTGGGGCAGGGCATTGAAGGCCGTCCAATCGAGCACCGTGGACCGGGTGACCGCGCCGTCGAGCGTGAGGGTCCACTGGTCGGGCGGAATGTGCGGCTGCACCCCGAGGTCGAGGACGGGGAACCCGGTGGTGAGCTTCTGTCCCGGCGGCAGCCGGTCCTTCGCCGCCATCGGCCGGGCGGAGATGCCGCGGGCCTTCTGTTTCTCCGCCCATTTCTGCTTGGCCTCGATGTAGCGCTCCTTGGACATGCCTGAAAACCTAGCGATTCCCGCATCCTTGGCGAGCGCGGCGGCGGCTCGGTTTGAATCCTGCAGGAGCGGTTTTATGGCGCGGTTGTCGCGTGGCGACCGATCATCGCGGCGCAAGAGCCGCTAGCGTCTTCCACAGCAAAACTGGGCAATCCCGTCGCGTTACTCTTCGGGATGCTGCTCGGCCAGGGCGGCGGCCACGGCTGCGCGCCGGCGGTGATAATAGAGCGCCATGCCGCCCTGGTAGAAGACCGTCAGGATCGCGACCAACGCATAGGTCACATGATAGATCAGCCGCATCATCCGGAGCATGTCTGCCTCGGTGGCGCCGGCCTCCTCGAGCTTGGCCTGCATTTCCGGCGCATGGAGCATGGGCGCGGTGATCTGCTTGACCCATTCGGGATCGTAAGCCTGCAGGCGCCAGAAGACGTAGCCCAACACGGCCGCGAGCAGGTACAGCTGGCTCGCGACCAGCCAGTTGACACCCTCGGTCTTCCCGCCCGTGAGCAGGGTGGCGCCATGCAACTCGAACACCCCGGCTCCGGCAATGATGACACCAACGAGGGCGCCCCAGTAGTCGCCGAGGGCGGCGGAGGCGATGGCGAGCGAGCCGGAAAGACCGAGCACCATCATGCCGTCGCGCCGCGCCAGACGCACCAGGCGGTGCAGGGTTTCGGCGGGCAGGAGGGGAGGGACTTTGGACATGGAGGGCGCGGAGCGAAGGCCGAGAGTGCGGTCGGCGAGGGTTCTGGATTCGGCGGACGCGTGGTAATGACAAACTTAAAAACCGGGCGGGCGCAAACTCCGTCGGCTTCGGGCCGTGGCCCGATTTCGCCGCGCTTGGCTCTAAATCGTTCTCGTTCCTCGTTCTCGGGTCGGTGCTCGAACGAAGAACGAGTACGATAAGATCGGATCGAATGTGAAATGAGGTAGTGGTCCACTTTGTTGTAGCCGGGGTCGGCGACCCCCGGCCCGGCCTCAGCGAGGCCGGCTACAACTGCGGGGATCAAAACCGCAAAATCTGCCACGGGGATTCCCTGATATTTGAAAAATGCGTTGTGCCGCTGCGCGCTTGGATGTAGGTTCCGGTCAACCCCACCACCCCAATGCCCCTGAACACACCTGTGGCCGTGTTGCTGAGCCGCAAGGGCTCGGCAGTCCAGACCGTGTCGCCGTCCGCCACCGTGGCCGACGCCGTGCGCGTAATGAATGACAAGAAAATCGGATCCGTCCTCGTCGTCGAGGGCGGCCGCCTCACCGGCATCTTCACCGAGCGCGACGTGCTGTCGCGCGTGGTTGGCGCCGGGGTCGACCCGCGCACGACGCGCGTGTCGGCCGTGATGACCGTGCATCTTGAAACCATCTCGCCCGAGATGACGCTCGGCGACGTGATGGGACTCTTCACCAACAAGCGCTGCCGGCATCTCCCGGTGGTGTCCGACGGTGAACTGCTCGGCCTCATCTCGATCGGCGACGTGTCGCGCTGGCTCGCGGACACCCACCAGGCCGAGGCCGAGCACCTGCGCCAGTACATCGCGGGCGGTTACCCGACGTAAATCGGGCCCGGCGAATCTTAGCCACTGATGGCACAAATGAGCACGGATGGCGGCGATCATCTGTGCCATCCGTGTAATCAGTGCCAATTTCCCTGCGGGATTAGGTCGTGGCGGAATTTGACGGCAGGCTTACGCGGCCCTACTGATTTTCCGCCATGAAAAAATTCGTCGCCGTTCTTATCCTCCTTTCCGCGGCCCTTGCCATGCAGGCCAAAATTATCACCAAGCCCATCGCCTACGAGCAGGCGGGAGTGAAGCTCGAAGGCTGGCTGGCCTACGACGATGCCCGGACCGCGGTGGGCAAACTTCCGGGCGTGCTGATCGTCCATGAGTGGTGGGGACTCAACGACTACGTCAAGGGCCGCGCGGAACAGATCGCGAAGCTCGGCTACGTGGCGTTCGCGCTCGACATGTACGGCAAGGGGGTCGTCACCGCGGATGCGAAGAAGGCGACCGAGCTCTCCACCCCGTTCTACGGCCAGCCGCTGATGGCGCAGCGGGCGCAGGCCGGACTCGACCAGTTGCTAAAGACGGGTTTGGTCGACCCGGCGCACGTCGCGGCGATCGGCTACTGTTTTGGCGGGTCGACCGTGCAGGCCCTCGCTTACAGTGGCGCGCCGCTCGCGGGCATCGTGAGCTTCCACGGCGGCCTGATCCCGGTGCCGGCGGATGCCGCGGCGAAGAACAAGGCGCGGATCCTGGTCTGCCAGGGCGCGGTGGATCCCTTTGTGCCGAAGGAGGCGCGTGACGCCTTCACGAAGGCGATGGACGACGGCAAGTTTGACTACCAGTTCATCAGCTATGCCGGTGCCGTGCATGCCTTCACCAACCCCGACGCGGACAAGTTCGCCGCGGCGAACGGCCTGACGGGCCAGATCGGCTACAACGCCGCGGCCGACCGGCGCTCGTGGGCCCACATGCAGGTCTTCCTCGGCGAGATTTTCGCGCCGAAGCAGTGAAGCGCTCCCACCGCCCGCTCCGGTTGAAGGTCGCGCCGGTCATGCTGGCTGCGGCGACCCTGCCGGTGGGAGGTTGCATTGTGGTGAGTGCGGTGACCACGCCGGTCACGCTGGCGGCGACGACGGTGGTCGTGGCCGGGAAGACGGCCGGGGCGGTCGTGACCACGACGGGCAAGGTCGCCTCCGCCGCGGTCAATGCCGGCGGCTCAGTCGCATCGGACGGCATGGAGAACGCCGCCAAGCTGGCGCGAGTGGGCATGGTGACCTTTGTCGACACGGCGGGCGGCCCGGTGGTGCGCGTGCCATGGCAGCAGGGCATGACGCTGGCCGCGGCGAGCGAGCTGGCGAAGGTCCGCACGGCGCAGGAGTCGGTCGCGATCCTGCGCGCCGGCAAGACGGTCTACGCCGCGGCGCAAAACCCCGACGTCACCGTGCCGGTGGCCGCGGGCGACGTGGTGCGTCTGGCGAAATAGGAATCGTGGTGCGGACTGTGCCCCGGTTTGCGCCGGTGACTCCAATCATGTTTCGCGCAGAGGCGCAGGGTCGCAAAGAAATCCGAAGCCCGGAGGATCGGAAGTCACGGCGGAAAACCGGCGCATAATTTTCCGGCATTCCTTCCCCGCTCTGCGCCCCCGCGGCTCTGCGCGAAACCATCCTCGGCTAAGCCACACGCCGGCTTGCCACGGGCGGTGGATTCGGCTTCCTCGCGCGCATGGACCTCGCGACCGCCCGCCAGCACATCCAGGCCAGCCTCGAGCGCATGAACGCGCACTATGGGAAGCCGGTCTTTGACGAATGGGCGGTGCTCTCGCTCGCGGCGAAGCACGGCGGGTTGCTCGCGTACCATGGCCCGCGAGTGGAGAGTTTCCGCACGAATGTCCCCGGCGACGCCGAGCCGCTCCGGGTGCTGACAGCGGGCCGGTCCTTCGCCGAGGGCGATTTCGAATTCGCGCCCGAGGCGCCCGGCACGCGTTACGACGCGCTCATGAAGGTCGGTGCCGCCAGTTTCCTCGTCTGCAACCACACGGGCCGGACGATGGTGGAAATCCGCGCCGACCCCCGCTGGCTGAAGGCCCAGACGGTCTTCGTCGAGTTGAGCGAAAAATTCAGGGCGGACCCGTTGGTGACGATGTAGTCGATCCGCGTGACTTCAGGTGCAGATGGGAGAATCGTCCAGACTCACCTGCATCTGATGCGTCCCGCGTCAGTTCTGCCAATCCCAGGACGAATACAAACAGACACACCCCTACGGTGACTTTTGCCCGGGCTTTGACCGGCAATAACGCTTTTGAAAATTGGAAAGGATTGGTGAGGTCGCGATAGCCGACCAAGGTTCCGGTGAGGCCCACGAAAATGATAAATCCGTCGTGGTAAATAAGCCCGAAGGTGGTCCGGCTGGATCCAATCCAAAGCCAAAGAAAGATGAGTTCCAGCAACACGCACGCGCTTAACAGGCCTTTGACCAAGGCATCTTTTGCGGTTGCCATTCTCGATGCAGTTTCGGTCCGGTGCGTTTGGACAGCCTAGGGCTTAATGCCGGAGCGAAGGCGAAGCTGAAGCGGTTTCATCGGGTAGGCGTCGATTGCTGGTGTCTGGCCGGCGCAGAAAGCCTTGCCCTGGTCCGTGAGAAAAACCGACTCGCCGTCCGGCTTGAGCGCCACCCAGCCGTTGGGCAGGAGACTGGCGACCGCGGCGTCGAAGTCGGCGCGGTTCGGGTTGTTCGGTCCGGGTCTGTAGGACCATGGCTGGCCCGGGAAAGTCTTCTCATGCTCCCAGAGTGTTTTCAGGATGTCCTTCTCCTTTTCGGCCAGCTGGCCGAATTCGCCGGCGGCGGTATCCTCCGTGGCGGCAGTCGCGGGATCTGCGTCGCGGAAGAGCTGGGCCTTCATTGGGTAGGCATCGATTTCCTGCGCAGTGGCCTGGCAATACGCGTTGCCTTGGTCCGTGAGGTAAACCCCGCCGGTCTTCGCGAACATGCCGACCCAGCCGAATGAGCGGAGGTGCCCGACCGCAACGTCGAAGGCCATGAGATCCGGGGAGCGCGGTCCCGGCCGGAAGCCCCAGCGAAGCGGCGGGTGGTCGGGGGAGACTTTCTGGTGCTCCCAGAGTTTTTTCAGGATGTCCTTTTGTAGCTCCGAAAGCCGACTGAATTCCATGGTGCCGGCCGGGGATGGAGTCGGCGCGGTGATCGGTTCGGGCGCGACGGCCGCGGCTGGAACGGCCGGTGCTGGCGCGAGACGCTCGGCGAGCGTCGGCATGGCGGCCTTGGCCGTGGACGGCGCCGTTTCATGGACTGATGGAGTCGCGGCGGAATCTTCCGGGCGGTCCTTGGGGGACGTGACCCGCTGGACCAACAGCCCGATTCCGAGGGCCGCGATCGCCCCGCCCGCGAGGATTTTCCACAGGCCGATGCCGGCCGTGGTGGCGGCGCCGGCACGGCCCAGCACACCGGCAACCACGCGGGCTACCAAGCCAGCTGGGGCCGCCAGTCCCGATTGGCTGGCGATGATCGCCGCGAGGGCGGCGGCGGTCGAAGCTATGCCGCGCGATGCCAGCAGGCCGCGCAGCTTGTCGAGCGCGCGATCCACGCGCATCCGGGCGGCGTCGGGACTGAGGGAGAACCGGGCGCCGATCTCGGCGAGGGGCCGGCTTTCGAAAAAACGCAGCAGGAGTGCCTCGCGCTCGGTGTCGTTCAATTCGTCGAGAGCCTCGTCGATGACGGGCCGGAGCTGCTCCCAGTTGGTCTCGGGCTCGGCGTGAAGTTCATGCATGGTATGGGCTTCCTGTTCATGGGTTCGCCGGCGCTGTTCGGAGCGCACGGCCTGCGCCGCGGCAAAGCGCGTGCTGGTGTAAAGCCAGCCGGCCAGGACCGGCCGGTCCTGCAAAGATGCGGCCTTGCGGGCGAGGTCGGCAAAGACGCTTTGCGTGACATCGTCGGCGAGATGTGCGTCGCCACCGACGCGGCGCAGGGCGGCATAATACACCAGGTTGACATGCCGGTTCACGAGCTCGGTGAACGCCGCCTCCGAGCGCTCCTCGACGTACCGGCGCAAGAGTTGGGAGTCGTCCGTCATGCTGCGCTCGAGGGTAGGGGCGTTCCTTGCGGACGCCCGCTTTGCGGCCTTGGAAGCGGGCGTCCACAAGGAACGCCCCTGCGTCGGAGGCCCGGTTTTGCGGGAATCACAGGCGAATTCATCGTCGTTTCAGGATCATGGCTCAGGTCTGTCTATTATGGCCGGCCGGCTCGCTCGCGTCTACGATGGGCCGGGCCCTTGTATTCCGAATGCGCCACGTCCACAGCGAGGCCGTGGCGATTATGACTTGGACGCATGCCACGGTCAGTCCCACGACCCACACCCAAGTCAGCCGGTCGTGATCCAAGGCATACAGAAACAGACTCATCGAGCTTCCGTTGATCATGGCGCAGACCAAGGTGACGACCGAGATCGTGTGACCCATCGGAAGGCTGAGCAAAACCAATCGACCGGCTTTCCACTCCCAGACGGGTGCGGGTGCCTGGATGTTTTGTCCGGTGTCCAATGTGGTGTTGCTTGGCAGACGGTCAGGGCTGGATTGTTTCACCGGCGTCCCCGACGACCTTGACGATCTTGATCGGATCGGCAGCGGTCGGCCGTTCCCAGTAAACTTTGAGCGGCTCAGTGCCGAGGCTGCCCACAACCTTGAAGGTGAAGCTGCCGCTGGAGATGCGGGCTTCGCTCAGCGACACGGTCGACGATTCCACCAGCGAAAGACGCGAAACCGTGCCCACGCGGGCGGCGACATTGGGAGAGGTCATGAGATAGCTTCGGACATAGGCGCGCTCCTCCAGGTCCTCGAGTCCGTTCGGGTTGGCGTCGAATTTCTTCTGCTGCTCGAGGGTCAGGAGGGCCCGGATTTGCGCCTGGGCGGCCTGTCGGATTTGCCGGCCCTTGGTCGATTGCTCGTCGGGTGTGAGCGGCTGCAGGTCCGCGGATTCCTGCGTGAGGATGCCTGCGACCTGGCGGATCTGGTCGTCGGTGAAGGTGACCACGGCATCGAGACGGCTGGCCA
>Ga0265320_10001389_pt1 | contig 17611 bp, 13 predicted proteins | sample 4827metaG_FD_202087 | JGI IMG/M metagenome (GOLD analysis project Ga0265320, IMG submission 202087) | Rhizosphere microbial communities from Carex aquatilis grown in University of Washington, Seatle, WA, United States - 4-8-27 metaG | ecosystem: Host-associated > Plants > Roots > Rhizosphere >...
TGGCGCGACGGCCAGCCGGACAACGCCCGCGCCTGCTTCCGCTCGGCGCAGTTCATCGACAGCGCCGCGGAGCAGGAGACCTACCGGAGCGATTATGTGCTGCTCGATTACCTTGACGGCCTCGCCACGGCGAAGCTCGCCGATGACGGCAGCGACGCCTTTGCCCGGGCCCAGAAGCTCGCGAAACACGACCTGCCGCCCTACGACCCGGCGAACAACGTGCTGTTCTTCGTCGAGTTCGGCCAGGGCCCGCGCAAGTACGCCGCCGGCCAGTACGGCGAGCAGCTGAAGTTCCGGGTCCAGCCGTCGCGCATCCGCTCCGCCATGCTGGAGGTAGCCGGGCACACCGTGTATTTCACGCCATGGGACAACCTGGATTTCCAGGCCATCACCCGCGGCGGCCGCGTGATGGACTACATCCTTGGAAACAAGGCGGTCTTCAAGCAGGGCACCGAGGCGGTCGGCGACCTGGCGCTCGCGGGCGCAGCCATCGCGGCCGATAACATCTACAAGGATCCGCCCCGCCCGCCGCCAACCCGGGACAACCAGCCCGCCGCCGCACCCGAGCAGAAAAACTACGATGCGGAGAATGCCGCGATCGCGCTGGGCGTGATCGGGCTGATCAGCAAGGTCGCCTCGGCGGCCACGACCCCGCAGGCGGACACCCGCACCTGGGAAAATCTTCCCCAATACCTGAGTTTCTCCGCACTCCACCTGGCTCCGGGTTCCTATCCCGCCTCGCTCCAATTCTATGACGCCGAAGGCCATGTGGTTCCCGACCTCGGGCGCCACCTCACGGTCAACGTCGGGGATGCCTCGCGTGACACGGTCGTAATTCTGAGCGAACTTAAACGTTGAACCGCAGTCTCACCCCACACGCCTATGAACACCAAACCCTTCATCCTCCTCGCCGTCGCCGGCCTTGCGCTGCTGGGTGGTTGCGCCACCGAGCCCGGGCCCTATGCGGCGCAGGACACGACCAAGTATACGGTCGAGAACACGGAGAAGTTCGTGCTGCTCGACAAGCCCACGCAGGCCTCGGTCACTTGCACGGGCCTGCAGGAGGCCTTGCTCCCCGATGGCCGCCTCGACGTCGTGGCCAACGTCAAGAACCGGGAGAACCGCCGCATCGAGGTCCAGATCAACTGCGTGTTCAAGGATGACCAGGGCTTCTCCACCGGCGACGAGACGCCGTTCCGGACCCTGATCCTCGACGAGTATTCCACGGAGGCCGTTCACTTCACGGCCATGAACACGCTGGCGAAGAAATACACCATCCGCGTCCGCCAGGCCCGCTGAGACCGGCGCGATCCGCACCTTTTCCTTCCGTCGTCCGACCCCCGCCGCCCCGAACGACCAGATGAAACCAAGCCACGCCATGAACTCCCGCGTTCTCCTGCCCGCCCTCCTGCTCCCGCTGTTTTGCGTCCCCGTGCTGCAGGCCCAGTCCCGCAATGACTTTCAACCCCCGCCCCCGGTCGTGCAGACGGTGCGGCCCGCGCCGGCCGCACCCGCGGCGGCGGAAAACCAGAAGCTCTACGGCCCGACCGCCGGGCTCGCCCAAGCCGATGCCGCGCAGTCGATCGTCGCGCGTTTCCGCGATGCCTATGGTTCCCCCGGCGCCCCGCGCATCGTGGTCTACGTGAACCGTTCCCTCATCGACACGACGTTGGGGCTCCGGCTGACCGGCCACACCGAGAAATACGAGAAGACCGACGGTTCCAGCAAGACGAGCGGCGAGAACACCTACCAGTTCCGCGACGGCACCAAGCCCGCGCTGGCCGACCGCCAGACCGTCCGGGACATCGAGCGGCTCTTCGGCCGGGTGTTTCGCAACGGCAACGCGCGGCTGGCCGACCAGCAGACGGCGGTTGATCTCCTGGCCGACAAGCCCGGCGAGCGACTCGCCGGCGACCAAGCCGCGAAGGAGCGCGAGGCGCTGACCGGCGTGGCGGACATTGCGATCGAGGTCCTCATTTCCAGTCGCAATCTCACGGTGCCCGGCGTGTCCGGAGACCAGGTGGTTGCCGTTCCGGACATTCAGGCCACGGCCATCCGGCTCAAGGACGCCGCCATTATCGGCCAGGCGAGTGCCAGCGACGTGCTGGGCAAGGGCTGGCAGGCCGGCCGAATCGCGCAGGGGTTCGACGTCAACGACATCACCGAGGCCACCGCGCTCGCGCTGATGGAGGACATGCTCACGGGCGCCAAGTAGCCCGGCGCGCACTGAAATCGCGGCGGGTTTTCGATCCGCTTTTCAGGGACTGCCTGGCCGATTGGAATTCCTGCCGGCGTGAAACCCGTCACGGAGCCCTGACGGCCTGCCTTATTTTTTTGTCTCCGTCGCGGCGGGCAGCGGGCCGAACGTCACATCCTTCGCGGCGTCATCCATCTCTTTAACGGCCTTGTCGATCGCCGCCTTGTTTTGTGTCGAGTCCTTAACCACGGGCTTGCCGCTGGAGAAATCGATCGTCTTGCCGTCCTCGATCGCGACCGGCGGGGAATTATTGGCTGCCGGTCCGGTGGCCTGGCCCGTCCGCGACTGGCGGATGGTGAACACCGCCGCAGCCAGCACGGCCACGACCGCCACGATCAGGAGAACTCGCGTTGTTTTCACGATGGTACGCAGGACCAGACCTGCCGGGGCCGATGCCGGGCGATCCTGGCGGTTTTCGCGGCGCTGTCCAAATCTATCGTGCTCTGGCGCGGATCCGGTTGCAGACATTTTTCGCGTGTATTCGCCGGATTCGCGGACACTTTCCGGCTGCCGCATGCAACGCTATCTCCGGGAGGTCCGTCCGACGCTGGCGCTGGCTCTGCCAATCATCATTGGACAGGTCAGCCAGATGCTCATGGGCATCACCGACAGCGTGATGATCGGCCACACCGGGACGGTGCCGCTGGCGGCTTCGTCATTTGGCGGCAATCTCTTCGGGTTGTTCTACCTGATCGGCATCGGCCTGATGCTGCCGGTCGCGGTCTTTGTCGCCCACGCCCGCGGTGCCGGGCGGCCCGGGGAATGCGGGGAGTATCTGCGGCACGGCCTCGCGCTGGCGCTGGCCTTTGGGCTGCTCGAGACGGCGGGCCTGGCGGTGCTGGGCCTGAATCTGGGCTGGTTCCGCCAGCCGCCCGAGGTGCTCGCGGTGGTGAACCCGTTTTTCCTGCTGATCGGGGCGTCGATCATCCCGGTGCTTGCCTACCTCGCGTTGCGCCAGTTTGCAGAGGCGATGGGCCGGCCGTGGGTACCGATGGCCATCATGCTCGCCGGTGTGGGACTGAACGCCTTTCTCAACTGGGTTTTTATCTACGGGCACTTGGGGGCGCCGGCGCTGGGGCTGACGGGAGCCGGCATCTCGACCCTGTTTTCCCGCACGCTGGCGGTCGGGGTCATCCTTGTCTGGCTGCATCGCGATGCACCATTGCGGGCGGCGTTGCCGGTACGCTGGCTGGCGCCGCTTTCTCGGGCACGTCTCGTTGAGATGCTGCGACTGGGCCTGCCCTCGTCGGGCATGCTGTTGTTCGAGGGCGGCGCCTTCACGGCGTCGGCGGTGATGATGGGCTGGCTCGGCGCGGTGCCGCTTGCGGCGCACCAGATCGCGATCTCGTGCGCGGCGGTAACCTTCATGTTCGTGCTGGGCCTGTCGTTTGCCACCGGCATGCGGTTGAGCGCGGCGCGCGGGGCAGGCGAGCCGTCGCGATTGCGGCCGATCGGCGGCAGCGCCCTTGGGCTTGGCGCCGTGCTGGCCGCGATCTTCATGGTGATCTACCTGCTGGCCGGCAGCACGGTCGCGGCCTGGTTCGTGCTGGATCCCGCGGTCGTGGCGCTCGCGACGCGGCTGCTCGTGGTGGCTGCGCTCTTTCAGTTCTTCGACGGCGGCCAAGTCATCGGCGCCGCGGCCCTGCGCAGCCTGGGTGACGTGAAGCTTCCCGCGTTCATCACGTTCGTGGCCTACTGGCTGGTGGCGATTCCCGGCGGCTATTGGCTGGGCCTGCGGGCCGGCTTTGGCGCCGTGGGGATCTGGGCGGCGCTGGCGACCGGCCTCGCGCTAGCCGCGATTTCACTGGCCTGGCGCTTTGCGCAGCTGACGCGTCCGGACCGCCTGACGCCCGGGGTGTGATCAACGGGGCGGGCCTTCGCGACCGGTGTCGGGCGCAAGACGGGCCCGGACCTCGGCGAGGGTCAGGCCCTCGATGCGCAGCAGTTTCTGGCGGGAGGTGCTGCCGCGCGCAACAGTGACGTCGCGGCGGCGCAGGCCGAGTTCATCGGCGAGGAAGGCGCAGAGCTCCTCATTGGCGCGGCCCTCCAGCGCCGGGGCGTGAACCTTCACCTTGAGCGCGTCGCCGAGCCACCCGGCCACCCCGTTGCGCGGTGCGTTGGGGGTGGCCTTGACTGCGAGCGTGCAGGCAATCTCCACGGCCAACCTAGGACCTGGCCGGCTTCCGGCGGTTGAGGGGAGGATTGATGCGCATCCGAGTGAACCGGGGCGGAGCAATCAGCCGAGCGCCTCGGCAAGGGCGGCGATGATGTCTGCCGCGGGCTCGACGCCGACCGAAAGGCGCAGCAGGTCCGGGTCGATGCCGCTGGCCCCGAGTTCGGCCCGGCCCGCGGGGGTGGTCACGAGGTCGTAGTGCGCCAGGTACATGAACGGACAGATGAGCGTCGTCTTCATCCCGAAGCTCGGGCCCTTGGGCAGGCGCAGGCGGTCGTAGAATTTTTCGAGCGGACCACGCAACGAGAACGAGATCACGCTGCCGACCGCATCCGGAGACCGTGCGGCCCGGAGATAGTTGACGCGCGATGCGGGATGCAGCGCCCAGAACACCTCCTTCACCCCGGCGTGTTTTTCCAAGAAGGCCGCAATGGACGGCACGCTGGCGTGGATGCGGGCGAGCACCGCGGCGGTCTGCCCGATCTGGGCGGCGAGGCGCGCGAGCTCGCGCGGATAGACGGGCTCAAGCCGCGCGGCGATCGCGGAGCGAAGGGCCGTGGCGTCGGGCCCGGCGGGATTCACCACCGCCAGGCCGGAGGTGAGGTCGCCCTCGCTGGCGGTGTACTTCGTGAGGCTGGTGACGACGACATCGGCGTGCGGCAGTACCTCGAGGTTGAAGGCCGACGTGATCGACGGATCGAGGACCACGAGCGCCCCGTGCCGCCGGGCCAGCGCGGCGAGGGCCGGCAGGTCGGGGGTCTGGATCAACGGATTCGTCGGCACCTCCGTCACCAGTCCGGCGATCCGGTCGCCTTTTTCCTCAAAAAGCCGCGCGAGGCCCGCCAGGTCGAAGACATCGCGCACGTAGACGTAGTCCGCCGGCGTCGCGGTAAATCGCTTCAGGATCGCGATGGTGTCGAGGTACAGCCAGCCGAGCTGCACCCAGATCGTGCGCCCGCGCGCGGACTGCAGATCGGCCGCGGCGCGAAACGTGGCGTAGATGGCGTTCATGCCGCAGTTGGCGAGCAGCAGGTCGGACGGGCCGACGGACGGAAAGGCGGGGCGCAGATGCCGTTTCACCTCGGCCGTGGCGTCGCCGGGAAACAGCGCCTCCGGCGCCGCGGCCGCGAGCAACCCGCGGCGCACAAGCTCGTCCTCGGCCGCGCGGGAGGAAAGGAAGCCGCCGACATTCTGCAGGAACGTCTTGGCGCGGCCGGCGAGTTCCGGACCTTCGGGATGGGAGGCGCCGTGGAGTCCGCCCTGGTGAAACGGCGCGGCTACGGCACCGAGTTGCGCGGCGAGTTCGTCCGCCATCCGGGCCGACGAGGTCAGCCAGAGCCGGCGGCCCGCGAGGCCGTATTCCACCACAAGAACCTGCGCGAGTTGCTCGAGGAACGGATGCACCACGAAGCGCGGATAACCCGAGGTGAGGTGGCGCATGACGTCCGGGTTCCGTTCCTCGTAGCCGCGCACGGCGTGCATGGTCGGCAGGCTGCAGGAGACCGCGTGGATGCCGGCGGGAATGCGCTGGCCGAGCGGGATGGGTTCGAAGGCGGACATGGCGGCGGGAATCCGCGAGAATGGCGGCGCTGTGCGCGGCTTGGCAAGTGTGCGGGCGTGTCATACGCCGGTGGCGGCCGGACCCGCGGCCCAGCTGTGAAACGACGCGAAACGGTTTGCGCCCGGCGCCCGGCAGGCGTTGAACGGCGCGGATGAAACTTGTCTCCTGGAACGTCAACGGCGTGCGCGCCGCCCACAAGAAGGGCCTGCTGGACTACATGGCGCAGGCACAGGCCGACGTCATCTGCCTGCAGGAGGCGAAGGCGCACCCGGGCGACGCGCAGCACATCGCCTGGCCGCACGGGTATGAGGTGTTCTGGAATCCCGCGGTGAAAAAGGGTTACAGCGGCACCATCGTGTTCACCCGCGTGAAGCCGCAGTCGGTCGCGCTCGGCATCGGCCTGCGTGAGCACGACGCAGAGGGCCGGGTGATCACCGTCGAGTTCGCGGATTTCTTCCTGCTGAACGTCTACCAGCCCAACTCCCAGCGCGGGCTCACCCGGCTCGCCTACCGCACGCAGGAGTGGGATCCCGCCTTCCTCGCCTACGTGAAAAAACTCGGGAAGAAGAAGCCGGTGATTTTCTGCGGTGACCTCAACGTGGCGCACACCGAGATCGACCTGACGAATCCGAAGACCAACCGCCGCAACGCCGGGTTCACCGACGAGGAGCGTGAGAATTTCTCGCGGATCCTGGCCGCGGGATTCGTCGACACGTTCCGCGAGTTCGAAAAGGGCCCCGGGCACTATTCCTGGTGGAGCCAGATGATGAACTGCCGCGCGCGGAACATCGGGTGGCGCGTCGATTACTTCGTCGCGGCGGAAAAGCTGCGCCCCGCGCTGAAACGCGCCTGGATCAGCCCCGAGGTCATGGGCAGCGACCACTGCCCGGTGGGGCTGGAGATCGGCTGATTCGCGTGGCCTTTCCGCCGGCCCCGGCCATGATCCGGGCCGGATGATCCAACTCAAGGAACTCATGCTGCGTTCGCCGCGGCTGACGCTGGCGGTGGCCGAAAGCCTGACCTGCGGGCGGATCCAGGCGCGAGTGGGCGCAATTTCGGGCGCGTCGAATTTCTTCCTCGGCGGCATCACCGCGTACCAACTGGAGCAGAAGGTGAAACACCTGGGCGTGAGCCGCGCCGCGGCGGAGCCGGTCAACTCGGTCTCGGCCGAGGTCGTGGAGCAGATGGCGCGCGGAGTCTGCGCGCTGTTCGGCAGCGACCTCGGCTTGGCGACGACGGGCTACGCCGAGCCGTCGGCGGAGTGGAGCGTGGCGCAGCCGTTCGCCTGGTGGGGGCTGGCTCATCGGCGGGCCGACGGCGGATTCACGGTACGGAGCGCGCGGGTCGAATACCCTGGCGCCCCGCGGACGCAGGTGCAGGAGGAGGTCGCTGAGGCGGCGGTGGCGGCGTTGCTGGAGTTCCTGCGCGGATTGCGAAGTTAGGGCTGTGCTTGCCAGCAGGCGATTTTACCGGGTAGGGGCGCACTTCACGTGCGCCCGGTTTGCCTGCGATGGGACGGGCGCACGCAAAGTGCGCCCCTAAGTGAGAACAATCGCCAGCAAGCCTGTCTCCTGGAAGGGCGGAAGAATCAGGCCGCTACGTCAGCGAATTCTGGAAAAACTCGATGATCTCGCCGCCGGGACCCTCGCAGAAGGAGATGCGGATGGGCACCGGGCCGGCGCCGTTGGTTGTCGCGATGGTCACGTCTTTCGGCTCCATCGTGATCTTCGCCCCGGCGGCGCGCACGCGTTCGGTGACCGCGTCGAGCCGCGTTGTGCGCAGCGCAAAGTGAATCATCACGCCGTTGGGGGACGGCTCGTAGGCCGGGTCCTCGAATACCTCGAGGTAGTTGCCGTCGCCGGCGTCGAGCATCACGGCGCGCTGCGGGGCTTGGCGCCACGCGATCCTGACGGTAAAGCCCAGCGTCTCCTGGTAAAACCGCATCGTGCGGTCCCAGTCGCGGGTCTTGAGGCAGACGTGGTGAAAGCCGCCGCCGCCGAGGATTGGGTTAGGCATGGGGAGGGAGGAGGAAGAACCGAGGGCCGGGGGGTGAATGGCTGGGGTTGGGCTCCGAAGGAGTGGGCGCGCTGCATTTTCCCTCGCTCCCGGAATGATCCCATGCCGCTGGGCCCGTTTCACCTGCCACCACGCGCGGAAACCCGCGCGTCACGGTGCCAGTTTCTGGACGTATGCCATCAGCGGCTGCACTTCCGCCGGGGCGGAAACCCAGTCGCTGTAGAGGAGCTCGGGCATGGTGTACTCGGTCGCGTAGAGGATACGGTTCGCGTCGTCGTTGCGCGAGAGGTACCCCATCTTGACCGTGGCGCCGGCATAGAGACCGACCGACTTGCTGTAAACGAGGACGGGAGCGTCGATGATCGGATGGTTGTTGTTCTCCACCTCGGCGGCCTTCGGGCCGGCGACGGCCTTTGCGTCCACGCCGACGTTGAAATGGTTGTTGAAAAACAGACGCGGGGTCGCGTCGTCGGTGATGATCAGGACGGTCTCGACGGACTTCGCCCCGAGTTGCAGGCCGAGGCTGGCCTCGCCGGCGGAAATCAGCACTGGCAGGCTCCAGTGGCCGTCGGACTTCTTTGCCAGGATCACGCCGTAGCCCTGCTTGATGCCGAACAGCAGGCCGGCCTTGAACTGGTTCACGATCACGATGGCGCGGGCTTTCTGCAGCACGGACGCGGGGATGGCGGTGTCCCGGTGGATCATGAAGTCCTGCAGGATCGCCTCGCAGGTTTCGATGCGCGTGACGAGGTCCTCGCGCTTGGACTCGGCGCGCAGCTGCGCGGCAAACAGCGCGAGGGCGGACAGCAGGAGAATCTTCTTCATGATCGAATGAGCAATAACAGTGGGTTGACTGAGGTGCAGGTAAGCACGGCCGGCCGGGGTTGGAAAGCGCGGATTCGGGCGGGTTCCGAAACTCGCCGGCCGATGCACCCACGCCGGCCGTCCCGCCCAGGTTTTAGTGTCAACTATTAGCTGACACTACCACATCGGGCGCAGCGGGGTTCCCGGAGAAGCGGGTGGTTGAAAATGGGGACGGAAGGTGAATGGCGTGAAAATAAAAAGCCGCCCGGATTGCCGGGCGGCTTTGGTAAAGCGGAGGGCGAGGCGAAGCCCGCGGGGCTCAGCCCTTCTGCTCGGCGAGGACCTTGAGGATCTCCTCGGCTTGGGTCTTGGTGGTGCCCTTGTAGTCCGTGTAGATGATCTTGCCGCCCTTGATCAGGTAGGCCGAGCGGTGCGCCACGACGGTCACGGGCACGCCGAAAGCGCTGATCACATTCTTGTCGGTGTCGGCGATGAGCGTGAAGGGCAGGTGATATTTGTCCTTGAACGCCTTTTGCGCCTCGATCCCGTCGACGCTGACGCCAATGACGGCCACGCCCTTCTTGGTCAGCTCCTCGTACGAGTCGCGGAGGGAGCAGCCTTGGGCGGTGCAACCCGGAGTGTCGGCCTTCGGGTAGAAATAGACGAGGGTGTAGGGCTGTTTGCTGTAGACGTCGGCGAGGCTGAGCTTGGCGCCTGTCTCGGTGATGCCCGTGGCTTGGGGGGCGTTGTCGCCGACCTTTACCGGGTCGGCCTTGGCGAAGGAGAACAACATGGCGAAGATCGCGCTGAGGGTGAGGAGGGGGCGGAATTTCATGGCGGGAAAGGGTGAAGGGTGATTTCACGCGGCGCAAGTCCGGGCACGGGAAAATACCTTGGAATCTCGCATTCGGCTGCGGCCTGCGACGGATGCGCCCGACCCGGTTCGCGCTGCGCGGCCTCCCGGATTTTCCCGGAACCTGCGATGGACGGCGGACTCTAAGAAACACCTTGGTCACCGCCGCCTCCCCGAATTCAAACCTTTGCGCCATCCCCCCGGCGGGTGATTTTCATGTCGCGGGAGCGGTTCCCGCCCTCCCATCCGGCCGGGCGGCCTCACGATAATAACCGCTGGCCGAATTGTGCCAGCTTGCGCTCTGTCCGGGTTTCCTCCAACCAGCTTCTAACCATGTCAATTGTTTCGCTTCTTAGTTCGGTTCTGCGGCGGCCCGCTTTTGCCCTTTTCGCCCTGCTTGGGATGATCCCCTTGGCGTTGCCGGCACAAAGCAATTCCCCGTCCGCAGCCGACGGATTCGATCCAAATGTCAATGGCATCGTCTACGCGCTCGCGATCCAGACGGATGGCAAGATCTTGGTAGCCGGCAATTTCACATCGTTGCAACCCAACGGGGCGGCGGTTCCGGTCGGCCATAACAATCTCGCCCGGCTTAACCCTGACGGCACGCTCGACACCTCTTTCAACCCCACGGTCAACAGCCAGGTCAACGCCGTGGTGGTCCAGCCGGATGGCAAGATTCTGATCGGCGGCTTGTTTACCTCCGTCAACGGAATCGCGCGCGGGGGCCTCGCCCGGCTCAATGCCGACGGCACGCTCGACACCACCGTCAATTACAACTTCGTCAATTCGGCTTCCGCCGCCTCCCCGTCCGTCAACACCGTGACTCTGCAGGCCAACGGCGGGATCCTTGTGGGCGGTCTCTTCACCGCGGTGGTCCCGGGTGGCAGCGCCACCGCGACCCTCCGCAACCGCGTCGCCCGGTTCAATGCCAACGGCACGCTGGATACGTCTTTCGATCTTAACGCCAACAGCACCGTCTTTGCCATCACCGTGCAGTACGACGGCCGGATTCTTGTCGGCGGCGCCTTCACCACGGTGCAGCCCCAGGGCGCTTCCGCTCCCACCGCCCGCAATCGCATCGCCCGGTTCAACTCCGACGGCACGCTTGATGTCACATTTGACCCCGGCGCCAATGCAACGGTCAACGTCATCGCGGTGCAGCCAGACGGCGGCATTCTGGTGGGCGGTTTTTTCACCGCCTTTACCCCCAATAGCGCCGTTTCCGCCATCATTCGCAACCGGGTCGCCCGGCTTAATCTCGACGGTACCGTGGATTCCTCGTTCGACGCCAATGCCGGCTCCAATATCACCGCCATCGCCGTTCAGGCCGACGGCGGCATCCTCTTGGGTGGTGTTTATACGACGCTGGGGGGCAGCAGCGTCAGCTACTGCGCGCGGGTCGAGCCCAACGGCGTGGTCGATCCGTTCTTTGACGCGGGTGTCAACCAGGTGGTCAACGCCTTTGCGGTGCAGTCCGACGGCCGTTTCATCATCGGCGGCAACTTCAACCAGCTGAAGCCGCTCAAGTCCGCCCCGGCCACCCGCAACCATATCGCGCGCTTGAACAGCGACGGGAGCACCGATGTGAACTTTGATCCCAGCGCGTTCGGCCGTGTCAGCGCCATCGCGACCCAGTCGGACGGCAAGATCGTGTTTGGCGGTGCATTTTCAAGCGTGGCCGGAGTGGCCCGCAACAGTATGGCGCGCAGCAATGCCGACGGCTCCGTGGATCTCACCTTCGATCCCAACGTCAACGGCTCGGTCAGCGTCATTGCCCTCCAGTCCGACGGCAAGATCATCATCGGCGGCCAGTTCAACACCGTCGGCGGCGTGACGCGCAACAATGTGGCCCGGCTCAATCCCGACGGCAGCGTCGACCAGGGCTTCGATCCCAACGCCAACGATGTCGTCACGGCCATCGCGATCCAGTCCGACGGGAAGATCCTGATCGGCGGCAATTTCGCCGGCCTCCAGCCGAACGGCGCCTCCACGGTCACGGCGACCACCACCTTGGCCCGGCTCAACACCGACGGCACCATCGACTCCACCTTCACGGTCAATTTCAACGGCAACGTCCTTGGGCTCAAGATCCTGTCGGACGGCCGGATCCTGGCGGCCGGCAATTTCATCGCGCTGGTGGTCGGTGGCGGAAACTACTCCACCACCCAGAGCTTTATCACGCGGCTGAGTTCCACCGGTGTGTCCGACACCACGTTCAGCCCCGCTCCCAACAACCGCATCGAGTCGTTTGTCGTCCAGAGCGACGGCAAGATCGTCATCAGCGGCATTTTCACCACGCTCCAGCCCAACGGCCTCGCCGCGGCCAGCGCCATCACGCGCAACCGCTTGGCGCGCCTGAACTCGGACGGAACCGTCGACACGACCTACGATCCGAACGCCAACAACGAGGTGCGCACGATCGCGCTTCAACCGGACGGCAAGGTTCTGATCGGCGGGATTTTCACCACGCTCCAGCCGAACGGCGCCGCCAACTTTACGGGCCGCAACTATCTCACGCGGCTGAACACGGATGGCACCGTTGACACGGCCTTTGACGCCCAGCCCGGCGCCGCCGTGAATGCGATCCTCCTGCAGTCGGACAACCGGATCCTGGTCGGCGGTGCCTTCACCTCCATCCTGTCGCTCAGCACTTCCAATCTGACCCAGCGCAACCATCTCGCCCGGTTGAATACCGACGGCACCCTCGATTCCAGCCTGGATCCCTCGCTCAGCGGCGGCTCGAGCGGCACCATGGTCAAGGCGCTGGCGGTGCAGGCCGATGGCAAGGTCCTGCTCGGTGGCAACTTCTCCAATCTCGGGGGGGCTTCCTCCGGCAATTTCGTCCGGTTCAACGCCGACGGATCGCTCGACACCTCCTTCGTTCCCGCGGTGGACGGGCCCGTCACCGCGATCGGCGTGCAGACCAACAAGGGTGCCATCGTCACCCAGGGAAATGGCTTTGCGTGGGTCAACTCCAATGGCATCCCGCTTCCCGGATTCGTTCCCGGCGCCAATGCGCAGATCGTCGGCCAGGTGCTGGCGGTTGCAACCCAGGCCGACGGCAGCGTGCTGCTCGGCGGCAACTTCACCAATGCGACCGGCGTGACGACCAACAATCTCGTCCGTTTCAAGCCCGACGGCACGCTCGATACGACGTTCCTTCCCGCGCCCAACGGCGGGGTCAACTGCATCGCGGTCCAAGCTGATGGCAACATTGTGATCGGCGGGTCGTTCACCCAGGTTGGAACCACCACCCGCAATTACATCGCGCGGATTTTCCCCGACGGCACGGTCGACACCACGTACGACCCGAATGCCAACGGCGCGGTGAACGCGCTGCTGCTGCGGCCCGACGGCACGTTCCTGGTGGGCGGCGCCTTCACCACCATGCAGCCCGATGGCACGGCCACCATCGTCGCCCGATCCCGCATCGCGCACCTGAACACTGACGGTACGCTCGATTCCGCTTTTTATCCGGGGACCAACGACGCGGTCAACGCTCTCGCCGTGCAGGCGGACGGGAAGATCCTGATCGGCGGGGTCTTCACCCAGGTCCAGTCAAACGCCACCTTCATCACCACCGGCGCGGTCACGCTCGATCGCATCGCCCGCTTGAACACCGACGGCACGGTTGACACGTCGTTCAATCCCGACGCCAACGGCGTGGTGGTTTCGGTCGTCGTGCAGCCCGACGGCAACATCCTCCTCGGCGGCTATTTCACCACGATCGGCGGCTGGACGCGCGACTTTATCGCCCGCGTGCTGCCCAACGGCGGCAACGACCCCGCCTTCAATCCCGGCGCCAACGGCCAGGTCGTCAGCATTGTCGTGTTGCCCAACAAACAGATCCTTCTTGGCGGATCCTTTTCGAATGTGGCCGGCACGACCCGCAACAACGTTGCGCGGATCAACGCCGACGGCACGATCGATCCGACCTTCGATCCCAACCTCAACAGCGGGGTGACCTCCGTGTTGGTCCAGGCCAACGGCAATATCCTGATCGGCGGCGTCTTCAGCGGTCTTCAGCCCTATGGTGTGATCATGGCCGGCGGCACTTTCAGCCACGCCAGCGGATCGCCGGCGAACAACCTCGTGCTCTTCAATGAGGACGGCAACGCGAACTCCGCATTCCAGCCCAACCCCAACGGGGCGGTCAACGCGATCCTTGTGCAGCCCGACGGCCGCGTGCTGGTCGGCGGCGCCTTCACCACCATCTCGGGCGCTGCGCGCAACCGGCTGGCCCGCTTCAATACCGACGGCAGCCTTGACGGCACGTTCAATCCCAACGCGAGCGATCAGGTCGACAGCCTGGCCCTGCAGCCCGACGGCCGCATCATTGTCGGCGGTGCGTTCACCAGCATCGGTGGCGCCGCCCGCAGCCGCCTTGCCCGTCTGAACACTGACGGCACGGTCGACGGCACCTTCAATCCTGTGGCGAGCGACATGGTCGGCACCGTCGTGGTCCAGGCCGACGGCAGCGTGGTCGTGGGTGGCGTCTTCACGACCATCGGCGGCGCGGCTCGCAACCGCATCGCGCGCCTGACTTCCAGCGGAGCCGTTGACACGGCTTTCAACCCCAATGCCAATGGCGTGGTCAACGCCCTCGCCTTGCAGGCGGACGGGCGGATCCTCGTGGGTGGTGCGTTCACCAACATCGGCGGCGCGGCCCGCAACCGCATTGCCCGCATCAATGCCGATGGCACCCTCGACACCGCCTTCGATCCCTCTGCCGATGATATTGTTTATGCCCTCACCCTCCAGTCCGACGGCAAGCCGGTCGTGGGCGGTGCATTTTCCCGGGTCGGCGGGTATTCCCGCTACCGGTTCAGCCGTTTGACCACCGGGACATCGGCCACCCAGACACTCACGCTCGGCAGCGACCAGACGACCCTGACCTGGACCCGCGGCGGCAGCGGGCCGGAGCTGAGTTGGACGACGCTTGAGGTCTCGACCGACAGCCAGACATGGACGCTGCTCGGGCAGGGTAGCCGCGTTGGCGCTACTTCCGCCTGGCAACTGACGGGTGCGGCGGTGCCGACCAACGCGGACTTTTATGTGCGGGCTCGCGGATTCATTCCCGCGTCGCAATACAGCTCGTCCGGCCTGATCGAGACGGTGCAGAAGTTTTACGCACGCCCCGTGATCACCGCCGCCACGGTGAGCGGTACGGCCGGCTCCTCGTTCTTCTATGCGATCACGGCCGGCAATTCGCCCGGGATCTTCAGCGCCTCCGGCCTCCCGGCCGGACTGGGCATCAACACATCCACGGGCGTCATTTCGGGTACGCCGACCCAGACGGGCACGTTCAATGTCGCGCTCACGGCCACCAATGGCGCGGGTACGAGCACCGGCACGCTCACCCTTGCGATCGCCGCGTCGGGCGGGGCGGGCACCTCCACGCCGCACATGGTGAATGTTTCCACCCGCGCGAGCGTCAGCACGGGCAACCCGATCTTCCTCGGGTTTGTCATCACCGGCACTGAGTCGAAGACCGTTCTCCTGCGCGGCGTAGGCCCGGGTCTGACGCCTTTCGGCGTCACGGGGGTGTTGCCGGTGCCGCGGCTGCAGCTCTTCGATGGCGGCGGCAATCTCCTGCTCGAGAACGACGGCTGGGCCAACAGCAGCGTCCTCTCTGCCGCGTTCTCCAGCGTGGGGGCATTCCCCTTTGCCGCGGGCAGCGCGGATACCGCCGTGCTCGCGACACTTCCTCCCGGCGCCTACACCATGCAGGTGCAGGATGCCAGCGGTGCCGGGGGTGTCGCCTTGGCTGAGGTCTACGATGCCAACACCAGCCAGTCTGCCACTGCCGCCCGGTTTGGCAACATGTCCGCCCGCGGTCCTTCCTCCGGGCCCGGCAATCCGCTCATCGCCGGCTTTATCGTCACTGGAACCTCGGCGAAACACCTGCTGATCCGCGGTATCGGGCCGACCCTGGCCGCCTTTGCGGTCACAAATCCTCTGCCCGACTCGATTGTCGGCGTCTACGACAACAAAGGCACTCTCATCGCCCAGAATGACAATTGGAGTACGCCCATCACCATTGTGGCCAGCCAGCCGGCATCCAGCCCTGCGACAATCGCCGCCGCGGCGGCTGCGGCCGGCGCGTTCGCGCTCGGTAGCAACAGCCTGGATTCTTCGGTGATCGTCACGCTTCCCCCCGGCCTCTACACGGTGCAGGTGAATGGCGTCAATGGAGTCACCGGCTCCGCGCTCGCCGAGCTCTACGAGCTGCCTTGAGCGGCCCAAGGCCGGAAGTTCGGAAATCCAGAAGGACAGAAAGTCAGAGTTCGCCGTCCTCTGACCCTCCGGCCTTCTGGCTTTCCGGTCTTCCGCCCCTCCCTCAATGCCTTCGCTCACGGACCAGGTTGTCATCATCACCGGCGCTTCGTCCGGCATTGGCGAGGCGACAGCGCGACGGCTGGCCCGTGGTGGAGCTCGGCTGGTCATCTCCGCCCGCCGGTCCGACCGACTGGGGGCGCTCGCGCGCGAACTCGACCCGTCGGGCGCGCGCGTGCTGGCGGTCGCGGGTGATGTGACCGTCGAGGCCGACCGCCGCCGGTTGGTGGCTGCGGCGCGCGAGCGATTCGGGAGGATCGACGCACTGGTGAACAATGCCGGCTATGGCACACGCGGCCCGGTCGAGCGCGTGCCGGTCGAACTCATCCGGCGGAATTTCGAGACGAATCTTTTTTCGCTCATTGCGCTCACGCAGCTCGTGATCCCGGTGATGCGGGAGCAACCGCGCGGTCCCGCCCGCGGCCGGATCGTCAACATCGGCTCGGTGGCCGGCCGCATCGCGCGACCGTTGTCCTCGGTCTACGATGCGACCAAGCACGCGCTCGAGGCCATCACTGATGGCCTGCGTGGTGAGCTGAAGCCCTTCGGCCTCGACGTGGTGCTCATCCGGCCGGGGTTCATTCGCACGGAATTCATCGCGGCCGCCGACCAGGCTTCGGCTGCGCCGATGGAAAACGCCGGGCCGTACGCCCCGTATCTCGCCGGGTACCAGCGCGGGCACGAGCGCCTGCGGCTGGTCGCGGGGACCGGCGACGACGTTGCGCGCTTGGTCGAACGCGCCCTGACCGCCACGCGCCCGCGCTCGCACTACGCGGCTCCGGCGCACGCGAAGCTGTTTCTGTTCCTCAAGTGGCTGCTGCCCACCTGCGTCATTGATTGCTTAGTGCGGTTGCAGAAATAGGCCCGAAGGCCGGTGAGTCTAAAGGCCAGGGGCCGGAAAGTCCGAAGATCGGAAGCTCTGACCTTCCGGCTTTCCGATCTTCCGACCCTCTGGCATTCCGCCCTACCGGCTTTGCATAAACGCATGCACTTCCGCGGAGAGCTTCGGACCGAAGCCCGGGACCTCGGCGATGGCCGCGGCACCCGCGATGCGCAACTGCTCGATGCCTCCGAAATGCGCCAGCAGCGCTGCGCGACGCACCGCCCCGAGGCCCGGCAGGTCGTCGAGCACGCTCTCCCGGATCTTCCGGGAGCGCAGGTCGGCGTTATAGGTGTTGGCGAATCGGTGCGCTTCATCGCGCAGGCGCTGCAGGAGCTGCAGCCCGGGATGGTCGAGCGGCAGCCGCAACGGAGCGCGCGCGTCCGGGAAGACGATCGTCTCATGCTTCTTCGCCAGGCCGATGATCGCCGGAGGCATGCACTCGAGGCCGACAAATGCCTTCAGCGCCGCACCCACCTGGCCGCGTCCGCCGTCGATCACGACGAGGTCGGGGAACGGCTTGCGCTCCTCCACGAGGCGGCGGTAGCGACGGCCCACGACCTCCTCCATCGCGCGGAAGTCGTCGTTGCCGATGAAGCTCTTGATCTGGAAGCGACGGTAATGGTCCTTGTCCGGCCGCCCGTCCGCGAAGCGCACCATCGACGCCACCACGAACGTCCCCGAGATATGCGAGATGTCGAAGCACTCCATCGTGCGTGGCGGTCCGG
>Ga0265320_10001392_pt1 | contig 17595 bp, 15 predicted proteins | sample 4827metaG_FD_202087 | JGI IMG/M metagenome (GOLD analysis project Ga0265320, IMG submission 202087) | Rhizosphere microbial communities from Carex aquatilis grown in University of Washington, Seatle, WA, United States - 4-8-27 metaG | ecosystem: Host-associated > Plants > Roots > Rhizosphere >...
GCCATTCTTGCGGGCAAGAATGGCGGCGACGCCGGAGGCGTCGACGACCCACCTGGCCGTCTCCGTGCCGCGGCCGCCGCCCTCGTTCGTCCAGTGCACGGTCTGCACGCCGCCCTCGGCGAGTTCAACCGCCTTGATCTTCGCGGGCCTAAGCAGGTGGGCGCCCTCGGAAACCGCGCGGGCGAGCACCTCCTCGTCAAGCACCGCCCGGTCCACCTGGTAACCTGGGAAGCGCACATTGTACCTGGGGCCCGTCTCGCTGCAGTCCGCAAGCCCCCTGGTCTTCTCGTTGGAGAACCAGAACCTCATCCCCTGTTTGACCAGGTGCTTCTCGTTCAAGTGGTCGGTGAGGCCGAGAACCCTGCCCAGGAAGAAGGCGCTCGTCTCGACGGTCGACTCCCCCACCCTGCGTCCAAGGCTCTCGCTCTTCTCAATGATCAATATCCGCCAGCGGGGATTCCTTCTCCTTAGCAGAAGCGCGGTTGAGGATCCGGCGAGGGCCCCCCCGAGAATGATCACGTCCCACGATTTGTGCTCGGTGTCGCTCATTCCGGCCCGAGGATGCCCCGGCCCATTGCGGGTGTACACCGCAATTTTCTCGCAGGGCCACAGGGGTATAACACCCTATTGACCATGGAGAGCCCCCTGTTCCGAACCTGGATGTCGACCGTGTCGAAGGCCCCGTCCGCGGTGGCAGTCATCGACGCGGACACGGGCAAAAAGTGGTCGCGCGCCGCGTTGGCGAAGGCATCGGCGGAATGGGCGGAGAACTATCGCTCCACCGTGCCCCGCCCCTGGCGCAGGCGGGTCGTGATGTCCGTGCCAAACGGAGGCGACTGGTTCTGCGCGTTCATGGGGCTGCTTTCGGCGGGGGCAATTCCAGCTCCCATCGATCCCTCGGAGCCCGAGGAGGCCCAGGCGACCGCCGCTCGGGCCATAGGGGCGACGCACATATGGCGAGGCGGCGCATTCCACCGGGTCGCGGGACCGATGCCGCGGGGCCGCATCGGGCGGCCGCTGCGAAACGAGTGCCTCGTTAAGCTCACAAGCGGCAGCAGCGGGACCCCCAAGGGCCTCTATGCCACCCACGCGCAGATGGCCGCCGACGGAGGGCAGGTCTGCAGCACCATGGACATTGGACCGCGCGATTCCAACCTGGCCACCGTGCCCCTTGGCTATTCCTACGGCCTTGGAAACCTGGTGTTACCCCTCATGCTCCAGGGAACGCGGGTCGTCTGCGCGTCGAGCGTCCTTCCCCATGCCCTTGCCGCGGACATCTCGCGTTTCAGGCCGACGGTCCTTGCGACCGTCCCGCCCGTCCTCAGGGCCCTCGCCGCAAGCGGCCTCGGGAAGGAGTCCCTAAATCCCCTCCGCCTCGTGATTTCGGCAGGGTCCGCCCTGCAGCCCGGCGTGGCCGAGGCGTTTCTTGCGAGGTTCGGCCGGCACATCCACGGATTCTACGGGACGAGCGAGACGGGCGGCATAGCCTTTGACAGGACCGGGGAGGCAACGACTGAGGGCAGGAGCGTCGGCACTCCTTTGGACGGGGTGAGCCTAAGCCTCGGAGCTCGCGGAGCCTTCACCGTTTCCAGCCGTGCTGTTCTCGGGGGCGGGCGTTTCTCGCCATCCGACCGCGGCCGGCTCGACCGCAACGGCGAGCTGGTCCTCCTCGGCCGGTCCGACCGGATGGTCAAGCTTGCGGGACGCCGGGTCGACCTTGCCGAGATTGAGCGCGCGCTCAAATCGTTGCCTGGTGTCCGCGAGGCCCTGGCCTATGCATGGGAGGGCCCAGACCCGGTCCTTGCAGCAGCGGCATTGACGGACCTAAGGCCCGTCGAGATCAGGCGCTCCCTGCGGCTCCTTCTCGCACCCTGGAAGATACCGGGAAGAATCGTCGCTCTGCCCACCTTTCCCGTGACCGCCAGGGGAAAGACGGACGTCCCCAGGCTTCGTCAGGTCCTTATGGCCCCGCGGACCGCAACCTCGATCTCCACGTTGAGCGCCGACCGGCAGATGTCGGCCCGCAGGTAGCTCACGGCATCGCCGGGCGCGATGACGCCCTGCCTCGCCATTTCTTCGGACACTAGGCCGAGGTCGCCCGCACGGCGCAGGTACACCCTGAAATGCCTGAGGCCTGGACCCTGCGAGCAAAGGTTTTCGCCCAGTCCGCAGGCCTTGGAGATGCGGCGCAGGTTGCCGATCGTGCATTCCAGTTGGCCCACCGTGTCGCCCGGGGCGACGGTCTCGTGCCCCACGACGGATGAGGTCCCCGAGACATAGGCATCGACCGCATCGCCCCTGCCGACGACGGTCGCCCGAGAAAAGCTCGGCGAGCGGGGGCCGTGTTCCTCCGGATAGTTGTAGGCGGGTAGCTGCCCGGGGTTCTCGTGGTGCACGACGGGACAGGGGCCCGCGATGAAGACGATGGTCAAGTCCGGGGCCTCGGTTCCGACGGCCGATGCGGCGGGAAGGCAGCGCGTAAAGCCCGGCCCAAGGAGCGACTCGAATGCGAGGGAGCGGCCACGGCAAAACGCGCGGTAATTCTCCAGCCCTCCGGCGGCCGCCCCGTTTATCCCCGGGACGAAGTTCCAGATCCGATAGAGGTTCAGGCCCGATGCTGCGCCGAGCAGTTCCCTGTAAAGGCTGCCTGCGGCCGTCTCGAGGTCGCCCTTCGGATCAAGCCGAGCCAGGCCCACCATTCCCTCCGGGCCCTTCCAGAGGGACAGGCCGTTGCCCACGTCCTCGGGCCCCGCCGCCTCAATCAAGCGTTCAAATGGCTCACCCCGCAGCAGCGGCCCGCCCGCCCCAAGCAAACCCTCCGCCGTGTTCCCGCGGCCGCCGAAGGCTAATTTGACCATCATGCGCTTCGACCTACGCCCAGCCCGTCGCTCCCGACAAGCAATTTCACGCTTGGTATGGGAGCTTTGCCCTACGTACCCTCGGCAGAGATGGATGCCCCGACCAGCGAATCTCCCCGCACAATACCGGACCTCTTGTGAAGCTTTGGCTATCCGTCTTCCTTGGGTTCAAGGTCTGCGCCGCGGCTTTGGCCTTCCTGCATCATCCCTGGGTGGCCCTCGTCGTATTCTTCGCTCCCGACCCGTGGATCGCCCTGCAGTTCGCCCTGCCCTCCCAGCAGGCCTTCGGTCCAGCCGCCCGCACGTTCGCCACGGCAGGCAGGGAGGTCTGGCTCACGATCGACGACGGCCCCGACCCGGCGAGCACGCCGCGCGTCCTTGAACTCCTCAAGGAGCACCGGGCCCGCGCGACCTTCTTTGTCATCGGCGACCAGGTTAGGAACCATCCCGGGCTCGCGCGCCAAATCATAGCGGAGGGCCACTCTATCGGAAACCATACTCAGACCCACCCCGTCGCGGATTTCTGGTGCGCCTCCCCGGGGCGAATCGCGCGCGAGATCGACCTGTGCGTGGGCGCGCTGCTACTGGCTGACGCGCCCTTCGAGCGCTATTTCCGTCCGCCTGTCGGGATACGAAACCCCTTTCTCCAGCCGCAGCTCGCCGATCGGGGAATGACACAGGTGCTATGGAGCGCCCGCGGACGCGATGGCGGGCCGGGCAGCCCGGAGGCGGCCATGGCCCGCATCGCGCGGCAGATCCGCCCGGGCGCCATCGTCCTTGCGCACGAGGGCGGCGTCCGGGCCGCGCAGCGCGTCGAGTTCGTGGAGCTCCTCCTCGGGCACCTCGCCCGCGAGGGCTATGCCTGCGTGCTCCCCGCAGCGGGCAGGCTCAGGACGACCGGCTAGGGGCTACTCGACCCGCAGGGCGCCCTTTAGAACATCCGCCGAGGAACGCCCGACAAGGACCTCGAAGTCGCCCGGCTGCACGGTGCGGCGCATGGCCAGGTCATACGCCTCCAGCTTGTCCGGGGTGAGATCGAAGGTCACCGTGGTCTTCTCCCCGGGCTTCAACGACACCCGCCTGAAGTCCTTCAATTCCTCGACCGGGCGCACCGGGAGGCTCACGACCGCGTGGAGGTACAGCTCAACCACCTCGTCCGCCGCAACGCTCCCCGTGTTGGTGACGTCGACCGCGACCTTCGCCGTTGCGCCGGGCGCGATCTTGGCAGGAGCGACCTGGAGGTTCCCGTACTCGAAGCTGGAATAACTGAGGCCGTAGCCGAACGGGTACAGGGGCGTCGAGTCCGCGGAGACATAGCTTCGCATGCGCGACGGCTTGTGGTCATAGTAGTCGGGGACCTGCCCAACCGAGCGCGGGAACGTCACCGTGAGCTTCCCGCTCGGGCTCACCTTGCCGAACAGCACGTTGGCCACCGCATGGCCCGTCTCCCCGCCCAGGTACCAGCACTCGACGATCGCGGGCGCCCGTTCCTGAAGCCTGTTGACCGCAAGGGGTCCCCCATTGACGAGCAGCACCGCGACGGGCTTTCCGGTCGCCAGGACTGCCGTTGCCAGCTCGTTCTGGCGGCCCACCAGTTCCAGGGTGTCGCGGTCCCCGCGGTGCTCCTCGCTCCAGGCCTCCCTGCGCAGAAGCTCGTTTTCCCCCAGGACAAGAATAACGGCGTCGCTCTTTAGGGCCGTGTCGACCGCCTCATCGATGAGTCGAGCATCGTCCGCGGGGTCGTTTGCCACGGGGTTCTCGTTCACGAGCCATCCCGCGGCGTGGTTTGCCGTCAGCTTGCAGCCCTCCGCGTAGAGCACCTTCATGGTTGTAGACGCGGCAAAGTCCTTGATGCCCTGCAGCACGCTGACCCCCTCCATGGGGACCGCCGAGTAGCCCCCGAGGTGGATCTCTGCGGCGTTGGGCCCGATGACGGCCAGGGTCTTGATCTTGGCTGGGTCCAGCGGGAGCACGCGTCCCTCGTTCTTAAGCAGCACCATCGCCTTCTCTGCTGCCTGGCGGGCGAGCGCCTTGTGCTCGTCCGTGTTGGTCACCTTTCCCGCCAGGTCCGGATCGGTGTACGGCCGCTCGAACATGCCGCACAGGAACTTGACGCGCAGCACGTTGGCTGCCGCCCGGTCGATGGCCGCCATGGAAACCTTTCCCGCCCGCTCCTCCGTGGCGAGCGTCGAGAAGCAGCGCCCCTTTCCTCCGAGGTCGTAGTCGAGCCCGGCCTCGATGCTGAGCACCCCGGCTTCGGCGGGGCCGGCGGCCGCATGGTGGTCCTCGTAGAGGACGTCAATCCCTCCGCCGTCGCTCATGACATAGCCGTCAAAGCCCCACTCGGTGCGCAGGATGTCCGTCAGGAGCTTGTGGTTCACGTGATTCGGAACCCCGTCCCACTCGTTGTACGAGGCCATGATCGAGTGCGCATGCGCCACCTTCACCGCCATCTCGAAGGGATACAGGTGGTTCGACCGGAATTCCCGGTCGCCAAAGCTGACGGGTGCGATGTTTCGCCCCCCCTCGGATTGCCCGTGGCCGGCGAAGTGCTTGAGGGTTACGGCCACGTGGTCGGGGCCGATGATCGGGTCCCTGCCCTGGAGCCCGAAGACCGCCGCCATTCCCATGCGCGAGACCAGGTAGGGATCCTCGCCGTAGCATTCCTCGAAGCGGCCCCAGCGGGGATCGCGCGCCAGGTCGAGGACCGGCGCGAGGACCTGGCGCACGCCCCGGGCGCTCGCCTCCTGCGCGGCGACGGCGAACACTCTCTCTACAAGCTCCGGGTCCCAGGTTCCGCCAAGGGCCACCGCCGCGGGGAAGCTCGTGGCCCCGGCCGCCATGTACCCGTGCAGCGCCTCCGAGAACGCGAAGACCGGTATCCCCAGGCGCGTCTTCTCCTTCATGTACCTCTGGACGGAGTTAAGCCTCAGGACCCGCTCCCGTGGGTTGTGCGCAAAGCGGTCGGCGGGGCCCCCGCCGGCCCAGACCGAGCCCGCGCCATTGTTGAGCGCCGCAGCATCGGTGCCTCCCACGAAATTACCCTGCTCGTCGAAGGCGTGCGGGTCCTTGGTTCGGAATCCCTGGAGCTGGGCGACCTTCTCCTCGAGGGTCATGCGCTGGAGGAGGTCCCTCACCCGGGCCTCGATCGGCTGGGCGGGATCCTGATACGGCGCGGGGGACGGGACCTGTGCGGCCGCCGAGGCCGCAAGGACGAGGATGGCAACACAGGATAGCCTGTTTCTGGGGCTCATAGTGATTGGGGGGTTGAAAGCCGATCCGGGTTCTAGGGCGACTCGTCCTCGCGCATCTTGAACGCCATCTGCACGGTCTCGCTCCTGCCGTCGGGGCGCGGCCCGATCGAGCGCGTCCTCTCGCACGCCTCGATCACGGAACGGTCGAACTCGGAATTGCCCGACGCCTTGGCGATGCGCACGTGAGAAATCGAGCCGTCGGCCGCGACAAAGAATTCGACCCTGGCGACGAGGCTGTCGCTGACGCCCTCCGGCGGGGTGTGGTTCTCCTTGATCCGCGACTTGAGCAGCGAGAAGTAGGCGTCAAGGAGGCTGCCCTCCTCGCGCGTGAGGGCCTTCCCCCCGGCCCCGCCCGTCTTGTTGTTCGTCGAGCCCCCGATGACGCCCTCGCGGATCCCCTCCGCGTCGATGCGCGCCGCCTTCTGCCTCTGAAGCTCCTCCAGGGCCATCCGCTTCTGCTCGGCCTCCTTCTCCTTCTGGTACTTGGCCTCGAGCCTGCGCTCCCGCCTGGCCTCCACCCGCTTGAGCTCCGCGACCAGGTCCACCGGCTTTGCCGGCTTCGCGGCCTTTGGCGGCGCGGTCTCCTCCATCGGGGCCGACTGGATGGGCGCAGGCGCCGGTGTCGGCGCGGGTTCCGGCCGTGCGACGGGGGTCGGCGCGAGCTTCACCCCGCCGCTCGTGCCCAAGGCCGGCGCCTCGGTGGCCGCATAGTTGTCCCCGGCCCCCGCCACCAGCTCGAACACCTTCGGGGTGTCCTGCACCATGCTCGTCGCGGCGTAGCTAAAGAACATGATCAGCCCCACCGCCGCGCCGTGTAGCAGCGCGGAGACGCCGTAGGCTCCGGGGGACGTTGCGCTCATTTCGACGCGGTCTGTGTGTCGAAGGTAAACTTCAGCAGGTTGGCCTTCTTCAGCTCATCCATCAGGTTGACAATCTTCTCGTAGGGCACGCGCGAGTCGCCGCGGATGCGCACCACGGGCGGCTTCGACTCGGCAGCGTAGACCCTCAGGCGGCTTCGCAGCTCAGCGATGCCGACGGGGGTCGTGCGCTCGTCCAAGTAGGTGTTGCCCTTCGCGTCTATGGAGATCGCGACATAGTGGGTGCTCTTGTCGGGCTTCTGCTGCGCGCTCTTGGATTCCGAGGGCAGCGTGACCGGGATCGTCTGCTCCTGGTTGATCAGGGGCGTCGCGATCATGAAGATGATCAAAAGCGTGAACCCAAGGTCGATCAGGTTGGTCACGTTCATCTCCGCGATCGGGTGCGACTGCCGGGGTTTCCTGAAGGTCCTCGCCATGGTGGTGCGTCCGGTGGCGGTTACTTCGCCTCGAGCTCGATTCGGTCGGCGAGCGAGCTCGCGTAGTTCTCGAGCTCCGTGACGAGCCTCTTGGTCGATGCGAAGAGCATGTTGTAGCCGAAGAGGCTCGGGATGGCGACAAGGAGGCCCGAAATCGTCGTCAGGAGCGCCGCCGAGACGCCGGGTGCCAGGGTCTGAATGCTCGCGGTCTGCTGCACCGAGACCGCGCTGAAGGCGTCCATGACACCCCAGACGGTCCCGAGGAGGCCGAGGAACGGGGCCCCGGAGACGACCGAGGCGAGAAAGATCATGTTGGTCTCGTAGCGGAGCGTCTGGCGTGCGAGGGCCCTTTGGAGCGCGTTCTCCGCGTGCTCGAGGCGGAAACGCGAGGTGTCCATCCCCTTCTCCTTGCCGATCGCGGCCGCCTTCCAGTAGGCCTCCACCGCGTCTCCGAAGAGGTCCGCGTACGGGATATCCCGGCGCTCCCGAAGCGACTCGGGCAGGTCCAGGAGGCTCTTTTGGTCGCGCAGGTGCCGCTCGAACTGGTGGTTGAGGCTGCGGAGCGTGTTGAGCTCGCTGCGTTTGCCAAACATCACGGCCCACGCGACGACGCTGAAGATGGCGAGGCCGAAGGTGATGACTTGGCCGACCGGGTCGCAGTGCTCAAAGACCTCGATGACGTTGGCGTATGCGAGGAGGGGGACAAGATTCACGGACATGCAGCAAGCGTTGGATGTTTTTAGGGATTCGTCCATTGGAATTCAAAGCGTCCTCGCCAAACGGCGCGGATTTGCCCAAGCTGCCCCCCACATGGTTCTGAAGTCCAAACACACGGGAAAACTCATCTCCTTTGAGGGCTCGGAGGGAAGCGGAAAGACCTCCCAGATAACGCGGCTTGCCGAGCACCTTCAGAAGCTCAAGCGCGATGTCGTCACGGTGCGCGAGCCGGGCGGCACCGAGATCGGGGAGCAGATCCGCAATATCATCGTCCATAATTCCAAGGGCGACGAGATGTGCCCGGAGACCGAGCTCCTCCTTTTCGCCGCCGCCCGGGCGCAGCTCGTGCGCGAGGTGATCGCCCCGGCGCTCATGCGCGGCGCCATCGTCCTGAGCGACCGCTACCTCGATTCGTCGACCGTTTACCAGGGGATAGGCCGCAACCTGGCTGCGGACCCGGTGGCCCAGATCAACCGCTTCGCGGTCGGCAACGTGATGCCCGACCTGACGATCGTCATCGACGTCCCTACCACGGTCGGCCTGGCCCGCATCCACCAGCGCGCGTCCGACCTGCCGGACCGGATGGAGCGCGAGAACATCGATTTCTACGACAAGATCCGCGAGGGCTACCTGGTCCTCGCCAAGGGTCTTCCGTCCCGGTTCGTCGTCGTCGATGGGCGCAAGGATGCCGTGTCCACCGAGAAGAAGATCTGGGCGGCGGTGAAGCCGCGGATTGATTGATGACGGCGGACTCGGTCCCGTGGCCGCCCGCGCTCGCGGGAACACCGGCGGTGTCCGTGATCGAGGGCGCCATCGGGCGCAAGCGCCTCTCCCACAGCCTGCTGCTTGCAGGCGACGATTCCGACGTCCTCGCCAGCGCCGCGCTCGCCCTCGCCGACCGGCTTCTTAACCGCGGATCAAAGGCCCCCTCGCCCTACCCCCCGGACCGCCACCCCGACTGCTTCCAGATAAGGCCCTCGGGGCGCTCCCGCTCGATAACCGCGGCGGCGGTGCGCGAGCTTATCGGGCGCATAAACGTCTCCCCCAGCGTCTCGCAGTGCAAGGTGGTCATTTTCCTGGATGCCGACCGTATGAACGCGGCCGCGTCCAACATCCTCCTAAAGACCCTCGAGGAGCCCCCGGCGGACACGACGATCCTCCTGGTGACCGGCAAGCCCCACGCGCTCCTTCCGACCATCCGCAGCCGCGTCCTTCATTTTCGGTTTCCAGGAATGGCCCCGGCGGTCCCCGCCGAGGGATGGGATGCATGGCTCTCGGACTACCGGGCGTGGCTCGAGCGCCTCGGCCAGGGGGTGGCCGCGGGCCGCTCCGCCTCCGAGGGTGTCTTTGTCCTGTACGGGCTTGTCGCCCGCTTCGGCACCATGCTCGACAAGGCCTCGTCGGCAGAGTCCGCACGGCGCAAGGCGCTCCTTCCCGACGGCCTCGAGGATGACGAACTTGCCGCCATCGAGGCGGAGGTATCCGTCGGCCTGCGCCTTCGCATGTTCGCCGGGATCGAAGGCGCGACACGCGAGCATTCGCTCAAGCTCCTCAAGGCGGGGGACTCCGAGGCGCGCAGGCCGCTCATCGCCGCGATCAACAGCCTGGAGCGGGCCGCCGGGCTATTGAGGGTCAACCTGAACGAGTCCGCCGCGCTCGAGGACTTCCTGCTGGCCTCGCTCAGGATTTGGACGAGGCGCTGAGCATCGCCGCTCCAAACACTCCGGCGCTGTCCCCCAGCGTCGGCCTGAGGAACTCGGTCCGTATATATTTGTTGAACATGTGCTTAAGCACGGCCTCGCGTGTGCTCTCCTCGTAAAGGATGTCGATGTTGCCGACACCCCCGCCGATAACGATTGCGTCGGGGTCGAGGATGTTGATCACGGCGGCGATCGCCACGGCGAACTTGGTCTGGAGCCTAAGGAGCGTCGCCTTGGCCGCCCGGTCCCCGGTTGCGGCGCGCTCCACGATCTCGGGAAGTCGCACCGCCCTTCCCGTCCTCTCCGTGTAATAGCGCTCAAGGGCGGGACCGGCGATGACCGTCTCCACACAACCTGAGCGACCGCAGAAGCAGGGCTTGTGCTCGCCCGGGATCGGGTTGTGTCCCCATTCCCCTGCGATCCCGTGGATTCCATCGAGCACCTTGCCATTCACCACGATCCCGCCGCCGCAGCCCGTGCCGAGGATAAGCCCCACCACCACGCGCCGGTTGCGGCCGGCGCCGAACATGGCCTCCGCCAGGGCGAAGCAATTGGCGTCGTTTGCCATCCGGGGCTCGACCTTCAGGGCCTTTGCGAGGTCCTCGCGGATGTGCCGGCCGTTGAGGCAGGTCGTGTTCGAATTCTTGAGGACGCCCGTCAAGGGGTCGACGACGCCGGGGGTGCCGATTCCAATCCACGCCGGGCGCTTCTCGCCTGACTTTCGCTCGAGCAACCTGACGAGCTTGACGACCTGCCGGATCACGTGGTCATACCCCTTCGCCCCCTCCGTCGGCACCCTGAGGCGGCACAGCGCGCAGTCGGGCCGCTTGGGGTCGATCACTGCGCCTTCAATCTTCGTCCCCCCCAGGTCGATACCGAATAGGCTCATGGATTAAAGGATCCGGTTGAGCCTGATGACCTCGGAATAGTAATGCGAGGACAGTTTGGGAGTCCGCTTCTGCGTGGCAAAGTCGACGTGAACGATGCCGAAGCGCCGCTGGTAGCCGTCGGCCCATTCGTAGTTGTCGAGGAAAGACCACACGAAGTATCCGGCAACCGGCGCCCCGTCGTCGATGGCCCGTTGGAGCTCCCTGAGGTAGCCGCGAAGGTAATCGCGGCGGTGGAGGTCCAGGACCTCGCCGTTGACCACGGGCTCCTCGTCATAGCCGCTGCCGTTCTCGGTCACGTAGATCGCCTTCACGCCGTAGTTCTCGTGCACAAAGCGCACGCCCCAGTAGATCACCTGAGGCGTGATCTTAAGCCACCTGCTGTCGGCGCGCGGGTAGTGGGCCGGGAAGTGGAGTTCCTGGTACAGGGCGCCCTCCTTGGCCCGCACGAAGTATCCGGTGTAGATGTTGATCCCTAGGAAATCAGTCGGCGCGCTGATGAGGGCGAAGTCCCCCTCGCCGACCCGAGGGGCGTCGGCGCCCACCCGCTTCAGGTATTCCTCGGAGTACCGGCCCCGCGTGATCGCATCCAGGATATGGAGGTTTCTTTCCACGAACCACGCGTTCGCGGCGCGGATGTCCGCCTCGGACTCGGTCACGGGTATCGGCACGTCGCAGTTGTCCGTCAGTCCGACGCGGGCCCCGGGACCCCCGTGCTCCCGGACCGCCCGCACGCCGTGGCCATGGCAAAGGAGCGCGTGGTGGTAGGTCTGGTTGAGCAGCTGCGCCGAGACCGGGCGCCCCGGTGCCGCGAATCCCCTCGGGCCGTACGCCTGCGTGGTGAAGCACCGGATTTCGTTGAGCGTAATCCAGTTCTTAACCTTGCCTGAGAACGCCGAGACGATGGTGTCGGCATACCGCGCGAAGGCATCCACAGTCACGCGGTCCGTCCAGCCTCCCCGGTCCTCGAGCGCCTGGGGCAGATCCCAGTGGAACATCGTCACCCAGGGCGTGATGCCGTTCTCGGCCAGGGAATCGAACAGGCGGTGGTAATAATCGATGCCGGCCGGGTTGATCGCCCCGTCGCCCTTGGGGAAGATGCGCGGCCAGGCGATCGACAGGCGGTAGTTGCGTATCCCGAGGGAGCGCATGAGCGCAAAGTCGGCCGGGAACCTGTGGTAGTGGTCGCAGGCCACGTCCAGCGTGTCCCCGTTGAGCACCTTTCCCGGAATCCTGGAGAAGCGGTCCCAGATGGACTCACCCTTGCCGTCGGCAAACGCCGCGCCCTCTATCTGAGGGGCCGCGGTGGACACGCCCCACACGAAATTCTGCGGAAATGTGTGTTTGGAGGAGAGAGTGGATGGCATTGGTCAGGCTACGGGCACCCGATCGAGTGCCGCGCCAGCGCAAAGCGCACCAGGCGACCTGATAAGGGTTTAGCGAGGCAATAAATGTTATTGCCTGTGTCGGGCATTCGTTCTGTTTACGGGGTAAATCGCTTGCAAGGCTCATTTTCCGGTGAAAATGCTCGCACCTGTTAACGCGGTACACCCCACCCATTTATGGCCCAGGTCCTGCTCGAAAACCTCACCAAGGTGTACCCGGAGAAAAGCGGGCCTGGAGTCACCGCCGTCAAGGGAATCAGCCTGCAGATCGAGGACCGCGAATTCATGGTGCTGGTGGGCCCGTCCGGCTGCGGGAAATCGACCACGCTGCGCATGATCGCGGGGCTCGAGGAGATCTCGGGCGGGACCGTGCAGATCGGCGGACAGGTCGTCAACGAGGTGCTTCCGAAGGACCGGGACATAGCCATGGTCTTCCAGAACTACGCGCTCTACCCCCACATGTCCGTGTTCGATAACATGGCCTTCGGCCTGAAGCTAAGGAAGTTTGCGAAGGCGGACATCGAGCTAAGGGTGCGCGAGGCGGCATCGATGCTCGGCCTCGAGGACCTGCTCGGGCGCAAGCCCAAGGCGCTCTCCGGCGGCCAGAGGCAGCGTGTGGCGCTCGGCCGAGCCATCGTGCGCAAGCCCAAGGTGTTCCTCTTCGACGAGCCCCTGTCGAACCTGGACGCAAAGATGCGGGTCTCTACCCGCACCGAGATATCCAAGCTGCATGCCCGCCTCGGGGCGACCATGATCTACGTCACGCACGACCAGGTCGAGGCCATGACCATGGGCGACCGGATCTGCGTGATGAAGGACGGCAACATCATGCAGGTCGCCGAGCCCCTGGAGCTCTACAACCGCCCCGAGAACATGTTCGTCGCCGGGTTCATCGGCTCGCCCCCGATGAACTTCTTCAAGGGAACCCTTAGGGCGGCCGCAGGCCGGGTCTCGTTCGTCGAGGACAACACGGTTGGGCCGCCCCTCTCCATCTCCCTCGACGAGAAGCTCGCCGTACGCTCCACCGGCCACCTGGACAAGCCCATCGTGTTTGGCATCAGGCCCGAGGCGATCCACGACCTGCTTACCGTCGCCTCGGCCGAGCCCTCGCGCACGGCCGACGTGAAGGTCGAGGTCTCCGAGCCCATGGGGGCCGAGACCCTCCTTTACCTCGACACCGGGGCGACGTCCTTCGTCGCCCGGGTGAACCCCACGGACCGCTTCGAGTCCGGCCAGCGGGTCCAGGTCACCTTCGACCTCACCCACGCCCACCTCTTTGATGCGGTGAGCGAGGACGTCCTCAAGTAGCGCCTCGCGCGCGGCCGGGGCTCAGGGCGCCGCGGCCTTCTTCTTCCCGCGGTAGGCGAAGTACAGCATCGTCGCGCCGAAGACGAGCAGCAGGACGCCCCAGACAAGGTTGATGTTGATGTCGAGCGAGCGGCGGTACATCTCGGCATCGGCCCTCGTCAGGAAGCCGTAGGCGGTCAGCATGGCGCCGACCAGCGTGAACATGAGGCCGATTGGCCAGCGGATATCGAGTCCCATAGTGGATCCTTTATTAGGCGAAGATGAGGTTGAGGACGACGCACGCGGCGAGCAGCACCGCGCCGATCACCGCCGGCCTCTGGTGGAACGGGACGCCCTCGTCCCTTATCTTTGGAGTAAGCGAGTAGACGAGGCCGGTCAGCTCCTTGTCGGTCTTGGTGCGCGCGGTCGCCAGGGAAATGCCGGCCGTCAGGCCGAAGCAGACGACAAACGCAAAGATGGCCAGCCAGAAGTTCTGGGCCATCTCGCTCGGGAAGGTGTGCACGATGGCGAGGTAGCCGCCCTTCATCCCGGGGGCGTTGCCCGCCGAGATCGTGAGCGCGTGGACCAATCCCGAGGTCGCCGTGCCCGCGAGCAGCCCGATGAAGGCCCCGGTCCCCGTGGCCCTGGCCCAGAACATCCCCAATAGGAAGGTCGCAAAGAGCGGGGCGTTCACAAATGCGAACACGAGCTGGATGATGTCCATCGCGTTGTTGTAGAGCGCCGCGAAGTACGCGCAGGCGATGCTCAGCAGGATGCCGGCGAAGGTCACCACGCGCGCCATCTGCATGTAGTGCTCATCGCTCTTGGAGGGGGCGATGTAGGCCTGGTAGAGGTCGTAGGTGAACACCGTGTTGAACGCGGTCACGTTGCCGGCCATGCCGGACATGAACGACGCAAGGAGGCCGGTCAGGGCGAGGCCGAGGAGCCCGGGCGGGCAGTAGCGCTTGACGAGCGAGAGGATCACCCCGTCGTAGTCGTACTCGGCGACGGCGTTCCAGAGCCGGTCCCGGAAGACCTCCGGCGCCATCGGCCCCGCGGCGCAGTCCTTGACGAGCGCGGCCACCTTGGCCGGGTCCATCCGCTTGCCGACCGCGGCGCTCACGTCCTTGAAGGCCTGCTCGGCGGGCAGCGAGGCGTCGGCCGCCACGACGGCCGATGCCCTCGCAAAGACGGCATTGTCGAGGATCGGCGCTGGGATCCGGTATCCCTTGCTCGGGATCGTCATGAGCGCCACGGCGATCATGCCGGGAAGGATCACCAGGGCCGGAAAGAGCATCTTCGGCACCGCGGCGACAAGCGGGGTGTTGCGGGCCGCCGTCATGTTGCGCGCCGCCATGGCCCTCTGGACCACCAGGAAGTTCGTGCACCAGTAGCCAAACGAGAGCACGAACCCGAGGCCGAACACCATCGCGAACCAGTCAACCCCGAGCGGGTTGCTCGCTGGGCCCGCGAGAAGGGGATGCCACGCGCTCGTCCAGGCGTCCGGCCCGTAGGTCGTTCCCGCCTCCCTCAGGTGGAGGGCGGCCGGATCGGTCGCGACCCCCTTCAGCAGGTTCGTCAGGGCCGCGTAGCCGCCGACGTCCTTCAGGCCCAGGTAGACGACCGGGGCGAACCCAAGGACGATCATGAAGAACTGCAGGACCTCCGTGTAGATGGCCGAAGTGAGCCCGCCCTTTAGCACGTAGAGCAGGACGACCGCCGAGCAGATCCAGAGGCTCGCGTGGTAGTTCCAGCCGAGCAGAAGGTGGAGGAGCTTCGCCAGGGCATTCATCGAGATGCCCGAGGCGAAGACCGTCATCACCGCAAAGGAAAGCGAGTTGAGGGCCCGCACCCGCTCGTCGAAGCGCATCTTCAGGTATTCGGGCACGGAGCGCGCCTTCGACCCGTAGTAGAACGGCATCATGAACACCGCCAGGAACACCATGGCGGGGATCGCCCCGACCCAGTAGAAGTGGGCCGTCGCGATGCCGTATTTGGCGCCGCTAGCGGCCATGCCGACAAGTTCGAGCGCGCCAAGGTTCGCCGAGATGAAGGCCAGGCCCGTCACCCAGGTGGGGATCGAGCGCCCAGAAGTGAGGAAATCCGACGAACTCCTCATGTACTTCTTCAGGGCGAACCCGATGCCGACCACGAATGCCGTGTAGGTCAGCAGGATGAGGTAATCGAGCCAAGTAAGCGTCACTTGCATAGCTGGGGGGTTGTTGGGGCCTGCGTCGCAGAACCGCCGGGCACCCGGCCCGGATGTGTTCGCGAGGAAGCAAAAAACTGCGCCCCGACCAACGGGAAATCAAGCATCAATGGGCGCAGCCCGCCCTGCGGGCTGCCTTGACCGCAGGGACCCCGCGAACAGAGTCCCCATCATGTCCCTTCCCCGGCCGCGCCTGCTGCTCCTCGGAGCCGCTATTGCGGCCGGCCTCCTCGCCTTCGGGGTGAAGCTCTCGCTCATCCACGGCTACGCAAGCGACGTACCCTACATGGACGAGTGGGATGCGGTCGGCCGCGTGCTCCTGCTTCCCGCCGCTCACGGCGGACTCCACACTTCCGACTTCCTGCAGCCCCAGAACGAGCACCGCGTTGTGCTCAGCCGGCTGATCAGTTACGCGCTCCTGCGCGCGGACGGACAATGGGACGGCCTCCTTGAGATGGTGGTCAGCGCCGCGATCCACGCCTCGCTGTGCGCGGCCCTCGTGATGTTCGCCCGGCGCCTGCTCGGCGGAATCCGCTTCGCGCTCGCCGCCGTCATGACGGTCCTCCTCTTCGTCCTCGCCTTTGACTGGGAGAACACGCTCCAGGGCTTCCAGTCCCAGCTCTATCTCCTGGAGTGGAGCGCCTTCGCCATGTGCCTGCTGTGCGTCCCCGCGCGGCCGCTCGGGCCCCGCTGGTGGGCCGGGTGGCTCGTGGGCCTGGCCGGTTTGGGGACCATGTCGTCGGGCTTCATGGGTCCCACCGCGGTGCTCCTGGTCATGGGCCTGCGCGCTGCGACCGGCGTCCGGCCCGCCGTGCGCGATTACGCGGCCGCGGCTCTCCTGGCCTTCCTTTGCGCCGCAGGCATCGCCTCGATCGCGCCTGTCCCCGGCCACCTCATTCTGCGGGCGCAGTCCCCGTGGCAGTGGATCACCGCCTCCTCGACCGCCCTCTCCTGGCCCGAGTTTGACTGGCCCGCCGCGTTCCTCCTCCTGCAGCTGCCGATGGCGGCTCTCATCACCCGGCGCATCCGCGAGCGCAGGATCCCGGGCAGCGAGGCTGCGCTCGTGGCCCTCGCGCTTTGGACCTGGATGCAGGTCGCGGCCCTCGCATTCGCCCGCGGCAACGGCACGATCAGGGGCTCGCGATACACCGACCTGTACGCCGTGGGGGCGTTCGCAAACATCCTGGCACTCGGGTTACTGTGGACTCCCTCCAAGGCAGGGAGGCCGTGGGCGCTCGTTGGTGTCGCCTGGGGCTGCCTGTTCTTGTGCGGCCTTCGGACGCAGCAAGAGATCGCCCACCGGGTCTACCTCGATGACTTCCGGAGCGCGAAACCCAAGGAGCGAGCCGCCCTGCGCGCCTACCTGCGGACCGGGGACGCCCGCAAGCTCCAAGAGGTCCCTGCTTCCAGGCTGCCCTACCCGAGACCCGACGCACTGGCTGCGTGGCTCTCGGACCCCGCAATACGGGAAGTCCTGCCGGAGAGCGTGCGCCCCGCCCTGACGCTTTCCCCCGATGGTTCCGAGTCGTCCGGATTCGAGCCTGCGGCGCCGTCGGACTCCGGTGCGCACTCGTGGATCGCCCGCAAGGGCCCCGCCCGGTTTACCAGCGAACCCCTGCCCTACCACCTGCTCCCCTTCCTTAGGCTCTCGATCCGCGGTAGCGCCGACCTGAGCACCTCGGCCGTCCGGCTGGAACCCGAAGAATCCACCCCCTCCGACGCCGAGGAACCGCTGCGGGGATCCGGGTGGATCGAGCGCGACTTGCCCGTTCCCTCCGCGGCTGGCGCCCGCATTGTCGTCGATCTTCCACCCGGGGACCACTGGATCGAATTCACGGAACCGACCGAGCTCGGCTGGGGATCGCGGGCCGTCGGGCGCCTGCTTGGCAGCGCGGGTGCGATCACCGCAAGCGCCGCCGCCCTGTTCGGGATGGCGATCACGGCCCTCCTGCTGCTCGACTACCGAAGCCGTGAGCCGTGACCCCTCTGCGCTAGGATTCGCGA
>Ga0265320_10001394_pt1 | contig 17567 bp, 13 predicted proteins | sample 4827metaG_FD_202087 | JGI IMG/M metagenome (GOLD analysis project Ga0265320, IMG submission 202087) | Rhizosphere microbial communities from Carex aquatilis grown in University of Washington, Seatle, WA, United States - 4-8-27 metaG | ecosystem: Host-associated > Plants > Roots > Rhizosphere >...
GATGCGAACTTCACCAATATCATAGAACGGCTCCAGCCGTTGCTGCAGGCAGGCACCAACAGTGAATTTGCCAGTTTGTATGCAGCCATCGGTACGAACGACATCGCAACCAATTTCCCGTCCATCAACGCGAAGAATAAGGTGCACCCGAACGTCTTCATCCTGAACGAGCTGCAGCGGCAGGCGTCGGGCCAGATCAAACGCGGCCTCGATTTGCAGGGCGGCACGTCGTTCCTCGTCGAGATGGACACGAACAATCTGGTTTACATCGAGACGGTGACCAATAAAACCACCGGCCGGGCGGAAACGATCACGAACCGGCTCGAGGTCCAAAGCGCGCTCTCGCAGGCAGTGGAAGTGTTGCGCAAACGGGTTGACGTTTTTGGCGTGGCCGAGCCCATCATCCAGCCGGCGGGCGGCAACCGTATTCTGATCCAGTTGCCGGGCCTGTCGGAAGCCATCAAGTCAGAAGCCCGCACCAACATTCAAAAATCCGCCTATCTCGAATTCCGGATGGTGAAGGAGGACAGCTCGCAGTACGTCAACGAAACGACCGGGGATATTCTGCAACCCATTCCTCCGGGTTATGTGGTCTTGAAGCATGTCGAGCCACAACCCGACGGCACGGAAAAGATCGAAGCGGCGTTGGTGAGAAAAAAAGCGATGCCGGGCCTGGCGGGTGACATCATCGAAAGCGCCGCGGCAGTGCGCGGCAACCTGGGCGAGCCGCAGATCGAATTCCGGTTGAACAGTGAAGGCGCCCGGAAGTTCGGCGAGGTGACCAAGGCCAACATCGGGCAGCGCCTGGCCATTGTTCTGGACGGTGAGTTGTATTCCGCGCCGGTGATCCAGGGCGCCATCGAAACCGGCAGCGGGCAAATCACCGGGCATTTCACGCCCGAGCAGGCCCAGCAACTGGCCAGCGTGCTGCAAAACCCGTTGCGCGCTCCGCTCAGCATTGTTTCTTCCTACGACGTAGATCCGACCCTGGGCCGGGACTCCATTCGCAGCGGCGTCCACGCGTCGGTCGCCGGCGTGCTCCTGGTTTCCGCGTTCATGCTGGGCTATTACCTGCTCGCCGGCATCGTGGCGAACATCGCGCTGGTCGTTAACATTATCATCCTGCTCGGGGTGATGTGTTCCATCGGCACGACCCTGACGCTGCCGGGCATCGCGGGCGTGGTGCTCACCGTCGGCATGTCGGTGGACGCCAACGTGCTGATTTACGAACGCATCCGCGAGGAGCTGGCCAAGGGCAAATCGTTGCGCGGTGCCATCGCTGCCGGTTACGCCCGGGCCTTCGGCACAATTTTTGACTCGCACGTCACCACGCTGATTTCGTCCATCATTCTGATGTTGATGGGCACGGGCGAAGTCAAGGGCTTCGGCGTCACGCTCACCATCGGTGTGGCGGCCAGCCTGTTCACCGCGCTCGTGGTGACCCGCCTGATCTTCAATTTCCTGCTCGACCGGAGCTGGATCAAATCGCTGCCGATGCTCCATATCATCCGCGCCAGCAAACTCGACTTCATGAAACTCGCCAAGCCGGCGTTCATTTTGTCGTGGACCATCATCCTCATCGGCCTTGGTTACGGCATTTTTGAGCGCGGCACGAAGCTGTTCGGAGTGGATTTTGTAGGCGGCGACAGCACCCGGTTCAGCTACGCGCAAAAACTGGACGTGGAACAAATTCGCGGCGTGCTGACGGCTGCGGGCCAGTTGGATTCCACCATCCAATATGAAAAGGACGCGGCGGGAACCGGGGCCGAAACCCTGCGGGTGACCACTTTGCCCGGCTCCGCGGACAAGGTCGCGCAGGCGTTGGAGGAAAAATTTCCGCAGGCGCAGTTCAAAGTGATTGGCCAGCAGCAGGTGGGAGCCATCGTGGGCTCGGAAATCCTGCAGTCGGCGATTATCGCCTGCTTGCTGTCGCTGTTCGGCATCCTGGTTTACGTCGCGTTCCGCTATGAGTTTTCCTTTGCCGTCGGGGCGGTCGTCGCCGTCATCCACGACGTGCTCATGACCATCGGCTGTTATTGCATCGCTAACGGCGTCTCTGGCCGCGAATTCAATGCCACCGTCGTCGCCGCCATCCTGACCATCATCGGCTTCTCCACCAACGACACCATCGTCATCTTCGACCGGATCCGTGAAGACCTGAAACTGGGCGTGCGCGGCTCGTTCAAGGAGATTATCAACCAGGCGCTCAACCAGACGCTGAGCCGGACCCTCATCACCTCCGGCACCGTGTTCCTGGCCACGACGGCGCTGTACGTCTTCGGCGGCGGCGTCATCAACGATTTCGCCTTCACCTTCCTCATCGGCATCCTGACCGGCACGTATTCGAGCATCTACATCGCCAGCGCGCTGGTGCTGTGGTGGCACAAGGGCGAACGCCCGAACATCGGCGCGTCGCAGGTGACGATACAAAACGTGACGTCGGCGCGCGTCTGACGGCAAGACCATGCTGGGCTTTGTTGCAATCACGCCATGGCATTGGGCGGGGTTCATTCTGTGCGTGCTTTTTTTCCTCGCGCTGGACCTCGGCCTGTTCAACCGCCACGCCCGCGTCGTCAAATTCAGGGAGGCAGCCGCCTGGAGTACCTTGTGGTTCGCGCTGGCGATGGCGTTTGCCGGGGCCATGATGCATTGGCGCGGACGTGAGGAGGCCATCCAATTCACCACGGGCTACATCATCGAGTTGTCGCTCTCGATGGACAATGTCTTTGTCATCGCGCTCCTCTTCGCGTTTTTCCGGGTTCCGCCCCAGTATCAACATCGCGTGCTGTTCTGGGGCATCCTGGGCGCGCTGCTGATGCGCGGCGTCATGATTGCCGCCGGGGCGGCCCTCGTCCAAAGGTTCCAATGGACGCTGTACCTCTTCGGCGCCTTCCTGGTCGTCACTGGTTTCAAAATGCTCTTCGTGCAGGATGAGGGCGTGAATCCGGAAAGAAACATCTTTGTCCGCTGTGCACGAAAGTTTTTCCCCGTCACTGAGGAATTGCGCGGCCATAAATTCCTCGTCCGGATCGATGGCCGCAGCCTGCTGACGCCGCTCGCGCTGGTCTTGCTGGTGGTCGAGACGACCGATCTGATTTTTGCCCTCGATTCCATCCCCGCCATCTTCGCAGTGACCACCAAGCCATTCATCGTCTTCACCTCCAACGTCTTTGCCATCCTCGGCCTGCGTTCGCTGTATTTCCTGCTCGCCGGCGCGATCGGCTATTTCCGCTATCTGAAGGTGGGCCTGTCGGTTGTGCTCGTTTTTATCGGCGTTAAAATGCTCCTCGACCCGCATGGCCAGGAACCGAAATGGTTTCAGGTCGAAATCCCCACGGGCATTTCGTTGATGATCGTGGCCACGATCATTTTGATCGCCATGGTGCTGTCCGTCATGGTCGCCGAACGGGAGAAGCGTACCGGCGCGGGCAAATCGTCAAAACGTAACCCGTGATGAAATTCCGCTGGTCGCTCGCGCCGTCCCAGCCGTCGTTGGCCGGTCAACTGGCGGCGCAGTTCAAGCTCCCGCCGCTGCTGGCACAGTGCCTGATCAATCGCGGGTTCAGCGAGCCTTCCGCCGTTGAGGATTTTCTCTCCCCGCGCCTCAAAAATCTCGCCGACCCGTTTTTGCTGCCGGACATGGACGCCGCCGTCGAACGCCTGTTCCGCGCCCGCGAACAGGACGAGCCGCTCGTCATTTTCGGCGATTATGACGTGGATGGTGTTACCTCCACCGCATTGTTGCTCGAGGTGTTGCGGGCGCTTGGCTGGCGGGCGGATGGGTATTTGCCTCATCGCCTCGACGAAGGTTACGGGCTCAGTGTCGAGGGTGTGGACAACTGCCTGAAAAAATTCCCGGTAAAATTATTGCTCGCCGTGGACTGCGGTTCGACTTCCGGGGAAACCATCAACGGCCTGCGGGCCCGCGGCGTGGACGTCATCGTTTTGGATCATCACCAGGTTTCTGATCCGCCTCCCGCCGCGGTGGCGCTGGTGAATCCGCATCTCGAAGTCCGAAATCCGAAGTCCGAAATCCGAAATCCCGGTGCCGAACTTTGCTCGGCCGGCCTGGCCTTTAAACTGGCGCATGCACTCGTCAAGCGCGGGAGGGAAACCGGCCTGGCCGGGGCGGCGGAATTTGATTTGCGGCCGCTGCTGGACCTGGTGGCGCTGGGCACGATTGCCGACCTGGTGCCGTTGACCGGCGAGAACCGCATTCTGGCCTCCGCCGGTTTGCAACGGCTCAATCTGACCCGGCGGCCCGGCTTGCTGGCGCTCAAACAGGTCGCCCAGTGCCCGCCGACCCTCGGCGCCTACGAAGTCGGTTTTCAACTCGCGCCGCGCCTGAACGCCGCCGGCCGGCTGGAAACCGCCGCGGCCTCGCTGCAACTGCTCCTGGCCCGGGACATGGCGGAGGCCCTGCCGCTTGCGCAGAGTCTCGACGCCCGGAATCGCGAGCGGCAAAAAATCGAACGCGGCATCGTGGAGGAGGTCGTTGGCATGGTGCAGGCAAAATTCAATCCGCCGACCGATTTCGTCATCGTCGAAGGGCAACTGGCCTGGCACATCGGCGTGGTCGGCATTGTCGCGTCACGCGTCCTCCAGCAATTTTACCGCCCCACGATCATTCTGGGCGGCGAAGGCGGCGAATGGCGCGGTTCGGGCCGCAGCATTCCGGGGTTCGATCTGGCGGCCGCGCTGCGGGAGTGCGGCGACTTGCTGATCCGGCATGGCGGCCATGCGATGGCAGCGGGCCTGAGCCTGCAACCGGATAAAATGGATGCGCTGAGGCAACGCCTGAATGAACTGGTGCGGCGCGCATTGAAGCCGGAGGATTTGCAGCCGGCGCTGCGCCTGGACGGGGAAGCCGGGCTGGGCGAAATGAATCTGGAAATGCTCGGCGAACTGGCCGGCTTGAAACCGAGCGGGCAGGGGAACCCGCCGGTGCAATTCTGTACGCGCCAGCTCATGCATCAACGTCCCGTGCAACGCATTGGCGCGGAGAAACAGCACGTGAAAATGTGGGTGACGGACGGGACGGTCACTCTCGAGGCCCTTTGGTGGAACGGCGGTGACAAGTCCCTGCCTGTGGGCAAGTTCGACCTGGCATATGCGCCGCAGATCAACGAGTTCCACGGTCGCCACACAGTGCAATTGAAGGTGCTCGACTGGCAAGCGGCGTGAGGGCAAAAATATCTTGCAATGATTTTTGAAATGGATATGCTGCCAACGTCTGTTGGATAACTTGTCCTTCGAGGACTGGAAAATCTTCAGGTGAACGTGGTTCAGTGATGATTTGAGACCCGACGGTCGGGAACAGTCTGGAAAACGGTTAGCCTTGAACAGCAAATCATCGAATGAGTACGAAATTGTTTGTCGGAAATCTTTCCTTCAACACCACCGAAAATGACCTGCAAGAGGCGTTTGCCGCCCATGGCACGGTCGTTGAAGCCAACCTCATGATGGACCGGATGAGCGGTCGCTCGCGCGGTTTTGCCTTCGTCACCATGTCCACACCGGAGGAGGCCCAGAAGGCCATCCAGGCCATGAACGGTGCGACGCTCGCCGACCGCCAGCTGACGGTCAATATCGCCCGCCCGAAAGAGGAGCGACCCCGCGGTGACCGCGGTCCGCGGCGTGATTTCGGTGGCGGTGGCGGTGGCGGCCGCCGGGAGCGCTACTGATTCATTGTCGTAAGCAAGCTTTGAAGCAGGGCGACGTGCTTAACAACGTCGCCCCGTTTTTTTAGACGCCATCTCTCAGAATGGAAGAACACATACAGATCGAAGGCCGTATTCTGACGGTGCTGGCCGGGACCATGTTTCGCGTTGAACTGGACAACAAGCACCTGGTGCTCGCGACGATTTCCGGCAAAATGCGCAAGCGCTTTGTCCGCCTCACCGTGGGCGACCGCGTAAAAATGGAAATGTCGCAGTATGACTTGAACAAGGCGCGCATCGTCTGGCGCCTGGGCTGAGATCCCCCCGGACAATTTCACTGAGGCCGGGCTTGCGCCGCGCGCAGGCAGGCTGCAACCTCCAAGGCCGTGAACAGCGCCATCCTCGTCGCCGCCGGCAAAGGCTCCCGCATGGGGGCGGGCGTGGACAAGTTGTTTCTCGAAGTCGCCGGCCGCCCGGTCATCGCCCACACCTGGCAACGATTCGATGACGTGCCGTGCATCGGTGAAATCATCCTCGTCGTTCGCCGGGAGATGCAAACCGCCTTTGCGAAACTCGCAACCCAACACCGGTTTCACAAACCATTTCACATCGTGGTCGGCGGCGCCGAACGGCAGGACTCGGTCTGGCACGGGTTGGAGGCGTTGTCGTCCGCGGCGGAGCTGGTGGCCATCCAGGACGCGGCGCGGCCTTGCACGAACGGCGAGTTGATCGCCGCCACGGTCAAGGCAGCGGAGGAAAGCGGCGCGGCCGTGGCCGCCCAGCCGGTGACGGATACCCTCAAGGAATCCGCCGACGGCCGGTTCATCCAACGTACGCTCGACCGGTCGCGGCTCTGGTCAGTGCAAACGCCGCAGACGTTCCGGGTGGAGGTTATCCGGCGGGCGCTGGCCGAGGTGCGCCGCCGCGGATTGGTTTTCACCGACGACACGGCTGCCTGTGAACTCATTGGCCAGCCCGTCCGGCTCGTTTCCAGCGTGGCGCCCAACCCGAAGGTTACGGTGCCGGGCGATTTGCCGTTCATTGAAACGTTGCTGAAAGGCACGATTTGATCCGGAACAGCCGGAACCCCGCCCGGCCTCAAAAACTTTGTGTCCGCGCCCGGTTGTGGTAGTTTGCTTCCCGTTTATGAAAAGACGTTTGATTTATGGGCTGGTGGTGGTCGCGCTGCTTTTGAATCTGTTGATTGGCGCGCGGATTTACCTGGGGTCGGCCCGCGCGGCGGGCAAGCAGGACACGATGTACCCGAACCTGGAGCTGTATGCCGACGTGCTCGAACGGGTGCGCAAGGAATATGTGGACGGCCAGGACCTGACGTATCACGACCTCGTTTACTCGTCGCTCAAAGGCATGGTCGGCTCGCTGGACCCGCATAGTGAATTCATGGACGTGGATGATTACCAGCAATTGCAGAATGACACCGAGGGAAAGTTCGGCGGGTTGGGCCTCGTGGTTTCGATGCGGGATAATTTTGTGACGGTCATCGCCCCGATGGAGGATACGCCGGGATTCCGCGCCGGCATCCTGTCCGGCGACCGCATCATCAAGGTGGACGGCCGGAGCACGGAAAAAATGTCGCTGCCGGAGGTGGTGAAACAACTCCGCGGGGATCCGGGCACGCAGGTGAAGATGACCGTTCAACGCCCGTCATCCGGCGTGGTGAAGGATTTCACGCTCACCCGCGCCGTCATCAAGATGGACATGGTCAAGGACATCAACGGGCACAAGGATTTTCCACTCGGCGATGGCCGGATCGGCTACGTCCGCATCACGGAATTTGGCGACAAGGCCGGGGAAGAACTGGAGGCCGCCCTGAACAAGTTGAAGGCACAGGGAATGAAGGGGCTGATCATCGACATGCGCTGGAATCCGGGCGGTTTGCTGGATGAAGCGGTGGAAGTTTGCGGGAAATTCCTGCCCCGCGGCCAGCTCATCGTCTCCACCGAGGGCCGCGACCCGAACCAGAATTCCATCCGGCGCGCTGACGGCCATGGTGATGAGTTGAACGGGATGCCGATTGTCGTGCTGGTCAATCTGGGCAGCGCGAGTGCGGCGGAGATCGTGACGGGCTGTTTGCAGGACCTGCACCGCGGCATCATCCTGGGCGGGAAAACCTTTGGCAAAGGTTCCGTGCAAAGCATTTTCCAGCTCAATGACGGCTCGGCGCTGAAACTGACCACCGCCAAATATTACACGCCCAGCCACAAGGTCATCCATCAACACGGCATCCTGCCGGACATTGAAGTGCCCATGACCGAGGAACAGGAGGCCGCCCTGGTGCTGAAACGCGCGCCCGGCGGGCCGGAGTCGCTCAGCGAAACCAACCGCATCAACCTGGCCGGCGTCCGGGACGTCCAGCTCGAACGGGCGGTGGAATTGCTCCGGGACATCCTGCTTTACGACACGCTCAACGATGCCGCCAAACTGCCGGCCCCGGAAAAAATGGCGGTCAAATAAATTTCGTTGAACCGTTGAACGGTTAAATCGTCACACCGGTTTAACGATTCAACCATTCAACAATTCAACGGATGACGATTTTGGCCATAGAAACTTCCTGCGACGAAACCAGCGCCGCCGTGGTGCGCGACGGCTGGGTCAGGTCCAACGTGACCTCTTCCCAGGTCAAGCTGCATGCCGAATACGGCGGGGTGGTGCCCGAACTCGCCGCCCGCGAACATCTGCGCAACTTGATGCCGGTGGTCCAATCCGCCCTGCGCGAAGCCGGCGTAACGCCGGATCAACTCGCCGCCGTCGCCGCCACGCAGGGACCGGGACTGCCGACCGCCCTGCTCGTCGGTTTCAAGGCGGCCCAGGCGGTTGCGTTCGCCCTGCGGAAGCCGTTCATTGGCATCAATCATCACGAAGCTCATTTGTATTCACCCTGGATTACGTGTGGCAACGGCGCCCTCGCCGCCGACTTTTCAGATTTCCAGCGGAATGTTTCGCTCATCGTCAGCGGCGGGCACACGATGCTCGTCCTGGTGGAATCGGAATTGAAACATCGTGTGCTCGGTTCGACGGTGGATGATGCGGCTGGCGAATGTTTCGACAAGACCGGCAAGCTCATAGGCCTGCCGTATCCCGCCGGGCCGGAGATTGACCGCCTGGCCGGGCAGGGGAATCCCCGGGCGTTCGACTTCCCGCGGCCTTTGCTCAACGACCCCGGCGACGATTTCAGCTTCAGCGGCTTGAAAACCTCCGTGCGTTATTTTCTGCGCGACCATCCGGATTCGCTGGGCGACGGGCAAAAAATCCGCGACCTGTGCGCCAGCGTCCAGGCGGCCATTGTTGAAGTGCTGGTCGCAAAAACCATCCGGGCGGCAAAACGGAACGGCGTGCGGTGCGTGACCGCGTCCGGCGGCGTGACGTGTAACAGCGGCTTGCGGCGTGACCTGGAACTGGCCTGTAAGCGCGAAGGCTTTGTGCTGCGCCTGGCGGACAAGAGCCTTTGCACGGACAACGCCGCGATGGTGGGCATCCTGGCGGAGCACAAGCTTCGGCATAACGTGGCGGACACTCCCCTGGATGCGGAAATTCAGCCCGGCATGGCCCTGAGTTGACCTGCCGCCCGCCCGTTAAAACTTCATTCCTCGTAGCAGCCGAGGCAACGAGGCTCATCATTTGCGATTTGCGATATACGATTTACGTGGTCCGGGTGGATTGTGGAATGATTCGTCGATCGTAAATCAAATATCGTGAATGAGTCAGAGCCTCCTTATGTCGGCAGCTGTTTGTTTGAACCGTTGCCGGGTTTTAAAATGTCAGGCTGAATCCGCCCCGGACGCCCGTGTAGCCGAAGTTGGCGAACAGGTTGTTGTGATTTCCGGAGTAGGCGGTAGGCAGAAATCCGACGCCACCCGCATCAATCTCGGCAAAGAAATCCAGGTTCTTACGCAAACGCGCTTTCAGGCCGATGCCGGCGAATCCGTCGGCGCCCCGGAGGTAATCCCGGGTGATGAGGCCGTAATTTTTGGAATTCACTGGAGTGCGATATTCCCAGGTCATCCAAAGCAGGCTTGCATTGGCGGTGACATAGGGCCTCAAGGTAGCGTCCGGTCTGGCGAAGTAATGTTGCCATGCGATTCCCAATTCCACGAAAAACGGCTGGTGCGCCTGGGCATCCGCCGTGCCGCCGGGCTTTAATTCAATCACTCCGCCCCCCAGCACAGCGTCCAACGAGTTGTGTTCATCCAGCATCTTCCCGAACGAAAGCGTTGCCAGCGTCAGCCAGTCATAATCTCCGTTCCATGACCGCCGATAACCGATGGTCGTGTCCAGATGGTGCCGATCATCCTTTTTTGCCGGCGGCGGCCGGGTCAAGGTGACGGGCGCTTCTGCCGGCGGTAGCGGCGTCTCTCCCGGAAGAACCGCCGCTGGATCCGGGGGGTTGTTGGTCGTCCCGGATGGGGCAACCTCCTGGCCCCGGCTGACGTGCAGGCACGCGCCAAACAACAAACTCAGGATGACGGATCGGGGTATTTTCATGCCGCGTGCCGCGGTCGAGCCTTGCCAATTTTTCACCCAAAGGCAATTGCCAAAACTGGACGTTGAACTTCAACAGGTAGGGCGGGCAGTCCTCTGCCCGCCGCAAATACCGGAGACGGCGCGCACGGAGTGACGCGCCCTACCAAAAAAAATCATTTCGCCAGAAGCTTCTTCCGACCGTTAGGATTGGCGCATGGCCAACCGGCTGCCCATTTATGAAATTGAATCCGACATCGTCGCCGCCCTTAAGGCGACGAAACGGCTCATTCTCCAGGCACCGACCGGTTCCGGCAAATCCACGCAGGTGCCGCAGATGTTGCTCCAGCATGGAATGCTGGGCAGCGGACAGGTGGTGATTCTCCAGCCGCGCCGGCTTGCCGCCCGGTTGCTGGCGTCGCGCGTCGCGCACGAACTTGGCGTGGAACTGGGCCGCGAGGTCGGTTACCAGGTCCGCTTCGAAAACTGCGTGAGCGACGCCACCCGGATCAAATTCGAGACCGAGGGCATCCTGCTCCGGCAACTGATCCGGGACCCGGCGTTGCGCGGCATCCAGGCCGTCATCTTTGACGAATTTCACGAGCGCCACCTTTACGGTGACATCACCCTGGCCCGCGCGCTGGACATCCAGGAAACACACCGTCCCGACCTGCTCATCGCCGTCATGTCCGCCACGCTCGATGCCGGCGCGTTGGAGGATTATTTGTCGGAGCGCCGAACTCCGATTCGGCGGGATGCCGATGCGCGGCAACAGCGTGCCGATTCGGAGATCGGCGCTCCGGGCTGTGCCGTCCTGACTTCGCAAGGCCGGACGTTTCCGGTGGACATCGGATATCTGCCGCACCGGTTGGGCCCGAACCCGCCGCCCATATGGGACCTGGCCGCCGATGCGTTTGCGGAGCACGTCCGTTCTCCCGCAGGGCGGGACGGCGACGTGCTGGTGTTCATGCCGGGTGGTTTTGAAATCAGCCAGACCATTGAAGCCATCCGGCACGTGCCGGAAGCGAAGGGATACATTCTGCTGCCATTGCACGGAGAATTGCCGCCGCGCGACCAGGATGCGGCGGTGGCGCGTTACGACCAGCCCAAGGTCGTCGTTGCCACGAACGTCGCGGAAACGTCCATCACCATTGACGGTGTGCGGCTGGTGATTGACAGCGGGCTGGCGCGCGTCCCGCGTTACGACGCGAACCGCGGCATCAACACGTTGCTGGTGGAAAAAATCAGTCAGGCCAGCGCCGAGCAACGGGCCGGCCGCGCCGGCCGGACGGCGCCGGGCCGATGCGTCCGGCTTTGGTCGCGGCCGGAGCACGACGAACGCGCGCCCCAGGAGCTCCCCGAAATCAAACGCCTTGATCTCGCCGAGGTGGTGTTGACGCTCAAGGCCGCCGGGGTGGAGGATTTGCGGAAATTCCGCTGGCTGGAGAAGCCGGATGAAATTTCGCTCACGCACGCGGAGGAATTGTTGACCGATCTCGGCGCGATTGGTCCGGCCGGGCAAATCACCCCGATTGGCCGCAAGATGCTCGCCTTTCCGTTGCATCCGCGTTATTCGCGCATGTTGCTCGCGGCGCAGGATTACGGCTGCGTCCACCAGGCCTGCCTCGTCGCCGCGCTCACCCAGGGGCGCGATTTGCTGCTGCGCAATGTGGACCGCAACACGAGTTCGCTCCGCGAGGATCTGCTGGGCGAGAAGGCGTCGTCGGATTTCTGGATCCTCATGCGGGCCTGGAGCTACGCGGCGAAGAACCAGTTCCGGCTCGATGCCTGCCGCAAACTCGGCATCCATGCCGTCACTGCCCGGCAGGTCGGGCCGTTGCTCGAACAATTCCTCCGCATCGCCCGGGATGAGGGCCTCGATGTAAATCCGCGCGAGGTGAAGGACGAAGCCCTGCAGAAATGCATCCTCATCGGGTTCTCCGACCGGGTGGCGCACCGGCTCGACCAGGGTACGTTGCGCTGCGAGCTCGTCCATAATCGGCGCGGCGTCCTGGCGCGGGAAAGTGTGGTGCAGCACAGTCTGCTTTTCGTCGCCGCCGAGGTCCGCGAAATCGAGGGTCGGGAGATCAACACCATTTTTTCCCTGGCGACGGCCATTGAAGCCGACTGGTTGCGCGAATTATTCCCGGAAGACTTGAAATCCGATTTGCATGTCCAATTCGATGCGCAAAGCCGGCGCGTCCAGGCCGCCGAACTGGTGCGCTTTCGCGGGCTGGCGTTGTCGGCCCGGCGCGTTGACCCGCCGCCCGCCGACGCGGCCGCGCGGCTGCTGGCCGATGAAATTCTTGCCGAACGACTGCCATTGCCGAACTGGGACCACGGCGTCGAGCAATGGTTGTTGCGGCTGCGCCTGCTTTGCCGGCATTGCCCGGAACTGCAGTTGCCGGATATCACCGAGGACGACCGCAAACACCTCATCGAGCAACTTTGTCACGGGGCGGTGAGCTACAAGGACATCAAGGAACGCGAGGTCAAGCCGCTGGTGATGTCCTGGTTGTCCGGGGCGCAGCAACAGCTGCTGGACAAACACGCGCCGGAACGGCTGACCTTGCCGAACGGACGCACGCCCAAGGTCGCCTACGAAGCGGCCGGTTCGCCGTACATTTCATTGCGCATCCAGGAACTCTATGACGTGAACCAGATGCCGAAAATAGCGATGGGCCGGGTGCCGGTGGTCGTTCATATCCTGACGCCGGGCATGAAGCCGATCCAAATCACCCAGGACCTCGCCGGTTTCTGGCGCGAACACTATCCGAAAATCAAATCCGAGCTGCAGCGGAAATACCCGAAGCACCTGTGGCGGTAAACCTGACCCACTACCCGCTTCAGGGTAGTGTCTTGATTTCAAATATCCAAGTAGGGCGGGCCGGTCCTCTGCCCGCCGCAGACCTGGTGAACGGCGCGCACGGAGTGACGCGCCCTACCGGAAATCAGGACAGTACCCGCTTCAGCGTCGGCTTGATTGAAGCCGCTTTCTGAACCACAGTGTCGCCATGGGTTCGGAAACATTTAAGGCCAGCCGGTGGACGCGCGGGAATTTTCTCTTTCCCACCGTCATCGAGGTCACGGACCTGGCGGTGGTTCGTCGCAAACGTTCATGGTTCAGCAAGGACGAAATCAGTATCAGCATCACCAAAGTGGCGTCTGTCCACATCAAAACCGGGATGATTTGGGCGGACATTTTGATTGAATCGTCCGGCGGCAGCGATCCGCTGGCGAGCCACGGCCATGCCAAACGCGATGCCCGTCGCATCCGTGAGTTGATCGAAACGGCGCAAGGCACTTTGACCAGCGAACCCGTGCCGGGATGAAAATCATGAAAAGGTATGGGATACTCGCGTTGCTGCTGGCGGGTCCGCTGGCGGTGCGGGCGCAGGACGACGCGGTCGCGCTGCCGGACTTCATCGAGGGTGCGCAACAGTGGGCGCAGGAAAATCTCGATACGAATGTGCTTGCCGCACTGCCGGACGTGGACCAGCGGAAGGTGCAGCAGTTCTTCAACGATCTGCAGCGGCAGTATCAGGGTGAATATGTGGTGAACCTGGCGGCGTTCAAGGATTTCGCCGAAACCATCGCGCCGTTGCTGGAGAGCCACCCGGAAACCCAACCTTACGGCGCGTGGCTGAAGGCCCAACTGGATTATCTCCAGGTCGCCGACGAAATCCGGCTCACGATCCCGCCGCCCGAAGCTGAAACCAACCAGCCGCCCCGGCCGGCGCCCAATCCCGGTCCGGTAACGGAACGGGAGATTTGGATTAAAAAAGTTGCCGGCCGACCGCTGCCACCGCGGGCGACGAATTACCTGGCCCGCCTCAAGCCGGTTTTTATCGCGCAAAAAGTTCCGCCGGAACTGTTCTGGGTCGCCGAGGTGGAATCTTCGTTTGATGCCGGCGCCCGGAGCCCCGCGGGAGCGGCGGGGCTATACCAACTGATGCCGGACACGGCCAAACGATTCGGGCTTTCCTTGTGGCCGCGCGACCAGCGCCTGCAACCCGAGGACAGCGCGCGGGCCTCCGCCCAATATCTGAAATATCTCCACGACCGTTTCCAGGACTGGCGGCTGGCGCTGGCGGGCTACAATGCCGGTGAAGGCAAAGTGCAAAAAATGTTGGACCGCTATAAAACCAGGAACTATGACGACATCGCCCGGCATCTGCCCGCCGAGACGCAAATGTATGTGCCCCGGGTCGAGGCGACCTTGCTGCGCCGCGAAGGCGTCAAGCTGGCGGAATTGACGCCGCCACCGGTTTGAAAACCTGAACCGCCGGGACAATGAACAAAAATTCTTCGGCCGATTTTGTGGCGCAGCTTTGCCCGAACTGCGGCCTGTGCTGCAATGGGGTTTTGTTTGCCGACGTCAAACTGCGGAAAGAAGATGATCTCCGGCAGTTGGCCCGACTAGGGTTGCCGTTGGAAAAGAAGGCCGGTCGAACGGCCTTCCCGCAACCGTGCGCCGGTTTTGACGGCCGGCTTTGCCGGATATATGCGGACCGTCCCGCCTATTGCCGGGCTTTCGAGTGCGGTTTGTTGCAACGGGTCCAGGCCGGTGAGCTGAAAGCGAAAGCGGCGCTAAAGACCATTGCCCAGGCCCGGCGCCGGGTGGAAACGGTGCGCCGGATTCTTCGTCAATCGGGTCAAAATGATGAACAACTCGCGTTGACCCAATGTTATGCCCGGGCCATGCGCGCGCCGATTGAATTGTCCAGCGGAGAGGGTGGGGCGGGGCTGCGCGGCAAATTGATGCTGGCCGTCGCTGACTTGATGCAGATTCTCCAGAGGGATTTCCTGAAATAAGACTGTAATGTGCGCGGTCCGAGCCCTACGCCACGATCTTGCGGGTCATCGTTTTTATGAGGGTCACCCGCCAGGGATCTTCATCGCCGCTGTTCATTTTGGCGAACCAGAGATAGTAAAACAGGCCCTTGTCCTGATACATCCACTGTTTCACCGGTTCTCCGGCTTTGATGCGGAATGTCAGCCCGGGCTGGTTGCCCCAATCCGAACCCAAAGGCAGGATGGAATCTTCCACCTCGATGGGTTGACCGAGCTGTTGCTGCACCTGGGTACTTAGCCAGCCGCCTTTGATCTGGCTGAACTTTTTTTTGAATGAAGGTTTAAACCACAACATATGTTTATGTTGAAATATTGGAATGTCTGACTGGCTCAAGTTGAACTCCGCTTGACCGGCGATGCAAGCAGAAAACGGCCGGGGCCGGATCTGCCTGATTTTTAACGAGTTGGGCGGGTTTGAGCCGGATCTGGCGATTTATTGCGTATCGCCTGACTCACGAATTGACCGCGCGCAGCGGGAGCCGGTCCTGGAAATAATGCACGGCGGCGGCGGGAGTGTCGAAGCCATGACGCGCCGGGCGGGGGGCAACGCCGGCAAAATCACGGTAGAGCGTGATGGCGACGTGTTCGTTGCGGCGGATGCAATCCTTGATGGCTTCGGGATCCTTCTCTGCGAAGATGAGCGTTTTCCACGAGTAAATGTGCCTGGGTTTGTGAAAATCGCTGTTGGCGATGAACGGCAGCCGCTTGAGGCCGACGTCGTTGAAGATGTTGTTGCGGTTCGCAATTTCCCACGCGTCCAGCAGGGGCGCGAATTTGTCCTGGTTTTCCCAGAGATAAAGCGTGTTCTTGCCCCACTCGCTTTTCATGATGTGCGGGTGCGACGCGACGGCCAGCCCTTCCTGCGAATGGATCCGGGCGATGATTTCCGGGATCTCGAGCGAGGCATCGATCGGCGCTTTCAAATCAATGCCCAGCAGGTGGGCGGAGCTCTTGCGGGTGTAACCGTCCTTGTTGAATTCGATGCCGGTCATCACCAGCATTTTGTAACGCCGCCAGGCGCGCTGCCGCTCGCGCGCGATCACGGCGAAATATTCCTCCACCTGTTCCTGGCCGAGGGTGCAGTTGGCCAGCTCGGATAATTTGCCCAGCAACCGTTTCGGGTCGGCGAGATGGTCGGTGAGGCAGATGCAATCGAACCCGTGCTCGCCGTAAAAATCGATGATCTCCGGCACGCTGAGCTTGCCGTCGGAGTAATTGGAGTGGATGTGAAAGTCGCACAGCAACATTTGCGGATGAGCGCCGTTGCCATTGGCCGGCGGGGCCGGGCGCATGACGCGTTCCGGCTTGGTTTCAAAAAGTTTGATGGACTTGCGTCCGGCCTGGTCGTGCCCGGATTCAGTGAGCACCAGTCCGGCAATGCGCAACGCGGCGTCCGGCCGGCTCATTTTCCGGAGGTTCGCGCGCCATTCGGACCATTGCGTGGCGTGTTTGGCAAAGGCGTTCTGCACCACTTCGGCGACCTCGCGGTTCTTTTCCGCAATGGCGCCCAGGCCGAAACGCCAGATGAGTTCGGCGTTGCCCTCCTCCTGGCCGGGGAGGGTCTGGTTCACAATCATCGGGCAGCGCGCGGCAATGGCCTCCTGCACGGTGGCGTCGCCGGCTCTGCCGATAACGAGGTGATGCGACATCATCAGCTCGGGCATCTGGTTCGTCCAGCCGAGGATGCGGACGCGGTCGGCGTGCTCGCGGGTGCGTTCCATCAGTTTGGCGCGCAAATCCGGGTCGCGCCCGACGGTGATGGTGAGCTGCACGTTGTCGAGTTCGAGCAACCGGTCGATGGCCTTACCGGCCTTTTTCTTGCCGGTATTGATGAGGTAAAGCACGCGGCGCGGTTCGTGGCCGACGGGCAACATCAGTTCGGCCGGCGGATGGGCAAAAACCGGGTTGACCGGAAAACCGAGGGTCTTGATTTGTTTGTCCGGCACACCGCCCTTCCGCAACCCTTCCGCCGTGACTTCGTTGGCCACGCAGAAATAATCGCTGGGCGCGCGGTACCACGCGGGATTGACGGTGATGGAATCAGTGACAACGGTGATGAAGCGGAACGGACGTTCGTGGTGGTTCTGGTAGATTTTTTTGATCACGTGCGCATAAACCGGGTAGGTGGACACGACGCAATCGGGTTGGGTTTCAGCCATGACCTTTTCGAGGGTGTTTTGCAGGCGCGTGAAGCCGCCGAGCTGTTTCTCAACGAACGGGTTTTCCAGCAGCGAATTAATGCCGCTCCAAAGTCTTGGCGCATGTTGCGCAACGCCCAGATAGGCCTTCCGGGCAAACGTGTTGAACGCCCCGTAGCTGTCGGCGAACAGGTCGAGGACCTCCGCCCGCGCGTCCTCATCGAGCAATTCAATCGCGTCGCGCACACTGCGTGCGGCAGCGTTATGCCCGTCACCGAACCCGGCCGTCAAAATCAGGATCTTTTTCATGCCCAAACTTTCTGACGCCTTAACCCTATTTTAACAGTGTTACGGTCCGGTGACGGCCGGGTGAACTTCTATTCACATTTTATTCACTCTAAATCCAATACCAGCCGGCCAGACCGGGTGGTTTGCA
>Ga0265320_10001395_pt1 | contig 17558 bp, 13 predicted proteins | sample 4827metaG_FD_202087 | JGI IMG/M metagenome (GOLD analysis project Ga0265320, IMG submission 202087) | Rhizosphere microbial communities from Carex aquatilis grown in University of Washington, Seatle, WA, United States - 4-8-27 metaG | ecosystem: Host-associated > Plants > Roots > Rhizosphere >...
TAGGGGCGCGACGCCCACGGCCGCGGACCTGCTCGAGGTCGGCGACCTTCACATGGACGTGCACCACCGGCGGGTGGGCCGCGCGGGGCGGCCCATCGCCCTCTCCCCGAGGGAGTTCGACGTGCTGCAGCTGCTCATGCAGGAGCCCGGCAGGGTGTTCTCGAGGACGGAGCTGTGCGAGCGGGTCTGGCAGCGCGACCACGAATACGACACGCGCACGGTGGAGATCTTCATCACGCGCCTGCGCAAGAAGGTGGACTCGGGCTTCGCCGTGCCCCTAATCCACACGCTGCGCTCCGTGGGCTACACAATCCGAACTCCAGTATGACCAAGCCGGGCATACGCAGACTCGCTGCCCTCGCCGTGGCGGCGGCGCTTCCAGCCGCGGCCGCGCTCGCGCAGGCCTCCGTCGAGGGGACCGTGCGGCTGCCGAAGGCGCTGCACGCGCCCGTCATGAACAAGCGCTACGGCATCGTCGCCTACGCGGGCGTGCTCTCCCCGTATCCCCCGCTCGCCGTCGTCTACCTCGAGGGCTCGTTCGCGCCCCCGGCGGCCCCGCAGGCGGCGCAGATGGTCCAGAAGGACCTCAGCTTCCTGCCGTCGCTCCTGCCCGTGCGAGCCGGCACCAGGGTCGAGTTCCCCAACCTGGACAGCACCTACCACAACATCTTCTCCTACTCGCCGGCGAAGCGCTTCGACCTCGGCCGGTACCGCTCCGACGAGCGGCCGATCCCGTCGGTCGTCTTCGACGTGGTGGGGCTCGTGACCCTGCGCTGCGACATCCACGAGCACATGCGGGCCCTGATCCTGGTCCTCGACACGCCCCACTTCGTGCTGAGCGACACCGAGGGACGCTACCGCCTCGAGGGGCTTCCCGGCGGCAGCTACGTCCTCAAGGCGTGGGTGGACAGCAAGACGACGCTCTCGAGGCCGGTGGACCTTGCGGCCGGGCCGGCTCTCCACGTGGATTTCCCGTGACCGCGCGGCCGGAGCCCAGGAGCGCAGGTGTTGCGAGCTTCCGGACGAAGCTCCAGGTGGCGATGATGCTCGTCGTCTCCGCGGTCACGGCCGCGGGCCTCGTGTTCGCGCAGCGCGGGGCGGCCTCGGCCGCGAAGAGCGGCTTCCAGGGGGAGTTCCAGGGCATGCTGGCCGCGTCGCACGCCGTGCAGGACGTCCGGGACGCCGCCCTTGCGGAGCGGTGCCGGGCCCTGGCCAGGCGCCCGCGCATCCATGCGGCGCTGGAGGACGGGGCGCCCGACCTGCTGTATCCAAGCGCCCGCGACGAGATGGTGGACGTGATGGAGGCGGGGCGGGAGCCGGCCGCGTACTCGCTGCACGCCCGCTACTACCGGTTCCTCGACCCGAGGGGCCGCGTGATCACGCCGCCGGGCCCGGAGGAGGCGGGCGCGCTGGCGCAGAAGGACGAGGCGCGGCTCTCGATGGCCTCGCTGCCGGATTCGCAGCAGACCGGCTACCTCATCCGGGGCGAGGGAGATACAGAGACGGTCGACGAGCTCGTGGCCATGCCGATCGTCTCGAGCGACAGTGGCGAGACCATCTCGGCGATCGTCGTCGGCTTCAAGACCCCCTGGGCCGGTGGCGGCGCCGGCGGGATCAGGAGGGGGACATGGCTCGGCGGACGCCTTGCGTTCCCCTCGCTCGGGCAACCCGAGAGGAGCGCGATCTTGGGCGCCATGGAGCGCGCCGTCGCGGTCCCGGGTCCGGCCGAGGGCAGCTTCGAGGTTCCGGCCGGGGGAGCCTCGTACCTTCTCTTCTACAAGCTCCTCAACCCGGGATCGGTCTTCCCGCCGGCCTACGAGGTCTCCGTCTATCCCCTCGCGGACCTGCTCGCCAGGCAGAGGCGCCTCCTCTGGCAGTTCGGGGGCGCCGGGGCGCTGCTCCTGGTCGGCGCATTCCTCGCCAGCAGCCTCGTGTCCGGCCGGCTCTCCGGGCCCGTCGAGAGGCTTGCCGAGGATTCCGAGGAGAACCGCGTGCACTGGCGCCGGGCGGAGGCCGCGCTCGAGATGACGAGCCGCGAACTCCAGAGGTCCGCCCGGTTCTCCGCCGACGCCTCGCACCAGCTGAAGACGCCGGTGACGGTGATTCGCGCGGGCCTGGAGGAGCTCCTCGCGGGCGACCACCTCAGGCCCGAGGCGCGCGAGGAGGTGTCCGGCCTCGTGCACCAGACGTTTCGGCTGGCCAGCATCATCGAGGACCTGCTGCTGCTCTCGCGGATGGACGCCGGGCGCCTTCAGATCCAGTTCAGCGGGTTGGACCTGGCCCCGCTCCTCGCCGGGCTGCTCGACGATCTGAGCGCGTTTCCGGACAGCTTCGGGCTCAGGGTCGAGGCCGACATAGCGCCGGTCCTCTGGATCACAGGGGAGAAGCGCTTCGTATCGCTCATCCTGCAGAACCTCCTTGAGAACGCGCGCAAGTACAACCGCGCGGGCGGACGGATCCGGATCGGGTCCCGCGCGGAGGGGGGGTGGGCCGTCGTCACCGTCGGCAACACGGGCGCCCCCATCCCTCCTTCGTCCCAGGAGCATATCTTCGAGCGCTTCCACAGGGGGGCGGTGGGCGAGAACGTCCCCGGGCACGGGATCGGCCTCAACCTTGCGAGGGAGCTTGCGCGCCTCCACGGGGGCTCCCTCCATCTGTCCGCATCGGGCGGCGACTGGACGGAATTCGAGCTGCGATTCCGCCTGGAACCGGTTGCGGCGCCGGACCCATCCGCGTGAGCACCCCGGCCGCCAGCGCAGCGCTCGCCCTTCCGCGGGCGCTCCTTTTCGGAGTTTTCTGCCTCGCGGCCGGCGCGGCCTTTGGCCAGGACGACGCCCTGGACAGGATCGACGAGCAGCTCTCGTTCGGCGGATGGAACGACCAGGTGCGGCTGCGCCTGAGCGGCGACCTGGACCTCGAGGGGTACCACGTGACCCGGACCGAGCCCGGGCTGATCTTCGAGGACAAGAACACGTTCCTCAACCCGAGGCTGAGCCTCTTCCTGGACGCGCAGGTCGGGCCCTACGTCTACGCCTTCGCGCAGGTCCGGGCGGACGACGGATTCGATCCGGGAGAGGGCGGGCCCATCGTGAGGCCCGACGAGTACGTGCTGCGCCTCACGCCTTGGGGGGACGGGCGCCTCAACCTGCAGGTCGGGAAATTCGCGACGGTGGTTGGGAACTGGACGCTGCGTCACGGGTCGTGGGACAATCCCTTCATCACGGCGCCGCTCCCCTACGAGAACCTCACCGCGATATGGGACACGAACGGCGCGCGCTCGGTCCAGGAGCTGATGTTCTGGGGGGGCGTCCGTCCGTCCCCCGTTCACGGGGGGTTCTTTCCGGACCAATACCGGAATGTTCCCGTCATCTGGGGCCCGAGCTACGCAAGCGGCGCCTCCGCATTCGGGCAGGTCGGCCGGTTTGAATACGCGGTGGAGATGAAGAACGCGGCGCTGTCCTCCCGGCCGGCTGCGTGGTCCCCCACGCGCACCCAGTGGCAGAACCCGACGTTCAGCGGGCGCGTGGGATACATGCCGAGCGAGATGTGGAACTTCGGCTTCTCGGCCAGCGCGGGGACCTACCTGCAGCCCGGGGCCGGGGCGACGCTTTCGCCGGGGCGCACGCTGGACCAGTACCGCGAAGTCGTCCTCGGGCAGGACGCGAGCTTTGCGTGGCACCACGCGCAGCTGTGGGCGGAGGTCTACGAGGCGCGGTTTGAGATCCCGGGGGTGGGCAATGCCGACACGCAGGCCTACTACATCGAGGCCAAGTACAAGTTCACCCCCCAGTTCTTCTGCGCCCTGCGCTGGAACCAGCAGCTCTTTTCCTCGCTCGCGATGGCGGATGGCCGCTCGGCCCCGTGGAGCCGGGACGTATGGCGCGTCGACCTGGGTCCCGGCTACCGGATGACGCCCCACACGCAGGTGAAGGTGCAGTACAGCGTGGAGCGCCAGGACGCCGATTCGGGGAGTTGGAACAGCCTCCTGGCCATACAGTTCAGCGCCCGGTTCTAGGGCCCGGCCCGCGGGCGGCGTAACAGACCCGTTACTGTAGGCTGCTTCAGTTCCATGCGCAATCGGTTGACATTAGGCGCATGTACAAGACCCGGGGAGTGTCATCCGCGCGAGCGGCAGGTCGGAAATGCGCATGAATCGCCGTTCACGCCGCACGACTGCACCCACGGCGCTTCTGGCTCTGACACTGGCGATGTACCTGGCGAGGCCAGCCGCGAGGGCCGAGGATTCCGTGGCCTACAAGTTCGAGAACTACCGGGAGGAGGACGGCAGGATCACGGTGGAGACGCAGAGCAGCACGGTGAACCAGGATGTGGGCCGCTTTGGCCACCTGAGCCTGACGGGAACCATTGACGCGGTGGCGGGCGCAACGCCGACCGGCCGGCCGGCCCCCCCGGGCAGCGACCAGGTCGTGCTCACGGAGATCCACACCCGCCGCAAGGCTTGGAACGGCGACTACTCGCAGCAGGTCCAGAACTTCAACATCGACGCCGGCTTCGCGGAGAGCCGCGAAAGCGACTACGTGTCCTACGGCTGGTCGGTCAACACGCTGACCGACTTCAACGAGAAGAACACGACGCTGCGCGCCGGTGTCGCAGGCACCTACAACCGAGTGGAGGTCTTCTTCAAGCCGGCCTACCTGCCCAAGCACACGAACGACGCCATCATCGGCCTCACCCAGGTCCTGGACCCGCGCACCTTCGTCACCTTCAACGTCTCGCTGGGCCGCGAGACCGGGTACCTGGCCGAGCCGCACAAGTTCGTGGAGAAGTCGATCGAGATCATCACGAACATCTTCCTCCAGGAGTCGTTTGCCGAGAACAGCCCGAACGTGCGCGATCACGAGGCCCTCTACGCGGCGCTCAACCACGCATTCCCGGGCGTGCACGGCGCGCTTGAGGGGAGCTACCGCTTCTACACGGACACCTACGGCATCGTCGCGCACACCGTGGGCCTGTCCTGGATCCAGCACGTGGCGGCGAATTTGATCCTGCAGCCGTCGGTGCGCCTCTACCGGCAGAGCGCGGCGAGGTTCTATTACTACAACCTGGACGCCACCTCGGTCACACCCGTGCGCCAGCCGACGGGCGGCGGCCCGTACTACACGTCCGACTTCCGGCTCTCCGCGGAGGACACGTGCTCCTACGGGCTCAAGGCCACATGGAAGGCGGGGGACCGGGTCGAGTTCGACGCAGCCTTCGAGGAGTACGTCATCAAGGGCCGCGACGCCATCACCCCCGCGAGCGCGTATCCCCGGGCGGGCATTTCCTCAGTCGGGGTCAAATTCATATGGTAGCATCACTGACAAGATCATATTGGCTGGGAACGGGAATCGCGGCCGCCGCGGCCATCGCCGCGCTGTCGACCGGGATGCCCGCCCAGGTGGCGCCGGGCAACGCCTTCCCCTCGCTCGCCGAGGCGGGTCTCGTGGGGGGGCTGCTGCCGGGGACCGCCGGCAAGGTCGTGCTGGTCGACTTCTGGGCGTCGTGGTGCGCCCCGTGCAAGGCCTCCTTCCCCGTGTATTCCCGGCTTCAGTCGGCGTACGCGGACCGCGGCCTCGAGGTCATCGCCGTCAGCGTCGACGAGGATGCGTCGGCATTCTCCGCCTTCGTGGCGAAGCTCAAGCCGACTTTCGCCACGGTGCACGACCCCGGGCACAAGCTTGTCGGCGCGGTGAAGGTGCCAACCATGCCGACCAGCTACCTGGTCGACCGCGCCGGAAAGGTGCGCTTCATGCACGCGGGATTCCACGGCGAGCAGACCGAGCGCGAGCTTCGAGGGGAGATCGAGACACTCCTGGGCGAGAGGCCCGCAGCGCCATGAGAGGCCTCCGCATCAGACTCGCGCTTCTTGCCGCCCTCGGGGCCGCGGCGCTCCTCCAGGGGGGCTGCTCGACCGCGTCCGCAGTGCGGGTGCAGCCGTGGGAGCGCGGCAACCTTGCCGACGTGACGATGAATCCCGACCGCGACCCCCTGGGCGCGACAATGACGGAGCACGTCTACTTCTCCCGCGAGGCGTCCTCGGGCGGCAAGGGCGTCGGGGGAAGCGGCTGCGGCTGCAACTGACCGCCGAGACGACCCACACGAAATTTTCCGGCAATCAACTCAGATAAACTGAACCACGATAGAACATCATGAAACTCGTATCATACCTCCAACGCCGTCTTGGTTGGATAAACCTGTCCACGGCCACGCTTGTAGCCCTGCTGCAGCGCACACCCATCGTCCGCGTCGCAGCCGTCGTGGATGGTCTCGTATCCACTTCGCCGGTCGGCACGCTCCTTAAGTCCGCAGCGGCCGTCGTCGCGTCGCTTGGCGCCATCGACTCGATGGCGGGAGCCACGATCCTGGCGACCACGCTGACCCCTAACCCGAGCGGGACGCTCCCCAATTTCACGGCCACGGTCGGCACCGCCATCACCCCGCTCGGGTTCACGATCACCAACACGATGAACGTCGGCTCGTGGGTCGTGACCGGACAGATCCCGCCCGGGCTCACGCTCACCAGCGTCGAGCCGAACGGCGGCTCCCTCACGGGGCCGGGCACCCTCGATGCCACGACCGCCGGCTCGGCCGGCGACCCGTGGACGCCGGGCACCACCGGCAACACGACGACCACGCCGGTGCTCAAGGGGACGCCGACCACCGCGGGGACCTACACCTTCAATCTCCAGGGCTTCGCCCTGGGCGGAGAGAAGGGCGGCAACGGGGGCACCTTCGTCGGGACCGGGATCTCAGCCATATTCCCGTTCACGGTCGTGGTGGCCAACGCCACCGGCAGCACCCCCGCCCCCGCGTTCACGGTCCAGCCGATATCGGTCACCGTGACCGGCGGCACGGTCGCGCTGACCGCGCAGGCGAGCAATTCGCCCACCTACCAGTGGATGTGGAACGGCACGACGGCGGTTCCGGGCGCGACCGGCCCGATTCTCGTGTTCCCCAACGCCTCGGCCGCCGTGGGCAGCTACACGTGCGTCGCCACCAACGCCGGGGGGAACGTGACCAGCAACGCCGCCACGGTGTCGCTGACGAGCACGACCGACCTGGGCCGGCTGATAAACATATCGTGCCGGGCGCAGGTCGGAACGGGTGGCAACATCCTGATCGCCGGCTTCGTGGTCGGCGGGCAGGGCACGTCAGGTTCGGAACCGCTCCTCGTCCGCGGATCGGGCCCGGCTCTCGCCGCATTCGGGGTGGGTGGAACCCTCCCGGATCCCCAGCTGCAGCTCTACTCGGGCAACAACGTGCTGGGCACCAACAACGGCTGGGGCGGGTCGTCATCGATTTCGAGCGCCGCGGCGGCCGTGGGGGCGTTCGGCTGGAGCAGCACGACGAGCCACGACTCGGCGCTGGTTGAGAACCTGCAGACCGGCCCCTACACGGCCCAGATCGCAGGGCAGGGTGGAGACACCGGCGTCGCGCTCGTCGAAGTCTACGACGCGACTCCGGCGGGAACCTACACGCCCTCCTCGCCAAGGCTCGTCAACATATCGACGCGCGTGCAGGTGGGGTCCGGGGGCGGCATCCTGATCGCGGGCTTCGTGATCGGGGGCTCGTCGGCCAGGACGGTCCTCATCCGGGCCTCGGGCCCCGCGCTCGCCGCCTTCGGCGTGCCGGGAACGCTCCCGGATCCGAAGCTCGCGCTCTATTCCGGGTCCACGCTTCTGGACAGCAACTTCGGATGGGGCGGGGACTCGTCGATCTCGAACACCGCGGCGTCGGTGGGAGCGTTCGGCTGGTCGAGCTCCACCAGCAATGACTCGGCGATCCTGGTCACCCTCCCTCCAGGGCCCTACACGGCCCAGATCGCAGGGGCCAGCGGCGACACGGGTGTCGCGCTCATCGAGGTCTATGAGGTTCCGTAAGGAAACAACGGTCCCAATGGCGGGGCCGCCGTGCCCGCCGCCGGCTGGCGCCGGCGCGATCGCGGCGACCTCGCCCGGGAACAGCGAATTCCATGGATGGGACCCCCCTTGGGGGGACCCAGACCGTGGGGATACAGGCCCGGCCCAACACGGGAAGAGCGCCTCGCTCCGTCTAGATAGGTAACATTCACAACATGAAGACAACGGACAGACCTGCGCGCGCAGCCCGGCAATCGAGACTCACCGCCAGCATCCACCGGCGATTTGGCTGGGTGAACCTGTCCACGGCCACGCTTGTAGCCCTGCTGCAGCGCACGCCCGTGCTTCGCGTCGCCGCCGTCGCGGATGAATTCGTCGCCGCCTCGCCTGTCGGCACGCTCCTGAAGTCGGCGGCCGCCGTGGCCGCCTCGCTCGGGACCATCGACTCGATGGCGGGCGCGACGATCCTGGCGAGCTCGCTGACCCCGAATCCGACCGGGGCGCTGCCCGCATTCGACGCGACGGTCGGAGTCCCCATCACCGCTCTTGGCTTCACGATCACCAACACGATGAATGTGGGTTCATGGACGGTGACGGGGGTCATCCCCCCAGGCCTCGTCCTAAAGACCGTGGAGCCGAACGGAGGGGTCCTCACGGGGCCGGGAAACCTCGATGCCACGACGCCCGGGACGACGGGGAACCCGTGGACGCCGGGCTCGCCCGGCAATACGACAACGACACCGGTCCTGACTGGAACTCCCACCGCGGCCGGCACCTACACCTTCATGCTGCAGGGTTTCGCCCTCGGCGGGGAGGTGGGCGGATCCGGGGGAACGTTTGTAGGGACCGGCATTTCGGCGGTGTTCCCATTCACCGTCGTCGTGGCCAATGCTGTCACGCCGACGCCGACGCCGACGCCGACGCCCACGCCGACACCGACACCGACGCCCACCCCCACACCGACCCCGACCCCGACGCCGACTCCGACGCCAACCCCGACGGCCACCCCCACGCCTACGCCGACTTCTGCCGTCAGTCCGACGCCGACGCCCACTTCGACAGGAAGCAACCCGCCCGTGTTCACGACACAGCCGATATCCGTGGAGGTGACGGGCGGGACCGTCGTGCTCAATGCCGTCGCAGGCGGCGCGACCCAAGCGACATCCGCATCCGTAAAGGGAGGAAGCATGGCCGCGCGCGCCGTGGCGGGCGGCCCAACCACGTACCAGTGGTTGCTGGACGGGTCGCCCGTGGCCGGGGCGACCAGCTCAACGTACCTGCTCCACATCACGCCCGCGACCGTCGGGACCTACACGTGCGTTGCGACCACTTCCGGGGGATCTTCGACAAGCCTCCCGGCAGTGATTACGCTGACGAGCACGACCGACATCGGCCGCCTGATCAACATATCGTGCCGGGCGCCGGTCGGTACGGGAGGCAACATCCTGATCGCCGGCTTCGTAGTCGGCGGGCAGGGCACTGTGGGCTCGGAGTCGCTCCTGATCCGCGGCTCGGGTCCGGCGCTGGTCCCCTTTGGCGTGACGGGCACGCTTCCTGACCCCGAGCTGCAGCTCCATAGCACGGCATCGGGAGACATCCTGCTCGCGACGAACACCGGATGGGGCGGCAGTTCCCAGATCGCGAGCTCGGCCGCATCCGTGGGCGCGTTTGCATGGGCCAGCCCCTTGAGCCACGATTCGGCGCTCCTTGAGGCTCTGGCGCCTGGACCCTACACAGCCAACATCTCCGGGGAAGCGGCCACGTCCAATCTTGCCTTGACCACGAGTGGCGACACCGGGATCGCGCTCGCCGAGGTCTACGACGCGACCCCCCCGGGAGCCTTCACGTCGGCCTCCACGCGCCTCATAAACATCTCGGCGCGGGTCCAGGTCGGAACCGGGGCCAACATTCTGATTGCGGGCTTCGTGATCGGGGGCTCGACGGCCAGGACCGTCCTCATACGCGGCTCGGGCCCGGCGCTCATTCCCTTCGGCGTGCCCGGCACGCTTGCGGATCCGCAGCTCTCGCTCTATTCCGGGTCGACCCTGCTGGACAGCAACAGCGGGTGGGGCGGAGACACGGCCGTCGCCAACGCCGCCGCGGCGGTGGGGGCATTCGCGTGGCCCAGCGCCTCAAGCCACGACTCGGCGATCCTCGTCACATTGCCCCCTGGGCCCTACACGGCGCAGGTCTCGGGCGCCAGCGGCGACACGGGCGTCGCACTTGTGGAGGTCTATGATGTTCCCTAGGAAGACACCGTCCTGGGTTTTGGGCCTGTTGTGCGCGCTGCCGGCCGGGGCCGGCGCGGTCACGGCGGTCCCGCTGCCCGACCCCCAGGTTCCAGGGTTCCATTTCCCCGAGAGCGAGGCCACCGTGGTCACGTGGGTGAGGCAGCTCAACTCGAGCGCTGCGGACTCGGCGGATGCGTTCAGGAATATAAACCTCCATGGCTGGGGACTCTGGACGGCCCTGACCATGGAGACCTCCCAGGTCGACGTGGGGGAGCGGCTGCGCGTGTTTGAGACGTGGTACACACCGCAGGAGATCGACGGGCAGCCGAAGGCGGCGGGCCTCGCCTCTGCCAACGCGATTGCCGCCGCTCCCCGGCGCCGTGCCCCGATGCGCAACTTCGTCCAGTTCGAGCACGGCCTCGAGCCCCGCGACAGGGAGCTGCTGGCCCAGACCGGTGGATCCGAGACCGTATTCGGGTACGTCAAGTTCGATCCGACTGCGGCCGACCATGTCATGAAGCAGAAGCTCCTGAGCACGTCCGTCCTGAACCAGCTCATGATGGGCGGCGCGCAGCAGATACCCGTCTTCCCGGCCACGGCGCTGACGCTCAAGTCGGCGTTCCAGATCATCACCGCGAAGACGCTGGTGAACGGCCGGTACTACCGCCTGAACGTCTGGTCGGGCCCCCCGGCGACCCCGCAGGCCTGGGCCCCCTACATGTGGCCCGGGGTCGTATGGATCGACGTGAGGGGCGGGGGAAGCGGCAGCGGCCAGATCGACACGGAGGCCTCGACCGACGGCGGCTCGCGCACGGACCAGACGACCTACCCGGTGTCGAGCATGATCAACCACCGCATCTCCCCGCTCGAGGCCGCCCAGTTCAACCAGTTCCAGCCCGGCTCGGACGTGAAGGCCGGGGACTACGCCGTCCTGGTCGCCATGCACGTGGCGGGCCGCGAGATCGCGCGCTGGACATGGCAGACTTTCTGGTGGACCCCGACGCCGGGCGACCCCCAGCTTCCGAGCTCGCAGGCCATCGCGGCCCTGCGTCCCGACCAGCTGACGGGCGCCGCCCGCAACTATGCGATGTCGCTCGCCTACGACATGACGACCCCCGGCCAGCCCAACGTGGGGGGCCAGAACGCCGGCACGGCGATCTATGTCTACAATCCGTACCTTGAGGCGCGCTTCAACACGGGAAACCTTCCTGACTCGCTGCCCGGCGACGACCCCAACGGCCAGCCGGCGGCGAACAACGTCGGGGTGACCTGCAACTGCATGAGCTGCCACATCCGCGCCAACTACAACCCGAACAACCTAGCGACCGCGCCGAGGTACTCGGGCGCGCGCTACACGGACCTCAACGACCCGCAATTCGCCGGGACACTGCAGGTCGACCTCCTCTGGTCGCTGCCGGAAATCGCGAACTAAAGGGATCGTTAGGCCGTCTTCTGGGTCCGCTGGGGTGCCCCGGGCGCTGTTGACCTTTTCCCGGCAAGGGCAAGGTTTCACACTACCCATGAAACCTCAGCTTGTCTCCCTCGTCCTCGCGTTGATGGCCTCGGGTTCGCTCCTCGCGGCTTCCGACTCCGGCGGCGGCCCCGCCTCCCTTCCCACGAAGCGCATCCTCGTGTTCACGAAGTCCTCGGGCTACGAGCACTCCGTCATCAGGGACCCGTCCAAACCCTTCAAGGCATTCCCCGGAAGCGCCGTCCCCGGGCTCGCCTTCCAGGTCCTCAGGGACATCGGGGCAAGGAACAACATCGAGTTCACGTTTTCAAAGGACGGCAGCCTGTTCGCCCCGGCGTATCTCGCCCAATTCGACGCATTCTTCTTCTACACGACGGGCGACCTGACGGAGGTCGGAACCGACGGGAACCCGGCCATGAGCCCGCAGGGCAAGGCGGCGTTCCTGCAGGCCATCGCCGACGGGAAGGGGTTCATCGGCACCCACAGCGCGACCGACACCTTCCACTCGCCCGGCGGCAAGGAGATCGCCGGCGCGCGGTACACGGGAGACGGCGACAATGCCGACCCCTACATCAAGATGATAGGCGCGGAGTTCATCATCCACGGCAGCCAGCAGCCCTCGCGCCTTGCCGTTGCCGACGCCAAGTTCCCCGGGGCCGCGGCCGTGCCGGCCGACAACGACCTCATCGAGGAGTGGTACACGATGAAGAACTTCGCCAAGGACATGCACGTCGTGCTGGTCCAGGGCACACCCGGAATGACCGGCCCCATGTACGCCCGCCCCAGCTATCCATCGACATGGGCCAGGATGCACGGCAAGGGCCGCGTCTTCTACACCAACATGGGCCACCGCGACGACGTATGGACAAGCGCGCTGTTCCAGTCGGTCCTCCTGGGCGGCATCAACTGGGCGATCGGCCGCGCCGACGCGGACGTGTCGCCCAACATCGGCCAGGTCACGCCGCAGGCTGACGTCCTGCCGGCGTTTCCGTATCCGGAGACCGGCGCACCGAAGAAGTAGGGCCAGGCGCCGGGTGCGGGGCAATGGCGAGGGCCAGGGGCCGCTTGTGCGGCGCCTTCGTCACTCCTTGGCGGCCAATCGATGGCGCGGCGGGCGCCACGAGGGCGCCCCGCGCACAAAATGAAGTGATTCGTTGCCCGCCGGTGTTAATCAGATATACTGGTCGTCAACGACCGATAGGTGGCCCCATGAAAACAACCCTCAGAACCCATCCTCCCGCAAAGGCCATTGCCGCGGGACTCCTGTTTCCCGCCCTGGTCGCGGGTACCGCATTCCTCTCGGCGTCCGCCCACGCGCAGGATGCCGCGAAGACGTACACGCTCTTCACCGGCGCCGACATAGCGGTCGGCCAGAACGGCGAGCTCCATCCCGTGCGCGACGTCTCCGGAGGATCATGGATCATCGGGGTGAACGGCCAGCAGGTCATCGTCTCCGCGGCCAGCGGCCCGCTCAGCATGAAGGTCACGCCGTCCCTCAAGCTCACGGATGTCTCCGCCACCATATCAAACCTCACCAGCGACCAGGCCTACACGTTCCAGAACGACCCCAGCGTCAGGCTCACCCGCTCGCTGAGCGAGTCCGCGACATTGAACGTGGGCTACCATGTCGCGGTGAACCAGGCGATCGCCGTGAGCAATGGCACGATCGCGGCGTCGCAGATGGGCGTCAACGGGGCCAAGCCGGGCGGCTCGACGCCCGCGGGGGTCGACGATCCGGTGGCGAAGGCGCTCTCCAACGCACAGCTGAGCCTGGACACGGCCAGCAACAGCGTGGGGTCGGACCTGTTCTTCAGGCAGACTGGCGGCGAATCAGAATCGTTCGACGCCCTCAAAGTCTCGTTCGACGTCTCGGCTGAAAGGCGGATTGAAGAGCCCTATGTCGTGGCGATCACGCGTTTTCATGAGAGGGGGGCGGGCTCGGGCTCCTTCCGGAACCTGGTCTATGCAAAGGCGCTCGACCCGGTCAGTTCGCAGGCGCAGAGGGTCGCGTTCGAGCAGGCCGGATTTCCGCCAGGCTACGAGCTGCTGGGCCTCGAGATTCACCTGTACGACAGGGGGTATGAGGTGGCCACCAATGTCGCGCCGAATCGCGTGGCACTCACGGGCGACGAGGCCTTTGACTTCGCCAAGGCGAAATACCTCGGGGCCCACAAGAACGAGACTCTGCCCGCGACGCCGCTCCTGGGCAAACTGCCCGGCGACCTCCGCAAGCGGGTTGCGGATGGAAAGTACGGAGAGACGATCTACGTAAGGGTCTCGAGGGACGGCCGGGCCGACGAGGCCTTCGCCGACCCGGCGTGCTCAAGGAGGATCGAGGATCCCTATCTCGAGTCGATAGTGAGGGCCATCCGCTTCAAGCCCGCGCTTGCGCAGGGCTCGCCGGTGGACGGCGTCGCGTCGCTGAATCTCAGCAGGCTTAGGATCTAGCCTACGGGGCTGGACCGGGGCCGGCCCGGGATTCGCGGGCGGACGCCTCGCAGGCGTCCTCTTCATCGAAAGGACGCCGAGGTGGGTCTTGCCCGCGAAATGAAGGGAACCGTTGCCGAACGGTGTTGTACCCCTTATGGTTGTCGCCGGCTGCCGCCAGGCAGCCACGCATGATAACATCCCCTCGACTTCACTCCTGCACGAAATCAGTCGCCGTGCGCCTCCTTCTACCCGCCCTGTTTCTGGCCGGCGCGGCGTTTTCGGCGGGCGCCGATCCGCAGGATGACTCGAGGCCGTACACTCTCTTCCTTGGCGCGAACATATCGGTGGGGCAGGGCACCGAGCTCCATCCGGTGCGCGATGTGAACGGGGGATCCTGGGTCGTCGGCGCCAACGGCCAGGAGGTTCTTGTCTCCGGCGCGAGCGGACCGATTAACATGAAGATCGTCCCGGCGCGGAAGCTGACGGAGAACTCCGCGACCATCTCGAAGCTCAAGGCGGAGCGCGCCTACACCTTTGCGAATGACCCGAGCGTGAAGCTGACCCGCGGGATGAACCAATCGGCCACGGTGGACGCGAGCCAGCACTCGGCGGTGAACCAGGCGACTGCTGTCGCCAACAACGCGATCGCCGCAGGGCAGATGGGAGCCAGCAGCACCTCGTCGAACCAGGGTCACGTGGTGGCCGGGGCGGACGGGACGCAGCAGTCGCTCGCCTCCGCGCAGGCGAACCTGGACGCAACGGGCAGCGGCTCGGACGTGTTCCTCAAGGATGCGAATGCCGAGTCGGGTGATTTCGACGCCTTCGATGTCGCATTCGAGATCTCGTCCGGGAAGCCCCTTGGCGATCCGTATATCGTTGTCATCACGCGGTTTCACGAAAGAGGGGCGAACGAGGGCGCGGTCAGGGACCTCGTCTATGCCAAGGCGCTCGAACCGATTGAGGCCAAGGCGGCGACGGTCAAGTTCGAGCAGGCCGGGTTTCCGCCGGGCTATGAGCTGAAGAGCTTCGAGATTCACCTCTACAACCACGGAGAGGAGATTGCGACGAACATAGCCGCAAAGCGCGAGGCGCTCACGAGCGACCAAGCCTTCGATTACGTGAAGACGGCCTACCTCGGGGCCCACAAGACCGACACCCTGCCGGCGGTGCCGGCGATAATCGGCAGGCTGCCGGCCGACCTGCAGGACCGGCTTGCGACGGGAAAGTACGGCGAGGCAATCTTTGTGCGGGTGACAAAGGACGGGATGGCCGACGCGGTATTCAGCGACGCCGCCTGCACAAGGGCGATCGACGATCCGTACGTCGCGTCGGTGGTAAGGTGCATCCGTTTCAAGCCCGCGCTGGCCCAGGGCAAGCCTGTCGAGGGCGTCACCTCGCTAAACCTCAGCCGGCTCAAGACCTAGGCGTTGGCCGGCCGGGCGCGTGCGGAGCAATAAGCCGGGCAAATAGGCGCAGATCGCGCGCCTTTTTACCGGGAGCCTTTCGCGCGCTCTGGCGATCCTTTGTTGCGGGCGGTGCGTCCTCCCGGGTATAGCTGCTGGAACCATTTCAGCTTGGCAGCAGTCGGTAGTATACGGTCGACGGGAGTGCGATCCCGGCGGCGAAACCTCATGAATATTCAAGAATCAATGAAGACAATCACCGCCAGGTGCCTGGTTTCCGCCGCAGTCGTCTGCATCGCGCTGATGCCGCCGGCCGCCGGGGCGCAGGCCCCACAGAAGGCATACACGCTCTTCACGGGCGCCAACATATGGGTCAATCTCGACAAGAGCATCTACCCGGTCCGCGATGTCAACGGATCGTCCTGGGTGGTCGAAATAGACGGGCAGGAGCACGTGGTTTCGGCAAAGCAGGGCCCGATCAATCTGAAGATCGTGCCGGTCCAGAAGCTGACGGACGTTTCCGCGACGATCGCGGCCTTCAAGAGGGAGCCGGCGTACACCTTTGCCAACGATCCCAGCGTGAAGCTGACGCGAGGTCAGAGCCGGGCGGCCGGCGTGAGCGCGGGCTACGAGGCCGCCTCGAACCAGGCGGGCGCCATCGACCCCAGCCAGCTCAACACGCCGGGGGCTAGCGGCACGCAGTCGTCGGGCGGAACCGCGAGCGCCCACGGGCAGAGTTCCGGCGCAGCCGCCTTGGCGAACGCGACGGCCGGGGTGGGCGCAAGCGTGGACTTCCAGGCGAAGCAGCCTGAGGCGGCGGGATACGACGCCATGAACGTGGAATTCAACATCTCGTCGGAGAAGCCGCTTAAGGATGCCTACATTGTCACAATGACCCGCTTTCATCCGAGGGGCAGCGAGCCCGACACGGTCCAGAGCCTTGTCTTCGCCAAGGCGCTGGATCCGATCGGTGCGAACCCGACCACGGTTAAGTTCGCCGAGGAGGGATTCCCGATAGACTACGAGGTGGTCGATTTTCAGCTCCATCTCTACGACGGAGGCACCGAGATCGCTACGAACGTCGCGGAGAAGCGCGAAGTGATGACCCCCGAGCAGGCCTTCGAATATGTGAGGAAGACCTATATTGAGTCCCACAAGGGCGACACGATGAAGGCGGTTCCCGTGATGGGGGAGCTCCCGACTGACGCTGCAGAACGCATCGCGTCGGGAAAGTACGCCGAGACGATCTATGTCAGGGTTTCAAAGGACGGACTGGCCGACGGGGCCTTCTCCGACAGCGTCTGCTCCAAGAGAATCGACGACCCCTATCTCGAGATGTTGGTGAGGGACCTCCGCTTCAAGCCGGCGCTGGCTCAGGGAACGCCTGTGGAAGGCATCGCCGCATTGAACCTCAGCAAACTGGGCATCTAGGCCAATTGTCGTGATGCGGCACGGCCCGCCAGTTCGGCGGCTGCCAACGCACCGTCCTGCCGGCAAACCATTTCCCTGCCGACAAGAGCGAAGACAATGAACTGCAACCGGCTTGGAGTTTCGCCAGGGTAGCTCAGTGGTGGAGCAGAGGACTCATAAATCCAACGAGCATATTTGCTTACAGTTTCCTATGATTTCAGAATATTCGTTTCAAAGAGGAAACAGGATAGGTGGCATTTCCCATGGATTCCCTGATTTGCCCAAATTCGGCCTGATGTGTAGAAAAGAGGTGTAGAAAGGATATGGAGTGGCTCGGAGTGAACGATGACCCATCGCTCAAAGCTTCTGCGATGCACAGGCCGAGGTCCTCATGTTCATTCGAATCCGTTTGGAGAGGCGGCCAGCACATCAAGGAGCGTGTTCTACAACCGCACCCGGCTTCACTCCGCGCTCGGCTACAAAAGTCCGCTCGCTTACGAATCCAACCTCAACTAACCATCAACCATAACGCTCCACGCGTGTCCGAACTATCCGGGGAAGCACAACTCGTGTTCTAAAGCGCACAACCATTCGATTAGGAGACTTAAAATGAGCGACTGGAAAGTAATTGGCAGACACCGACCCGCATCGAGTGAATTGACCGGTGCAATTCCGGGATTTCCAGAATCCATATGGTATGTTTATACGATCGAGAACACAGAGACCGGAGAGGAGAAAGAGGTGACTGCTGAGG